>Ga0194116_10000198_pt1 | contig 118277 bp, 115 predicted proteins | sample TA2MahsurfametaG_4_FD_148617 | JGI IMG/M metagenome (GOLD analysis project Ga0194116, IMG submission 148617) | Freshwater microbial communities from Lake Tanganyika, Tanzania - TA2015008 Mahale S9 surface | ecosystem: Environmental > Aquatic > Freshwater > Lake | place: Tanzania: Lake...
GCCTCGCCGAGCAGAAGATCGCCGTGTGGGACGGACACGCCTACGCCGTCGAGGTGGTGCACCACCTCGGTCTGGCCGAATCGGGTGGCGTGGTGCGAGCCGGCATCGTTCGCTACATCGAACACTCCGACGTCGACCGTCTGCTGGCCGCCGTCGACGCCATCGCCCGCCGCGGCTGACTCGGTCAGTTCGCGTGCTCGATCTCAGCGGTCGAGGCCGAGGACTTCGAAATTCTCGGCCCACCGATCGAGGGCCGCGTCGATCTGGACGGGCTTCACCGGTGCCGACACGAAGTAACCCTGAACTGCGTCGCAGCCGAGGCTGCGAATGAGCGTGAACTGTTCGACGGTCTCGACACCTTCGGCCACCACTTGCAGTCCGAGCGAATGGCCCACGTCGACACCGGAACGGACCATCGCGTCGGGTTCGGCTGCCGAGGCATCCAGGCGACTCACCATGGCGCGATCGATCTTCAACTCGGTGAACGGCGCCACCAGAAGTCGCTCGTAGTTGCTGGTTCCGGTGCCGAAATCGTCGACGGCCAACTTGAATCCGGCCAATCGCAACCGGGTGAGAACCGCAACCGTCGGAGTGAGGTCGGGAATCGGCGTGGTCTCGGTGACTTCGAAGGTCCACGACTCGGCCGGTGAGGTGCCCGTGAGAATTCGCTGCGCACGACGGGGCAGTTCGTCGTCGTCGAGATCGAGAACCGAGATGTTGAGCGAGACGTCGGGCATGGACGCCAAGGCGCGGTAGCGAAAGCGATCGTGGGCGGCCATGGTCATGATCGCGTCGAGCAATTCGGATGTGCGGCCGAGATCTTCCACCAACGCGACGTAGGCCGCGGGCGACACGTCACCCTTGTCGGGACGCCGCCAACGCACGAGTGCTTCCACGCCCACGACGTCACCAGTGGAAACCGACACCTTCGGTTGATACACGAGGTGCATGAACTCGGGGTCGAACAACGCCTCGTCGTCGATGCGCAAGCGCGGACCAGTGGGATCGATGCGCTCGTTGGCGACGTGCGTCCACTCGAGCATCGCCGAGCGAAGCAGGTCGAGCGAGAAGGGCTTGGCGAACGTGGCGATCACCCGGAGGCGATGCATCTCGGCGATGCGACCGGCCGTGGTGATGAGTGTCTCGTCGGCCCCACTCACGAGAATCACCGGCAGCCCCCGATGCGTAGTACCCAGGCGGCTCATCACTTCGATGCCGTCGAGTTCACCGAGAGACAAGTCGAGCACGACCAGATCGAACCGACCCTGAATGGACTCTTCGATCTCAGCGGGTGAACTCGCGGTGCTAACGGAGAAGCCGGCCGACTCGGCCACGGCTTCGATGAGTTCGCAGATCGCTGGCTCGTCGTCGATCACCAGGACGCGCGGAGACTCAGACATCGGTGGCCTCGGCGAGATACGGCATCAGCGCACCGTACAGGTCGTCACGCGAGAAGGGTTTGGCCAGAGTCCGCTCGCCGAGTTCTTGCAGAGTGCGCATACTCGAGCTGTACCCGGTCATGAAGATCACCGCCAGATCGGGCTGGATCGCCGTGGCCAACTTCGCCAACTCGATCCCGTCGATCTCTTCTCCGAAGTTCGCGTCGGAGACCAAGACGTCGGGTGCGAACTCCTCGACGAGTTCGAGCGCCGCCTTGGGCGACGTCGCGAATCGCACATCGACTCCGACGTCGATGAGCCACGACGCGACGAGTTCGGCCAGAGACTGTTCGTCGTCCGCCACCACCACACGTCGTCCGGCGCGCCGACGGGGGGCGCTCGCTGCCTCGGCAGCGGACGGATCGTGGACGGGAAGAACGAGCGACACCGTGGTGCCCGCACCGAGTCGAGTACTGAGAGTGGCGGTGCCGCCGGTTTGGCGCGCGAACGCGTACACGGTCGCCAATCCGAGACCAGTACCACTGCCCGGCTTCTTGGTGGTGAAGAAGGGTTCGAAGGCCCGCGCCACGACCTCTTCGCTCATCCCCGATCCGTCGTCGGTGATCGACAGTCGAATGAACGACCCCGCCAGTCCCCACGATGGGTCGAGTTCGTCGACGCGTTGGGCTGCGATCGTCAGAGTGCCGTTGGGGCCCATGGCGTCGCGCGCATTGAACGCAAGGTTCAAGATGCACGACGACAGCCGACCCGCATCGAGCATCAGTTGCACCGACTGATCGGGAATGTCGACCGCCACCGTGCGACCCGCACCCAAGGCCTGTCGGACCAGTGGAAGAATTCCCTTCACCAGATCGGCCAAGGAGACCGCGCTCTCCTCCAGCGGCTGACTCCGCGCGACCGCGAGCAACGACTTCGTGATCTCGGCGCCACGCTCGACCGCCGACACCGAGCGCGACACGAACTTCGACAACTTCTCGTCGTTGATCACGACGTCATTGGTGGCCATCAACTGCAAGTTGCCAAGGGTGACGAACAACAGGTTGTTGAAGTCGTGAGCGAGACCACCCGCCAGTGCACCGAGGGCCTCCATGCGCTCCGACTGAGCCGATCGCATGGCCCGTTCACGTCGCTCGGTTGCGTCGCTCACTTGCAGGAAGCCCTGCCCACCTTCCAGCGGTCGGCCCTCGATCTCGAGGATGCGCATCGAACCATCGTCTTCTTCATCGGGCAGTTCGGCTGATGACGTGTTCCCCCCGAGGACTGTCGACATGACGTCGTCGAGAACTTTGACCGCCACCGAATCGTCGGCCACACCCAATGCTTCGACCACCGAACGACCGCTCGGAGACCCTCCCGAATGACGACGAATCTCGTCGTTGGCGGCCACCACACGTCGCTTCGCGTCGAAGACCAAGGCCACACCGGGTGACGTTTCGACGAGAGCACGAATCACGGTGTCGCGCCGCTTCTTCTCCTGCATCGAACGACGACGAACCAGGCGGGCGATAACCACGAGTGACGACGCCCACACGACGATCACCACGACGACAGCGGTCACGCTCTCGATCGTAAGGGAGTGGCAGGTAGCATCTCGGGGACCGGGGAGTGGCGCAGTGGTAGCGTTCCTGCTTTGGGTGCAGGAGGTCGGGGGTTCAAATCCCCCCTCCCCGACTCTCGACGACGAGCCGTGCTGTGGCAGGGTTCGTCCATGAGTATTCTCGATCTTCCGATTCATCGCCTCGACGGTTCGCCCTCGACTCTCGGTTCGTACGGCGCCAAGGCGTACCTCGTGGTCAACGTGGCGAGTAAGTGCGGACTGACTCCGCAGTACACCGGACTCGAAGACCTCCAGAAGCGCTACGGCGCCCAGGGTTTGAGCGTGGTCGGAGTTCCGTGCAACCAGTTCGCGGGCCAGGAGCCCGGTTCACCCGACGAGATCGCCACGTTCTGCTCGGTCACCTACGGCGTCACGTTTCCCCTGACGGAGAAGATCGACGTGAACGGCGACGGACGCCACCCGATCTACGGCGAACTCACCCAGGTGGCCGACGCCGAGGGAACATCAGGTGACATCCGCTGGAACTTCGAGAAGTTCCTCGTGGCCGGTGATGGTCGCATCGTCGCCCGTTTCAGCCCGATGGTCGCACCCGACGATCCCGCGATCGTCGGCGCCATCGAACAACTGCTCGGCTGACTCAGCCGAGGTCAGTCGCCGCACCAGTGAACTGCGACTGATACAGACGGTGGTACGCGCCTTTGGCCCGGAGAAGTTCGTCGTGTGATCCCTGCTCGACGATCGCCCCATTTTCCATCACCAAGATGACGGTCGCGTCACGAATGGTCGAGAGTCGGTGGGCGATCACGAAACTCGTTCGGTCGCGGCGCAATGCCGACATCGCCTTCTGAATGAGGACCTCGGTACGAGTGTCGACCGAACTGGTCGCCTCGTCCAGGATCAAGATGGCCGGATCGGCCAGGAACGCACGAGCGATGGTGAGGAGCTGCTTCTCCCCCGCGCTCACCGCGGCGCCTTCGCCATCGAGAACCGTGTCGTACCCGGCGGGCAACGAGTGAACGAAGCGGTCGACGTACGTGGCTTTGGCCGCCGCCAAGATCTGCTCTTCCGTCGCCTGCGGATTTCCGAAGGCAAGGTTCTCACGAATGGTGCCGTTGAAGAGCCAGGTGTCCTGCAACACCATGCCGATCTGCGAACGCAGAGCCGAACGCGGGATCGCCGCGATGTCGCGACCGTCGAGCACGATGCGCCCGGCATCGAGTTCGTAGAAGCGCATCAGGAGATTCACGAGCGTGGTCTTGCCAGCCCCGGTGGGTCCGACGATCGCCACGGTTTCACCCGGACGTGCTTCGAACGACAAGTTGCTGATCAGCGGTCGCTCGGGCGAGTACGAGAACGAAACTCTCTCGAATCGGATGTCGCCTCGCGTGGGTTCCGCCGGTGCTTCTCCCCGTTCAGCAGTCTGTTCGGTCGCGTCGAGTAGTTCGAACACGCGCTCGGCCGACGCCACACCCGACTGCAGAACGTTGAACATCGACGCCGTCGTGGTGAGCGGCACCGTGAACTGGCGCGAATACTGCGCGAACGCCTGGATGTCGCCCAAACTCAGAGCGCCCGACGTGACTCGCATCCCGCCGATCACGGCGATGGCCACGTAATTGAGGTTGCCGAGGAACATCATCACGGGCTGGATGGACCCCGACATGAACTGAGCGCCGTCGGCGGCTTCGAACAGATCCTGGTTGGTCATCGCGAATCGAGCCTCCACGTCGGCTTGCTGTCCGAACGCCTTGACGATCGCGTGTCCCGTGAAGGTCTCTTCGATGATTCCGTTCACCTGGCCGGTCTTCGACCACTGCGCCATGAATTTTGCCCGTGACCGCTTGGCGATGCTCTTGGTCGCGAAGAGCGAGATGGGGATCACGGCCAGTGCGATGAGAGCGAGCAGGAACGAGACGTCGAACATCATGATTAGAACACCGATGATGGTGAGCACCGACGTGAGCAACTGGCTGAGCGACTGCTGAAGGCTCTGAGAAATGTTGTCGATGTCGTTGGTGACTCGGCTCAGCAGATCGCCACGTGAGTTCTGATCGACGTACGAGAGCGGCAACGAGTGAATCTTCGTCTCGACGTCACGTCGTAGTCTGAACATGGTGCGTTGCACCACTCCGGCCAGCAAGAAGGCCTGGAGGTAGCCGAGGAGGTACGAGCCGACGTACACGGCCAGAGCCAGACCAAGGGTCCGGTGCAACCGCCCGAAGTCGATTCCGTCGGAGAACAGCCCCTCGAACACGATGTCGGTCGCGCGCCCGAGGATGCGCGGCCCGAGCACCACCAGCGTCACGCTGATGACGGCAAGAACCATGATGACGATGACCACGGTTCCGTCGCGACCGAGTCGACGCGCGAGACGACGCGACGTCCCCCCGAAGTCCTTCGACTTCTCGGTGGGAATTCCGACCGAATGGAAACGCCCGGTCCGCATCTCGGTCACCGAGGCACCGCGGGGCTGATTCATGCCGCGCCCTCCTCGCTGTACTGCGACTGAACGATCTCTTGGTACGTCGGACAGGAAGTGAGAAGTTCGTCGTGACTTCCGAGTCCCATCACGTCGCCGTCTTCGAGAACCAGGATGTGGTCGGCCTGACGAATCGTGGAAACACGCTGGGCGACCACGATCATCACCGAGTCACGAGTGATCGGCGCGAGTGCGGCCCGCAACCGCGCGTCGGTGGCGAGATCGAGGGCCGAGAACGCGTCGTCGAACACGTAGAACTCGGGACGGCGAATCACCGCGCGGGCGATCGACAGTCGCTGGCGCTGGCCGCCCGACACGTTGGCCCCACCCTGCGTGATCGGTGCCTCGAGCCCGCCTGGCATCTGTGCCACGAAGTCGGCCGCTTGCGCGACGTCGAGCGCTTCCCACATCTCGGCCTCGGTGGCGTCGGTCTTCCCGTATCGGAGGTTCGACGCGACCGTGCCCGAGAAGAGGAACGGCTTCTGAGGAACGAGTCCGACCCGTGACCAGATCACTTCGGGTGCGAGGTCGCGAACATCGACACCATCCACCGACACCGTGCCGGCCGTCGCGTCGACGAGGCGAGGGATCAAGTTGACGAGGGTCGTCTTTCCCGAACCCGTGCTACCGATGATGGCAAGCGTCTCCCCCGGCCCGACGCGGAACGACACGTCGCGCAACACGGGTTCGGCGGCGCCGGGATAGCTGAAGCCGACGTGACGGAACTCGAGCGTGGCCCGCTCGTCGACGGTCGTGCGAGCATTCGGCGAAATCACCACCGAAGTCCGAGTCTCGAGAACTTCCACGATGCGCTCGGCGCTCGCCGAGGCTCGTGGCCACAGAGCAGCCATGAACGTCGACATCAGCACCGCCATCAAAATCTGGATGAGGTAGGTGAGAAACGCGAGCAGCGACCCGATCTGGGTCGAGCCATCTTCCACTCGATACGCACCGACCCACACCACTGCGACACACGACGCGTTGACCACGAGTGTGACCGTCGGGAACATCAAGCCCTGAAGTCGTCCACCCCGCAGGGCCGTGGTGGTCAGCGATGAATTGGCGGTTCGGAAGCGTTCGATCTCCTCGGGCTCGCGAACGAAAGCGCGCACGACCCGGATGCCGGTGAGCTGCTCGCGGAGGATCTCGTTGATGCGGTCGACCTTTTCCTGCATCACTCGGAAGTTGGGCACCATGCGCCCGATGATGTTGGCGAGCAAGAACACGACCACCGGAATCGCGACCACGATGATCCACGACAGACCCGCGTCTTCGTGAATGGCCAAAGCCACGCCGGCCACCGCCGTGAACGGCGCGGCGAGCAGCATGGTGCAGGTCATCAAGACCAGCATCTGAACCTGTTGGACGTCGTTCGTGATGCGGGTGATCAGAGACGGGGACCCGAATGAATTGAGTTCGCGAGCCGAGAACGAGTTCACCTGGTGAAAGAGCGACGCGCGGAGGTCACGACCGAAAGCCATCGCGATACGCGCTCCCCATCGCACGGCCAGGACCGAGAACAACACCTGGATCAGCGATACTCCGAGCATCACCAGTCCGAGACGACCGATGTATCCGGTGTCGCCTCGCGCGACACCCTTGTCGATGATGTCGGCGTTCAGAGTCGGGAGCAAGAGACCCGCCACCGCTTGGATGGCCTGGAAGACGACGACCACCGCGAGAACCCTTCGGAAGGGCTTCAACGACTCGGATAGCAACCGCTTCAACACGCCTGGTCGACGATAGTCCCCGATCTAAGGTCGAACCATGAGCGGGATTCCCGTGATCGACGTGTCGCGTTCGGGCTCAGCCGATTCGATCGCCCGAGCCTGCGAAGAGATCGGGTTCTTCTGTGTGACGGGCCACGGGGTGCCTGATTCGGTGCTTCGCGCGTCGTGGCGAGCGGCCCGCGACTTCTTCGATCTTCCACTAGCGGCGCGGATGCGAGTCGCCATGCCCTACGCGGGTTATCCGTACGGCTACTCGCCTTTGTCGGGCGAAACGCTGGCCCGATCGCTCGGAGACGCCGCACCACCCGATCGCAAGCAGTCGTTCGCGATTGGCCCGGTGACGAAGCCGGCGCACGACATCACCGATCCCGACGAGGAATTCGCCTGGTCGCCCAATTTGTGGCCCGACGAACTTCCCGCGCTTCATGAATCGTGGACCGCTCGCTACTCCGCGCTGAGCCAACTCGCCGCACGCCTGTTGTCACTCATGGCCGAGTCGCTTCACTTACCCGGCCACTACTTCGACACGATGATCGACCGCCACACGAGCGCGATGCGGGCCCTCGATTACCCCGGTGCCACCGATTCGTCCGTCGCGATCGCCGACGGTCAGTGGGGTGCGAGTGCTCACACCGACTACGGCACTCTCACCATCCTCGAAACCGATCCCGATCAACCAGGCCTCCAAGTGCGTCGTTCGGATGACGAGTGGGTCGACGTCGATCCACCAAGTGGTTCGCTGGTGGTGAACCTGGGCGATGCGATGGAGCGCTGGACCAACGACCGCTGGCGATCGACGTTGCATCGGGTCACGATCCCCGCCGGTCGACGGCAGTCGATTGCTTTCTTCCACAATGCCAATTGGGACGCGGTGATCGAATGCCTCCCGACGTGTCTCGCCACTGGTGAAACGGCGCGCCACTCGCCCATCGCGGCCGGACCACACCTCATGGGCAAGTTCAAGTCGACCGTCAACCGGTACTGAACCCTCGAACATCTAGGCTCGACACGATGATCGATTGGGCCGCTGACTTCATCGATGCGATCGGACTCCTCGGCGTGGCGGCACTGGTGGCGCTCGAGAACATCTTCCCGCCCATCCCGTCCGAACTCGTCTTGCTGCTCACCGGCTTCAACGTGAGCGAGACCCGATTCGGATTCGTGGGAGCGATCGTGTTCGCCACGATCGGATCGGTGGTGGGCGCCTACTTCCTCTACGGGGTCGGTCGTCTTCTCAACGAAGACCGACTCGAGGCGTTCCTCGCCGGAATCGGACGGTTCGTCGGTTTGAAGAAGTCCGACGTGCACACAGGGTTCCAGTGGTTCGAGCGCCACGGAACTCTCGTGGTTCTGTTCGGCCGACTCGTGCCGGTGGTCCGGTCGGTGGTGTCGATACCAGCCGGGGCCGACAAGATGCCGCTCGGGCGTTTCACGGCACTGACCGCGTTCGGTTCGCTCGTGTGGAACACGATCTGGATCTCGATCGGCTGGGGTCTGGGCGACCAATGGAAGAAGGCGGGGCACTGGGGTGACTACATCCAGTACGGAGTGATCGCGCTCATCGCGGTCGGCCTGGTGGTGCTGATCGCCCGTGCTCGTCGGAGGTCCGGCTCGCTAACATGAGCTTCCCTTGCGGGTGTAGCTCAATGGCTAGAGTTCCAGCCTTCCAAGCTGGCTATGCGGGTTCGATTCCCGTCACCCGCTCCCCATGGCGGTGTTCACCGAGATTCCCGAGATCTCCGCGGCGTCGTGGCGTCGCGGCGACGCCGATTCCGCCGCTCGTGATCTCGTGCGCGTCTGCCACGAGGTCGGTTTCTTCACCCTGGTCGACCACGGGATCGACCGGGTGTTTCTCGATCGCTACTTCACTCTGTTGCGTTCGTTCTTCGCTCTCCCGCGTGATGTCAAACAGCGGATCGCCAAGGTCAACTCGCCCTTCTTCCGCGGCTGGGAAGACATCGGCTCCGAACTGACCGACAACAAGATCGACCACCGCGAACAACTCGATCTCTCGTCGGAGAACCCGCCCTACCCTGCCGAGGTCCAACCGGCCTATCTCCGCATCGACGGACCCAATCAGTGGCTTCCGGAGTCGGTGCTCCCTGGTTTCCGCGACACGGTCATCGAGTTCTTCGGATCGATGGGTGATCTCGCCAACGAACTCATGGCGGTTCTGGCTCGGGGACTCGGTTTGCCGGCCACGACGTTCCGTGATCGCTTCGGCGAGCGTCCGTACTCGTTGGTGAAGTTGATCTCGTATCCGACGACACCAGCAGGCGAAGCCGGCGTCAACGGCCACAACGATGCCGGATTCCTCACGCTGCTCTTGCAGCACGGCGTGGGCGGACTTCAGGCACTCAATCCCGACGGTGAGTGGATCGACGTTCCGCCGCGCAACGATGCCATCGTCGTCAACCTCGGCGAAATGTTGCAGTCGATGACCGGCAACTACCTCGTGGCCACCAAGCACCGAGTGGTCGCCGATCAACCGCGGTTCTCGTCGGCTTACTTTCACGGACCCGACCTGCGCGCCAGCCTCGCGCCGCTCGAACTGGGCTCACAGTTCGTCGACGCCGTGGCCGCCAGCCCGCGTCATCGCGAGGCTGGGTTCATGGCCAAGCGCGAAGAACTCCTCTCGGGCGCGTCGGGCACCAAGAGCACGTCAGTCGCTTTGTTCGGTGAACAGCTCTGGAACTACTACAAGCGTTCGTATCCCGACTTGGTCGCGGCGCATCACGCCGACGTCGTCGGCTGATCAGCGGGCGAATTCGCGCACGACTCGTCCCGGACGGGCCCCAGTGTTCACGCCGTTCTCCGTGACCACTTCACCGCTCACGAGAGTGGCCGCGTAGCCGGTGGCACCGACCCGCAAACGACCCTTGCCGTTCGGGAAGTCGTTGACGTACTCGGGGTAACCCACCTGCAGTGCATCCGGATCGAACACGTTGAGATCGGCGAAAGCGCCGGTTCGTACAGTTCCCCGATCGATGAGCCCGAGCACCGCGGCCGGCTTCGACGTGAGTCGGCTCACGGCATCGGGAAGTGTGGCGATCTTGCGATCACGCGCCCAGTACGCCAGGTAGTGCGTGGGGGCGTCGGCATCACAGATTTGGCCGGCGTGCGCACCAGCATCGCCGAGACCCGGCACGACCGCATCGAGTTTCAAGAACTCTCCGATGTTGGCGCGATTGCGGTTGAAGAACCACACGTTGAACAATTCGCGACCCTGCGACTCGAGCAGACGCTCAACGATCACTTCGACCGGGTGCTTGCCGACCCGCGCCGCGATGTCGGCCAGCGATTCGCCACCTTCCACGTCGTACTCGGGAACCGCGCCCTGTCCGAGCGGGTGGATGTACTGCGGGTCGTACCACGTGCCGCGGGCCTTGCCCTCTTCGATCAACTCGGCACGAGTGGACGCATCGGCCAGCGCGGCGAGTCGGTCGTCGAGAGTGGGCAACGACATGACGGCACGCCAACGCGAACTTCCGACCGGCGGCACCTGATACAGGCCCATCAAACTTCCGCTGGGACGCGTCATGGAAATGGCGGTGATGTCGCCGTCATTGGCTCGAATGTCGGCCAGCATTCCGTTCCAGAAACCGGCGGCATCGGCGTTTCCGTTGCCGACACCACCCGAGAAGAGAACTCGACCACCGCGGCGCGCCATGGCCCGCAACAAGTCGATCTCGTGCTGGAACTTTGTCTCGAAGTCGAGCACAGCCTGGAACAGCCCGCCGCCGCCTTCATTCATGCCGTCGGCGACGGCCAGGTATTCGTCGATGGGCGCGTACGTTCCGGGGACCTTGCGGCCGTCGGGCACGACGTGCGCGAGGATGCGTGACGTGGAGAAACCGACGGCGCCACCGGCGATGGCTTCGGCGGCGATGTCTCGCATCTGAGCCAACTCGTCAGGTGTCGCCACGGCATCTTCGGCCATCGAGCGATCGCCCATGACGTGGTAGCGGACGGCACAATGCCCGAGCAGACCCACCACGTTGAGAGCCGGACGCAAACGCTGCACCGAGTCGAGATACTGCGGGAAGGTCTCCCAGTCCCACGGCAAACCGTTGAGGATCGCTTCGCGCGGAATGTCTTCGACACTCTCCATGAGTTCGGCGAGATACGACTTCGAACTCTGCGCGACCGGTGCGAACGTGACACCGCAGTTACCCGTGAGAACGGTGGTCACGCCGTGCCACGACGACGACGTCATGTACGGATCCCACGCCACCTGAGCATCGAGATGTGTGTGCAGGTCGACGAAGCCCGGTGTGACGACCTTGCCGCTCGCATCGATCTCCTGCTTGGCCGTGTCAGCGGTCAGATCGCCGATGGCCGTGATGCGATCGCCGTCGACCGCGACATCGGCGCGAACGCCAGCCGCTCCCGTTCCGTCGATGACCGTTCCACCGCGAATGATCAGATCGTGGGCCATGCTTCCCCCTTGTCCTCGAGTGAATTCTAGGAGCGACCTAGGCTCGCCGAATGACCGTAGCGCTGGTTCGCCGAACGAGTTCACGACTCGCCGATGGGGTTCTCACCCACCTCGAACGCCGACCCGTCGACATCGACCTGGCCCGTCGGCAGTGGGAGTCGTACGTGAACGTCCTGCGCGACGCGGGTTGGGCCGTTCGCGAGGTTCCGACCCTCGACTCGTGCCCCGACTGCGTGTTCGTGGAGGACGCGGTGGTCATGTACCGCGACGTGGCGATCATCACCCGCCCGGGTGACGACACCCGCAAGCCCGAGATCGATGCGGTCGAACCGATCGTCCGCGAACTCGGCTGCCGCATCGCGCGCATCGAAGCCCCCGGCACCATGGACGGCGGCGACGTGCTGAAGATCGGCGACACCATCTACGTCGGTCGGGGTGGTCGCACCAATCAAGCCGGCATCGATCAATTCGCCGCCATCGTCGAACCCATGGGAGCCCGGGTCATCGCCGTGCCCGTCACCAAAGTTCTCCACCTCAAGTCGGCGGTCACTGCTCTCCCCGACGGAACCGTCGTCGGTTGGGAACCCGCGGTCGACGATTCGTCGGTGTTCCCGACGTACCTGTCGATGCCCGAGGAATCGGGCGCCCACGTGGTGCTCATCGACGGCAAACGCTTGCTGATGGCCGCCGATGCACCGCGGAGTGCCCAGATCTTCCGCGACCTCGGCTACGAGCCGATCTGCGTCGACATCTCGGAGTACATCAAGTTGGAAGGATGCGTCACCTGCTTGTCGGTGCGCCTGCGCGAGTTCAGCTGACCGCGCGCCACTTCATGATGTCGTCCACGCCGATGGTCGACCCGCATTCGATGCTCGCCTTCATGACGGTGGGAGTCATCACGGTCGCCGTGTCGAAGTAGTCCGCCGCGTACACGGTCCAACCGTCGCGATAGCGGCGCACACTGGTTCCGCGAGTCATGGGCACTCGTTCGCCGCTCGGCAGCGCGGCCATCTGCACCCACTCCTGCACATACGTGCTGCCGTCGTTGAGCTCGGGGCCCACGGGCGAAAACTCGATGTTCCCGCACTTGGGCATCACGTCGACCATCCACTCGCGAATGCGGGCCTGCCCTCGGAACTCGCCGAAGATCGGATCGATGTAGACGGAGTCGGTGGGATGGAACTGATCGCAGTCCTTGTCGAAATCGACATCGCGAGCCGCCGTCACCGGAGTTCCGACCCAACGCTCCCAGCCGTCGAGCGACGGTGCCGGTGGCAGCGGTGCGACTTCGCCGTTCGGACCAGGCTGGCGGAACGGGCCGGTGTCGTACACGTCGCACGCCCAGGTGATGAACCCGTCGCGATAGCGACGCACACTCACACCCTTCGACAAGGGCATGTCGCCCGCGAACATCTGCCATTCGTCGAGCGACGTGCCACCTTCGCCGTCGTCGAGCAGAACCGCAGGTTGAGTGGGGCGGAACTCGATGAACGCGATCTCGGCCATCGTCGGAACCAACCAGGCCGCGATCGCGTCGCGACCGAAGAACGATCCGTAGATCGCGTCGTAGTAACGCGACCCTTGCGGCGCCATGAAGTCGATCATGCGCTGAATGCCTTGCTCACGACTGAGGCTCGTGTCGGTGAGCGCTTCCATCATCTCGTGCGCGTTCATGTCAGAGACCTCGCACCAGGGTGCCGGGACGCTCGCCCGTATCGGCGTCGTGGCGACGCGTCACACGGCCCTTCACCATCGTGGCGAGATAACCACGTACCGGCTGGATGAGGCGCGTACCACCAGCGGGCAAGTCGTCGAAACCGCGCGGCGGAGCCACCGTGAGGTTGTCGAAGTCGATCACGTTGAGGTCGGCGCGCAGACCCGGCACCAGACGGCCACGATCGGACAGTCCGTAGAGGTCGGCGTTGCGCGCGGTCTGCTTGTGCACGAGGAACTCGATCGGAATGCGCTCACCCTGGTGGCGATCGCGGGCCCAGAACGTGAGTTGTGTGGTGGGCATCGTGGCGTCACAGATGAGCGTCACGTGCGCACCCGCGTCCGACAGGCCCGTGACCGTCTCGGAATGAACGAGCATCTCGCGCAACACTTCCATGCGCTGGTGCACATCGGCTCCACCCATGAGCGCGCACATCGAATGACCACCGTCGCTGATGAGGTGGTCGTACAGAACGCTCAACACGTCGTCGCCTTGTGCCGTGGCCAAGGCGCCGAGCATGCGATCGGGTGTCGGCTCGTAGTCGACCGGATTGTCGAGCGGATACAGGAACGGCGCCGCCATCTGGAAGAGGCGGTACGTGGTGGCCATCGAACCCGGGCGCTCGACGGGAACATCCGACTCCGACAAGATCGCCGCCTTGATCTCCGGCTTGGCCATCTCACGCACTCGTTGATCGAGCGGCAGCGAGGCCAACTTCATGTACGTGGGTCGACGCAGGAACGCGTGATAGCCCGAGAGTCCGGACACCAACCCGATGGGTCGCGACGACACCTGCGGGTTGAGACGAGCGCCCGAACGATTGGCCGTCACGGTGGCGTCGAGGAGTTCGCGCCAGGTGTCGGGCGGATAGTCGGGCGACTGCACGAGCGTGAAGGTGACCGGACGGCCACTACGGCGCGAGAACTCGGCCATCAACGCATGCTCGTCGTGCGGGGTGGTGCGTTCGCCGCCGAGTCCTTCCAACTTGCCCACGGTTCCGGCCGGAATCATTTCGAACACGCCGCGTCCGGCCGCGGCCATCGCGTCGGCAAGTGCGGCGATCTCCTCGGCTGGCGCGAACGTTCCCGGCACCGGCGAGCCATCGAGTGCGCGGTGACCGATGGTGCGCGATGTGGTGAACCCCAGGGCTCCGGCGCGCAACGAGTCGGTCACGATCTTCGACATGGCCACCAGGTCGTCAGCGGTCGCGTCTTCGTTGCGCGCACCTCGCTCGCCCATCACGTAGTAGCGCAAGGCACCATGGGCGAGCTGGGCTCCGATGTCGAGTGAGTAGCGACGCGAACCGATGTAGTCCATGTAGTCGTTGAAGCTTTCCCACCGACCCCACTCGATTCCTTCGTAGAGCGCGGTGCCGGGAATGTCTTCGACACCTTCCATCAGTTCGATGAGCGCCTTTTCGCTGCCCGGACGAACCGGTGCGAATCCGACACCGCAGTTGCCCATCACGATGGTGGTCGCGCCGTTGCCGGCCGACGGATCCATGACGTCGTCCCAGCTCACTTGGCCGTCGTAGTGGGTGTGCACATCGACCCAACCCGGCGTCACCAATGCACCATCGGCGTCGATCACCTCGCGGGCCGCTCCGGTGATGGAGCCACCGACTTCGACGATGCGTCCGTCTCGTACCGCGACATCACCCGCGTGCGGGGTCGACCCGGTGCCGTCGACGATCGTTCCACCCTTGACCACGTAATCGAACACGACTCTCCCCGTTCGGGCGTCCCCCGACGCCTCACCCTGGGATCACATTAGGGGTTACGGCACGACTCAACGGGGCCGAGCGCGTGCCTCCAAGTAGCGGCGACTCGCCTCGCGACTCTCGGGATCGTGCATGGCGAACACCAGCACCTCGGCGTCGGTGGTGTTCCGACCGGTTCCGGCCATCTCTTCCAACACCGCGTTCACCTGCTGCTTGGTGACGGTGAGCGCGTACTGAGGTTTGTCGGCCAGTGATCGAGCCAGTTCGTTCGCACGCTCGATCACGCGCTCGGGCGCGACCACTTCGTTGAGGAAGCCGATGCTCTTGGCCTCGTCGGCACCGAATGGCCGACAGGTCAAGACGAGTTCCTTGGTGAGAGCCGGGCCGATCTCGCGCACCAGGCGCGGAATTCCACCCCACGCCAGAGGAATTCCGAGATCGACCTCGGGAATCGAGAAGCGAACATCACTGGCGGCCACGCGCAAGTCGCACGCACCGGCCAGCACCAATCCGCCGCCGACACAATTGCCCGAGATGGCAGCGATCGTGAGTGGCCGAACATTCGTCAGGGCCTCGGTGGCCAGACGGCCGAGGTCGGCGCTCTCGCGCGGGCTCGCGTCACTCGACGCGAAGTCACTCAGATCGAAGCCGGCCGAGAACGAGCTGCCTTCGCCACTCACCACCATCACCCGAACGTCCCCGTGTCGATTCACTTCGTCGCAGGCGCTCACGACTTCACGCAGCAAGTCCTTCGACAACGCGTTGAGTCGACGAGGTCGGGCGAACGTGAGGTGCGCGACGCGGCCGTCGACGTCGAGACGCAGATTCGTGAAGTTCATCGCCGAAGCCTAGGCGACCCGGCGGAGCGCCTGATCGGTCAGTCGTTGACGATGCGCTGCACGGCCTGGATGCGCGAATCGCTCGGCAGACGCGTGATGCGAACGGCGGCACCCGTGAACGGAGCTTCAATCCACTCGGTGGCGCTGATCGCGATACCCACGTGACTGATCTGAGTGGGGTTCCTCGTCGAGAACGTGAACACCAGATCGCCGGCGCGAACCTCGTCGTTCACCCAGTCGACCGCGACACCACGCTGCGACTGGAGGAGGCTCTGGTGCGAAAGATCGATCCCGATCTGCTTGAAGGCGGCCCGCACGAGACCCGAGCAGTCGTACGCATGGGGACCAGCCGATCCGAACTGGTACGGCTTGCCCACCTGGGCACGAGCGAACTCGACGACCCGGTCGACGCGCGACGGCTTGGGCACCGCCGGAGCCGACGTCGCCGACGCTGACGCCACCGACGCACCAGCCGACAAGGCGATGGTCTGACCGGGGACGATCACCGAAGTGCGCTGGAAGCCGTTGGCGGCCAACAGCGCATCGAGCGACACGCCAGCCTTCGACGCGATGCGGCTCAACGAATCGCCCGCCTTCACCGTGTACGAGTCGCCGATGGCACCCGACTGCACAGCCACGGACTGAGCAGCCACCGCTTGGGCCGCGTCGGGAAGCGCGATCGTCTGGCCGGGAAGAATCACGGTCGAACGCTTGAAACCGTTGACGGCCAGCAGCGCATCGAGCGACACTCCAGCCTTCGACGCGATACGACTGAGCGAATCGCCCGCCTTCACGACGTAGCCGATCGACGGCTTGTTCGAGTTGGCCGAGGCCGGCGATGCGAACACGCCCAGAGCGAGCACCGCTCCGACGACGATCGTGGCCATCCGTTTCACGGGATGGGTATCGAACCCCCCGCGTCAGGCCTTGAGGAAAACTCCGAAAAAGAGGTGTGAGCAGGTCAGATTCGGATCTTGCGATCCATGTTCTCGTGATAGTGCGCGATCTTGCATTCGCGCTCCGAGAGCACCTGCTGCCTGAACCCGCTCGAGTTCTTGGTGCGGGCCATCTGCTCGTAGATGCCGATGTCCTCCCCCACCACGTGCTTCAAACCGGCCCAGTGGAGCATGGTCTTCTTCCAGTACTTCGCGTACTGCGGATCGTTCTGATCACCCGCGTACACGATCTCCCAGCAGAGAAAACGCGTGCGGTCGACACCGATGGGAATCGGCTGGAACACCTGGATGTGTTCGGGGTTGCAATTGAAGACTGTGTTCGGGAACACCACGTAATGGCAGATCGCGTACTGATGATGGTCGTAGTCGACCGACTCGAGTTCGGCCAGATGTTCGGGCTTGGGCACGAAGCACATGTAGTTGTCACCCACGATGTGGAACGACGCACAGCGGGCGGCTTTGGTGAATTCCGGCGGAACGTGATGCAACTCGGTCACGTGGTAGATCTCGTTGAAGCCGTCGACGACAGCCTTGTAGTTGACCGGCACGTCGAACTCGAGCACTTCGTGCAGGACCATGTCCTCCATGCGGAACGCGCCGAGATCACTCACGATGTCGGCGCCGAGGGCATTGAGCAGCGGTGTCGCCGCGTCCGGTCCGGCCAGGTTGATCCAGACCCAACCACCCCATTCGTCGGCGGCCACGGCCGGTGCGCGCAACCCGTCGAGATGAGCCGGATCGAAGTCCTCTCGCTCGGGTACTCCGACCACACGTCCCGTCGTGTCGTACACCCATCCGTGGTACGGACACGTGAAGCGTCGCGCCGCACAGCCGGTCATCGCCGTCACGAAGGCGGGCCCGCGGTGCTGACACACGTTGTGAAACGCGGCCAGCGCGCCGTCGGGTTGACGCGTGATGACGATCGATTCGCCGTGACCTTCGTACGTGAGCCAGTCACCCGGCTCGCGCACCTGTTCGGATCGACCGGCCAACAACCAATGCGACGTGAGCACCTTGGTTCGTTCGAGTTCGAAACGAACGGGATCGCGGTACACCGAGGCGTCCATCACCGACGGACCATGGTCGGGAACCGACTGAACACCGGCCCCGACACGAGCCGGTAGCGAACCACGTGTCGGAACGTGCACCGGCGTCTCCCCCATGGGACGGAGGTTAGTCAGGTGATCTCGGCGATGTATTCAGCCAAGCGTTCGCCGTCGAGCGAGCCCTGCACGCGCGTGAGGGTTCCGTCAGCCGCGAGGAACACCCAGGCCGGCTGATACGGCACGCCGTACTCGCCGAACACCTGCCCATCACTGTCCTCGATGTTCGCGAACGACAGGTCGTGGCGATCGATGAACTCGAGCATCGACTCGGTGGATCCGGCCCAGGCCACACCGACGAACTGGACCTGTGATCCATACTGTTGGAATGCGGCCTCGACCGAGGGCGCTTCAGCGTTGCAACTGCCTCAACCAGGAGCCCAGAACCACAGCACGGTGGGCGCCGTGATCACCACATCGTCTCGCGACACGAGACCCGCCGGGGCCGCGGGCGCCGACGCTGGCGCGATTGATTCGACTGTGTTTGGTTCGGCCGTGTTCGATTCGGCCGTGGTTGGCTCGACGGCGACGGCCGGCGCGTCGGCACTCTCGCCGCCGCACGACACCGCCATCGCTGTGAGGCACACCAGAACTGCGAACCGCTTCACGTGTCCGACTGTACCAACCGGGACGCGTTGGTGACGATCGCGACCCCAACCAAGATCACCGGGAGCGCCACGGCCATGTTGCTCGACACCGATTCGTCGGCGAACAACACGCCGAGCACCACCGCAATCAGTGGATTCACGTACGCGTGACTCATGGCCAACGGAGGTCGAACGGTGGCGATCAGATACGTGAAGGCGGTGAAGGCGATGATCGAGCCGAACGTCACCAGGTAGAGAACGGCCAGCGCCACGAGCCCCAGACCACCGATGAGCAACATGTCGCCGATGACCGACGCGTTGCGGGTTTGTCGCCAGGTCGGCCACGGCGTGCCACGCCACTTCAACCAGGCCAGCACGAGCACCGAGGCCAGCACGAACCGCGAACCCTGCATGAAGAACGGTGGCAGCGTCTCGAGCCCGATCTCGATGCCCAAGTACGTGGAACCCCAGATGATCCACACCGAGGCCACGGCCGGGACGACCAACGAACTGCGACCCGACGACATCGGTCTCATTCGACCGCCGATACCGTGATGCGTGTGACCGACCTGTGCGTTCTCGGCGACTTCGCGTGGGACGTGTTGATCCGCACGAACAACGAACTACTTCGTGGCGGTGACACGTTCGGTGAAGTCATGCTCACGCCCGGGGGCAGCGCCGCCAACGTCGCCGTATGGGCCAGCCGTAACCACCTCCCCACGTCGTTCGTCGGCAAGATCGGTCGTGATCGTTTCGGTCAGCTCGCGGTCGAAGACCTACAGCGCGAGAAGGTCGAGGCGCACTTCGTCGAAACCGAAGCCCACTCCACCGGATCGGTCGCCGTGTTCGTCGATCACACCGGCCAACGATCGATGGTGTCGGGACACGGTGCCGACTTCTATTTGATGCCGTCCGAATTGCCGCTCGACGTGATCGGCTCGTGTCGACACCTCCATCTCACCGCCTGGTCGTTCTTCACCAACCCACCGCGCTCGGCCGCTCGCAAGGCGGCGCGTTGGGCGCACGAGAACGGCGCGACCATTTCGTTCGACCCGGGCTCGTTCCAAATGATTCAAGAAATGGGTGTGTCGAACTTCCTCGACACCTGCAGCGACCTCGACATCGACATCGTGTTGCCCAACAAGGAAGAGGGCCAGGTGCTCACCGGCGCCGACGATCCCGACGAGATCGCCGACGGCCTCACGAAATTGTTCCCCGATGCGCTGGTCGTGCTCAAACTGGATGCCGACGGCGCCCTCGTTTACGACGGCACCGACGCAGTCCGAGTTCCACCCGCCACCAATCGCCTCGTCGACGCCACCGGAGCGGGCGACTCCTTCGCCGGAGCGTTTTTGGCTCATTACCTGAAGCACGGTTCGTCGATCGATGCCGCTCACCACGCCACCCGCGTCTCGGCCTGGGTGATCGAACACATCGGTGCGCGTCCCGGCGCCGACTCTCGTCTTCACACGATCTTGAACTCGATCTGATTCACCGAGCCGGCCGTCGCAGTACTGTCGGCTCCATGCGTCGCCTGATTCCACTCGTCCTGTCGTCAATTCTCCTCGTCGCGTGCGGAGGCGGTGGCGACGGTGACAGCGGATTCTCCGAGAGCGGCAGCGGTTCGGGTGATTTCTGCTCGGCCGCCAATCAATTCGCCGCGCTCAACTCGGTCATCAACGAAGCGACCCAACCCGACGATCTCCAATCGCAACTCGCACCCATCGAATCGGCGTTGTCCGATCTCGAGAAGTCGGCGCCGAAGGAAATCAAGACCGATGTCGAGGACGTGGTCGAGGCCTACGGCCAGATCGTGAAGTTCATCTCGGAAAGTGATCCGTCCGACCCCGAGGCGATGATGGGCCAGATGCTCGCCATCGGCTTCTCCATCGCCGAACCAGCCGAGCGCATGAACCAATACATCCTCACCGAGTGCGGACTCGACCTCGATGCAGTGACCGCCACCGCCCCCACCCACATCGACGGTGGTGCCGGCGACTTCGAACCCGGCCCGGTGGCGGTCGAAGTGGTGAACCTCGATGCGAGCAACGGTCCTGTCGACGTCTACGCGACCACGACCAATGGGTTCGTGAACGAATACGAAATCGTCAAAGGTCTCGCTTTCGGCGAGTCGGTGAGCGTCAACCCACCCATGCCGGGTTACGTCGTCGTCGTCCCGGCCGGAACAGCGACCATCGATTCGTACAGCGAGACGAACCTCGCTAGTGAATTGGTGAGCGACGGCGACACCTACGGTCCACGTCGTCTCATCCTTCTTCATCCCGACCTCTCGTCCTTCGCCGACGTGGAGGGCGGACCGACGTCCACCACGTTCTGGTTCGACTCCGAGGACGACACGTGGAGCAACGCCATCAAGGATGCGACCCCGGGTCAGCACGTGGTGACCGTCGCCAACTTCACCGGAGCCTCGATGAACGCTGCCGTGCCCGGCGCTGGCGCTTGCCTCACGACGTCCGACTCCACTCAAGAAGGTCTCCTCATCGGCGGAACCACCGCGTTGCCGTTCGCCTTCACCCCCGGACCGATCGACATCGGACTCCACGACTACGACGCCGGCGACTACGACTGTCTGCTCGCCGCAGTCTCCACATGGAGTGGTCAGGGCACGGACGGAGGACGCACGTTGGTGGTCGTCTACTCTGATGAAGCCGGCGCGCCGGCCATCTGGTCCATCGACATCTGAGGTTCACATGATTCGCCACATCGTTCTGTTCCGTTGGAAGGATGGTGTCGGCGCCGATCACGTCGAAGCCACCAAGCGCGGTCTGTCCGAACTGCCGGCCAAGATCCCCCAGATCAAGAACTATCGATTCGGCTCGAACCTGGGCGTGAACCCGGGCACCTTCGACTTCGGCGTCGTCGCCGACTTCACCAATCTCGACGACTATCTCGTGTACCGCGATCACCCCGATCACAAGGCGTTCATCGCCGCCCACACCGCCGATTACATCTCCGAGCGGGCCGCCATCCAGTACGAGATCGACTGACCGCAGCATGGACCTCGGAATCGCGGGCCGGCGCGCCCTCGTCACCGGCGCATCGAGTGGTCTCGGCCTGTCGACCGCGCGTGCTCTGGCCGCCGACGGTGTGCACGTCGTCATCGCTGCGCGCTCACAGGAGAAACTCGACCGTGCGCTCGCCACGTTTCCGGCGGGAACAACGGTTCACGCCGTGGTGGCCGATGTGTCCGACCTCGCCCAAGTCGACGCAGTCGTCGCTCGCACCAACGAACTCGTCGGTGGCGTCGACATCCTGATCGCCAACGCCGGTGGCCCTCCCCCGGGCAACTTCGCGTCCACGCCCGTCGAGTCGTACGACGCCGCCTTGCGGCTCAACCTGGTGTCGACGGTCGCGATGTGCAAAGCAGTCGTACCCGCCATGCAGAAGCAGAAGTGGGGACGCATTCTCGCCATCACGTCATCGTCGGTGCGCGAACCCATCGATCGACTCATCCTGTCGAACACCGCTCGCGCCGGCCTCACCGGTTTCCTGAAGACCTTGGCGCGCGAAGTGGCCGGCGATGGCATCACGGTCAACTCGTTACAACCCGGATTGCACGCAACCGATCGAGTGTCGTCGCTCTACGGTGACCTCGACGCCGTGGCCAAGACGGTTCCGGCCGGCAAGCTCGGCGACCCCGACGACTTCGGTCACGTGGCCGCATTCGTGTGTTCGGAGCACGCCAAGTTCGTGACGGGCGTGGCTATACCGCTTGACGGCGGCGCTCTCCACGGGCTGCAGTGATCACGGTCTGAACCACTTCTTCGGCCGGCGCACCCGGTCCGAGACAGGCCGCGACACCCGCTTCGAGAAGTTCGGTTACGTCCTGGTTGGGAATGATCCCGCCCACCACGACCGGAATGTCGGAGTTGCGAGCGCGTACGGCTTGCACCACGAGCGGAGCGAGTGTCATGTGGGCGCCCGACAACATGGAGAGGCCGATCACGTCGACGTCTTCGTCGACCGCCGCGGCCGCCACGGTCTCAGGTGTCTGGAACAAGCCGGTGTAGATCACTTCGAGTCCGGCGTCGCGCAGGAGTCGCGCCACCACCTTCACTCCTCGATCGTGACCGTCGAGACCGACCTTGGCGACGAGAACACGGATGGCAGCCATCAGATGGTGGGCACTTCGACGTGGCGGCCGAAGACTCCGGCCATGGTGGTCATCATCTCGCCGACGGTCGCGAACACGTTGGACGCATCGATGAGAGCCGGCATCAAGTTCACTTCCGGATCGACGGCGTCCTTGGCCAGTCGATCGAGCGCGTCGAGCACGGCGGGCTCGTTGCGTTCGTGCTTCACCTGACCGAGGCGCTGGCGCTGCTTGGCCTCGTCCTCGTTGGTGATCTTCAAGATGTCGAGCGAATCCTCTTCGTTGCCTTCGAGGAAACGGTTGACACCCACGATGATGCGCTCGCCGCGGTTGAAGGCGCGCTCGAGTTCGTAGGCCGAATCGGCGATACGGCCCTGGAACCAGTTCTCTTCGATACCGGTGATGCAACCCTCGAGCATCGAACCGCGTCCCATCTCGTCGATGCGCGCGAAGATCTCTTCGGCCCGCGCTTCCATCTCGTCGGTGAGGGTTTCGACGAAGTGTGAACCGCCCAACGGATCGGCCACGTGCGCCACATTGGTTTCGTAGGCGATGACCTGTTGTGTGCGCAGAGCGAGGCGGGCGGCCTTCTCGGTGGGCAGAGCCAGGGCTTCGTCCATCGAGTTGGTGTGCAGCGACTGCGTGCCGCCCAGAACTCCGGCCAGGGCTTCGATCGCGGTTCGGATGAGGTTGACCTCGGGCTGCTGCGCGGTGAGAGACACGCCGGCGGTCTGCGTGTGGAAACGCAACTGCATCGAGCGTTCGCTGGTGGCGCCGTAGCGCTCCCTCATCCAGCGGGCCCAGATCCGACGAGCCGCGCGGTACTTGGCGATCTCTTCGAAGAAGTCGATGTGGGCGTTGAAGAAGAACGACAGTCGCGGCGCGAACGCGTCGACCGGCAATCCGGCCTGGCGCGCCAACTCGACGTAGGCGAAGCCATTGCCGAGTGTGAACGCCAGTTCTTCGGCCGCCGTCGAACCGGCTTCGCGAATGTGATAGCCGGAGATCGAAATGGAGTGCCAACGCGGCATCTCGGCCGCGGTGAACGCCACGGTGTCGCGCACGAGACGCATCGACTGGCGCGGGGGAAAGACGAACTCCTTCTGCGCCTGGAACTCCTTCAAGATGTCGTTCTGAAGGGTGCCGCCCAACTTGGCGCGCGGAACACCCGCCGACTCGGCCTGGGCCACGAACATCGCGAGTAGCACGGCGGCCGGCGAGTTGATCGTCATCGACGTGGTGATGTTGCCGAGGTCGATACCCGAGAACAAGTCGCGCATGTCGGCGAGCGTGTCGATGGCCACGCCGCAGCGTCCGACCTCACCGAGAGCCATCGGGTCGTCGGAGTCGAGACCGAGAAGGGTGGGCATGTCGAACGCCGTCGACAATCCGTCACCACCCGCGCGAATGATCTCCTTGAAACGCAAGTTGGTGTCGATCGCGGTTCCGAACCCGGCGAACATGCGCATGGTCCACAATTTCGAGCGATACATCGACGCGTACGGTCCGCGGGTGTACGGATACGCACCAGGGAACTCGCCGTCGTCGGGGCCGTACACCGGTTCGAGCGGAATGCCCGACATGGTCTGGAACGGAGCGTCGCGCAGACGCGACTCCCCGAAGGCCTTCTGCCATTCCAGGCGGGGATTCGGGCTCGGTGCGCTCACGGGCTAATTCTGCCTGTCGGCTGACGGAAGACTGCACTCGGGCGTCCCACCGGGCAGCCGATGGCGGTTGCGGGCGACCCACGAATACGTCACCTTGGCCACGGAGCGAACCCCCGGGGCGAGAATCGTTCGACCCACCAGGCCCCAGGCGCCACCGGCGTGCACCAGGAGGCGACCGACCGCCTCGTGACCCGATGCCGTCAGGCCGTCGGCCCCCACCCACTGCACCGCGGCCTGGCACTGTTCGACCGTGAGACCCAACGCGTCGAGGTCGAGACGCTGCCACGGCTCGAGCCGCGGATGTCGCTTCACTCGCCGCTCGATGAAACGGACCGAGCTCGAGCAGAACGCGCAGTCGCCGTCGTAGATGAGTAGAGGTTCCACAGCGTCAGTGTGCCAGCGGTTCGCGACCGATCATCGGCTGAGCCGAACGAACGCGATGGTCGAAACCGTCTTCGTACGGCAACCATCCCTGCCGATCGGGCCACAGCATTTGAACCACGCGAAAAGCGTCACCCCGATGCCAGGCGATACCCGTCGCGAAGTACGACGCCCACTCGTCGAGATCGACCGACGCGAACACGCAGCGTAGTTCGTTGTCGAGCAGACCCACGATCGGTGCATCGAGCGGAATCTCGACCCCGGCCGACAACTGCTGAGCCACCAGATCGAGGATGCCCTTGGTCGCGACGGGCGTGAGACCGAAGATCACCACTTCGGGAAAGCCGAACTTCTCGGGAAAGCCGATCGTGTACGAATAGCCCGGCCGGGGCGAATGCGCTTCGAGATCGGCGCCCACCGGCTCGAGGGCCCAACCGTTCGTCTCGATCATCCACTCGATCTTCTCCGCGTGCGGGATGTGGAAATCGGGAAGCGACATTTCATCAGAGTGCCACATACGGATCAGGCCACATACAGTTCTCGACGTGTACCGGTTCCTGCTCCGCCCCCGTTGGATCGGTTTCCATCTGCTGTGCCTGGCCGGGATCATCGGGATGGCCTTCTTGTCGGCTTGGCAGTTCGACCGTCTCCACCAGCGACAGGACTTCAACGCCGATGTTCGGAGTCGATCGACGCTTGAGCCCGTCGACGTCCGAACACTTGACGACGCCGATCCGTCGGCGTTGGCCTGGCGCGCGGCCACGGCCACCGGCACCTACCTCCCCGACGAACAGATCTTGATTCTCAATCGTTCGCAAGGCGGTCGCGCCGGCCTGAACGTGGTCACGCCATTGCTCCTCGACGATGGTCGCGCCATCGCGATCAACCGCGGGTTCGCTGCACTCGACCAGACTCCCCCGCCCGCACCATCGGGAACCGTCACCGTGGGCGGAATTCTGCGCGGCAGCGAACAGCGACGTTCGGGCCAAGCCCGAGAGGCCGACGGCGAACTCGCCGAGATGTTCCGGCTCGATCTCGATCGTCTGGGCGCTCAGGTCGAGCCCGAACTCCTGTCGGTCGCACTCCTCGCCCAGGCCTCCGCTCCCGCCGATGATCCGACGCTGCAGTCGGTGCCGCTGCCCGAACTCAGCGAGGGATCTCACTTGTCGTACGCGATCCAATGGATCATCTTCGCGGTGTGCGTGGCGGTGGGCTGGGTGCTCGCGGTGCGGCGTTCGATCAGAACACGCGCTCGATCGCAGCCATCCGCCTGAACTGCTCGACCACATCGGGTGTCGAGTGCGTCGGGTCGACCGATCGGTACACGGTTTCCACGTTCACCGCGATTCGACCGAACTCGCCCCACGACGAGTACGGCACGTCCATCGCGCGGGCGATGTCGCGGGCCGCTTCGAACGCATCGACGCCAGCCGCACAGCGCGCAGACGCTTCGCTGTCGACGAAGGCGAGGTAGTCGCGCACTTCGACGATGCCACCCTTGTCGGTGAGCGGACCGTGTCCGGGCACCACCGTGTCGATGTCCATGCCGAGCATCAAGTCGCAGGCGGCGACCCAATTGAACAGTGGGCCGGCCCACACGATCGGCGTACCGCCGATGAACAAGATGTCGCCGGTGTACACGGTGCGCGCGTCGGGCACGTACGCGATCACGTCACCGCGCGTGTGCGCCGGACCGACCTCGATGAGTTCGACGATCCGTCCACCCACTTCGATTTCGAGGCGCCCGTCGAAGGTGCGGTCGGGGAAGCGCATGTCGATACCGGAGAACTCGAACGCGCCGAAGAAACTCCGGAACAGTTCACCCACTTCACCCGGTGCCGCATTGAGCGCGGCCAGCATCGCCGGCGGAACCTCGGTCATCTCGTGGGCGGCCGTCGTCGACGAAATGATCTCGGCTCCGTCGACCAGTTGATTGCCGTAGCAGTGGTCGCCATTGGCATGGGTGTTGACCAACGAGCGAATGGGCGAGGTGCGCGTGAACGGTGCGAGCGAATCGAGCATCTGCCGAGTAAGCCGCAGGTCGAACAGGGTGTCGACGAGTAACGACGCACCGTCACCCACCACCAGCCCGGCGTTGCTCAACCCCCAACTGCCGTCGGGCTGCAGGTAGGCCAGACAGCCATCGCCCAGTTCGTGCACGCCGACCTCGTAGTTCGTCACGGGGCGAGCGTAATGGTGCTTGACATAGAACACCTGTTCGGGGACACTCGGCGAATGGCCCCGGGGCAGCAACAGAAGTCGTTCGACGAGATCGGAACACCACTGTCCGACGTCACCTTCTGCATCCTCGACCTCGAAACCACCGGCGGTTCGGCCGGTGTCGATCGAATCACCGAGATCGGTGCGGTGAAGTATCGCGGCGGCGAATGCCTCGGCACGTTTCAGACCCTCGTCAATCCGGGCGTCGCCATTCCTCCGTACATCACGATCCTCACCGGCATCAGCGAGGCCATGGTGCTACCCGCGCCGCGCATCGAGGCCGTGTTGCCGTCGCTCGTCGAGTTCATCGGCGATTCGGTCCTCGTCGCCCACAACGCGCGCTTCGACATCGGCTTCGTGAACGCCGCACTCATCACCGCCGATCGCGAACCGCTCACCAATCGCGTGATCGACACGGTGCCACTCGCCCGTCGCCTGGTGCGCGACGAAGTGCCCGACTGCAAACTCGGCACCCTCGCGTCACGCCTTCGCCTCGCGCACCAGCCCTGTCACCGCGCACTCGACGACGCGTTGGCCACGGCCGACCTCTTGCACTTCCTCATCGAACGCGCCTCGGGCTTCGGAGTCATGGGCCTCGACGACCTCATCGGCCTCCCCCGCCTCGAGACCCACCCGTTGGCCGCCAAACTGCGCCTCACCGAAGACCTGCCGCGCTCCTCGGGTGTGTACGTGTTCGCCGATGCGTCGGGCAAGCCGCTGTACGTGGGCAAGGCCAGCAACGTTCGTCAGCGCGTGCGGAGTTACTTCGGCACCGCCGAGTCGCGTCGCAAGATCGGCTCGATGCTGCGCCAGACGCATTCGATCCACTGCATTCCGACTCCACACCCACTCGTGGCCGCCGTGCTCGAACTCCGCCTCATCGGACGTCTGCTTCCGCACTACAACCGAGCCGGTACCAACGTCGATCGTTACTGCTACGTGCGTCTCACCACCGACGAGGAATGGCCCCGCCTGGTGGTGTCGAAGAATCCGGCCAAGAGCGGTTTGCATCTCGGTCCGTTCACCACGCGCACTTCGGCCCGGCTGGTGATCGAAGCGATCGAATCGGTGATGCCGCTGCGTCGCTGCACCGTTCGCATGGGGCGCAAATACGTCGCCCCTCCCGATGCACCGGTGTGCTCGGCCGCTCAACTCGGCGTGGCCCAGTGTCCGTGTTCGGGTCAGGCCGATCGCGACGAATACCGCAAGATCGTCGCATTCATCGTGTCGGCTCTCACCGAGTCACCCGACGCGCTCATCGACATGTTGCACGAACGCATCGTGAACCTGGCCGCCAACCAACGATTCGAAGAGGCCGCCGAGATGCGCGACCGCGCCCAGGCTCTCCTCACCGCGCTCCAACGGCAGCGATCGATCGACGCGTTGCGTCGCGCCGACGTGCTCACCGTCCGACTCGGTGACGCGCACATCGTGTTCGACGGCGGCGTGCTCTCGGCCATTCGCCACGACGACCGCTTGTTCTCGTCGTTCGATGCACCGCTCGGACTCGACGAACACCTGACCGCACCCGAGCCAACGGATCTCGACGTTCCACTACCCCGTCACGTGGCCGATGAAGTGATGTGCGTGGCCCGCCATCTCGAAACCGCCGACGACGTGATGATCGACGAGTGTTCGGGTGAATGGGCGCTGTCGGTTCGTGGCCTGCCGACATTGCGTCGGCTCGACCTCACAGCCAGTGCGCCCCGACCTGGTCGATACTCACGATCATGGAACGACCTTTCGGCCATGCTGCGCTGACGAGCTCGGCATCGGTTCGATCACACATCACCGCGACGGTCGGACCCGACCCCGACAACCAGGCCGCCCACGCGGGTGTGGCCAGCGCTGCCTGGAGTGCATCACGGCTGGCCGTAGCGGCCGCCAATCGAGCGTCTTGATGCAAGCGATCTCTCGTGGCTTCACGGAGCAACGTCACGTCACCGCTGGCCAGGGCCGCCACGAACAACGAGGACCGTCCGATGTTGAACACCGCATCGACCCGCGACACCGACGACGACAGAGTGGATCGACTGTTGGACGTGTTCGTCTTGAATGGCGGCACCCACACCACCATGGCCGGATCGACCGCCACCGGCACGCGGCCCACGGAACCGTCGGCCACCACCACGACCCCACCGAACGTGCTGGCGGCCACGTTGTCACCGTGGCCTTCGAGCACGGCGGCTCGTTCGAAGATCTCCTGACGGCGCGAGACGAGAACGTCATCGGACGTCGACTGCTGCAACGCCAACGCGATGGCTCCCACGCGCACGGCTCCGGAAAATCCGAGACCGCGACCCGACGGAATACTCGTACGCACCCAGACCTGGCCACGTCCTCCCGCCGAGCTGAACGCCGTGGCGGCCGGGTGAGCACCGCGGGCGATTTCGGCCTTCTCCGGAACGTCACCGTCGACGATGCCGAGTTCGGCCGGAATGGTGAGCGCCATTCCGAGCACGTCGAATCCGGCTCCGAGATTCGCCGAGGACGCCGGCACCGACACTCTCAACGGTTGGAGACCTCGACGAGACGTTGGAGCACCCGCGCGGCCGCACCGGAGTCGATCGACTCGGCGGCCCGTTCGATTCCTTCGGCCAGATCGGACGCACGGTCGGCGACGACCAGACCGGCCGCGGCGTTCAACACGACGATGTTGCGATGCGCACCGTGATCACCGGCGAGGACACGGCGGACTGCTTCGGCATTGACGTCGGGTGTGCCGCCTTGGAGTTCGTCGGGAATGGCCGGAGCCAATCCGAGTGCCACCGGATCGACCGTGAACGAACGCACCTGGCTGTCACGCAACGACAGCACCGTGGAGGTTCCGGTGGTCGTGAGTTCATCGAGTCCGCCGCCGTGAACGACCCACGACGAAATCGAGCCATGCAATCGGAGCGATGCGAGCATGCGCTCGGCCACCTGCGGATTGGCCACACCGATCAGTTGCCGGCGCACCCGACCCGGGTTGGCCATGGGTCCGAGCAGGTTGAAAACCGTGGGCACGCCCACTTCACGACGAGCCGCGGCGGCGAACCGGAAAGCCGGGTGATAACGCGGCGCGAGACAAAAACCCATTCCGGCTTCCTCGACGCACTTCAACACCACATCAGGGCCCACTTCGACGGCGACACCGAGAGCTTCGAGCACATCGGCGGTTCCGCACTTCGACGACGACGCACGCGCACCGTGCTTGCACACCGGCACACCGGCACCGGCCACGACGAGTGCCGACATCGTGCTCACGTTTACGGAATGACTGCGATCTCCACCCGTCCCGACGATGTCGACCGCACGATCGCGCAGTTCGTCGGACAGCGGAACGATTTCAGCCGCATCGAGAACGGCGTCGAGGAGACCCGACAGTTCTTCGGGAGTTTCGCCCTTGGCACGCAACGCGATGATGAACCCGATCAACTGCGCCGGCGTCGCATCACCGGCCAAGATCGTGGCCATGGCCGCACGCGCGTGGGCCGCCGGCAGATCCTCGCGATCGAGCAGTCGCGTGACGATCGACGGCCAACCACCGATGTCGACGAGCGCAGGATTCACCCCGTCAGGCTACGGGCGATGCTCGAGCTCTAAGCCGTGCGTCGCCGCTGGCGAATGATCCGCCGACGCTCGCGCTCGGTGGTCCCGCCCCACACACCGACCTTCTCGCGGCTGTTCAGCGCGTGTTCGAGGCAGGCGATGCGAACGTCGCAGGTGAGGCAGATGTCCTTGGCGACGACCGCGTCTTCCTCGGTCTCCGGAAAGAACACCTCGGGATCGAGACCCCGACATGCCCCCAATTCGCGCCACACGACGTCCATGACTTGCCCCCAGGGGCAACCCTAGGACCGGGTCGGCGACGTTGTAAAGGGTCAGTTGCGAAGGTCAGAGAGCAATTCGGTGACGTTCACCCTGCTCAACGCGATCTCCTCACGATAGGCCGGGTGATCGCACACCAAGGTGGCCCCACCGGCCTCGAGCGCAGTCGCTTGCTCGGGCGACACGTCGAAGTGCAGATAGTGGACCGCCGAGGTGATGTCGGCGCGGGTGAGCTGCGACTCGTGCTGAGCCTCGGGGTACGAACGAATCTCGCGACCATCGGCGAGGCGCAGCACCAACGAGCGCTCGATGCCCACCAGACGCGGCAGCCACTCGCGCATCGAGTCGTCACTGGTGAGTTCGATGAACAACGTCGCGCACAGCCGGCCCGAGCCCGGGATCAACGAGTTGTAGATGTCGAGCTCGATCTGGATCTCTTCGTCGGTGGTGAGTTGCTCGGCCCGCGCCATCTCCTGGATCTGCGAACGAATGGTCTCGCGGTTCTCGAAGATGAGCGAGATGAACGTGCCGAGTGGCAAGCGCCGACGCGACTTCAGGTCGATGATGCGGCTTCGGTAGGCGTCACGCTCGCGCTCGTACGCGCGCACGTCGAGGATGTCGTCGAGGGTGAGTTTCATGGATTACTCCTGGGGGATTCCGTAGGCCCGCGCGACCACTTGCAGGGGGTGCAATGGTTCGCGGCCCGTCTGTTCGTTGATGGCTGTGTTGGCCAGGTGGCAGTCGCCGGTGACGACGTCGCCGCCCGCCTTGATGATTTCGTCGCCCAACTTCTTGGCGATGGGGATGGAGAGTTCGGCGTTCTCGGCCCGCAGACCCCACATGCCGTCGATGCCCGAGCACTGCTGCACCAACTTGATCTTGGCGCCGGTGAGCTTCATGAGGTCGCGGCTCTTCAGACCGATGTTCTGAGCCCGCAGGTGACACGGCGTGTGATACGTGATGGTTTCGGGAACGTCGCCGTTGAACTCTGTGTCGAGCGACGTGCCTTCACCCTTGTGCAGATTCACGAGGTACTCGGCCGCGTCGAATGTGTGCTCGGAGACCAACGTGGCGTCGGGTCCGCCGATGTAATCGACATAGTCCTTCTTCAGGACGTAGCCGCACGTGGGCTGCGGAACGACGATGTCGTTGCCCTTGCGAACACTTTCGGCCAGAGCCTTCACGTTCTCGGCGGCGACCTTTTTGAACTGATCGATGTCGCCGCTGTGCAAGAACGGCGCACCGCAGCACTTCGTGGTGTCGGCCAAGGTGCACTCGACGCCATTGCGCTCGTACACCTTCACGAGGTCTTGACCGATCTCGGGGGCCTGGTACTCGACGAGGCAGGTGGGGTACACCGCGACGCGACCCTGACGCTTGCCGAGACGCAACTTGGGGCGGCGCTTGAACCAGGTGGTGAAGCGCTGGCGGGCGAACGGAGGAAGCAGACGCTGGCTCGAGACTCCGGCGGTCTTTTCGATGACTTTGCGCACGAGCGAACCGTTCTTGGCGCCCATCATCTTGTTCATGACCGGAGTGGCGGTGGCGACCATGCCGAGCAGATCGGTTCGCCCCATCACGTCGGTGGTCAGACGATCACGCACGGTGATCTGCTTGTTGTGATGCCGCATGGCGTCGGCGCGCAACATGAGGCGCGGGAAGTCGAGCTCCCATTCGCTCTGACCCGGGATGTACGGGCAGTTGATGTAACAGAGCTTGCATTGGAAGCACTCGTCGATGACCTGATCCTGTTGGGCCGGCGTCATCTTGCCGGCGTCCTGATCGTCGTGGCGATCGACGAAGTCGAACAGAGTGGGGAACGCGGTGCAGTACTTGAAGCACAGGCGGCAACCGTGGCACAGGTCGTAGACGCGGGTCAGTTCATCACGGACGTCTTTTTCGTCCAAGTACCTCGGGTGGTTCGGATCGTACGTGATGGTCATGGTGAGATACTCCTGCCTCGGGCCCCCCGTCACCAAGCGACGAAGGGCCCGATGCGATCAGGATCGATCAGAGCGCGTTGAGGCCCTGTTCGAAGCGGCCGGCGTGGCTCTTCTCGGCGCGAGCCAAGGTCTCGAACCAATCGGCGATCTCGGCGAAGCCTTCGTCGCGAGCGGTCTTGGCGAAGCCGGGGTACATCTGGGTGTACTCGTAGGTCTCGCCAGCGATCGACGCCTTGAAGTTGTCCGACGTCTCACCGATCGGAAGATCGGTGGCGGGGTCGCCGGCCTCGGAGAGGAACTCGAGGTGACCGTGCGCGTGGCCGGTCTCGCCTTCGGCGACCGAGCGGAAGAGAGCAGCGGCGTCGGGGTAGCCCTCGACGTCGGCCTTCTGAGCGAACCAGAGGTAGCGACGATTGGCCTGGCTCTCGCCGGCGAACGCGTGCTTCAGGTTCTCATGTGTCTTGGTGCCCTTGAGGCTCATGACATGACTCCTTGTGCAGTTGGTGGGTTGGATGGGTGTTACTCGCTGTCCGCGGCGCACCGCGGGCAGAGACCGTTGAACAGGATCGACGTGTTGGACACGGCGAACCCGTCGAGACCTTGAATGGACAGTGCGTCGGAACCCGAGACGTACACATCGCGGACGTCACTGCAACGATCGCAGACCACATGGTGGTGGTCGTCGATGTTCGGGTCGAATCGCACCGCACCGGTGCCGAGATCGAGCGACCGCAGTTCGCCCATCGTCGCCAGATCGTTGAGGGTCTGGTACACGGTGCGCAACGAGATGCCCGGCATCTGCTCACTGGCCGTCTGGAAGAGCGATTCGGCCGTGGGGTGGCATTCGTTGCCGTGCATCAGGCGGAAGAGCAACTGGCGCTGGGGCGTGACCTTCAGGCCGTGAGCCCGGAAGGCTTCGGTCAGGTCGGCCGGTGAACGCATGCCGACACGGTACGTGCGCACCGTGCCAATCTTCAAGACGTGCAGATTCGCAGACTGTGAAAAGCGTCTCGTAAAAGGCCTGGTCAGACCACCCGCTACGGTGGCGGCGTGGGTCACCCGTTCGAACGCTCCGCGATGGTGGCCGCCCTCGAGCAGGGCGAGTTCGACCTCCTCGTGGTGGGTGGTGGGGTCACTGGTCTCGGTGTCGCGGTCGACGCGGCCCGTCGTGGCCTGCGCACCGCACTGGTGGACAAGGGCGATTTCGCCAACGGTACGTCGTCGAAGAGTTCGAAACTCATCCACGGCGGACTGCGTTACTTGCAACAGGGCGATGTGCGCCTCGTGTACGAGGCGTTGCACGAACGGCAGCGCCTCATCCGCAACGCGCCGCATCTCGTGTCGGTCCTCCCCTTCATGATCCCGATCCTCACCAAGGATGGAGTCGTGTCGAAGAAGATCGCGCGGGCTCTCGGCTCGGCGCTCTGGATGTACGACGCGACCGGCGGTGTGCGCATCGGACGGCTGCACCGACGACTGCGCAAGAAGCGGGCCGCCGCCTACATGCCGACTATGCCGACTCAACGACTCGCTTCGGCGTACGTGTACTACGACGCGCAAGCCGACGATGCTCGACTGTGCATCAGCCTGGCGCGAACCGCCGCCGAACACGGTGCCGTTCTCGTGAATCGTTGCACGTACACGAATGGTTCGGTTTCGTTCGACGATCGCAACTTTGCGGTGCGCGCGCGGGTGATCGTGGACGCGACCGGCGTGTGGAACACCGAGGTCCCCACGCGCCCGGCCAAGGGAATTCACATCACGGTTCCGTGGGACAAGGTGCGCAACACGATTGCCGTGGTGATTCCGGTACCGAAGGACAAACGCAGTCTCTTCGTGGTGCCGTGGGGTCCGCGTCCCGACGGAACGTTCACGCACACGTACGTCGGCACCACCGACACTGACTACGAGGGTCCGCTCGACGATCCGCAGTGCACCAAGGCCGACATCGAGTACGTGTTACGCGCACTCAACGCGTCCGTCACCACTGGTTTGTCGGAGTCCGACATCACCGGGACGTGGGCCGGCCTTCGTCCGCTCGTCACCGGCGACGCCGACGGTCGCACGGCCGACTTGTCGCGTCGCCATCTCATCAAAGAAGGTGCGAACGGTGTGATCACGGTGAACGGCGGAAAATTGACCACCTACCGACACATGGCGGAAGAAACCGTCGACCTAGTGGTCGAGCGACTCGGGCGCAACGACAAGTGCCGCACCAAGCGACTGGGGATCAGTGGTCGCCAACGCGATCGCGAACTCGCCGCTCTCGTGGCAGCCGATTCGTCGTTGGGTCTCCCCCTGGTGGACGGTCTGCCGTACACCCGAGCCGAAGCGGTGTACGCGGTGAGGCACGAAATGGCCACCACACTCGACGACGTGTTGTCGCGGCGCACGCGGGCGCTCTTGTTCGATCGCGAAGGTGCCCGTCGCGCGGCCCGTTCGACGGCCGAACTGATCGCCCCACTCCTCGGTTGGGACGCCACGCGTGTCGATCTCGAAGTCGAATCCTTCGATCGCATCTGTCGCCGGGAGGTCGAGTCGTATGCGTGAACCCACTCCCCCGATCGAACTGGTCGCTCCGCATACTCCGCGGCTGACGACGAAGGCCGTCGCAGTGGCGGGCGAGGTGGCCGAGCGTCTCGCGGCGATCGCCCCCACTCTCACGACAGCGGCCGACTCCGAAGCGATTGCCGATGCGAGTCGCGACTGGTGGCCACTGGCCATGCGGTGGGCTCTCGACGGATTCGTTCCGCAATCTGCGGCCGTGTTGAGTCGACCGACCACGACCGAACAAGTGAGCGCCATCCTCGCGATCTGTCACGCCGAGCACATTCCCGTGACCGCGGCCGGTGGTCGCAGCGGCGTGTGCGGCGCGTCCATTCCGCTGCACGGCGGTGTGCTCCTCGATCTGTCGGCGATGCACGGGGTCGTCTCGGTCGACGACATCTCCTTGGTGGCCGAAGTTCTCCCGGGCACGTTCGGCCCCGACCTCGAAGCTCATCTGGCGCCACTCGGTCTGACACTCGGTCATTACCCGCAGAGTTTCGACATCTCGACCGTGGGCGGCTGGCTGGCCTGTCGTGGCGCCGGCCAGTACTCCACTCGTTACGGGAAGATCGAAGACATGGTCGTCGGACTCGAAGTGGTTCTCGCCGACGGTCGCGTGATCCGCACCGGTGGTGCACCGCGCGCCGCCGCCGGCCCCGATCTCAACCAGGTGTTCGTGGGTAGCGAAGGCACGCTCGGCATCATCACGCGCGCGTGGTTGCGTCTTCACCCCGCGGCGGTGTGTGAGCGACGCGCGGTGTACGGATTCGGCGACTTCGCTTCGGGTCTCGACGCCTGTCGGCGCATCATGCAACGCGGAGCGACTCCCGCCGTTCTGCGTCTGTACGACGGCCCCGAAAGCAAACGCGGTCAAGGTGGAGACGGAGACGTGTGCGTGCTGCTCGTCCTCGACGAAGGTGATGTGGCCTCGGTGTCGGCCACCATGTCGGTGGTCGACGAAGAATGTCTGGCCACGACCGGATGCTTGCCCCGCGACGTCGAACCGGTGGAGAAGTGGCTGCACCACCGCAACGACACCAGCGCGCTACAAGCGCTCACTCGCAAGGGATTCGTCGTCGACACGATGGAGATCACCGGAGCGTGGTCGCGGTTGCCGACCATCTTCGATGCCGCCACATCGGCACTCCTTGCCGTCGAGCATGCGCGATCGGCGACGTGTCATCTCTCGCACAGTTACACCGATGGCGCGTGCCTCTACTTCACGTTCGCGGCCAGCCCGCCGGCCGACGAATTCGAGCGCACGTACAACGCTCTCTGGGAGGCCGGCACGCGCGCCATCCTGAATGCGGGCGGCAACCTCAGCCACCATCACGGCGTCGGCCTCAACCGGGCCCGATTCGTCGCCGAAGCGTTGGGGTCGGCACTCGATGTCGTGGGCGCGATCAAGAACGCTCTCGACCCGCATGGCATTCTCAACCCCGGGAAGATGGGCCTTCCCGACCGATTCGAAACGGAAACGAACACATGAGCGAATCGCGATGGGATCGTCAGGCGCTGCGCGCCGGCGCATCGGTGTCACTCACGTTCGCCGTACCGCTGTCGGTTGCGGCTCGACTCGTGGCCGGCGACGGCGATCCGCAGGGTGGCCGCGCGACCATCGCGGTGCTGTTGTCGTTCGGTGCGGCCGTGGGTTTCTTCCTCGGGGCCGGCGTCGCGGCTCGTCACCAGAGCAAAGGCACGCCGCTGTCGCACGGCATCGTCACGGCCTCGGTCGCCTACATCGTCCCGCAGACGGTGTTGGTGATCGTCAAACTCGCGCGCGGTGGCGACGTTCGTTGGAGCGGAGTCCTGTTCAACCTCACCGTGGCCGTGGTGATGGGAGTTCTCGGCGGCCTGGCCGGATCGATGACACGACGAGCCGGAGCCTGACGTGTCGATTCTCGTGATCGATGTCGGCACGAGCGGTTTGCGCGCCGCCGTCGTGCGACCCGATGCCACCATCGACGCTCTGCATTACCGCGCGTTCGCACCCGACACACCCTTCGCCGGGTTGGTCGAATTCGATGCCGCGCGCATGGCCGACTTGGTTCTCGAGGTCTCTCGCGCCGCGCTCGACGAGGCCGGTCCTGTTCATGCGGTCGGCATCACCAACCAACGCGCATCCACGATCGTGTGGGAACGCTTGAGTGGTCGCCCGCTCGGTCCGGCCCTCGGCTGGCAGGACCTGCGAACCGTGGGCGACTGCATGGTGGCCAAGGCTGAACACGCACTCGCGCTCGCCCCGAATCAATCGGCCACCAAAGCGAAGTGGTTGCTCGAGACGTACGCAGCGGGTCGTGATCGATCGGAGTTGTGCCTCGGAACCGTCGACTCGTGGATCGCCTGGACGTTGTCGGGCCAGTCACGACTCCATGTCACCGATCATTCGAACGCCGCCGTGACCGGGTTGGCCACGATGCATCAAGGTGCACCGTACTGGAACGTGCGGGCGCTGGCCGCGATGGGAATCGATCCGGTGATGTTGCCGACGATCGTGTCGACGTCGGGAGAGGTCGGTCGCGCACATGCTTTGCCCGGCGCACCGCCGATCACCGCACTCGTCGGTGATCAGCAGGGTTCGTTGATTGGTCAGTCCTGCGTGCGACCCGGCATGGCCAAGTGCACGTTCGGTACCGGCGGCATGCTCGACTTGTTGACCGGTCAGCACGCGCCGGTGTCGCCTGAACGCACCGCACACGGAACCTTTCCGATCGTGGCCTGGAGCATCGGCGACGCGATGTCGTGGGGAGCCGAATCGATCATGTTGTCGGCCGGCAGTTGCGTGGAGTGGTTGCGCGACGACATGGGCCTCATCGGTTCGGCCGAGGAGAGTCACGCGATCGCCAGCTCGGTCGCGTCGAGCGACGACGTGTACTTCGTGCCGGCCCTGCTCGGTATGGCCACACCCCACTGGGACTACGGCGCCCGCGGAGCGTTGCTCGGCCTCACGCGCGGATCGACCCGCGCTCATGTGGTCCGCGCCGTGCTGGAAGGGGTTGCGCATCGTGGGGCCGATCTCCTCGACGCCGCACTGGCCGATCACCCCACGCTCGAGGTCGACGAGTTGCGCATCGACGGCGGAATGAGCCGCAACCCCACGTTCGTGGCCGCCTTGGCCACGGCGATCGGCCGTCCGGTCGCGGTCTCCCCGGTCACCGAAGCCACCACGCTCGGCGCCGCGTTTCTGGCCGGCCTGGCCGTGGGCACCTGGGCCGGACTCGACGACGTGGCCGCCGCCTGGCGGCCGCAGGCCGTGATCGAACCCGACCCGGCCGTCGAGCGCGCCGACATCCGGGCTCGCTGGGCCGAGGCTGTGACCCGTTCGACCGGTTGGATACCTGCCCTCTCGGCCCTCGACTTCTAGGCTGACGCCCGTTCTTTGGACCTCCCGAAAGGAACCGCAGTGACGACAATGCCCCCGCGTCGGCCCACCCCGGCCGACATCGAGTTGCTGGCCTTCGCCCAGCAGGCCGAACTAGCGGCACGCGACCTGTTCGCCGCCGCCGCCGACAGCGGCGTGGGTGGCGAGCACACGGCCAGTGTCGCCTGCATCGCTGCTCACCACGATGCGGCCAGCCAGGCCATCTCGGCGCTCATCGGTCGCAGTGCTCCGCAGGCTCGTCTCGACTCGCTCTTCGTCGCCAGCCGTAACGCGTTCCTGAACGACGACTCGTTCGCCATATCGGCCTGGGAACTCGAGAACACGTTGGTGGCCACTCACCTCTCGCTCGTGTCGGCACTCGACGGCACGGAGGGCTCCGCTCTCGTCGCATCGATCGTGAGCGCGGAAGCTCGCCACGCCGCGGCCCTGGCCGTCATCGCCGGACTCTCCCCGGTCTCCGATGCCGATGCCTTCCTCACCACCCCCGCCGACATCGTCGCGCTGACCCCGGAGGCCTGACGATGGACATGCAGAATCTCTCCCGCCGTCGTTTCCTGCTCGCGGGTGGTGCCACCGTGTCGCTCGGTGCACTCGTCTCCGCCTGTGGTGGAAGTTCGAAGTCGGGCATCGCTCGCGTCGGTCTCGCACCCGATCCGGCCAATTTGCCCACCGCCGAGATCACCGACGTGACTTTGCTGCGCACCGCCACGTCGCTCGAGTACAACGCGATCTTCGTGTACGAAGCAGCCAAAGATGCCGGGTACTTGTCGGGGGACGCCGCCAAACTCGCATCGCGCTTCCAAGCCGATCACAAGGAACACGCCGCCGCCACGGCCTCGCTCACCGAAGCAGCCGGCGGCCAAGCGTTCACCGATCCGAACCCGCGCTTGCAGTCGATCTACGTCGAACCCGCGCTCGGTCTGATCGCCGAATCCGACGACCCCACCGGTGACGTGCTGGCCCTCGCGTACGCACTCGAGACACTCGCCGGTGCCACCTATCAGTTCTACGTGCCGATGATGCGCGACAAAGCGTTGCGCGGCGCCGCCATGGGAATCGGCGAGCAAGAGGTTCGCCACGCCGCCACACTCGGTGCGGTTCTCAACCCGTCACGCCTCGTGTCGTCCCAGGGTCTGGCCGTCGACGCGAAATGGCGTGAAGAGGGAGACGCGTCACTCTTCTACGCGGTTCCGAGCGCCTTCGGAACGCTCGCACCCGTGCAAGTCACGCTCGGACCTGCGGGTTCGCGCACCACGGTGAATCTCGAGACTCCCAGTCTCAATTCGATGGTGTACGAATATCTCGACGGCGAGTGACGCACGCACTCGTACACTGACTCTCGACGGTGAGTCGATCGGGTGACCGCGATCGCAAGGTCGAGGAAAGTCGGGACTCCACAGAGCAGCGTGCTGGCGCGAGCCAGGTGGGAGCGATCTCACGGACAGTGCAACAGAGAACAGACCGCCGATGGCCGGGCAACCGGATCAGGTAAGGGTGAAACGGTGCGGTAAGAGCGCACCAGCGGCCGAGGTGACTCGACCGGATCGGTAAACCCCACTCGGAGCAAGGTCAAGCAGAGGAGATGGGCGGCTCGTCCGCTTCGGGAAACCGAAGTACTCCTCGGGTAGACCGCACAGATGGATGGTCACCCGTCTCGGGAAACCGAGACGACAGAATCCCGCTTACAGATCGGCTCACCGTCACCTTCCCCACTACCGTCTCGTGAATGAGCGTGTACGAACTTCCCAAGGTCCCTCTCGACGAGATCGATCTCTCCGATGAAGAGTTCTGGTTGAAGGACCGTGCGTATCGCGATGGAGCGTTCAAGACCCTGCGTGATGAGGCCCCGTTCGCGTTCTTCGAAGAGCGAGTGATCGAGGGGGCTCCTTTCCCACCCGGGCCGGGTTACCGCGCCATCACGCGTCACGACGACATCTGGCACATCAGCCGCAATCCGCAACTCTTCAGCAGCGGCAAGGGATCGAACATCGGTGACCTTCCGCAGGAGATGAACGAGTTCTTCGGGTCGATGATCAACATGGACGACCCCAAGCACTTCCGTCTCCGGAACATCGTGTCGCGCGGCTTCACGCCCAAGGAGATCACCCGCGTGGAGGAGCAGGTCCGCGTGCGCGCCACCAAGCTCGTCGACGATCTTCTGGTGCGGTTTCCGAAGGCCGAGTGCGACTTCGTCGAGGAAGTCGCCTCCCCGCTCCCCCTCGCCATCATCTGCGACATGATGGGCATTCCGGAAGAAGACCACAAGAAGATCTTCCACTGGACCAACGTGATCCTCGGCGTGGGCGACCCCGAGTTCGTGGGCTCCTATGAAGAGCTCATGACCGTGGCCCTCGAGATGTTCATGTACGCCCAAGCACTGGGCGAGGACCGGGTGAAGAACCCGCAGGACGACGTGACGTCGGCGATGATGAACGCTGTCGTCGACGGCGAACGTCTCACGGCTCAGGAGTTCGGTTCGTTCTTCATTCTCCTCGTGGTGGCCGGCAACGAGACCACGCGCAATGCCATCAGCCACGGCATGCGACTGCTCACCAACAACCCCGACCAGAAGAAGATCTGGTTCGACAACTTCGACCCGCACACCAAGACCGCGGTCGAAGAGATCGTCCGCTACGCCACTCCGGTCATTCACTTCCGTCGTACCGCGACCGAGGACACCGAGGTCGGCGGCCAGAAACTCAAGGCCGGCGACAAGGTCGTGATGTTCTACTCCTCGGGCAACCGCGACGAGCGCGTGTTCCCGGACCCGTTCAAGTTCGATGTGACTCGCGCAGTGACCCCGGCTCAAGTGGGTTTCGGTGCCGGCGGACCGCACTTCTGTCTCGGTGCCAATCTGGCCCGTCGTGAGATCGCGGTGATGTTCGACGAGATCCGACGTCGCATGCCGAACATGCGCATCACCGGCGACCCAGCCTACCTGCAGAGCGCGTTCATCAACGGCATCAAGCGCATGCCGTGCGCCTGGGGCTAGTCGTTCATCTCGCCGGCCAGGTAGTGCCGGCGGCACAGAAGTTCGTAACGCACCACGTCGCCGAAGAGCGGTTCTGACGGCGCATCTTCGGTGTCGCCCACCACGACCGTTTCGCCCTCGTACACCACGACGCCGTTGACCACACGTGCGTTGTGAGTGGCCCGTGACCCGCACCAGCAGCGCGCCTCCACCTGCATCTCCACCCGCTCGTCGGCCACCTCGAGCATGCGGCGCGTTCCGTCGAACAGCAGGCCGCGAAAGTCGGTGATGAGACCGAAGGCGTAGACGTCGACGGCCAATTCGTCGACGATCCGCGCCAACTGGTCGCATTGATCGACGGTGTAGAACTGGGTCTCGTCGCAGACCACGAAGTCGAGCGGCATGCGGTCGCGGGCCAACGAGAACACGTCGAGCTCGGGTGTGACCTCGATGGCCGGGGCTGACACACCGAGACGACTGGTGACCTGGGTTCCGTCGCGATCGAGTTTGGTGAGGAGCAAGCCACATCGATCGCGGGACGACAAGTTGTGATGGATCTGCAACGCGAGGGTGCTCTTACCCGAGCCCATCGTTCCGAAACTGAATCGCAGCGTCGCCACCGACGGGCCAACTTAGACGACGAAATCGGCCACGACCGCATAGTGGTCGCTCGGCTGCACTCCGTTCACGGCGTCCACACCGGCCAACCACGATCGCTTCGGATGGCCCGCCGGTTTCGGACGCGGCCAGGTGACGAACAAGTAGTCGATTCGTCGATTCGGCCAGTTGGCGTCGACTTGATACGGATTGGCACCACTCCACGTGTGTCCGGTGCCGTCGCCGCATTGTTCCCACACGTCGTTGAAGACCAGATTGCGATGACGGACCGCGGTTCGACCGGTGAGTCGCCTGATCTCGTCGGAGTCGGGCACGGCGTTGAAGTCTCCGCCGACGATCACCGGACGGTCGTGGGCCGGATCACCACGCAGTTCGCGAAGGTGATCGGCGATCACGTCGACCTGGGTGACGCGCACATCCGACTCGTCGAATCGATGCGACAGGTGTGTACAGCCGAACGGCCACTCACCCCACGGAGTGGCGGCCACCGCGGTGAGTAGTCGTCGCGGTCCGTCGGCACCGTCGAGACCTGGCAGCGACACCTGCTCGATGCGCGAGAGTGGCCAGCGCGACAGGATCGCGTTGGCCATGGGCCAACGATCCTGGGTGAGCGCGACGTGATACCCGAGTTCGGACGCGAGTCGCTGAGCCTGTTCGTCGTCCCTCGACACTTCTTGCAAGAGCACGACATCGGGGCTTTCCGAAGTCAGCACCTGGCTGATCGCCGGTTGGCGTTCGGTGTACGGTCCGAACTGCCACCAGATGTTCCAGGTCATCACGCGCATCGCGTGACCGATTTCAGCACAGCGAGAGGGTTTCGACCGGAGCGGCCAGGGCGGCCGGTCCCCCGAAGAGCGTCACGTTCGACGACGCCAGTCGGGTGATGGTGCTGAACGTGACACTCGGAACGCACGAACCGGGCACCAACAACAGCGGCGCGCCGGATCCACGCTTGGAGAACGGCACGGCCGACAGTGCGTCGGGAAAGTTCAAACTGGTCGCCAGGGCGATGTCGGTGCTGTGCGGCAACGACGACCACACCGAAGCCGAACGTTCGGCCACGTCCCACGCTTGGTACGACGTGACGGCGCCGAGGCCCGAGAGGTCGGCCAACATCGTGGGAGCGATCGTTCCCGGTGCGGCCACCAGATTCACGTTCGACACACCGAGCGTGGTGAGGAGATCACGTTGCACGGGGTTCAGAGTTCCCTGACCGTCCACCAGAACGAAAGGCTGGCCGTACCGAGCGGCCGCGGCCGAAGCGATCAGCGGATCCTGGAAGTCGCGACCACTGGCCACCCACACCGTCGACGACTTGCCGTTGAACCACGCGGCGCGAGTGAGCATCTCGGCCGTCACATAGCGATCGTCACCGGCCAGACGGGTGGGGCGAACACGAGTGATCGAACGAAGCTGAGACAGAACGTCATCCGACACCGAGGCCGGACCACCTGCGACGACGATCGACTTCGGCTTGAGGCGGGTGAGTTGAGCCTTGGTCGCCTCGGGGACGGTCGTCTGAGTGACGAGAAGAAGGGGAACGTTGAGCCCAGCCGCGGCCACACCGGCGGCCAGCGAGTCGGGGAACGAATTGCCATTGGCGACGAAGACCGTGTTGGCCGTCGACCAGAACGCAGCCGCAGCCGCGGCCGAACCGAATCGATCGTCACCGAACACACGACTCACGTTCTTGCCGGTGGCGTTGGTGACGATGGTCGGATCGTCGATCGAGACTCCGTTGAAGCGAGCGATGGCCACGGCCTGCTCGGGTGTGCCACGAAACTCGAAGTGCATCGGGTCGCGCAGAATGCTCGACTTGTTGGCTGACGGAGTGGCGCAGCCACCGTTCCAGCCGTAACCACCCCACAACAAACCCCACTTCTCGGCGGTCTGCACGACCCACTGCGGGAGATCGGTCTTCATCGGCGTCGCACAGGCCGATCCGCCAACGGCCGGATCGGGGTAGTAGCGAACTTCGGGATTGGCCACCACGTTGATGTCGACGGCGAGACCCCACGAGTGGAACGACAATGAGCGGGCGTCGAGACCAGAGCAGTCCTTGCGCGTGTTCGACGTGCAGCGGAAGTTGTAGGCCATCGCATCGTTGATGCGATAGCCCGCATCCTGGATCTCACCCAAGAAACCACGGAACAAATAGAAAGATTCCTGCGGAGCGCGCAACTGTTCCTTGCGAATACGGCCGAACGCAACGGCGTTCACCGTCATGGCCCCTTCCCAGGCGGTGAGTGCCTCCGACTTGTTGTACGACCAGCCGAGCCACTTCCAGCCGGCCAGACGCTCGGAACCGGGAGCGCTATACGGGAACGGCGGGGTTCCCCACCCCTTCGAATCGGGGGTGCCGTAATCACTGATGACGCAGCCACCGACGTTGCCGGTCGTGATCTGCTGCGCCGCGCACTTGGGCGGCATCGACGGCAACACCCACGGAGTGTTGTTCGCGACGTCGCCCACGGCCGCCGCACGGGCGACCGATTCCCCGGTCATCATCGCCACGACGATGGCCACATAGGCCACCAGGGCGACGAGCACCACGAATGGTGCGAAACGGACCGGTCGTTGGGAATTCACGCCGGAGGTATCGGGTCTCCCCCGGTGAGCCTTGAGGGATTTCCCGAAAACTCCCTCCGACTAGGGTTTTCCCATGCGCTTCGCCTCAGGATTCTCCGGTCGTGTCGCCGTGGTCACCGGGGGTGGCACCGGCATGGGACGCGAACTCGTTCGTCAGCTCACCGCCGATGGCTGTGACGTCGCGATGTGCGACGTCATCGAAGACAACATGGTCGAGACCTCGGCTTTGTGTGCCGGCAATCCCGGTCGCGTTCTGAGCCACGTCGCCGATGTGTCGGTGGAGGCCGAAGTGCTCGCCTTCCGCGATGTGGTGGCCGGATGGCGCGATCACGTGAACCTGCTCTTCAACAACGCTGGTATCGGAGGCGGAGGGAGCATCGTCGACGACGAACGTGCGCAATGGGAGAAGACGTTCGGAGTGTGTTGGTACGGCGTGTACTACAACACCCGCGCGTTCCTGCCGCTTCTTCTCAAGGCCGACATCGGACACGTGATCAACACCAGTTCGGTGAACGGTTTCTGGGCGTCGCTCGGACCGAACATTCCCCACACGGCCTACAGCTCGGCCAAGTTCGCCGTGAAGGGGTTCACCGAAGCGCTCATCACCGACTTCCGGATCAATGCTCCGCACCTCAAGGCCACACTCGTGATGCCCGGGCACATCGGAACGTCGATCGCCATCAACTCGCGCAAGTTGTTGGGTGGCGACCCCAAGGAGATGACCGAGGAGCAGATCGCGCAGTTGCGGGCGCGTCTACTGAAGTCGGGTATCGACGTGAGTGGTGCGAGCGACGAGGACTTGCGTCTCGGCATCCAGGCCCAGGGTGAAGCGTTCCGCGACAATGCTCCCACCTCGGCCGAACAGGCGGCCACGATCATCCTGGACGCTGTGAAGAACGACGAATGGCGCGTGTTGGTGGGCGACGACGCAGTGATTCTCGACGAGATGGTGCGCGAGAATCCGACCCTCGCGTACTTGCCCGATTTCATGGATCGGGTCCACGCCCGCGGGGCCCTGCGCTTCACCCAGAACTAGACGGGATCGATACGCGACCCGTCGGGTCGGTGAACGACCGCCCGCCCGAGGGCGTCGACGGTCACGAGATAACCACGTTCTTTCCATCGGTTGTGTCGACCGCACAGCGCCAGACCATTGGCCGGACTGGTTTCACCCGACTCGCGCCACGATTCGATGTGGTCGACCTGACAGTGATCGGCTCCGCAACCCGGCCAATGGCACTGCGCGCCTTGGATCCACACGGCTTCACGCGAGGCCCCGGCGAACAGTCGACGACGGCGTCCGAGGTGCACCACGCGTCCACGAGAGTCACGAACGACCGCGCGTACGTGGCCCACCAAAGCGGCCCGCACCACGTCGGCTGCCGAGAGCGAGTGACCGTTGGTCGTGTGGCACGTGTAGTGGGCAAAGCGCTCGGGATCGAGGGCCGTGTCGACGCGTGCGCCGAGTGCTCGTCCGACCGCCTGTTCGAACGTGGTGGCGTCGACGAGGATGTTGACCAACGGTCTCGGTGTTCGGCCCGATGAGGAGGCCGCCGCCAGGAACACCGCATACAAGGCGTCGGCGCGCCGCTGGGCATGAGTGCGAGAGAGATCGGCACCGATCGGTTCGGCAACACCGTTCCGGCGCGCTTCGTCAACATCGGCGGCGAACTCGGCCTGGGTGAACTGGTCCCAGACCTCGCGCATGACGGCCGCTTGGGCCTGTCCGAACGAGCCGCTGAGGACGACTTCGTCGCCCACCTGGGAGAGATGAGCGTGGCGTTGTTTATGAACGATGTCGTGGATCCACTCGACACCGTCGGCGTCGGCGAGTTGTTCCCAGCGCTTGACGACGCGGGCGAAGTCGGCCACCGGAAGCGTCTGCATAGCTTCGAGTAGCGACGGGGCCAACGGTGCCACTGCGTGCTCGGTCCGGGGTGACAACGCCGTGGCCAACTGACGCAACGAGGCAACGGGTACGTGGCCCCTCGCGAGGGCTGAACCGAATTCAGGTGCCAGTCGCACGAGTCGGAGCGACTGCCTGCGCGCCCGCCGCTCGGAGGGCGACGTGCGTGTGACCGAGCCGAGCCAGCCGGTGAGGGATAGATGTCCGTCGGCACGATGTTCGCCGCGTCGTTCGGCATCATCGAGGATGTGAAGGACGGCGGCCTCGACCGCCCGCGACACGCGTTCGAGAGAACCGAGGGTGTCGCCCAGGTGGCGGTGATCGTGCCCGAGCGCCGAATCGACCATGCTGCGAAGCGTGCCCGTGATCTGATCGATGGGTTCGACCCCGGCGACGATGCCCGCGAACCGCTCATCGACCGTTCGATCATCGAGAGCGATCCGCTCACGAAGTCGTTGGAGGTCTTCGTACATGCGTTCGACAGTACGCAGGGGGTGTTGCAGAGTGAGGATGGGACGAAAGACCACGAACCGGAACCCTCGACGATTGGTTGACTGAAGACACGAGGCGGAAGGAGTCGGCATGTCACACGAAGCATCGTCGGTGTGGGAGTCAGCACAAGTCGTCGGCGTTCTGAAAGAAGTGAAGGAACACGAGCGGCGCGTTTCGCTCACTCCCAAGGGTGCCGCCGCGCTGGTTGCCGACGGACGCACCGTCATCGTGGAGGCGGGTGCCGGGCTCGGATCGGGATTCAAGGACGACGAATACAGCGCAGCCGGTGCACGGATCGCTCCGACCGCCGACGCGGTGTTCGCCGAAGCCACTCTCCTGCTGCATGTGAAGGAGCCGCAGCCAGCCGAGTTCGGCAAGTTCCGCGCGCATCACACCCTCTTCACCTACCTCCATCTCGCCGCCGCACCCGACGTGGCGGAGGCGCTGTGCGCATCGGGGTGTCGGGCCATCGCGTACGAGTCGGTGGAGATCGATCGCACGTTTCCGTTGTTGGCCCCCATGAGCATGGTCGCCGGGCGCCTGGCCACCCAGATCGCGGCGTCGTATCTCGAGGCACGCAACGGTGGGCGCGGCATGTTGATGGGCGGTTTGCCCGGTGTCGAGCCGACCACGGTGCTCGTGATCGGAGCCGGTGTGTCCGGACGACACGCCGCCGAAGTGGCGGCCGGAATGGGCGCCGAAGTGATCGTCGCCGACCTCGCCATCGAACGGGCACAAGCCGTTGCTCGTGACTGCGGACCGCTCGCTCGCGCGATCGTGTCGACACCGCAAGCGATCGAAGAACTGGCTCCGATCACCGAGGTGATGGTGGGCGCAGTACTCGCACCGGGCCACAAGGCGCCGATCGTCATCACGAAGAAGGTTCTCGACCTGATGCCGGAAGGATCGGTGGTCGTCGACATCGCGATCGATCAAGGTGGTTGCGTGGAGGGAGTTCAGCTCACGTCACACGCCGATCCAGTGCGGCTCATGGGTCGCGTGCGCGTGTCGGCCACGCCGAACATGCCCGCGGCCGTTCCGCGTTCGTCGACGGCCGCGCTCACGGCGGCGACTCTCCCCTACGTTCGCGCACTGGCCAGCGGGTGGTCGGCGGCGTTGTCGGTCCATGGCGAATTGGTCGGAGCCGTCAACGTGGAGAGCGGTCGCGTGGTGCATCCCGCGGTCGCGGACGATCTCGGCTAGAACAACGGGTGTGAATCACCATCGCACCCTCTCGACGGCCTCGCTGACCCTCATGTGCATGGTCGCTGTGTTGGTTGCCTGCGGTGGCGGTGACGACACGGTCCCTGACACCGTGCTCGACACGGTGCTCGACAATGTGCTCGACACGGTCCCTGGCACCAGCATTGCGATCGCTCCACTCGAACCAGGTTGGACCGAAACGACCGACTACCCCGAGTGGAGCCATGCGGGATCACGCACCGGTCCGCTGTCGCCCACACCGAGCGCGGGAGAGCCACTCCCCGACGGCGCGTACGTTCTCGACGAGGTGTTCTTCGACGCCAGCGGCGAACTGTCGTCGATCCAGGTTCAGCCGTTCGTCGCCGATCCGATGAGCAATCCTCCGTCCGTCGAGGTCCCCTTCACCGCGCGTGAAGACATTCGTGTCGTCGTCCGTACTCACGGTTGCTCTGGCGAGCGCTTCGAAACCGCCTGGCTCGGCGACTGGGGCACGTTCCTGTCGACCATGCGCAGGCTTGGCACCGACATTTTCGACTGGTCGACGCAAGTCACGGCATCGTACGACGTGACCCCCGGCGACTTCGTCGATTACCTCGACGTTGCCGTCGCCACCGCCACGATCATGCCCTCCGATTGCTTTCGCTCGTTCGTGTGGTCGGCCACCAACGACGGCTCGCCTCAGCCCTGGTTCATCGTGTGGTGGTCGGCCGGTCCGGGTGACACCATCGACCTGTTGTGGCGCAGCTCGGTGCATCCGGCCGCCATCAGTATCGAATCCGGTGTCACGACGTTCTATTTCGATGCCCGCATCCTGAACATGGGCGGCTGAGCCGAACCCGTCGTGCGGGGAGGCGGAGGGAAAGCCCGCAGGCCTTGATGGGGCAGCGTCAAGGGATTCCTCCAGTCACGCGCTTCGGCGGTTTCGGTTACGGAGTCAGGATGTCCGTTGAGCCGCGGGAACTCTCGAGGAACCTTCTCCGACCAGTTTTCTGTGACTGAGGAAGAGATCGAAAAGTACGAACGACAGCAGGCTGCCTCCAGCGAACGATGGAGAAACCTTTGGCGAGTCCACTTCTACTCCGGAATCATCGTTGCGCCGTTCCTCGTCATGTTTGCGATTACTGGGTTGGTGATCCCGTACACCCAGCCGATCCAGGACGGGTTTCAATCCGAACTGCGTCGAGTGGATCGGGGATCAACCGTGGTGTCGTTCGACGAACAGGCGGCAACGGTTGAAACCAATCTGCCCGAGGACCCGATCGTGTCGATGACACCGCCCCGTGACTCGGGTGCGTCGACTGTCTTTGGTCTGGACAGTGGTCGATCGGCATATGTCAACCCCTACACGGGTGATTTCCTCGGCGCTGACGAGACCCAGACCACTTTGGTGCGCTGGTCGAATGCTCTGCACGGACAATTGAACAACGACAGCTTGACGATTCCGCTTCCGGCTGCCTCGGCGCTCTGGGACGGCGAGAAGGTGATGCGTGACTACGTCGTCGGCGACCTTGTGCTCGAATTGGTCGGTTCGGCGCTTTGGGCGGTTTCAGTTACGGCTTGACCGGCCAACGCCGTGGATGACGGGCCGTCCGGAGGTCAGAGCGGATCAGTGAGGCCGCCAGGTGGGTCAGCAAGAAGATGGCCGTGCCGAGGACAGCAATAGTGGGGCCGGGGGCCATATCGAGATGGTATGAGATCACGAAGCCGGTGAACACTTGGAACAGCGCCAGCCCGGTTCCGGCCAGCACTTGTTGTGCGATCGTCGACGTGACCAGACGTGCGGAAAGTGCGGGCCCGATGAGCAACGAGACGGTCAACACGATTCCGACCGTGCTGATGCAGACCACGACGCTCATCGCAATGAGAACCAAGACCACATTGGTCTGGCGACCGACGGCTATGCCCACTTGTCGGGCGTGCAATGGATCGAGCGTGACGAAGGTGAGATCCCGAAAGTTGCTCGTGACGTATGCGAGCACGATGACAACGAGCACCAGAGTGATTTTTAGGTCGGTTGAGGTGACCGTGAGAAGTTGGCCGAACAGCAAGTGATTGAGAGAAATGTTGGTATCGACTCGGCCCAGCGCGATGATTCCGGACGCGAAGAAGCCCGAGGCGACAACTGCGATCACAGCGTCACGAGGCAACGTCGACTTTTGGGTGAAGTAGGCGATGATCAGAGTGACCGTCAGTCCGGCAGCGAGCGCACCGATCAGAATCGCTCCCCGTCCGAACCACGCGAAGGTGAGTGCAACTCCCACCAGGGTCGAATGTGACATTGCGTCGGCCATGTACGAGAGCTGACGGTGGATGATCCAGACCCCAATCGAGGGAGCCAGGAGCGCGACGAGGAGGCTGACCAGGGCAGCGCGTTGGGTGAAGCTGGAAGCGAACGGGTCGACGAGAAAATCGATCATTTGCTCAACAGATTGGTGAGTGCGTCCGTATCCAGTACTTCACGGGGATTCCCATCGACGAGAAGAGTGGTGTTGATGCCGATACATCGGGCGAAGCGACGCTTGACGAACGCAAGGTTGTGGCTGGAGATCAGCACTGACTTTCCACGGTCGGCCAGTATGTCGAACGTGTCGATGAGGGCATCGGCGCGCCGCTCATCGACGCCGGCTGCGGCCTCGTCGAGAAGCAAAATGCTGGCCTCCTGAGCCAGGGCTCGGGCCAACAACACCCGTTGTTGCTGGCCTCCCGACAGCTTCGAGAGCGGTCGGTCGGCCAAGTCGGCTAGGCCGACCTGGCCGAGGCAGGATTCAACGGCCACAACATCGGTCGGGTCAGGGCGAAGCCCAACCCGACCGAAACGACGGCGTCCCCCGAGGACGACGTCGCGCACTCGTATGGGAAACGAGTAGTTCACCGAAGGCGCCTGGGGTATGTATCCGATGACTTGTCGATCGAGGTGGTGACAGTGTTGGCCGCCAATGACGACATCACCAGTGTGTCGGATCTGTCCCGCGAGAGCCTTCAAGAGGCTCGACTTGCCGGCGCCGTTGGCGCCGATGAGAGCAACAACCTCACCCTCTCCGATTTCGAAGCTGATGTCGTCCAGAGCACGAGTCGATTCGTACGAGACGCTGAGGTGTGCGACGGCCAACACGGGTCCGGACGGGGGATCCGAGGAGTGCTTCATTCAGGAGCACTCCAAACCTTGACGCAGTCGTTCCAAATTGGATCGCTGTGCCACAACGTACGAAGCCCCCTCGTCCAGGTCTTCTTGGCTGAAGCCTTCGATCGGGTCGAGGAGGTCGGTTGTGGCTCCGATCTCGTTCGCGATGACGTTGGCCAGATCGGGCGGCAAGAGGGTCTCGAAGAAGATTGTCGAAACGTTGTTCGCGGCCGCAAACTTGGCGATCGCCTCGAGGGACTTGGCAGACGGCTCTTCATCGGGGTTCACCCCCGCAATCGCTACCTGTTGAAGATTGGTGCGCTGGGCCAGGTACTCGAACGCACGGTGTGAGGTGACGAGAACCCGGCTCTGGCAGTTGGCGAGGCCGGCGTCGAACTCGGCCCCGAGCGTCTCGAGCTCGCTCACGTAGGCATTGGCCGCAGCACCGATCGCGTCGGCATCGAGACCCGCGGCCGACGAAAGGACGGACGCGACCGAGCGCGTCATCGTCGCCATGTTGGCCGGGTCCAGCCATACGTGAGGATCCTTTCCGGAAGCGAGAACCTCTCCGTCGGTCTCACCTTCGGTGCCCTCCAATTGCGGGATGACATCGACAACGGTGAGTTCCTGGAGGAGGTCCACCTTCTTGGTTGTGGACGGCAAGGAGGAGAGAACCTTCTCGACGCCCGGCTGGAAACCATCGCCGATGTAGAAGACGATGTCGGCCGTTTCCAGTCTGGTCACCTGGCTGGCGGTCAGTTCGAGGTCGTGGGCGCCTTCACCGGGTGGGGTGAGGCCGAACACGTCGACCGAATCCCCGGCCACGGACCGGACAATTTCCTCGATCGGGTAGAAGGATGCAGCGATCGAGAGTTTCGGCCGCTCTACTGGTGCGACACCAGTCGAGGACGATGTCGTCGAACTCGCGCACGAGGACAGAAAGAGAGCGCCGACGAGCGAAAGTCCCGTCAGCCAGGGCTTAGTTGGTTGGTTCATGTCTGGTATGTTATCAATAATGAGAATGATTCTCACATTATGAGCGAACTTCATTCGGAGGGTTTCATGTCGACGTCCGACAGCAAAGTGCCGGTCACGGTCGTGACCGGTTTCTTGGGCAGTGGGAAAACCACGCTCGTCAACTACATCCTGAGCGAGAACCACGGGAAACGAATCGCAGTCATCGAGAACGAGTTCGGCGAGGTGGGCGTCGACGACGCGTTGATCATTGATGCCGAGGAGGAAATTTTCGAGATGAACAACGGTTGCATCTGCTGCACCGTTCGTGGCGACCTCATCCGGATTCTCGGCACGCTGATGAAGCGTCGCGACAGGTTCGACTACATCCTCGTAGAGACCACCGGACTGGCGGATCCAGCTCCCGTGGCCCAAACATTTTTCGTCGACGATGAGATCCGCTCTCAATTGCGTCTCGACGCGATCGTCACCGTTGTCGATGCAAAACACCTATCCATGCATCTCTTCGAAGAGAAGGCGGATGGGGTGGAAAACGAAGCACTCGAGCAGATCGCTTTCGCCGACCGAATTCTTCTGAACAAGACCGATCTGGCCTCGGAGGAGGAGCTTGTCGAGGTCGAGGGTCACTTGCGGTCGATCAACGCGTCGGCCTCGGTCGTTCGCACTCACATGAGCAAGGTGGACCTTGATTGGGTGCTGAACGTGGGAGCGTTTGATCTTCAACGTGTACTCGAAGTGGAGCCGACATTCCTCGACGATTCAGAGCACGTCCATGACCAGTCGATCGTCTCGGTGGGTATCGAAGAGGCTGGACAAGTCGATGTGGAGAAGATCAACGACTGGCTCGGATGGCTCCTTGGTGAAAAGGGAGTCGACATCTTCCGAATGAAGGGAATCCTCAACGTATTTGGCTCCGACAATCGCTTCGTCTTCCAGGGTGTGCACATGTTGTTCGACGGTCAACCCGATCGAGCCTGGGGTGAGAAAGAGGACCGAGTGAACAAGATGATCTTCATCGGTCGCAATCTCGATCGTGACGAGATCACCCAAAGGTTCCGCAAGTGTCTGGTGCGCTGATGACACCAATGTCGGTGACCGAGCGGGTTTTGGCGGTCCTTCCCGACTACGTCCATGGCGTCGATGTGTCGCCCGACGGCCGGCACACCGTTGCTGGGTCGGTGTCCGGTCACGTTTGTATCGCAGATGTTGACGGGGACGTTCGGATGTTTGAAGCGCACGACGGTGACGTCGTGCGCGCCAAGTGGAGCCCCTCGGGGCAGTTCGTGGCGAGCTGCGGAGTCGACGGAGCTCTGAGAATATGGGATCTCGCCGGATCGATGGTCGCCGAGGCCCAGCACAGAGGGTGGGCCACCGACCTGGCCTGGAGGACGGACGGCGACGAGGTGGCTGCCGGTATCGGACGGTGCGTGGTTCGTCTTCTTGCCAATGGAATGAAGGCGGTTCAGCACGAGGAGCTCCCAGCGTCGGTTGAGTGCGTCACCTGGAGTGAGGACGGTCGCCGTCTCTTCGCTGGCCATTACGGAGGTGTGGCGATCTTTCAGGGATCCGCGAAGCCGGTGAAAACCTTCCCGTGGAAGGGCGCGCCGTTGGTCGTCGCGGCGTCGTCCGACGGGAAGTGGGTGGTGACAGGGAATCAGGATGCGTCTTTGCACGTCTGGAAGGTGGCTAACGGCTCCGAACTGCAGATGACCGGTTTCTCCACCAAGGTTCTGCTGATCGCGTGGAGTCGGAACTCTCTTCGCTTGGCCAACGCCGCGATGAACGAGATCTCAGAGTGGGATTTCTCGGGTAAGGGCCCGAAAGGCAGTAAACCGATCGGAATGCTCGGGCACTCCAGTCGGATTGTGGGCCTCGGGTATGTGCCGACTCATCCGGACTTGCTTGGTTCGGTCGCTACCGATGGTTCGGCACGCCTGTGGCGTCCGGTGAAGTCGGGCAACTCTCTCATCCAGTCGCATCGGACACAGCACGTATTCAGTTCCATGAGGTGGTCACCGACTGAGCTACGCATGGTGTGTGGAACATCCACCGGCGAAGTCGTTTCCATCTCATTCGATGAAGAGCCGGGGCAGTAGGTTTGTCCGACAAGAATCGACACTCGCGGTCATCTTCTCTCTCGGTGCTGCTCTGTCGGGACTGTTGTTGCGGTACCGACCGAAAGCACCCCGATTTCGACCATGATCAACAGGAGTCTGATCTCAGGGCGGCTGTCGCTGATATCGGGGGCAAGGTCCATCGAGTGAAGTGTCTCGACGCGTGTAGTCATTCCAACGTCGTCGTGCTCCGCACACGGCAACACGGAAAACTCTGGTTTGGTGGACTTGCTGATGATGTCGCCCACGGAGCACTACTGGCCTTCGTTCGGGCTGGGGCTCACGGGCAAATCCCCCGCGGCCTTCTCCCATATCAATTCGCCCCATCGGATTCTGCTGTAGAAGTTGAGAATCGATGCAACCTGAAGGTGATTCCTGTTCGTGAATCTTGATGACTACCTGAACCGCGCAACAATCGTCGACTGCCACGGTCAGGTTGCCTTTGAACTGACATTGCTTGTCAACGGTGATGTATTCGTGAGAAGCCGCCAAGGAGAATTTCACGTCAATCCAAGCACCCGATTGGTGTCGCCTCCGGGGCGAGTGGTATCGCCCGAGATCATTGATCAGGCGGTGGCGTTCGCGCGCTCCTGTCTGTGACCACGTGGGAGGTGATGAAGGCCAGTGATGTCTACGGCGAACACATCCGTACACATTCGCTTGGCTCTCCTGAGTTGAGCGCGCTCGCCCCCTCAACCAGACGCATCAGTGGATTGATCTGATGATGATGTTCATGATTCGCAATCACCAATCGTTGATGCTGTATCGACGACGAACGTTGCCGGCGCAAACCGCGCCACCTCGCGCCGCATAGGCGATTGAAAACCCGAGATTGTGATAGCGGAAGATGACCCCTGCCCGTGGATGCGCTAGAGGCTCGGATCAATCTGTCTGAAGTTTGGATGGATTGATCCGAGTTTTCCTGCCACCGAGTGCTTCGAGAAACAGGGAACTGACCTCAAATGTCGGTCGGTTCGGCACTTTGGGCGAGTTTCGCTCTTGGTTCGGCGTCCCCCCGTCGCGCGGCCTCCGTTTCGGCGACCCGCTGGCCGAATGGAAGACTGCTCGCATGAGCACCACCGATCGCGAACTGGCCCGGGTCGAATCCGCCCTCGACTCACTCCTGTCGAACCACGACCCGAAGGCGATGGACAACGTCGCCTTCCGCGGCCACCGCTTCGACGCCGGACTCGCCTGGGTCCACTTCCCCGAAGGCCACGGCGGTCTGGGTGTGCGCCCCGAGTTGAACAAGATCGTGGAGGAGCGTTTGCGCAAGGCCGGCGCTCAACCGCAGGACCCGTCTACCTTCTTCATCGCGTTGGCCGGACCCACCATCGTCACGCACGGCTCCGATGAGGCCAAGCAGCGCTTCCTGCGGCCGATGTTCACCGGCGAGGAACGCTGGTGCCAGTTGTTCAGCGAACCGGGCGCGGGTTCCGACTTCGCGGGCCTCGGCACCAAAGCGGTGCGCGACGGTGACGAATGGGTGGTGAACGGTCAAAAGGTCTGGAACACGCTGGCCCACCTCGGCGACTGGGGAATGCTCGTCACCCGTACCGATCCCGATCAGCCCAAGCACAAAGGCATGACCTACTTCGCACTCGACATGCGCGCACCCGGAGTCGAGGTTCGTCCGCTGCGTCAGATCACCGGTGAGGCTGAGTTCAACGAGGTCTACATGACCGATGCGCGCGTGCCCGACATCCACCGCATCGGCCAAGTGGGCGAAGGGTGGCGCGTGGCGCTCACCACGCTCATGAACGAGCGCACCGCGATCGGCGGTAGCGGTGGAGGAACCGCTCGTCGCCGTGGCCCGATCGACGAGGCGATCAAGATTTACAAGGACAAGCAAGACGTTCACGGCCAGGCCCACCGCGACGACTTGCTACGGCTGTGGTGCAAGAGCGAGGCACTTCGGCTCACCAACTTGCGCGCATCGCAGGCGGCCAAGGCCGGCAATCCGGGCCCGGAGGGCTCAATCGCCAAGTTGATGATGGCCGAGCTCAACAAGAAGATCACCGAGTTGTCGGTGGCATTGCTCGGTGCCGATGGCCTCATCGGCTTCGATTACACGTTCCGGAGGCCTGAAGATCTCTCGGTCGACGGTGCCGAGGGCGGTGTACGCCATTCGTTCCTGCGCGCTCGTGCCAACTCGATCGAGGGTGGCACCAGCGAGATCATGCGCAACATTCTGGGCGAGCAAGTTCTCGGCCTGCCCGGCGAACCCCGCGTGGACAAAGACCTCCCGTGGACCAAGGTCCCGCGTAACTGACGGTTCTCAGTCGCCCGAGACCTTCAGAACCACCATCGGAATGTCGCGGGTGGTGCGCGACTGGAACTCGCCGTAGTGCTTGAACGTGGCCACGGCTTGCGGCCACCAGACGGCTTTGTCGTCGGGTGACGCGATACGAGCCGTGACATCGCGCGAGCCGTACTTCTTGGTCTCGACGGTCACGCGAGGATTGGCGCGCAGGTTCACGAACCAATCGGCGTGACGCTCTCCCCCGCCCTTCGAACCCACCACGATCCAATCGTCACCGAACTGCAGCGGTGAACTCAGCAGCACAGTTCGTGGTTGCCCCGACCGACGGCCAATCGTCGTGAGGCGGAGCACCGGCATTCCGTCGGCCGACCAACCGATACGGCCGCGGGTGACTCGCAACACGAACGAGTGGAACGAGTTGATGGTCTTCAGGAGGCGGTCGGAGGTGAACGGCGACTTTCGCGGCACGACGCGACGGTAGTCGCCTCTCACCACTCGGTGCGGCGACCGGCCTTCTTCTCGGAGTGTTTCTTCTTCGAGTCGAGACGGCGCTGGACCGATCCACGACTGGGCTTGGTGGCGCGACGCGACGGCGCCGGCGGGGCGGCGGCGTCGTCGATGCGTTCGGCCAGTCGAGCCAGACACAACTGGCGGTTGCGCCACTGGCTGCGACTCGTTTGCGAACTCACGGTGATCGTCTCGGGCAGAGCCTCGGCAATGCGCTCGAGGAGAACGGCCCGACCCCGGATGTGGTCGCGCGCTACTCGCAATACGACCTTGGTGGACACCTTGTTGACGTTCTGGCCGCCGGCCCCGGCCGATCGAGTGAACACCCACTCGAGGGCCGAGGCCGGAACGGTCAGACCGCGGGACGTGACGAGGTCGTCGTCCGGTTTCATCGATCCATTATGAACCGGAGCAGATCATCCCGTTGTCGTATCGGTCGAGATAACTCGACAGGTTGCGGGCCCGATGAGTGTTGATCCAGAACGAAGCGAACGAATCCATGAGGATTCCGTACCATCGGAAGCCACTTCTGCGCCGTGAGCGGGGTTCGTTCCCGTATCAGCGACCTTCGAAGTTCGGACGACGCTTTTCGAGGAACGCCCGCATCCCTTCGCGCTGGTCGGCCGTTCCACTGCATCGCCGGACCGCCTCGCGCTCGATGCGGAGCGCATCCTCGAGGGACGCGTGTTCGGCACCGACGACTGCCTTCAGCACACCTGCCACGGCGATCGGCGGTTGTGCAGCAAGTTCGTGAGCGAGCTCGACGGCTCGTTGTTTCAGTTCGGCGACGGGGTGCAGTTCATGGACGAGGCCAATCGCCAGCGCGGTCGGCCCGTCGATCTTCCTCGCGCGCAGGATCATGTCGAGGGCCTGCGCACGTCCGACGGTGCGAGTGAGCCGCGCCGTTCCTCCCCACGCGGGCACCGTGCCGAGGTCGAGCTCCGGGAGGCCGATGCGGGCACCCTCCGTGGCGGCGAGCCGGAAGTGGCACGCGAGTGGGAGTTCGAGACCGCCACCCAGGCAGTAGCCGAACATGGTGACCACCACCGGCTTGTCGAGTTGCTCGATCATCTCCAGAACCCGTAGCCGTTGGTCGAGCACCGCCTCGAACCCACCTCGCGCCGCGGCACCCGATGTGAGCTGCTTGAGGTCCATACCCACCGAGAAATGCTCGTTACCCGATGCAGTGAGCACGACAGCCCGAACGTCAGGATCGTGACGCAGGTCGGTCACGGCGACCTCGAGCTCGTCCATGTACTCGAAGGTCATCCGGTTGCGCGGCGCGTCAGTGTTCGAAAGAACCACGACGTGACCCTGCCGCTCGATGTGTAGTGCCGACATGCTCACTGACGGTACATCGTCATCGCACGACCCGCTGTCGGTCACCTCGACCTGACGTCGACGTGGATCGTCGCCAGGTCGAGGTGACCGAATCAGAACCGAATCAGGAGCAACCCGAAGTGCTACCGCACGACGGACACGCGTGGCACGAACCAGCACGCATCATCTGCACACCGCACTGCATGCACATCGGCGCATCGGAGTGCTTGTTGCGGCCGATCTCACCGGAGTGATCACTGATCGGAGCCGGCGGGGCGATGCCCATCTCCATCTGAGTGACGAGTTCTTCGACCGACGGGATGCTCTTCGGATCGGCGGCGACTTCGCTGCCGTTGAAGGTCTCGACGGCTGATTCTTCGACGCCGGGGAGAGTGGGCTGCAGACGCTCGTCGACCGAGAAGATCCCGAGTTCCTGACGCTCGTCGTAGGTCATGTACTCGAGAGCCAGACGACGGAACAGGTAGTCCATGATGGACGACGCGAACCGGATGTCGGGGTCGTCGGTCATGCCGGCGGGCTCGAAGCGCATGTTGACGAACGCTTCGACGAACGCGCGCAACGGCACGCCGTACTGCAGACCGTACGAGATGCTCTTGGCGAAAGCGTCCATGATGCCCGAGAGCGTGGAGCCCTGCTTCGACACCGTGAGGAACACTTCACCGGGGCGGCCGTCTTCGTACTCGCCGATGGTCGCGAAACCCTTGCAGTCGGCGACGCGGAACTCGAACGTGCGGCCGCGACGGCTGCGGGGCAACTTCTGGCGCACCGGCTTCTGCACGACCCGCTCGACGATCTTCTCGATCACCTGAGCGGCCGCCTGCGGTGCCGCCGACGCCGCCGACGCATCAGCCTTGTCGTCGTCCTTCTTGGCGGTGGACAGCGGCTGCGCGACCTTGCAGTTGTCGCGATAGATCGCCACGGCCTTCAGACCCAACTGCCACGACAAGAGGTGGAGAGCCTCCACGTCTTCGACCGAAGCCTCTTCCGGCATGTTGACCGTCTTGGAGATGGCGCCCGACAGGAACGGCTGGGTCGCTCCCATCATGCGCACGTGACCCTCGTAGTGGATGGTGTTGTCGCCCATCGAGCAGGCGAACACGGCCACATGCTCGGCCTTGAGGTGCGGCGCTCCGAGAATCGACTTCTCGGTGTCGATGTAGGCGATGATGTCGTCGACCTGCTTGGCGTCGTAACCCAACTTGCTGAGAGCCATCGGGATGGTCTGGTTGACGATGACCATCGTGCCGCCGCCGACCAACTTCTTCATCTTGACGAGACCGAGGTCGGGCTCGATGCCCGTGGTGTCGCAGTCCATCATCAGACCGATGGTGCCGGTGGGTGCGAGAACCGACGCCTGGCTGTTGCGTACGCCGTACTCCTCGCCGTCGCGAACGGCCGACTCCCAGGCTTCCTGACCCGCGCGCACGAGAGCGGCCGGAACCGCATCGGCACCTTCGATCTGGTAGCTGGCGTCACGGTGCATGCGCAGCACGTTGAGCATGTAGCGCTCGTTCTCGACGAAGCCAGCGAACGGACCCATGCGGCTGGCCGTGCGCGCGCTGGTGGCGTAGGCGTGGCCGGTCATGAGGCTGGTGAGCGCACCGGCCCACGCGCGACCCTGCGCCGAGTCGTACGGCAAACCGAGCGCCATGAGCAGAGCACCGAGGTTGGCGTAGCCGAGTCCGAGCTGACGGAACTTGCGGCTGTTCTCACCGATCTTCTCGGTGGGGTAATCGGCCCGACCGACGAGGATCTCCTGAGCGGTGAACACCGTCTCGATCGTGTGCTTGTAGGCCTCGATGTCGAAATCGCCATTCTCGCCGAGGTACTTCAGCAGGTTGATCGATGCGAGGTTGCACGCCGAGTTGTCGATGTGCATGTACTCCGAGCACGGGTTCGAGCCGTTGATCCGGCCGGTCGCGTGCGCGGTGTGCCACTTGTTGATGGTGGTGTCGAACTGCAGACCGGGGTCGGCGCATTCCCACGAGGCCAAGGCGATCTGACGCCACAAGTCGCGCGCGCGCACGGTGCGCACCGGCTCACCGGTGATGACGGCGCGGTAGTTCCAGTCCTCGTCGTCGACGACCGCCTGCATGAAGTCGTCGGTGATGCGCACCGAGTTGTTGGCGTTCTGGTACTGGATACTGAACGAGTCGGAACCATCGAGGTCCATGTCGAAGCCGGCATCGCGCAACACGCGGGCCTTCTTCTCTTCCTTGGCCTTGCACCAGATGAACTCTTCGACATCGGGATGGTCGACGTTGAGAATGACCATCTTGGCGGCGCGGCGGGTCTTGCCGCCCGACTTGATGGTGCCCGCCGACGCGTCGGCACCACGCATGAACGACACCGGACCCGAGGCGGTGCCACCACCGTTGAGGAGTTCGACACTCGAGCGGATCTTCGACAGGTTGATACCCGAACCCGAACCACCCTTGAAGATCACGCCTTCTTCGCGGTACCAGTTGAGGATGCCGTCCATCGTGTCGTCGACCGACAAGATGAAGCAGGCGCTGGCCTGCTGGGGCACGCCCTTCACACCGATGTTGAACCACACCGGGCTGTTGAAGGCCGCGCGCTGGGTCACGAGGATGAACTTCAACTCGTCACAGAAGGCTGCCGCCTCGGCCTCGTCGACGAAGTAGCCACCCTCACGGCCCCACTGGGTGATGGTGTCGGCCACGCGGTCGATCACTTGGCGCAGCGACGACTCGCGCTCCGGGGTGCCGGGGGTGCCGCGGAAGTACTTCTGAGCCACGATGTTGGTGGCGTTGAGCGACCAGGTGACCGGGAACTCGACCCCGAGCTGCTCGAAGGCGACCGAGCCGTCCTTCCAGTTGGAGATTCGGGCGTCGCGCTTCTCCCAGACCACCTGGTCGTACGGGTGTTGTCCGGGCGTGGTGAAGTGCCGGCGGATCCCGATGGCAAGGCGGTCGGGTGCGAGTGACATGGAAGTCCCTTTCGTGGGGTCGTCTGAAGTTGGTCGGATCGTTGGAGGCACAAGATGTGGTGGTCGCGGTCCCCCTCCGCGTATGTCACCACAAGCGGTTGTGAGATTACAGCAGTGTAGTTACGTGCTTGTCAACAATTGTCGAGTTCGTCCTGAAAAGGGCGGTCGTGACCGTAGGTTCAGGCCGGAAAATCCCGCCCAGCTGCCCGTAAATCGGAACCTTGCCACGGTCATCGACCACCCCTTTCGCGACGCCGAGGGTACGGGGAACACCCTGTGTGAAGGAAGTGGACAACCGTGTGAATTTGCCCTTTTTTCAGGGGAAAAGCCTGTTGAAAGGCTGTGGATCAGACGGGGACAACCGTGACCGGGATGCCATTCAGGACCGACGTGCCCGACAAGGGGTCGATGGCCTGGTGGTCGGTCAGAACGTTTGAGTTGACCCCGGCTCGCTCGGCCGCCACCCGCAGACGGGTGCCGGGCTGGCCGTGACCCCAACCGTGCGGGAGGCTCACCACTCCGGGACGGATGCCGTCGGTGATCTCGACCACCGCGTCGACCGAACCGACGCGCGACGTGATGCGCGCAACCGATCCCTCACGAACACCGAGTCGTGCTGCGTCATCGGGATGCACGTGCAGTGTGCAACGCGGCTTGCCCTTCACGAGAACGTCGATGTTGTGCATCCATGAATTGTTCGAACGCAGATGGCGACGTCCGACGAGAACGAGATCGCGACGCGTGAACTCGTCGAGATGTGCGTGCATCCGCGCGACATCGGCGAGCAACTCGGCCGGCGCGAGTTCGACACGACCCGACTTCGTGCGCAACGCATCGGGCAACCGTGTCTGCAACGGGCCGTAATCGACACCGTGCGGATTGGCGCGCAAGTGATCGATACTCGCGCCGTTCGGGTTGGCACCGAAGGCCGCTCCGTACGGGCCCGTTTGCAACATGAAATCGAGCTGACGAGTGGGGCCGCGGTGACGGTCGAGTTGCGCGCGAATCTCGTCGGCGTCGCGACCGTGAATGGGAGACGTCGGATCGGCGATCGCACTGCGCACGAGTGCGTCGATCTGTGCTTCATCGGCGAGCGACGGATCGGCATCGGGTCCGAGACCCTGCGCGATGAGAGCCAACTTGCAGAGGATCTCCCACTCGTCGGGCTGATCGTCGTCGAGAGCGAGCACTGCATCGCTGTAGTTGGCCACGTTGCGTACCGCGAACGACAACAGCGCGACGTCGTAGTGCTCGCGTTGCAACTGCGACGGAGGCGGAAGAATCACATCGGCGTGACGCGTCGTCTCGTTCAGGTAGATGTCGACGCTCACCATGAAGTCGAGTGCGTCGAGGGCGGCGTCGAGTTGCTGCGAATGCGGCGTGGACAACACCGGGTTGCCGGCGACGGTGACGAGAGCGCGAATACGCTCGTCGCCGGCTTCGGTGATCTCTTCGGCCAAGGCCGCGACCGGGTACTCCCCCATCACTTCCGGATAGCCACGCACGACCGTCTTGCCGCCACCTCGTCCGATGCGAAAACCCGCGCCCACACCGGGCTTTCCGCGTGTACTGGGACTACCGACGGCCGGTGTGGTGAACATCGCGCCACCGCGTCGATCGAGATTGCCAGTGAGGGCGTTCACCACTTCGACGAGCCACGAGGTGGTTGTTCCGAACTCGGTGGTGGTGGTTCCGATCCGTCCGTACACGGCCGCCGACGGCGCCGCCGCCAACTCACGCGCGACACGGCGAACCAAGTCGGGTTCGAGACCAGTGACCGCACTGGTCACTTCCGGAGCGAACGCACTGGCCGCCTCCCGCACGTCGTCGACACCGTTGACGAGGTCGGCGATGTGCTCGGGAAGTCGCACGAGGGTCTCGGCGAACAACACCTGAACGATCGACATCAAGAAGTACGCGTCGGCGCCGGGTCGAATCGGAACCCACAAGTCGGCTTCTTCGGCGGTGCGACTACGCCGCGGGTCGACCACGACCACGCGTCCGCCGCGCGCCCGGATCGCTTCGAGACGACCCGGAAAATCGGGGGCGGTGCACAGACTTCCGTTGGACGCGTACGGATTGGCGCCGAGCATCAAGAGGTAGTCGGTGTGATCGAGATCGGGCACCGGAATGGTGGCGCCACTGCCGAACACGTAACCGCAGGCGACTTGTTTGGGCATCTGGTCGACCGTCGACGCACTGAAGCGACGACGACTCCCGAGGCCCTGCAGGAAGGTGCGGTTGTACAGCAGTGCGCCCACGTTGTGAGCGCCCGGATTACCCAAGTACGCCGCCACCGATTCGCGTCCGTGGCGTTCGATGATCTCGCCCAAACGTCCGGCGACTTCGTCCCAGGCTTCGGGCCACGACACTTCCACGTGCACGCCGTTGCGCTTCACGAGTGGTCGGCGCAGACGATCGGGATCGTCGTGCAGTTGCTTGAGCGTCGAACCCTTCGGGCAGATGTACCCGTGCGAGAAGACGTCGTTCATGTCGCCGCGAATACGCGTTACACGTTCTTCGGTGCGATCACCCTTCTTGGCGATCTCGACGCTGATCTCGAGGCCGCAGCCGGCCTCGCACAACGGACAGGTACGAAAGGCGGTGCGGGTCTCGGTCACGAGCCGACTCTACGACGGCTCAGGAAACCGGCGACTTGTCGAGCAACGCGGCCTCGCGACGGAAGTCGTCGGCGCCGTCGAAGTTCTTGTACACGCTGGCGAACCGCAGGTACGCCACGTCGTCGAGATCGCGGAGCCGCTCGAGAACGGCGATGCCGACCCGGGTGCTCGGCACTTCGGTCTGGCCCGACAATCGAATCTCTTCCTCGATGCCTTCGGCGAGGAGCGTGGCGGCCTCCAGGTCGATCGGGCGTCCCTTGGCCGCGGCCATGATGCCCGAGACCACCTTGGCCTGATCGAAGGGTTCGCGGCCGCCTTTAGTCTTGACGACCATCAGGGCCACCGACTCGATGCGCTCGTACGTGGTGAACCGGTGACTGCACTCGGGGCACTCGCGGCGCCGGCGGATGGCAGCGCCGTCTTCGGCCGTGCGCGAATCGATGACCTTGGTGTCATCGTTCCGGCACATCACACAACGCATGGCCGCAGGGTAGCCCGGCGGCTGGTTGACGTGCTGTTCAGTCAGATGCGCAACGCGTCAGTCGGCCGGCAGAACGAGGGGTTGACCCACATCGAGCGACGCGCTGCCGTTGAGCTGGATGAGTTGGCGCACGTAGTCGCGCACGCTGCCGTTGGTGAGCGACGACGCGATGGACCACATGGTGTCGCCGGGCTGAACCACGTAGACACCCTGGCTGAGGGCGAACGCACCCGAGACGTCGACACCGTTGACGACGGTGGGTGGCGTCACCGCGGAGACGGGGGCAGCACCGTCTCCGCGGCTCGCCAAAGAGCGGATGCCGAGGCAGGCGGCAACCGCTAGGACCAGGGCCACCAGGCCCACGACGATCCGGCGACGCACGTACACCGCGTGCATGTCGGTGTGGATCGGGCGAATTTCGACGACGTAGCGGGGATCGAGGGCGATGGCCATGTCGGAACCTTTCTGTCGGGTGGGATCTGTTGGTTCTCACCATGCCAACGGGGTGTGGCAGGGTTCGGACCGAACGCGTGTTCGCAGGCTATGGGAACACCTGTTCGGTGTCAACCCTCGATCGAACAAATGTTTGACTGCCAGGGCGAACATCCGTACGATGCTGCCCATGACCGAACAGACCCTCACCGACCGGCAACGCGGCATCCTCGAGTGCATCGAGGCGAGCATGACCGAGCGGGGCTATCCGCCCTCGGTCCGCGAGATCGGCGAGGCCGTGGGCCTCACGTCCCCGTCCACGGTGCACAACCACCTGTCCACGCTGCAGCGTCTGGGTTACCTCGAGCGCGACCCCAACCTCCCCCGCGCCATCAAGGTCAACTGGGACCGCAACTCCGGCGCCATCATCGCCCGGTCCCGCGTTCACCACGTTCCGCTGGTGGGTGACGTCGCGGCTGGCACCGACGTGCTGGCCCAGCAGAACGTCGAAGAGCTCCTCCCCCTCCCGGCCGACTTCACCGGTGACGGCGAACTCTTCATGCTGCGCGTGCGCGGTGAGTCGATGATCGAGGCCGGCATTCTCGACGGCGACTTCGTGGTCGCTCGTCAGCAGAACGTGGCCGACAACGGCGACATCGTCGTGGCCGGAATCCCCGGTGACGAAGCCACGGTCAAGACGTTCAAGCGCCGCGGCGCCCAGATCGTTCTCGAACCGGCCAACGCGCGTTTGTCTCCCATGACCTTCGATGCCGACGACGTGCGCGTCTACGGCAAGGTGGTCACGGTTCTGCGCCGCCTGTAGGCGCACGGTCGTCGAGCGACGGCGCACTCCAGTCGATCACCGCGCGACGGCGACGCCGTTGACGGGCCGCCTTCACCGATCCGATGGTGAGCAACGGTGCTCCCACCACGATCAAGCCCACACCTGTGAGCAACAGCACACTCGACGTGGTGTTCACTTCACGACCCAGGCTCATCACGCTCGAACGTTCGACGGCCTGCACATCGAACGTGTAGTCACGACCAGCCTCGAGTGACACCGTGAACATCGCCGTGCCCTCGTAGTCGGGTGTTCGGTACTCGGCTCGCTCGCCCATCACCATCGCCGGAGTCACCGACTCCCCCGCATCGTCGGTGATGCGCAGCGTCACCGAGCCCGTGACGTCGTCGTCATCGCCGGAATCCGAGAGAAACGGTTCGTTGTCGTAGGTTCGCTCGTCGTTCGAACAGCCACCCACGTCACCGACGATTCCCTTGTTCTCGTAGTAGATGACGAACTCACCGTCGCTCGCCACTCGCACGGTGGTCGCACACGACGCCGGCATGCGCACGAAATCTTCCACCACGGTCTGGTCGCGCAGAATGCTCGCCACCGCCGAGCCGAATCCGGCCGTCGTCAGGACGGCTCCGAGCGCCCACAAGCGCGAGGACGCCTTCCAGCGGGCCATCAACGACCCCGGAGTCGTCGCGCCACGAGTTCGATGCGATCGTCGGGCTGCACCACGGCCACGCGGACGAACGAATCGGACTGTGTTCCGTAGAACTCACCCGGACTCACCAGCGCACCACCCACCCGCGCGAGTTCTTCGGCGTAGGCCCAGGCGTCGCCCACTTCGTACCAGAGATAGAACCCGCCGGCGGGCAGATCGATGTCGACACGTCCACCCGACCACTGCCACGAGCCGAGTACATCGGCCATGAGTTCGAGTCGATGGCGATACACGCGGCGCTGTTCGGCCACGTGCTCGTCGTCGGCCAACGCCACCGCGGCGGCGGCTTGAGCCGGACCGGGAACCATCATGCCAACGTGCTTGCGCACCTCGCCGAGATAGTGCACGAGCTCGGCGTCGCCGGCGTACGCACCCACGCGTAACCCGGCCAGGTTCGAGCGTTTCGACAGCGAGTGCAGGGCGATCACGCCCTCGGTTCCGTGTTGCAGGATCGATTGCGCCGGCCCGTCCCACGTGAACTCGGCGTAACACTCGTCGCTCACGACGGGCACACCGTGTCGGCGTCCCCACGCAGCGGCCGCACCCAGGTCGTCGAGTTGTCCGCTCGGGTTCGATGGACTGTTGACCCACAACGCCAAGGCACGCGACGCATCGGAGGCGGCAACGGTGTCGAGACGCAAACGGCCATCGGCATCGACGGGTACCGACACCGCGCGGCAGTTGGCCAACGTGGCGCCCATTTCGTACGTGGGATACGAGATGGCCGGATACAAGATCGTGTCGCGGTCGGGAGTGCGCAGTTTGAGCCACTGCGGCAACGTGGCCACGAACTCCTTCGACCCCACACAGGCCGCGATCTGCGCCACCGGCACCGATACGTCGAAACGGCGCTTCATCCATTCGGCGAACGCAGTGCGCAACGGAGCGGTTCCGATGGATGCGGGATAACCGCGTTCGGCGTTGCTGGCGGCGAGCGCCGCGATCACCGAGGCCAACGGCGCATCGCACGGTGTTCCGATCGACAGATCGACCACTCCTCCATCGAGGGCGGTCGCCGCTGGTTTGAACGCGTCGAGGCGGTCGTAGGGATACGGGGGCGGGACGAAACCGGTCATCGCACTTCCTCGTTCATGACACCATGTTGCCCGTCGACGATGAAGGGCGACAAACGGCCGATCGATGCGTCGGCCAAGCGGGCACGGACTCGGGTTCCGGTCTCTTCGGCCGTGATCGACACTACTTCACCCTCACGGTGGATGGATGCCAACACGTCTCCGCGATCGTAGGGAACGAGCAGTTCGAACACTTGTGACAACGCGCGCAGACGATCGGCCAACGTGCGCAAGAAGTCGTCCATTCCCCAGTCCATCAGCGCACTCACACCCACCGAACCCGGATGGGATTCCACCAGTTGCGCCACTTGATCGGGATCGCGATCCTGTTTGTTGAACACCAACAATTCGGGGACGCGGTCGGCGTCGATCTCGCGCAACACGGTGCGTACGGCTTCGATCTCTCCTTCCGGATCGGGCGACGAACCATCGACCACGTGAACCAGATAGTCGGCCTGACTCGCTACCTCGAGCGTGCTCTTGAACGCCTCCACCAGACCGTGCGGAAGACGACGCACGAAACCCACGGTGTCGGTGAGCAGAACGGGTTCGCCGCCGGGCAAGTTGAGGCGGCGCGTGGTGGGGTCGAGCGTGGCGAACAGCCGGTTCTCGGCCAGAACGCCCGCAGCAGTGAGGCGATTGAGCAACGTGGACTTGCCGGCGTTGGTGTACCCGACGATCGTGACATTGGCCAGACCACTGCGCGACCGACCCTTGCGCTGCAGTTCGCGCGTGCGGCCGAGTTCCCGCAATTCTTCTTCGAGTCGGGCGATTCGCTTCTGGATGCGCCGGCGGTCGACTTCGAGTTTGGTTTCACCGCTACCGAACCGAGATCCGACTCCACCGCGCTGCTGCGACAACTTGGCCGTGGCCCCGCGACGCAGACGCGGCAAGCGATAGCGCAACAAAGCCAGCTCGACTTGGGCCTTGCCCTCGAGAGTGCTGGCGTTCTGCGCGAAGATGTCGAGGATGACCGCCGTACGATCGATCGCCGTACGTCCGAGAAGCTTTTCGAGGTTGTACTGCTGAGCCGGAGCGAGCTCGTTGTCGAACACAACGGTATCGGCGTCGACCGCCAAACAGAGTTCCTTGAGCTCTTCGACCTTTCCTTTGCCCAGGTACCAGGTGTGGTCGGGCGTGTCACGACGTTGGGTGATTCGCGCGACCGCATCGGCTCCGGCGGTGTCGATGAGCAACTCGAGCTCGTCGAGACTGGCGTCGGTTTCGTCGTCGGTATGGCCGTCGAGAATGACGCCCACCATCACGATCTTCTCGCGAAACGAGCGTTCGATCAGCGTCTGACCGAGCGCCTCACCGTACGGAGTGTTGCTCACAGAGGCACCGTGACCGAACCGACGTAGGTGCTCGGCCCGATCAACACGACCCGACGTCCGTCGACGCGCACTCGCGCGTCACCGCCGTCCATGTGCACGATCACTTCGGAACTCGAGGCCGGAACGAGTCCCCACGCCCGAGCGGCTTCAGCCGCCGCGCAGGCGCCGGTTCCGCAGGCCATCGTGATGCCGGCTCCTCGTTCGTGCACGCGCATCGTGATGGCGTTCTGCTCGGGTCCGGGTTCGATGATCTCGAGATTGACCTGTGGCACGAGCGAGCCCAGTCGCCCCAAGTCGACGGCACGTACGTCGTCGACTCCGACGACCGAGTGCGGATTGCCGAGCGACACGTGACGCACCGGACGATCGGGGTGGCACTCGAGTGACGCCCACCCGTTCGGCTCGGGCAGATCGGAGACTTCACCCATGTCGACACTGGCCATCACCGTGAGTGGATCGACCAGAGCGACCAACGACACCGATCGGCGACCGGCATCGGTGTCGACCACGTAATCGATCGAGCCCCGACCGCCGTCATCCGGCGACGACGAATCGGCGAGATGAGCCGCCTGGACGAGACAACGAATGCCGTTGCCACTCATCTCGGCCCGACTGCCATCGGCGTTGTAGAGCGTCATACCCACATGGCGAGTCGACTGGCGATCGAGCAACAAGAGTCCGTCGGCGCCGACGCCGGTACGACGGTCGCACCAGCGGCGCGCTTCGGCCGCCCAATCGCTCACCCGTGCGTCCTGAACCGTGTCGTACACCAGGAAGTCGTTGCCCAAGCCGTGATGCTTGGTGAGAACGACGTGCTGGGCAGCGGACATGACCGGCTCAGGTTAGGTCAGCCGCGACTCGACGAGAGCCACGCATTCGCCCACCGGATCGGATTCGATGTCGATCCACTCGACGCGCGGATCTCGCCGGAACCAGCGCTCCTGACGAACGGCGAACTGACGGGTGCGGATCACGATCTCCTCTCGCGCCCGTTCGAGCGACCATTCGCCCGACAGATGACGGTGCAGTTCTTCGTAGCCGAGCGCGGCCGCGGCGGTACGCGACTTCGGTACCGATTCGAGTGCCCGCACTTCGTCCAGCCATCCGGCCGCCAACATCGCATCCACGCGCTCTTCGATCCGCCGTGACAAAACGTCTCGCGGCCACCGTAGAGCGATCTGGACCACGTCGGACTCCGGGTACGTGTCGACTCCGGGCCCGAACGACGAGAACGCCCGGCCACTCCCTTCGATCACCTCGAGTGCGCGCACGATGCGACGGGCATTGGTGGGCTCCATCTTGGTGGCGGCCACCGGGTCGAGGGTCGCCAAACGCCGATGCAGGTTCGCCGCGCCCACTTCGTCGACTTCGCGTTCGAGTCGCGCGCGAACCGCTGGCCACTGACCCGGAATGTCGAGTTCGTCGATGGCTGCTCGCGCGTACAAGCCGGTCCCTCCCACCAGGATCGCGTGACGATCACGAGACGCGATGTCGGCCCGCACCGCGCGGTACTCGCGCTGGAACCGAGCCACGGTGAACTCGTCGCTCGGACCGACGATGTCGATGAGGTGATGAGGCACGCGGGCCCGTTCGTCCGCCGATGGTTTGGCCGTGCCGATGTCGAGGCCGCGATACACCTGCATCGCGTCGATCGACACGAGCTCGAGTGACGGGTTTCGTTCGGCCACCGCGAGAGCCACCGCCGACTTACCGCTCGCCGTCGGCCCGAGCAGGGCGATGGTCCTCACGACGAGGCGACGGGAATGCGCACCTTGTGCTGCGGTTCGCTGATGAGTTCGCGGAACTCGCCCCGCAGGTGGTGCGGAGCCGCTCCGGTGATCTCCACCAGCGCGTACGAGCCGGTGCGGACCGGCGTCGTGGGCTGGAAGTGCACGAGTTTGTTCTGCCGAGTGCGCGCCGACACCAGTGTGGGGTCCTTCTTCGACGGACCTTCGATCAACACTTCCTCCACGCGACCGACGCGCGCTTGATGCTTCATGATCGCCGAACGTTCGACCACCACCCGCAATCGTGCGAAGCGCTCGGCGATCACGTCGGGGGCCACGAAGTGATCGACCATGGTGGCCGCTTCGGTTCCTTCGCGGGGCGAGAAGATGAAGGTGTAGGCGTAGTCGTACTCGGCCGCCGCCGCCACCTCGAGCGTGCGTTCGAAATCGTCCTCGGTCTCGCCCGGGAAACCGACGATGATGTCGGTGCTCACGGCCAGATCGACGACTGCTGTCCGCGCCTCCGACAAACGAGCCAGGTACCGCTCGGCGGTGTAGCCGCGATGCATCAGCGCGAGCACACGATCGCTACCCGACTGCAGCGGATAATGGAGGTGTTCGCACACGGCCGCGGTGTCGGCCATGGCGGCGAAGGTCTCCGAGCGCATGTCCTTGGGGTGCGGACTCGTGAATCGCACGCGTCGGATACCGGGCACGTGGCCCACCGCTCGCAGCAAATCTCCGAACATCGGGCGCACGGACGCGTCGAGACCCTCGCGACGGCGCGCCAACTGCAGATCGCGGCCATAACTGTTGACGTTCTGCCCGAGCAGAGTCACCTCGGTGACACCCTGGCTCGCCAGCGACTCGACCTCGGCCACCACGTCATCGAAGGGTCGGCTGATCTCGGCGCCACGCACGGCCGGCACGATGCAGAACGCGCAGGAGTTGTCGCACCCGATCTGGATGGTGACCCACGCGTCGTACGACGTGGTTCGCTTGGCCGGCAGCGCCGACGGGAAGAGCGCGTGGTCGTCGATGACGGCGGCGTCGAAGATTTCGGTGACCGGTCCGGAGGTGCGCGCGGTCTGCACGAGTTCGGCCGCCCGGTGAACGTTGTGGGTGCCGAGAACCACGTCGACCCACGGCGCCCGGTTGCGCACGATGTCGCGATCCTTCTGCGCGAGGCACCCCGACACCACGATCTGTCGATCGGGCTTCTGATCTTTCCACTGACGCAGCCATCCGAGTTGGCCGTACAACTTGTTGTCGGCGTTCTCGCGGATGCAGCACGTGTTGAGGACGATCACGTCGGCTTCGTCGTCGGTCTCGACTGGCGCCATTCCGTCGGATTCGAGCAGCCCGGCGATGCGTTCGGAGTCGTGCTCGTTCATCTGACACCCGAAGGTGCGCACCACGTACCGACGCGATTCGGCCATGGGGTCAGGCTACCGACGGGCCCGAAGTCAGCCCTGGACGAAATCCCGCAACGCGCGGCCCCCGGCCATGTGGCGCAGCCGGATGAGGGTACGTACCTCGATCTGACGCACCCGTTCACGTGTGATGTTGAACGCCTGGCCCACCTCTTCGAGCGTCGCCCCGTCGTCGCCATCGATGCCGAAACGCATGCGCATCACTTCCTGCTCGCGTTCGGGCAAGTCGCCCAGGGCCAAGCGGACCGCCTCACGCAAAATGTCACGCTCGATCGAGTCGGTCGGATCGGACGACGCGTCGGCGGCCACGCTGTCGCCCACCGTGATGTCGGTGTCGTCACGCGCCGGCTGATCGAGACTCGTCGTGTCGGAGGCCAGGTGCAACAACTCGGCCACCTGGTCGATGTCGTCACCGACTGCCGACGCGATCTCGGCGATCGTCGGCTCGCGTTGCAGCTTCTGAATCAGGTCGCGTTGGCTGCGCTGAATGCGCTGGATGTGCTCGACGGTGTGCGCCGGCAACCGGATGTTCCGACTCTCTTCGGCCACGGCTCGCGAGATCGATTGTCGGATCCACCAGGTGGCGTAGGTGGAGAACTTGAAACCGCGTGTGTGGTTGAACCTCTCAACCGCCTTCATGAGACCGATGTTTCCGCTCTGGATGGCGTCGGCCAGCGGCATGCTGGGCCGTACGAATCGCTTGGCGATGCTCACGACGAGGCGCAGGTTGCTGGTGATGAGTTGCTGGCGGGCCCGCTCGCCGGCATCCACCGCCCGCCGCAGTCGTCGGCTCTCGGCGAACGACAACTCACCGTTCGAGTCGTTCTCGTCGCCGGTCACGTCGCTGGTGCGAGCGAGGAGCATTCGCTGTGCGTCGTGGCCCGCCTCGATCAGTCGCGCCAGATGACGTTCGCCCTCGGCGTCGAGCAGAGGGATCTGGCTGATCTCGTACATGTACAGGCGCACGGCGTCCTGATCGGGTCCGTCGACACTCGCGGTTCTGTTCGCTTGTCGGCGCTTGGCGCGCGCGGGCGGCTCGAGACCCGATTCGATCAGCGGACGCCGCAGTTCACCGCTCTCGTCGAGATCGAACGACTGCTCGACGGCGATTCCGTGATCCTCGATCGCGCGACGCACCGTGTCGATCAACTCGGCACTCAGTTCGACGTCGTGCAGAACGTCGACGATCTCTTCGGCGAGCAGACGACCGCGACGTCGACCGTGGTCGATCAGTTCACGCCAGTCGGACAGAGCGATTCCGCGCGCGGGCGGCGGAAGTATTCCGCTCACGCCATCGCTCGTGCTGCCCACCGCCACCCCCCGGCGGAACGCTCGTCAGCTCGAGCGATCCACGAGCCACCGTAGCAATTCCTCGGCGGCCCCCTGAGCGGTGCGTTCGGAGTCGATCTCCTCGAGTTTTTGTCGAGCGTCGCGGTCGGCGCGGATCTCGTCGGGGTCGGTGAGTCGGGTGCGTTGGGCGAGAGTGCGGCGCACGGCCACCGCGATGAGATCGAAGGCCACCAGAGCCGGAGTCACGTCGATGTCGGCGACCGCGGCCCGCTCGAGGAGTTCGCGAACCTCCGGGTCGGCGAGATCCATCGCGTTGTTGATGAGAATGCCCGAGTCGGCCTCCGACGCCTGGCCGAGAACGTAGAACGCGCGCCGCGCCACGTCGGACGCGAACAGATCGGCGATCAACCACGGCGCGATGTCGTCCCACTGCTGCAAGAGCAACGAGATGGAGGCGAATTCGGCATTGAACTCGGGAACCGGGGCGGCCATGGGCTGATTCGTCGGCTCGTCGGATACCGCGACCACCCGACGGGTCTCGGCCTGCCGAGCCAAGTCGGCCACCGGCAGACCCACCCGCGCCGCCACTTCCCCGGCGTAGAGCTTGCGCACGTTGACGTCGGGGTGCTCGTTGATGACGGCGAGCGCGCGTGACGCGACCCGCGCGCGATCTTCCGGACTCCGAAGCGGTGCGCTCGTCACCACCCGATTGACCCGAAAGCCGAGGAACGGCATGGCTTCGTCGACGGCCACCGCCAACGAGTCGGGGTCGGTGAGGGCGAGATCGCCCGGGTCCTTGCCGTCGGGGAACCGTGCCACCGCCACCTGGACCTGGTACTTCTTCTCCCATTCGTAGAACTTCTCGGCCGCACCTTGGCCCGCAGCGTCGGCGTCGAAGGCGAGTACCACGCGGCTGGCGAACCGTTTGAGAATGCGCACGTGCTCTTCGGTGAGCGCGGTGCCACATGTGGCCACCGCACGCGTGACGCCGGAGCGGTGGAAACCGATCACGTCGGTGTAGCCCTCGCACACCACCACTTGGTCGTGCTTCACCACATCACCCTTGGCCCAGTTGAGGCCGTACAGAGTCTTCGACTTGAAGTACACCTTGGTCTCGGGTGAGTTCTTGTACTTCGCCGGATCGGTGCTGCCGGGCAAGATGCGGCCGCCGAAGGCCACCGCTTCGCCGGTGTCGGTGAAGATCGGGAACATCACGCGGGCCCGAAAAGCGTCCTGCAAACGACCGGTTCGATTGGCGAAGGCCAAACCGGTGTCGTTCAGTACGTCGGCGGCGAACCCTTCCTTACGGAGATGTGCACTCAAGAGATCCCAGTCGTCGGGTGCCCAACCGAGACGGAACTGACGGGCCACGTCGCCCGACAAACCACGCTGCCGCAGGTAGTCGCGGGCCGCCCGAGCGTCGGGGGACGTGAGCAGCCGCTGGTGGTACCACTCGACGGCGGCATCGAGAGCTTCCACCAACTTCTTGCGCCGTTGACGATCCTTGCCCTCGCCACCGGTGGTGTAGTGCAGGGTGATTCCCGAACGCGACGCCAACTTCTCGACGGCTTGCCCGAAGTCGACGTGGTCGATCTCCTGCACGAACTTGAACACGTCACCGGCGGCCTGACAGCCGAAGCACTTGTACCGACCTGTGTCTTCGCGAACGTTGAACGAACCGCTCTTCTCGGCGTGGAACGGACAGAGGCCCACCCAGTTACGACCCACACGGCGCAAGGCAACGGACTGCTGGACGACTTCGACGATGGACGTGGCCGCTCGCACCCTCTCGATGTCGTCCTCGACGATCGCCATGGGCGAAGGCTAACGCTCGTCGAAGGGAGGGGGGTTCTCGTGGTGCGGCACCGGTACGCGGTCGGCTTTGAGCGAGAAACCGATGGCGGCCGCGATCACGATGGCGATCACCACGAGCGACAGCCAGGTAGGGATGTGATACCAGCCGTGAATGAGCATCTTCACACCGACGAACGCGAGGATGATCGCCAGACCTTCCTTCAGGTAGCTGAAGCGGGCATGTGCGTCGGCCAACAAGAAGTAGAGGGCGCGCAGGCCGAGGATCGCGAAGGCGTTCGACGAAAAGACGATGAACTGCTCACGACTGACGGCCAGAACCGCTGGCACCGAGTCGACGGCGAACAGAACGTCGGTGAACTCGATGAGCAGGAGGACCGCGAACAGTGGTGTGGCGACCCGTCGGCCGTTCTCGCGGGTGAACAATTTCTGTCCATCGAAGTTCGGCGAGGTGTGAACGACTTTGTTGATGAGCTTGTAGAAACGGCCTGAGGCCGGGTCGATTTCCTCCTCGTTCTCCACCACCAACTTGATGGCCGTGAACATGAGGAACGCACCGAACACGTAGAGAACCCAATCGAACTTCTCGATGAGGGCCACCCCGGCGAAGACGAAGATGGCTCGCATGGCCAGGGCCCCGAAGATGCCCCAGAACAGGACTCGATGCTGGAACTTGGGCGGAATCTTGAAGTAGCTGAGGATGAGCGCCCACACGAAGACGTTGTCGACACTCAAACTCTTTTCGATGAGATACCCGCTGATGTATTCGCCCGAAGCCGAGGCACCGAAGGCGATCGCGATGACCGCGGTGAACGCGACACCGAGCGAGATCCACACCGTGCTCTCGATCGCTGCTTCGCGAATGTGCACCTCGTGTGCGTTGCGGTGAATGACCAGGATGTCGACCATCAGCAAGAGGGCGATGAACACCAAGAGCGCGATCCAGGCCCAGCCCGGAACCGAGAGGTCGACGAAGTCCGACTTCGATGACTCGGAGCGCACCAAAACGTGCGTCAGTGCGCTCGTCACCGAACTCAAGTCCGCGTGAAGAGGCCGCCGATGCCTCCGCTGTTTCCACTCGACGGCCCGAGCGCGGCTTGAATCCAGCCGAGGAACTCGTTCGGATTACGAGTCTGCGTCCAGACCTTGCCCGGTCCGGTGAAGTCGAAGATCAAGCCTTCCCCGCTCTTGAAGGTTTGAACCAGGCCACCGGTCGCCTGACGAATGTTCATGGTGACGGTGCTCTCGTAGGCGACCATGTGGCCCGTGTCGACCGAGATGGTCTCGCCGGCCGCGAGATCCCAGACTTCGAGCGCGCCGTAACACGAGAACACGACCGGACCCGATCCTTCGGCCCGCAGGATGAATCCGCCTTCGGATCCGAAGAGGTTCTTGAAGCCGCCCCACTGGGTGTTGATCTCGATCCCGGGGTCATTGGCCAGCCACGAACCCTTCGAGATGAAGAGAGGCGTCGACGGACTCACGTCCATGACCACCACGTCGCCCGCCAGTCGGGCCGCCACGTCGACGAAACCGCCTTGCGCTGGCGCCGTGTACGAACTGACGAAGAAGCTCTCGCCACCGAGAGCAGCCCGCTTGAGGCTCTTCAGGACGCCGCCTTCGGCCTTCGATTGGAGCGTGACTCCGGCCGACATGGCCATCATCGCGCCGCTCTCCACCCGAACGGTCTCGTTCGGTCCGAGGTTGATGCGCGCCACGGCGAACGCGGGCCCTTGTCTGGTCTGTATTTGCACAGCGATCCCCTCCGATTTTCGAAACCGCCGACGACGAGACGGTCAGCCGACGACTCGACGACTATTTCGTCTCCGACTTCTTGCCACCCTGAGCGGCGATCACGGCTTGGGCCGCCGACAGTCGGGCGATCGGAACGCGGAACGGTGAGCACGACACGTAGTCGAGGCCCACGCGGTAGAAGAGGTCGATCGACTCGGGGTCGCCGCCGTGTTCGCCGCAGACACCGAGCTTGATGCCGGGCTTGGCCTTGCGGCCGCGCTCGGACGCGATGCGCACCAATTCGCCCACGCCGTTCTGGTCGATGGTCTCGAACGGGTTGCGCTTGAGCAGCCCGCTTTCGAGGTAGGCCGGCATCATGCGGCTCTCCACGTCGTCGCGGCTGAAGCCGAACGTCATCTGGGTGAGGTCGTTGGTGCCGAAGCTGAAGAAGTCGGCTTCTTCCGACAACTCGTCGGCGCGCAACGCGGCTCGCGGAGTCTCGATCATGGTTCCGATCGACACCTTGGGCTTCTTGGCCTGCTTCGTGCCCTCTTTCTTGGTGGCCTCGGCGATGCCTTCGACCACCCACGAGCGGGCCAGAGCGAGCTCTTCACGCGTGACGGTGAGCGGGATCATAACTTCGACGATGGGCTTGCCACCCTTGGCCGCGCGCTCGGCGGCGGCTTCGAGAAGGGCGCGGACCTGCATGGCGTACAGACCCGGCTTCACCACACCGAGGCGAACGCCGCGCGTTCCGAGCATCGGGTTGAACTCGGCCCATTCCTTGGCGACCGAGAGCAGGCGCTCCTCTTCGGGTGACAGACCGTGCTCGGCCCGCTTGATCTCGAGTTCGTCGACGCGCGGGAGGAACTCGTGCAACGGCGGATCGAGCAGACGCACCGTGACGGGCAGGCCATCCATCGCCTTCAAGATCTCGACGAAGTCGAGTTTCTGAACACGGCGCAACTCTTCGAGGGCAGCCGCTTCTTCGGCGGGCGTGTTGGCCAGGATCATGCGGCGCACGACCGGCAAGCGATCGGGTGCGAGGAACATGTGCTCGGTGCGGCACAGACCGATTCCTTCGGCCCCCAACTTGCGGGCGTTCTCGGCGTCTTCGCCGGTGTCGGCGTTGGCGCGCACCGCCAACTTGCCCTTGCGGATCTCGTCGGCCCACTTCAAGATGACGTCGAATTCCTTGGGCGGCTTGGCGGCCGACAACTTCACTTCTCCGAGAACCACTTCACCGGTGGTGCCGTCGAGCGAAATAATGTCGCCTTCACGCACCACCACGTCACCCGCGGTGAACTGCTTGCCTTCGATCTTCACGGCTTCGGCGCCCACCACGGCCGGGGTTCCCCAACCGCGGGCCACCACGGCGGCGTGACTCACGAGTCCGCCACGTGCGGTGAGGATGCCCTGCGACACCATCATGCCGTGCACGTCTTCGGGGCTCGTCTCGTTGCGCACGAGCACGACCTTTTCGCCACGATCGGCGGCGTCGGCCGCGTCATCGGCGGTGAAGTACACCTTGCCCACCGCGGCGCCGGGTGAAGCAGCCAATCCCTTGGCGATCACCTTGTTCTTGCCACCTTCGAACTGCGGGTGGAGAACCTGATCGAGATGTTCGGCCGCCACGCGCGAGATGGCCTCGACCTTGGAGATCTTCCAGACGCCCTTGGGACCCTTGGTTCCCTTGGTCATGTCGACGGCCATACGCAGAGCGGCCGCTCCGGTGCGCTTGCCCACGCGAGTCTGGAGCATCCACAACTTGCCCTGCTCGATCGTGAACTCGGTGTCGCACATGTCCTTGTAGTGCGCTTCGAGGCGCGCGAAGATCGCCAGCAACTCCTTGTGGACCTTCGGGAACTGGGCCTTGAGCGCGTCGAGGTCTTCGGTGTTGCGGATACCGGCCACGACGTCTTCGCCCTGAGCGTTCACGAGGAAGTCGCCGTACGGGTGATTGTCGCCGGTGGCGGCGTTACGAGTGAAGCCCACGCCGGTGCCGGAATTGTCGTCGCGGTTACCGAACACCATGGCCTGAACGTTGACGGCGGTACCGAGATCGTGCGAGATCTTCTCGCGGACGCGGTACGCGATGGCGCGAGCACCGTTCCAGCTCTTGAAGACGGCTTCCACCGCGCCACGCAGCTGAGCCTCGGGCCTCTGCGGGAACGGCTTGCCGGTGACGCGCTTAACGACGTCGAGGTACTCGGAGCACAAGGCTTTGAGGACGACCGGCGAGAGTTCGGCGTCCGACTTGACGCCGGCGGTGTGCTTGGCGTGCTCGAGCGGGTGTTCGAAGAGCGACCCGTCGATGCCGAGAACGATGCGGCCGTACATCGCGATGAATCGACGATACGAGTCGTAGGCGAAGCGTTCGTTGTTGGTGACGGCAGCCAGACCCTTCACGCTCTGGTCGTTGAGACCGAGGTTGAGGACGGTGTCCATCATTCCGGGCATCGAGAACTTGGCGCCCGATCGCACGCTCACGAGCAACGGATCCTTCGCCTCACCGAGCTTGCGCTTCATCGCCTTCTCGAGCTTGGCCACCTGCGTCTTGATCTCGGCGTCGAGACCCTTCGGCCATCCGCCGTGCATGTACGCGCGACATGCGTCGGTGGAAATGGTGAAGCCGGAGGGAACCGGAAGCTTGAGGACACTCGTCATCTCGGCGAGATTGGCGCCCTTTCCACCGAGCAGATCTTTCATCTGCATGGGAGGACGACGGTGTTTGTGATCGAAGGAGTAGACGTACGGCACGAGGTGCGAGTTTAGGGTTCGGGTCCGCTCACCTAGCATTCGAGAGATGAAGATCCTGGGCTTTCCGATACAGATTCGGCCCGGTTTTCTCGTGTTCTTGTTGCTGATCGTGTTCCTGAACGGAGTCCCGCTCGGAACGTGGCTCGCCGGATCGGTTGCGGTATTCACGATCGCGCACGAACTCGGTCACGCGGTGGCGGCCCGTCGAACCGGCGCCACCGCGCGTATCTCCCTCGATTTCCTCGCCGGTTACGCGTCGTTCACTCCGTCGCGCGTCCTCACCCGGGCCGAACGGGCCGGGATCGCGCTGGCCGGCCCGGCCACCCAGATCGTTCTCGGCCTGGCCGCACTCCTGGTTCTCGGAGTGAATCCGCTCGATCACCGCGACTTCGCCGCCAACGAATACTCACTCGCGATCTGGTGGGCCGGACCGATCATCGGTGTGTTCAACCTCATCCCGGTGATGCCACTCGACGGGGGCAACATCGCCGCTGAAGCGGTCGACCTGTTCCGGCCCGGACGCGGACGCGCGATCATGATTCGACTGAGCGTGCCCGTGACCGCGGGCATTTTCGTCGGCATGTTGGTCGTGGAAGACCTCCGACCACTCTCGTCGTTCGCGGCGATCTTGCTCGTGATCCAGATGCAGTTGTTGTCGATACAGAGTCGACCGCGCGCCTCGCGCAACCCGTTGGTGGCCGCACGCGCGGCGGCCGCCGCCGAAGAAGGGGCGTGGTTCACCGGCCAACCCGGATTGCTGCCACCCGGACACGCATTGTCGCCCTGGTGGGAAGCGCACCGCATCATGACCAACAGCAACGGCAGCGAAGCCAAGAACAACGAAGCCACGGCTCGGCGCATCATTCTCGACGACCTCACCGACACCAGCGGCCACTCGCGCGGGTGGGCTCCCCCGCACGCCGCGACACCCGATCTCCTCGATCCACTCATCGATCTGCTTCCGGTCCCGTTACCCAGACCCGAGCGCGAACATCCGGAACAGAGCCAGAACACGATGGTGTGGGCGTTGAAGCGAGCCGGTCGGTACGCCCACGGTGCGTCGTACGGATCGGACTGCTTCCGCGCCCATCCGTCCACCAATCTGGCCGTGCTCATCGCCGGGTGTCTGACCCTCGAAGGTCACGACGACGCGGCCGCACAGTGGCTCACGGTCGCGGCCCATGGCGCGGCCCGCGACGATGCCGACGAGACGTTGCTGCTCTCGGCTCTCCTGAACGACTCGGAGTTCCAGCGAGTGCGCGAACGACCCGAGATTCGCGCTCTCATCCAGCGCCTCGTTCGCGTCGAGTGACCCGATTCAGAGCTCGACGTCGCGCTTCACGTACGCCAACGCACGCTCGCCGTTGACCGTCGTGATCACGCCAACCGTCTCGCCGTCGATCACGACGGGGTCGCCGACCGACGTGCCCGTCGGCACCGAGATCGACCGAAGGGTGCGCGGTGCCGTGGAGCCTCGGCTGTCCATACGTTCGACGAGTTCTTGTCCGGGGTAACAACCCTTCGAGAAACTCACCGCCACCGACACCACACCGGTGGCCGCCGGCAGCGTGTCGCCGGGAACGATCTCTGGTCCCATTTCGGGCCACACTGCAGCGATCCGGGTCGCTTCGTAGTCGTGGTCAGTGCCCGCTCGCGCGATGTCGATGGGTGCCGTGGACAGCAGATCGACGGCTCGACCATCGCCCCACCACGCGGGAAGCGCGGCCACGTGATCGCCGCCAGCCGGTACGAGTGAACCGACGTCGATCGGCGCCTGATCGCGGACGGCCACGCAATGAACCGTGAGCGGGGTGATGTCGGCCTGCACACGAATCTTGAACTTGGCCAGACGAGCGGCCAGAACATCGAGGAACCCGGGCGCGAGATCGACCACGAACTCCGCGTCGGCTCGACGAGTGACGCGAACGAGCGCGACCACTCGGCCGGTGGGCTCGAGAACGAGTGACGGTCGCGACGCGCCAACGGCCAACGATGCGATGTCGTTGCTCAACTGCGAATGCAGATACGAACCGGCATCTCGACCGGAGACGAGCAGCGCCTCGCGCGGAAGATCGACGACGATCACGCGCTGGTTCCTCCGTCGCGCCGACGGCGGGTCATTCGCCGGGCGGCCGGAACCGCCGCCAACAAGGCCGCCGCCTTGTTGCGACACTCGAGGTCTTCGTCGTCGGGATCGCTGTCGGCGACGATGCCGGCCCCGGCCTGCAGGTACGCGGCCTTCGGTCCGATGAACATCGTGCGAATCGCGATGGCGGTGTCGAGGTTTCCGCTGAAGTCGAGATAGCCGACCACACCCGCGTACGGCCCGCGCTTCACCGGTTCGAGTTCGTCGATGATCTCCATGGCCCGCACTTTGGGTGCGCCGCTCACGGTGCCGGCCGGCAACGTGGCGCGCAGAACGTCGACCGCCGAGCGGCCGTCGACGAGTGTGCCGCTCACTTGTGACGTGAGGTGCATGACGTGGCTGTACCGCTCGAGGGTCATCAGCTCGTCGACCTTCACCGTGCCGAAGCGAGCCACCCGACCCACGTCGTTGCGCGCCAGGTCGACCAGCATCACGTGTTCGGCGACTTCCTTCGGGTTCTCGCGAAGTTCGGCGGCCAATCGTCGATCGTGTTCGTCGTTCTGCCCGCGTTTGCGCGTTCCGGCGATCGGTCGGCTGATCACTCGGTCGCCGATGAGTTGAACCATCGGCTCGGGCGAGCTGCCCACGATCGTCACGTCCGGTTGACGCAGGAAGTACATGTACGGGCTGGGGTTCACCTGCCGCAGAACGCGGTAGACGTCGTACGCATCGGCATCGAGTTGGATCTCGAATCGCTGCGACAGCACCACCTGGAAGATGTCGCCCGCGCGGATGCACTCCTTGGCCGTTTCGACGGCCTGCTGGTAACGACCGCCACCCATGGTGGACACCGCCGCCGGCAGTTCGTCCCCGCGCGTGGGCGGTTCGACCGGAGAGTACGGCAGAGGTTGGGCCAAATCGGCCACCGACTGCAGCGCGCGCGCCGCCGCCGCGTCGTAGGCCGCGTCGAGATCGGAGATCCCCATCACGGGCACGCTCTCGATCAGGTACACCCGCTGACGCCAGTGATCGAACGCGGCCAACGAACCGATCACGCTCACCACCGCATCGGGCAAACCGCGATCGTCGGTGGGCGCGTTGGGGAGGTGCTCGACTTCGCGCACGATGTCGTAACCGAGATATCCCATGACGCCACCTTGTAGTGGCGGCAGATCGGGAATGACCGGGCTGCGGTACAAGCGCAGGAGTTCGTCGAGGGCGGCCAGCATGCCGCGATCGCGCGGCACCGAAGCCGGAACCTCACCACTCACTTCCACGCGCGAGCCGAACGACGTGAGCGTCGCCCGCGGACGGCGGCCGACGAACGAAAATCGGCTCCAGCGCTCGCCGTGTTCGACCGATTCGAGCAAGAAGCCGTTCTCGTCGGCACCGACCAACTTGGCGAAGGCGGCCACCGGCGTTTCGAGGTCGGCCAGGATCTCGACCCAGACCGGCACGACGGTGTGCGACGCGGCGAGCGAGCGGAACTCCTCGCGCGTGGGGTGAACGCACAGTTGGCTCACTGCTCGCCGAACACCGAGAAGAAGCACGTGCGCGCGCCGGTGTGGCAAGCACCCTTTCCTTCTTGTTCGACCTTGAAGAGAAGAGTGTCGCCGTCGCAGTCGTAGTACGCCTCACGCACGAACTGTCGGTCGCCGCTGGTGTCACCCTTGCGCCACAACTCGCGGCGGCTGCGACTCCAGTACACCATCCGGCCTTCGGCGAACGTGAGAGCGAGACTCTCGGAGTTCATCCACGCCATCATGAGCACCTCACCGGTGTTCACGTCCTGGGCGATGGCCGGGACGAGACCGTCGGCGTCGTACTTGACGGCGGCCAGTTGTTCGGCGGTCGCGCGAATCATCGACACAGCCTCTCAGAGGTACAAGCCCGTGTGCGACTCGATTCGGCTGGCCGCCACGGCGTGCAGATCGCGTTCGCGCAACATGATGTAGTCGGCCCCCTGAACTTCGACCTCGTAGCGGTCTTCGGGGCTGAAGAGCACGCGGTCGCCCACTTCGGCGCTCCGGACGTTCTGCCCCAACGCCACGACCTCGGCCCACACGAGTCGCTTCGACAACTGGGCCGTGGCCGGGATGAGGATGCCACCGCTGCTGCGCCGCTCCCCTTCTTTGTCGGGGATCCGCACCAGAAGGCGGTCGTTGAGCATCTTGATGGGGAGCTTGTCGTCTTCGACCTGGTCCTTGGCCACGGCGGTCACGGTACCGTCGTTCCCGTGTCGAACCGCACCGTGACTCTCACCACGATCGATCATCAAGAACTGGAAGCCGATGTCGTCACGGCGGCCAGCGATCAGCCGGTGCGCGGTGCGGTGGCCATCGCCCACCCTCACCCGTTGTACGGCGGCGATCGTTTCAACCCGGTCGTCGATGCTCTCTTCGACGCGCTACCGCGGGTCGGGTTCCACTGTCTGCGCTTCGACTTCCGCGGTGTCGGTAACAGTTCGGGCGAGCACGACGGCGGCGACGCCGAGCGCCTTGACGTGGCGGCCGCGGTCGATTTCCTGTCGGGTCTGCACGACGACATCTGGGTGGCCGGCTATTCGTTCGGGTCGATCGTTGCTCTCGACGTGATCGAACCGCGCGTGTCGGGCTGGATCGCGGTCGCGCCACCGCTCACGGCCATGCGAAGCGACGTACTCGCCGCCCGTGATCCGCGACCCAAGTTGGTGCTGGCCGCCGAACACGATCAATTCACACCGGCGTCAGCCGCCGAACCGATCGTGAGTTCGTGGACGAACGCCAGCATCGACACGATCGCGAACGGCGATCACTTCCTCGCTGGTCGCACTCGCGCCGTGGCCGAGGCGGCGGCCCGTTGGCTCACTTCGCAGTGAGCGCGGCGTCGATCTTCTGCATCACCTCGTCGGTGAGCAGCGGGATCACGTCGAGCGCGGCGAAGTTCTCCGTGACCTGCGACTGACGGCTGGCGCCGGTGATCACGGTCGACACGCCCGGGAACTTGGCGCACCAGGCCAGTGCCAACTGCGCCAACGAGCACCCCAGCGATTCGGCGATCGGAACGAGGCGGCGCACTTTGCCCAACGCGGCTTCGTCGGTGAGGCGCGACTTCAGGAATCCGTAGCCGGGCAACGCGCCACGCGAGTCGGACGGGATCCCTTCGAGGTACTTACCGGTGAGCAGGCCCGACGCGAGCGGACTCCAGATGGTGGTTCCGAGGCCGATGTCCTCGTAGAGACGCTTGTATTCGGTTTCGACCCGACGGCGCTCGAGCATGTTGTACTGCGGCTGCTCGGTGACCGGCTTGTGCAGATGGTGACGCTCGGCGATCTCCCACGCCGCACGAATCTCGTCGGCCGACCACTCACTGGTGCCCCAGTAGAGAACTTTGCCGCGGTCGACCAGATCGCTCATGGCCCATACGGTCTCTTCGAGTGGTGTACGCGGATCGGGACGGTGGCAGAACAAGATGTCGACGAAGTCGACCTGCAGACGATCGAGACAGCCTTCGATCGAGTGGTGCAAGTACTTGCGATTCAGCGTGTTGAAGAGATTCGGGATCTGGCCGTCGATCCCCCAGAAGACCTTGGTGGAGAGCACGTAGTGGTGACGCTTCCAACCCAGTTCGCGAATGACGCGACCCATGATCGCTTCACTCTGACCGCCGGCATACGCCTCGGCGTTGTCGAAGAAGTTGCAGCCCGCGTCCCACGCGGCCTGCATGCAGGCCAGCGCGGCATCGTCCTTCAACTGATTGTCGAAGGTGACCCACGACCCGAACGACAGGACGGACACCTGCAGACCGGTGCCACCCAGTCGGCGGTATTCCATCTTCGGATTCGGGACGAGGGACGTGGGTGTGCTCATACCCGCACACTAGGTTCGGCCGTCGCGACCGGCGTCAATCGAGTGCGGCGCACGATCGCGCGAGGTGAGCCAGTTCGGTTGGCCCGACTCCGCAACACCCGCCCACCATCGTGACCCCGGCCTGCTGCCAGCGACGAAGTCGCGACTCGTCGGCGAGGTCGGATGCTTCGCCCGTCCACGATCGAAGGGACGCGTCCCATACGCGCCCGTGGTTCGGGTACGCGATCATCGGGAGACCGAGCGGCGCGAGCGTGGCGACGACCGAGTCGACCACATCGGGTGAAGCGCAGTTCACCCCCACGGCGACCAGCTGCGGATACTCGGCGATTCTTCGCACCGCGCTCACCACGTCGTCACCGCCGTAAGTGGTCGATCCGTCCCGGCAACCGAACGAGAACCACGCCGGCGGAGCTCCGTGGTCGACGAGGATCTCGGCGATCATCTCGGCTTCGTCGGCGCGGGGTTGAGTCTCGACGGCGAAGAGATCGACATCGGTGTCGGCGAGGACACGAATCCGTTCGGTGTGGCGCGAGCGCATGACGTCGAGCGGTGCGTCGTACTCACCGTGGTATTCACTGCCGTCGGCGAGCCAGGCACCGAACGGTCCGATGGACGCCGCGACCCGCGCATCGTCGCCCGCGGCCCGTCGCGCGATGGCCGTCGACGCCCGCAAGGCCTCGTGTTCGTGCGACGGACACTGGTAGCTCGCCGTCGTGACGATACGTGCACCGGCGACCACGAACGCGCGGTGCGCGGCTTCGAGCAGGCTCGGAGACGTACGCAACGCATCGGCGGTCCACCAACTGCTGCTCGTGTCGGCGCCGAGTTCGGCCAACGCCGTCGACAGACCGCCGTCGATGACGGTGATCATTCAGCACACCGGGCGTACGACGATTCCGGCCGCCGCCAAGGCCGACTTGGCCTCGGCCACCGTGAATTCGCCGAAGTGGAAGATGGAGGCGGCCAGAACCGCATCGGCGCCTCCGCGAGTGACTCCGTCGACCAGATGCTGAAGGTTCCCGACCCCACCCGATGCGATCACCGGAACACCCACCGCTTCGCTGACGCGACGCGTGAGAGTGAGATCGAATCCTTCCTTGGTGCCGTCGCGATCCATCGACGTGAGGAGGATTTCACCGGCACCGAGCCCGGCCGCCCGACCCGCCCACTCGACCGCGTCGATGTCGGTGGGCGTGCGACCACCGTGCAAGAACACTTCGAACGAACCATCGGCACGGCGCTTGGCGTCGATCGCGCAGACCACGCACTGTGCGCCGAACTCGGCGGCGATCTCGGAGATCAACTGCGGATTCTGCACGGCCGAGGTGTTGACGCTCACCTTGTCGGCTCCGGCGCGCAACATTCGGCGCGCGTCGTCGACGCTGCGAATTCCTCCACCCACGGTGAACGGGATGAATACCTGCTCGGCCGTTCGCCGCACGACGTCGACCATGGTGTCGCGCCCATCACTCGACGCCGTGATGTCGAGGAACACGAGTTCGTCGGCACCCTCGGTGTCGTAGCGCGCCGCCAACTCGACCGGATCGCCGGCGTCGCGCAGGTTCACGAAGTTGGTTCCCTTCACGACGCGACCCGCGGTCACGTCGAGACACGGAATGACGCGCGCGACTTTCACGAACGTGACCTCATGACTGGTCCCTCAGAACAGCCAGCGCTTCGGGCACCGTGAAACGACCCTCGTAGATGGCTCGACCGGTGATGACGCCGGCGAGTCCGCTCAGGCCCGCCAACGTCGCCACGTCGTCGAGCGACGCGACTCCACCACTCGCGATCACCGGCACGGATGTGCGAGCGATCGCGTGAGCGAGCCCGTCGACGTCGGGGCCGCTCAACATGCCATCACGCGCGATGTCGGTGATGACGAAGGCGGCCGCTCGTGGAAACCAGGTGAGCGCATCGTCGAGCGAGACTCCCGAGTCTTCGGTCCAACCGTGAACGGCCACCCGGCCGGCTCGGTGGTCGAGACCCACCGCCACGTCGATCGCGTCGGCCACTGCGCTCACCAGATTCGGATCGGCCACCGCGGCCGAACCCATCACCACACGCGCGACTCCCGCGTCACGCAGTGCTTCGGCATCGAACGACGTGCGCACCCCACCTCCGGTCTGGAGTCGCGCTCGGCCGGCCAGACGTGAAGCGATCGTCGCGATGATGGGTCGGTTGACCGGATCGCCCGATCGCGCGGCATCGAGATCGACGACGTGCACCCACGGAGCCCCGGCCGTGGCGAACTCGTCGGCGACGCGCACCGGATCGTCGCCGTACGTGGTTTCACGCGCGTAGTCGCCTTGTGACAACCGCACGACTCGACCACCCCGTAGGTCGATCGCCGGATACAACTCAACGGCCACGAGTCACCGCCACGAAATTGGCCAACAAGGCCAAACCGGCCGAACCCGACTTCTCGGGGTGGAACTGGGTGGCGAACACGTTGCCGGCACGGAACGCGGCGTTGAGAGTTCCGCCGTATTCGCACGTGGCCGCGACCACGTCGGGGTCGTCGGGAACGCCGTGCAGCGAGTGAACGAAGTACACCCACGGTTCGTTCGTCCATTCGGCTCCGGCGAACATCGGGTCGTCGGACCGTCGAACGTTCACGCGATTCCACTGCATCTGCGGGCGCTTCACCCCAACAGGAATCCAACGCACTCGACCAGGAACGATGTCGAGACCTATGACGTCCGGGTCTTCGTCACTCGTCGTGAACAACATCTGCATGCCCACACAGATGCCGAGGAACGGTCGACCCGAGTCGACGGCATCGCGAACCGCGCCAGCCAGCCCCGAGGCGTTCAACGCGTTCATGCACGCCCCGAACGCACCGACACCGGGAAGCACCACGGCGTCGGCCGAGCGGACGTCGGCCGCCCAGGTGGTGAGACGAGCGTCGCCGCCGACTCGTTGCAGAGCCTTCTCAGCCGAACGGAGATTGCCGATGCCGTAATCGAGGACCGCGATCGACGGACCGCTCACAGGACTCCCTTGGTGGAGGGAACTCCTCCCCCTTCGAGACGCACCGCGTCGCGCAGGCTCCGTCCGAGACCTTTGAAGATGCACTCGATCACGTGGTGCACGTTGCGTCCGCGCTTGAGCGTGACGTGCAGAGTGATGCCGGCGGCCGTGGCGAACGACGACACGGCGTGTTCGGCCAGTTGCGGATCGAACGGGGGCGTGCCGAGCGCAAGGCTGTCGGGCATCGGGACGTTCCAGACGACGAAGGGACGACCCGACAGATCGAGGGCGATCTCGCACAATGCCTCGTCGAGCGGATACAGACCGCTCGCGAAGCGGCGTACACCGGCTTTGTCGCCCAAGGCTTCGCGAAACGCTTCGCCGAGAGCGATGGCAACGTCTTCGACCGTGTGGTGCGTGTCGATGTGCAGGTCACCCTTGGCTGCGATGGTGAGATCGAAACCACCGTGCTTGCCCACTTGCGAGAGCATGTGGTCGTAGAACGGAATGCCGGTGTCGACCGAGGTGGTGCCACGACCGTCGAGGTCGATACTCAGCTCGATCGATGTCTCGGCGGTGGTGCGGGTGCGGGTGGCGGTGCGCTTGGCACTCATGACAGGACCTCCGTGAGGGCGGCGATGAACAGCGAGTTTTCTTCGGGCGTGCCGATGGTGATGCGCAGGCAATCGGCCAAGCGCGGCCATCCCGAGCAGTCGCGAATGAGGACACTGCGATCGAGAAGGCCTTGCCACACCGCTCGACCGGCGCGGCCGCGGGGGCGGAACAACACGAAGTTGGCGCCGCTCGGGAACACGTCGACGTCGAGGCCTTGGAGCGCCGATACGACACGCTCGCGCTCGGCCACGATGGCGCGCACTCGTTCGTTCATCTGATCGACGAATTGCAGAGCGATGGTGCCGGCCGCCTGTTTCACCGCGTCGAGGTGATACGGCAGCACCACCTTGTCGAGTTCACTCACGACCCACGACGGCGCGACGGCGTAACCGAGTCGAGCCGCCGCCATGCTCCAGGTCTTGCTGAACGTGCGCACCACGATCACCGACGAATCGTCGGACACGAGATCGACCGCGCTCCAAGGTGCGAACTGACCATACGCCTCGTCGACCACGACGAGGCCGGCCGCCAACGACACCACCTCACGAATGGTGGCTTCACTGTCGACGCCGCCGGTCGGATTGTTGGGCGAACACAAGAACGTGATGTGCGGTTCGTGGGCGGCCAGCACCCGCCGCACTTCGACCAGGTCGAGGGAGAAGTCGGCGGCTCGTTCGCCCTCGACCACCGTGGCACCCGAGATGCGCGCGATGTGAGCATGCAGTTGATACGTGGGTTCGAACGTGGCCACGGTGCGCCCCGGGCCGGCGAAGGTGAGAAGGATCGTCTGGAGAACTTCGTTGCTGCCATTGGCCACGAACACCATCGAGGCGTCGACGCCGTGGAGGGCCGCAATGGCGCGACGCAGATCGGTAGCGGCGCGATCGGGGTAGCGATTCCAGTTCACGTCGGCCACGGCGCGAGCCAGGGCCTGCTCGAATTCGGCCGGCGGGCCGAACGGAGCCTCGTTCGTGTTGAGGCGCACCCGGACGTCGACTTGGGGCGAGTGGTAGCCCTCGAGGGCCTTCAAGTCGTCGCGAACGGGGAGGCGCGTCACACCATGAGGCTACCGACCAGGCCGAACGGGTCGAAGTGAGTTCGCGGTACCGGGACCTAGCGTGGTCGCGTGACCCCGCGTGAACTCTCCACCATTGCCGCCGAACTCGCCGTGATGGCCGAGGGGACCGATCGCTTCTTCGATCGCGTTCGCGAACTCGGGTCGGCCAACCTGGGCGAGAATCTCGAAGACCTCATGTCGGCCATTCATGAAGCCGAACGAGCTCTGCGTTCGGCACACCGCGCCTTGGCCCGCGCCAGTCGCATCGCTGGCTGATCACGCCCGAACGAATCGAGCCTCAGCGCGCCTTGCCGGCCGACGGGCAGATGTTGGCCAGTGTGCACTCGTCGCACTTGGGCTTGCGTGCATCGCACACGCGACGACCGTGCAGGATGAGTCGCAGACTGAACGAGCCCCACTCGTGGCCCGGCAAGTAGCGATTGAGTTCGAGTTCCACTTTCACCGGATCGTCTTGGCGCGTGAGTCCGAGGCGCCGAGAGAGACGGCCGACGTGCGTGTCGACCGGAAGACCGGGTAGGTCGAACACGACGCTACGCACCACGTTGCCGGTCTTGCGACCGACACCGGGAATCGTCACCAGATCGTCGAGGTCGTGCGGGACCTCGCCGTCGAACCGTTCGACGAGAACCTGCGCCATACCGATCAGACTCTTCGTCTTGTTCTGATAGAAGCCGGTCGACCGAATGATCTTCTCGACGTCGCCCGGTTCGGCCACCGCCAAGTCGTACGGCGACGGGTACTTCGCGAACAACGACGGCGTGACCATATTGACCCGTGCATCGGTGCACTGCGCCGACAGGATCGTGGCCGCCAACAACTCGTATGCGTTGCGGTGTTCGAGTTCGCAGATCGCTTCCGGATAGAGCCCCTCGAGACGACGCGCCACTTCGACCGTTCGATCGGCCGCACCGTTCGGGCGACGTTTCGTGGCGGCCATTCCCCGAACCCTACTCAGGGGTCGAACGGTAGGATGAGGCCATGCGGATCCTCGATATCAAGCGTCAGATGGAACCCGACGACATCGCGATCGTGCGCGATCTACTCCGTGACGCCGAACGCGCCGACGGACACCGTCCATTGTCCGATCACCTGTGGCTCGACTTGGTGGATGGCGGCCGCGAAGGTTTCGCCGGCTTCGTGGCGTGGGAACCCGGACACGATCACCCCGTCGCCTACGCCCAGGTGAGTCGCGGTCACGGTTCGTACTCCGTCGAACTCGTCGTGCATCCGCATCATCGTTACGAGATGAACGTGATCGGACCCGAGTTGTTGGACGCGGCGCTCGACGAGGTCGCACGCTCGGGCGGCGGACACGTGCACTGGTGGGTGTTCGAACCCACGAGCGCGCACGAAGCGGTCGCCCGCACCGTCGGGCTCGCGGCCGGAAGAACGCTGCATCAGATGCGGCGCTCGCTCCCCCTCAGCGTGGCCGATCAGTCGGCCGCCGTGGAGGTGCGCCCGTTCGTGAAGGGGCACGACGAACCGGCGTGGCTCGAGGTCAACAATGCCGCCTTCGCCCATCACCCCGAACAAGGTGGCTGGGACATCGTCACGATCACCTCGCGCATGGCCCAACCGTGGTTCGATCCGGCTGGCTTCTTGCTCCACGAGATCGACGGACGGCTGGCTGGCTTCTGCTGGACCAAGATCCACGACGACACCAGCCCGACCATGGGTGAGATCTACGTGATCGCGGTGCATCCCGACTTCCATGGCCGTGGTCTCGGACGCGGGCTCACCGTGTCGGGCCTGCAGAGCATCGCCGATCGCGGTATCACCACCGCGATGCTCTACGTCGACGCCTCGAATCGAGCCGCCGTCGCGATGTACGAAAACCTGGGCTTCCATCTGCACCGAACCGACCGCGCCTTCGTGGGCGATGTGTCGCTCGGGAACGGTGGCCGCCAAGTGACCTCGTCCGATCATCACCATCAGCACCATCATCATCAACGAGACGATCAACCATGACCGACACGCAGAGCCTGCCCACCTGGAGCGTCACCGACGTTCACGAGTCGCTGACCAGTCGCACCTTCGTCGCCTCACTCGAACAGTTGGGGGCCGAGGTGTCGCGGCTCGAGGCGCTCTATGACGAACTCGACATCCGTGGTGGTGCCGACGGAACGGTTCCGACGGTCGACTCGGTCGTCGGCGAACGCGCCGATCGCGCCATCGCCGCGTTCAACGCCACGGTTGCGCAGATGGAAGTTCTCGAGGCCTACGTGTACGCCACGGTGTCGACCGACACCCGACACGAAGTGGCTCAATCGCTGCTGTCGGAGATCGAAGTGCTCGGCTCACGGGTCAGCCCGTTGCTCGCGCGTCTGGCCGATTTCACCGCGCATCACGATCCTGTCGCATTGTCGGCGGTGAGCCACGAGGCTCGCGAACACCTCGGTCCGCTCACTCGTCTGGCCGCACGCGCCGAACATCAGATGTCGGAGATCGAAGAAGGCCTCTACGCCGAGATGTCCACCACCGGCTCGGCTGCGTGGGGCCGCTTGCAGAGCGACGTCACGTCGCAACTCTCGACCGACGTCGATCTGCCGTCGGGACGTACTCGCCTCCCGATGCCAGCCGTGCGCGGCTTGGCCACCAGCCCCGACCCCGTGGTGCGACGCGCCGCGTACGACGCCGAGATGGCGGCCTGGCCCCAAGTGGCCACCGCGTGCGCGGCCGCCATGAATGCGATCAAGGGTGAGGCCAACACCGTCAACCGCCGTCGTCGCTGGGCCGCACCACTCGATGCTTCGTTGTTCGCCAACAGCGTGAGTCGGGCCACCTTCGACGCGATGCAGTCGGCCGTGAGTGCGTCACTCCCCGACTTCCGACGCTGGATGCGCACCAAGGCGCAGCTCCACGGTCACAGCAACGGCCTTCCGTGGTGGGACCTCGTCGCTCCGCTGCCCACGTCGTCGAACGCGATCGGATGGGACGAGTCGATCGAGTTGGTCAAGACTGCATTCGGTCAGTACAGCGCCGAACTCGCGGGCATGGTCGATCGGGCCATTGCCGAATCGTGGATCGATGCTCCGCCGCGTGACGGCAAGGTGGGCGGTGCGTTCTGCATGCCTTTCGTCGACGACCGCTCCCTGATCTTGCTCAACTGGAGTGGTTCGGTCGAATCGGCTCAGACCACGGCTCACGAGTTGGGCCACGCGTATCACAACACACAGTTGGCTGGCCGCACACCGCTGCAGAAGCGTCTGCCCATGGCCTTGGCCGAGACCGCGAGCATCTTCTGCGAGACGCTCATGGTGGAAGCCGGTCTGGCGCGTCTGTCGGGCAACGAGCGTCTGAGCCTGCTCGACGTCGATCTGCTGGGCGCCAACCAAGTGGTGGTCGACATCCATAGTCGCTTCCTCTTCGAAACCGAAGTGTTCGCTCGACGTCAGCGCCGCTCACTCGGTGTGCAGGAGCTCAACGAGATGATGCTCGAGGCGCAGTCGGCCGCGTACGGCGACGGTCTCGATCAGTCGACCGCACATCCGCACATGTGGGTCCTGAAGCCCCACTACTACGGCAGCCACTTCTACAACTGGCCCTACACCTATGGCTTGTTGTTCGGACTCGGGTTGTACGCACAGTTCCATCGTGACCCCGATCGATTCCGCGCCGGATACGACGATTTGCTCTCGCGCGCCGGCATGAACACCGCCGAAGAACTCGGGTCGGCTTTCGGACTCGACGTGACCGACGAGGGTTTCTGGACCGCGAGTCTCGACGTTCTTCGTGCGCGCATGAACGAGTACTCACGCCTCGCCGGACAGCCGTGACCACTCGATATCAGGCGTCACGCGACGACCTGTGGCAACTTCTCGACGGCGAACCGCGCTACCGCATCGACCAGGTGTGGAACGGCCTCTACAAAGAGCTCGCCACTCCCGAGTCGATGACCAATCTGCCCAAGGCGTTGCGTTCGCGCGTGGACGAGGCGTTGCCCTTGGCGCTCACTCCGGTGACCGAAGCCGAGTCGGACCGTGGCAAGACCGTGAAGTTCTTGTGGGGGCTGTACGGCGGCAGTCGCATCGAAACGGTGCTGATGCTCTACGCCGACCGGGCCACGGTGTGCGTGAGCACACAGGCTGGTTGTGCGATGGCTTGCGGTTTCTGCGCCACCGGTCAGGCCGGCTTCACACGTCACCTCGCCAGCGGCGAGATCGTCGAGCAGGTCGTGCGGGCCGCTCAGCGCGCCAAGTCACTCGGACGACGGGTGAGCAACGTGGTGTACATGGGAATGGGAGAGCCACTGGCCAACGAAGAGCCGGTGTGGGATTCGCTCGTTCGACTCCACGACGGCGTGGGCATCTCGGCCCGGCACCTTACCGTGTCGACCGTGGGCATCGTGCCCGGAATCAAGCGACTCACCGATCGTCCGCTTCCGGTGAACCTGGCCGTGAGCTTGCACGCGGCCAACGACGAACTCCGCGACGAGTTGGTTCCGATCAACAAGCGCTACCCCATCGCGATGCTCATGGAAGCGTGCGACGAGTACCTGGAAATCAAGGGTCGCCGCCTGAGCTTCGAATGGGCACTCATCTCGGGTGTGAACGACCGCGATCGCGATGCCTCCGAGCTGGCCCGACTGTGCCATTCGCTCACGATGGCTCCGCACGTGAACTTGATTCCGCTCAACCCCACGCCCGGCTACGAGGTGCGCGGCTCGAGCAAGATGCACGTGCACGAGTTCCGCGATCGACTCGAGGCCCTCGGCGTGAACGCCACGGTGCGCCAGAACCGCGGCACCGACATCGCCGCCGCCTGCGGCCAACTGGCGGCCGGACAGCCGGTGAAGATGTCGACGCGCGATCAGCGCGATTCGAAGTAACCGGGGTTCGCGACCCTCAACTTGTCGACCACGCTCGCGCGCACGGCTGCGACCACGTCGCTCATGCGATCGTCGAGTCGGCCCTCGCGAATCGCTTTCGCCAATTCTTTGTCGTCGGCCACACCCAGGTCGGCCAACCGCGCCTCGTGCGCCGCCCTTTGATCGGGACCGAGGGCCAATTCGCGTTCGACCATCGCCAGCACGTTCATCGCCACCCGAGTGTGGAACTGCACCCGGCCGGTGGTCGACGTGAGAACGTCGCGTTCGAGCCACTCGCGAACGGCTTCCACGAGTTGCGCGGCGCTCGGAACGTCGTGGAGTTCGCTCATCGCACACCGAGTCCTTCCCAGCGACCGTCGAGGGCGAGGAACAAGTCGTACTCGTTCTCGCACACACGGCGGCCGATCGCGGCCAGTTCGTGGCTCCGGGCCAGACCGAGAAGGTGTGAACTGGTCTGGATCATGCACATGATCCCCCACTTCAACGTGCCCAGCACCTCCCACCAGCGCACCAGGTCGGGATCGACGCTCAGCCCGCTCTCGTGCTCGTAAGCGGCGATGAGTTGTTCGTACGAGCCGACACCGGCCACCGGTGACGACGAACCAAAACGCCAGGCCCGCACACACAGCCAGCCGAGATCTTCCATCGGGTCGCCGACGTGAGCGAGTTCCCAGTCGAGAACCGCGCGCAAGCCGTCGGGGCCCACCATCACGTTGCCGAGGCGGAAGTCGCCGTGCACGAGCGAACGACGAGCCGACTCGGGTCGATTCGCTTCGAGCCATCGGAAAGCGAGCTCGAACGTGGGGTGGGCTTGATCGAGTGATGTGTTGAGATCGTCGAGCGTGGTTCGGTACTGCGCCACTTGATCGGTTGCCGGCAGGCCAGCGATGTTCGACGGATCGATGGAGTGCAGTCGTGCGAGAGCCGCGGCCAGATCGCCGACCAGCACCTGCCGCGCGTGCACGAACGTGTCGTCGCGCAAGATCTTGCGGGCGATGGTCTCGCCGTCGACGTGCGACAGGACCATGAACGACGATCCGATCGGTGAGTCAGCCGTGCCATTGGCGAGCAACTCGGGAACGCGCACGCCGGCGGTGTGGGCCGCCCGCAGAACGTTCGCTTCGACTCCCATGTCGCGGATGTCGCCCGAGCGCTGCCGCTGCAGGATGAGACGGCGACCACTGGCCGAGAAACTCCAGGTTTCCCGCGACGCACCTCCGGACAATCGCGCCAAATCTTTGACGGGAGCGCCCACGACCCGAGCCAGGCCATCGGCCAAGGAATCGCGAGACAGGTCAGTCACGTTCCTAGTTTGCGCACTTCTCAGCAGGCGGCACGAACCGACGCGTACGGATTCACCGGGCGACCGCGATTGGGCCGGATCTCGAAGTGCAGGTGCGGGGTGCCCTGCGCGTTGCCGGTGTCGCCCAAGTATCCGATGACGTCACCTTGACCCACGGTTCGACTCGACCCTTCGTACGCGCTGAGGTGGCCGTAGAAGTAGGTGTTGCCGTTGTCGCCTTCGAGACTTGCCACGAGGCCACCGAGCAATCCGGTCTTGAACGTCACGAAACCTGACACCACGGCCACCAGTTGCAGACCGGTCGGACCGAGCATGTCGACACCCTCGTGGCGACGACCTCCACTGCGTGGCGCTCCCCACGTGTCGCCGAAGGCCGTGGAGCCCACCACCGGACAGATGATCGAACCGTCGAGATAGACGCCGCTCGACAGGAAGCCGGCGGTCCCGTAGCGCTGGAACACCGTGGTGCCCGATGTGAAAGCACCCGACTGCAGAGCGGCCTGACGACGGGCGGCCAAGATCTGGCGCACCTTCTCGTCGGCGAGGCGTTTGGCTTCGATGTCCTTGAGACGTTCGAGTTCGTTCTCGGCACGCGTCTTGGCCGATTCCAGCTCGACGATCGCCTGAGCCGATTCGGCCTGCTGCGCCGTGAGCCGTTCACGCTTGTCGGCCAGATCGGATGCCACCGCGTCGAACTCGTCGAGCGTCGCCTGCGAGGTGTCGGTTGCGAGTGAAACGAAGAACTCCTTCTGCACTCGCTCGGTTGGGCCGTCGAGACCCGACAGCAGCGGAACGCTCCCCGACCCCGACATGAAGCGTCGAACCGCCAACTCCTGAACGGTCGATGACAAAGCGTTGGCCCGCGCTTCGAGGTCGGCGACTTCTCGAGCCGTGGCCTCCTCTTCGAGTTGCAGGCTGTCGAGACGTGATTCGGCGTCGAACAATGCTTGCGCGGCGGCGTTGGCGCGCTCGCGGGCCGCTTCGATGTCGTCGGCGGCGCGTTCGGCAGCCGAGCGCGGGGTGATGGCCAGTGACGGCACGGCGATGACACCCACCCCGATGGCCGCCCCGACGGTCACCAACGCGGCGAACAGCGCGGATCGAGGGCGCAGTCGTCCGCACATCGAGAAAACAGTACCGAACAACACTTCACGAGATCGGTCACTCGCACGTGTCGCACGTCGGATCGATCGGGCACAATTGACGGAAATGAGCGACGCCCTGAACCTCGATGCGATCACGTTCGTGCGTGATGGTCGCACGATCCTCGATCGCGTCTCGTTGCGCGTGCGCGCCGACGAACGGTGGTTGATTCTCGGCGCCAATGGTTCGGGTAAGACGACCCTCGTTCGCATCGCCGCGATGTACGAGCACCCCACCCGTGGCTCGGTCAGCGTGGCCGGCGAAACTCTCGGATCGACCGATGTGCGCGAACTGCGGCGACGAATCGGCTACGTGTCGACGTCGTTCGCCATGGAGTTACGAGGCGCTCTCGACCCGCTCGACGTGGTGATGACGGCCAAGAACGCCGCCCTCGAACCGTGGTGGCACCGATACGACGAGGCCGACCGGTCTCGCGCCCAGGGCTGTCTCGATCGCATGGGCGTCGGCCAACTGACGGGCCGCTCGTTCGTCACGTTGTCGTCGGGCGAACAACAGCGAGTTCTCCTGGCCCGTTCGCTCATGAACGATCCGGCCGTGCTCCTGCTCGACGAGCCGAGCGCACGCCTCGACCTGGGTGGTCGCGAACAACTGGTGCGGGCGTTGGGCGACATCACCGGCGACCCGGCCGCGCCGCCGCTCGTTCTCGTGACCCATCACGTGGACGAAGTGCCGCCCGGAATGACTCACGTGCTGATGCTCCGTCAGGGCGCGGTGCTCGCCTCGGGGCCGATCAAGTCGACGCTCACGGCCGAGCGGTTGTCGGAATGCTTCGATCTTCCGTTGCGGCTCGAACGACGGGCCGATGGCCGCTGGACGGCTTTCGCGGCCGGGTGATCGATCAGCCCGCCAGAAGTGCGGTCAACCGCGACTTACTGGCTTCCACTTCGTCGAGGAGCGCGCGCTCGACGACGGCCGACCACAGTCGACCCGAGTAGTGGAGATCCATGGTGAGGTTCGAACCGCTGTTGGTGGGCACCACTTTGGCGTCGAGCACCCAGCGGCCCTGCTGGCGGCCGTCGGTCTCCGATCGTTCGAAGCGCGCATGATTCGGCACGTCGAACACCGTGCGCGACATTCGGAGTTTCTTCGAGCGCGCGAAGGGCCCGATGCGGCCTCGCAGTTCGACGTTCCACGCTCCATCACCGGCGACACCGACCGCATGCACGAGACCCATCCAGGCCGGGTAGTCAGCCAGATCGTCGACGAACGAGAAGAGTCGATCGGGAGCGGCCGTGGTGGCCAGTTCGATGCGCAGGTCCATGGGTCAGTCGCGGGCGCGACCGTTGTGACGCGGGCGGAAGGCATCGCGCAACATGGGTCCGGTGGCGTCGAGCATGCCGCCCAGATCGTCATCCGGGTCGAAGTGCGGAACCCATGAGCCCGTGATGTCGCCGGTCTCGTCGGAGCTGTGCACGTCGGATTCGGGCACGTCGGCTTCGGGCTCGTCATCGAGTTCGACGCGCTGCGATTCCTTGACGATGGGTCTGACTGCACGCGGCTCGGGTACCGCCACCGGTTTGGGCGTTTCGGCCACTTCGTTGAACAAACTCGGACGCGGGAGATCCTTGGCTCGTTCGCGACGCGTCTTGGCTGGCTTGTCGGCAACGACCGAGAGATTCGGGCGGTCGACGGCCGCCGGTTTGAAGAGACGCGGCGCCTTCTCTCGACGGTCCTCGAACGACCAGCCGACCGGCGCGGTGAGTCGTTCACCGTGCGTGACACACAATGCGCCGCGCACGTCGTCGATGGGCTTGCCGTCGGGAACGAAACGATCGATCCAGAGCGTCATCGATCCCGACGCACCTTCGCTCATTCCGTAGACGACGGCCGTCGGCTGACCGCAACCGAGTCGTTCGCAGGTGCGCCGCACGGGCGACAGAGTACCGGTCGGACCCGATGCCGGTCAGCGAACGCCCGATCAGACCCCTCGCGAACGGGTACTATTGTTCGAGCAATCCTATGACGACGTACGCGGGCGACCGGACGGTCATCGACATCGATGCCCACATCCTCGAGCCGGTCGGGTGGCTGAAGAGTTACGCCTCGGCCGCGATTCGCGACGAGATCCCCGAACTGGGAGTCGGCGATCCCGGCTTCGCCCAGTTGCTCGACGAGGCCGCCCGCGATCACGAACGGCGAGCCGGTGATCCCGAGGTGTTCGGTCGTGCGACCGACGAGTTCATGTCGATGCGCCGCAAGGGTTGGATGTCGCTCGGCGGCTGGGACCCGAACGAGCGCGCGATCGCTCTCGACTGCTTGGGCTTCACTCATCAGGTGGTCTTCCCCACCGGCGCGTTCAATCAGGTGTACGACACCCCGGTCGACGCTCGTGCGGAGGCAGCACGAGCGATGAACCGCGGTCTGGTCGAGTTCTGCGGTGATCCGCGCCTGCTGGCCACTGCCTACGTCCCGTTCGAACACGGACCCGACGTGGCGCTTCGATTCGTGGACACCGCGGGACGTGACGGTGTCGGTGGGCTGCTCGTCGACTCCATTCCGTCGTCGCGTCAGCGATCGTTCACACACCCGGACTTCGATCCGGTGTGGGCCCGAATTCAAGAGCTCGGTATCGCACTCTTCCTGCACGTGGGCGCCGATCAGGGTTACCGACCTGTACCGAAGGCGTTCTTCGACAACGGACGCGACATGGCTCACGTTCGCTCCGATGCGCCGGGTGACCCGCTGTCGTTCATGGGCATCGGGTACCCCGGTGAACTCTTCGTGGCGTCGCTCGTCTATGACGGAGTGTTCGAGAAGTTCCCCGGCCTGCGCATCGGGATCACCGAACTCGGGGCCACCTGGACGCCGTCGTTCCTGCACTTCGTCGACACCGGCTACCGATCGTTCCGGAACATCCAAGATCTCTCGCACCTGACCATGAAGCCATCCGACTACGTGCGTCGCCATGTGGTGGTGAGTCCGTTTGCCGGCGAAGACGTGGGCTGGATCATCGACCAAGTGGGTGCCGAGATGGTGGCCTTCTCGTCCGACTATCCGCATCACGAAGGCACCGACGATCCGATCAAGCGTTTCGAAGCCAGCATGACCGCCGTCGACGCTGACGCGCGTCGTGCGTTCTACAGCGGCAACGGACGGCGTTTGCTCGGCCCCGCAATCAGCTGACACACCCGGCGAAAACGAACGGCCCGGTCGAACGACCGGACGAAAACGAACGGCCCGGTCGAACGACCGGACGAAAACGAACGGCCCGGTCGAACGACCGGGCCGTGACTGGTGGGCGATACCGGGCTCGAACCGATGACCTCCACGGTGTGAACGTGGCGCTCTAGCCGACTGAGCTAATCGCCCCAGCGAGTCGCCACGCTACCGCTCGGACAGGACCACGCACACCTGGCCCATGCCCTGACGATCACGGAATCCCTGCTCACCGGGTGCGCAGGCCACGTCGAACGGAACGAGTCGAGTGACCACCGCTTCGTGGGACCCACTGCACGGCACCTCGAACGCTTCCTGCCGTTGATCGTCGATGTCCACGCACGATCCGGCCTGAATCAAGTTGTCGATCGGCGCCGGACCGGCCGGATCGGTGAGAGCACCAATGATGAGAATGGCCGCGGTTCCGAGCACCACCAGCGCGAGAACGAACCGCCACGGAAAACGCGCCGGTGTCAGGTTCGGTCGGACGTACTGAGGGTTCGGCGCCGTGGCGGTACTCGCGGTTGCACGATTGTTACGCGGAGCCTCGTCGACTCCGTTGCGCAACGACGCGTCGTACATCGCGCGTCGTCCCGGATCGCCGAGAACCGACCACGCACGGTTGATGGCCGCCATGTCGGCACCCGATGGCGCCGTTCCTCCGGCCGCGGCAACGGCATCGGGGTGATGACGACGAGCAAGAGCGCGATAGGCCGATCGGATCTCGTCCGCGGTCGCCGAAGGCGACACACCGAGGATGTCGTAGTACGCGCCGATGGCATCGAGGCTAAGGGCGCGACGCCAGAAGCACCGAGTTCAGTAACCGAGTTCGGGGTCGACGGGCCCGATCAACTCGCGCCCGTCCAACCACGCGCGCACGTTGGCCGAGATGCGCTCACTGAGCAACGGCACCGCCATCTCGGGCGTGTTGCCCACGTGCGGGGTGATCACGCAGTTGTGGAGCGACCACAGCGGGTGACCCGCCGGCAACGGTTCGGGATCGGTCACGTCGAGTGCGGCACCACCGATCACTCCGTTCTGTAGAGCCCACACCAAGTCGTCGGTCACCACGTGCTTTCCTCGGGCCACGTTCACGAGCCACGCGTGCGACTCCATGGCCTCGAACTCGTTGCGTCCCATCATTCCGGTCGTGTCGGCGGTGAGCGGGAGAGCCAGGATCACCACATCTGCACCAGGAAGTGCGTCAAGGAGGCGATCGCTTTCCAGAACCACGTCGACACCGTCCATGTCGTTCACGCGATTGCGCACGACGGTGATGTGGCAGTCGAAGCCGGCCAGTAAACGCGCGATCTGCTCGGTGATACCGCCACCACCCAAGATGGTGACGCGGGAACCGATGAGGTTGCGCCCCTGAGGCTTCGACCATTCGGTCGCCCGTGAATACGTGGAGATTCCACGCAAGCCGGACAACGACAACGTCACGGCCATCTCGGCCACAGGTTCGGCGTAAACGCCCTTGCCGCAGGTCCAGAGCCGTTGATCGTCGATCAGGTGCGCGAACTCCTCGACGCCGGCGAACGGCAACTGGATCCATTGGAGGTGATCGGACTCGGCCAACACGGCTTCGAGGCCCTTCGGATCGCGGGCCGCTCCCCACACCAGCGCGTCGGCTCGATCGATGGTGGAAAGTTCACCGCCGGCGACCGTGACGGCTTCGCGCATCCACTCGGGTGCCGTCGCGGGAAGAACGGCGATGCGCGGGGACTCACTACTTGGCGGTTTGTCCATGAGGAGTCGAACGCTAGTCGGCGAGGATCCGAGCGGCCACCGCGTGGCCCGACTCGACCGCCCCCTCCATGTAGCCGGTGCAGGTGGCCACGTGTTCGCCCGCGAGATGCACTCTCCCCCACGGCGCCCGCAACACGTCCCAGTACCGAAGCACCTCGCCTGGTCGATACACCGAGTACGCTCCTCGGGCAAATGGCGACGTGGGCCAGGCTTGCGACACCGCACCGATCGCATCGGCGGTGATGCCGTGAATTCTCCGCATGTCGGCGGTGATCGTCGCGATGCGTACATGTTCGGGCTGTGAGGCCAACTCGAGTCCGCCGTCGCCGCCGCAATACGACATGAGCACCCCCGACTCGCCCGATTGATCGATGGTCGGCTCGTAGAGGCGCTGGCTCACCGAGTCGGTGGTTCCATAACCACGCAACCACTCACGGTGCGCGAACCGAACCGCGGTCTTCGTGATGTGGCCCCAACCGAGGCCCTGCACTGCTCGATGCAGATCATCGGCCATCGGAGTTCTGAGCTCGACGGTGCGCAACGGTCCGAGCGGCAGCGCGAGCACCAGATGGTCGGCCTCGAACTGCGAACCGTCGGCCACACCCACACGAACCGAATCGGCCGACTGATCGACCCATACGATCGGTGAACTCAGTCGTACGTCGACCGCTCGACTCACGTCTCTCCACAACCCTTCTACGAGGCGCGACAAGCCGCCAACCACACGATGGGCGCGGTATTCGACGCCCAGCCGTGCGAGTTCGACGCGCTCCTGGGCGCGCTGCTGTGCAACGAACAACAGCGACACGTCGTGTGGTTCGGCTGCGAACTCGCCTTGTGAGTCACGTCGCGCGAACAAGCGAGCGACCGCACCGAGGTCGATTTCTTCCATCGCATCGGCCAGCGACAGCGAATCGAGACGGGCGGCGTCCGGGTGGGTGGAGGGCCGTGACGCGTCCGGCATCGCGTCGCCGGTTGCGTCCACGAACTCGTCGTAGCGGTCGAGTTCGTCGATGGCCTTCGAGTCGATGTCGCGGATGCGTTCGCCGGCGTACCGAACGCCGTTCCAGAACAGCCAACGTCGAATGGTCGACCACACCATTCCTTCGCCTTCACATTCGACTCCGAAGCGGGACATCAACTCGTGCATTCGCCAATGCGTCGAGTCGACCCATTCGGCTCCGGTCTCGACGACGTGGTCACCGAGAGCGACGGTGCGCACTCGCCCACCGACACGCTCGGTCGCTTCGAGCACGACGACGTCGGCGCCACCGCGAGCGAGCGATTCAGCCGCGCTCAGGCCGGCCAGGCCGGCGCCCACCACGACGACGCGCATAGGAAGGTCAGCTGCCCGCGAGCGTTGCGGCGATCTGACTCGACGACTCGCCCGAACGGCGCAGCACGCGAGCCACGAACACCAACGCGGCCATCGTCACGATGAAGAGAACCACCGCACCCACTCCCCAGAACGGCTTGATGGTGCTCTTGGTGGCACCGAGCAGTGCAACCGGGAACGTCGTGGACCCGGCTTCGCTCACGAGAGTGGAGATCACTGCGTTGTCGAGACAAAGGGTGAACGACAACAGTCCTCCGGCCACCAGAGCCGACGAGATCAGCGGCAACGTGATCTGACGGAAGGCGCGAGCCGGAGTGGCACCCAGGTCGGCGGCGGCTTCTTCGAGCGACTCGTCGAGGCCTGACAAACGGGCACGCACGATGAGCGTGACCACTGCACTCGCGTACAACGACTGACCCACCCACAACTTTGCAATACCGCCACTGAACGGACCGATGCCTTCTCGGAACACGTAGCCGAGAACCGGGACGTCGGACACTCGCTGGAACCAGGTGACGAGCGCGATGGCATCCATCACCTCGGGCGTGACGAGGATGAGGAAAACCGTCCCCATGAAGATCTTCGACCATGTACCGGGGCGGCGCGCCAGGGCAACGCCGGACAGTCCGCCGAGGATCACCGCGATCACCGTGGCACCGAATGCCGCCAGGAAGGAATTGCGGATGGCGTCACCGATGCTGACGAAATCGAAAACATCACGGAACCAGTCGGTGATGAGTCCGTTGACGACCAACGCCACTGCGAAGCCGATAGGGCCGAGCCAGTTCAGTCGACGATTCGGGAGCGCACCGCGCGCTGCGATGAGGCGCTTGGCCACAGCGAAGACTCCGACGATCACGAGGAACCGAAGCGCGAGGGCAAAGGTCGAGCCACCGTCGAACAATTCGCCCCACCACTTGTTGCTCGGGTTGCCGGTCCAGATGGTGAACGAGACCCCCCCGTTGAACGAATGCAGAACGACCAATCCGATCGGGATGAACATGAACACCAGGACGAGAACGGTCCAGATACTCATAGCCATTCGCATCGGTTCGACTCGGGACACACGAGCCGGTTCGGAGCCGAGTTTGGCCACCGCGGCGGCCGAACGTTCGTGGCGCGCGGCCCGCAGTCGCTGTGCAACCGGGTCGAGCAGACGAATGGCTCGCGGGATGACCACGTAGATGACCGACGCTGCGATGAGAACTGCGAGTACTGCTCCGATCATGAGCACGGCCATGGCCGATCCGAGCGGCCAGTTCTGCGCCTGCGAGAACTGTGACGCGACCATCGAGCCGATCATGTTCCCCTTGGCCCCACCCAACACCGTGGCGGTGACGTAGTCGCCACACATCGGGATGAACGTGAGCAGGACGCCGGCGATGATGCCGGGGCCGGCCAACGGCAGCGTGACACCGAAGAACGTGGCCACTCGTCCGGCACCGAGATCCTTGCTCGCCTCACGCATGCGCACGTCGATGCGATCGAGGGCGACGAACAAGGGCAGGATCATGAAGCCGAGGTAGTTATAGACGATCGCGATTTGTACCGCGGTCTGGGTTTGCAGCAACTGGATGCCCTGCTCGCCCACCACACCGATGTCGGTGAGCCACTTTGAGAAGGTTCCGTTGGGCGCCAGAGGGATACGCCAGGCCACTGTTCGAATGAGGAACGAGGTGAAGCTCGGCACGATGATCGCGGCCAGGATGATGGCCCGCCACCGCTCGCTGACTTTGAAGGCCACGAAGTAGGCAACCGGCAGGCCGATCAGTACACAGAGCGCGGTGGCCAGGATCGCGATCCGAAGGGTGGCCCGGAAGACCTTGAAGAACGTGTCGTCGAAGACGTCGGCGTAGTTCTTCGTGGTCAGATTGCTGAGATCGACCGGCAGCAGGCGGCTGACATCTTTCGTTCCGAACGAGTAGATCACCACGAAGGCGATCGGAATCGCGAAGAACAGCAGATACCAGATGATCGACGGGATGGCGAGGAGGAACTTGGGTCCCCGCCATCTCCGGCGATCAGGTGCCGACACCGCGGCGGTCACTCAGGATCAGCCTCCGGCCTTGGCCTTCATCTTGTTGAGGATGTCGACGTGACGGTCGATGGCCGGAGTGATCTCCTGGGTGCGGAACGTGCTCACCTGATTGTCGGTGAAGAAGATCATGTCGCCGTACTCGAGGTCGGGAGCCAACTCGGAAATGAGCTGCGACATGCTCTTCAAGCCAGTGTTGTAACCGTGGTACTGCAGGTCCTTGATCGAGATCTCGGGGATCAGTTCCCAGTTGATCCAGGCGTGGGCCGCTTCGGGGTTCGGTGCTCCGGCGGCAACACAGTACGTGTCCATCCACAATTCGGTCTCGGGTGCGCCGAGAACCCACTTCCACGCAGTCGGATCGCCGCCGGCATCCTGGATGCGGTAGTACGCCTGGCGAGCGTCACCGTTCCACGCCATCGAGATCGAGTAGGCGCCTTCGGCGATCGCGGTGCTCGGGTAGGAGTCGAACGCCTTCACGTGCTGCGCGAACTCGTCGACGAGGAAGGCCTCGCACTCGTCGAGCAGGGCCGGATCGGTCGTGTTCCAGTCGTGGCCGTTGGACCAGAACCACACGCCACACATGTTGGGGCCGGTGTCGAGCATCGAACAGTTACCACTCGCCTCGTTCATGCACGCGTCGAGGAAGTCCTGCCAGTTCTTCAGCTCACGCGTGATCACCGACGTGTCGTAGAAGAAGCCGGTGGTACCCCAGTTCTTGCAGACCGAATAGTCGTTACCCGGGTCCCAGGCCTGGGCCAGATAGGACGGATCGACATTGGAAATGTTGGGGAGCAGCGACTTGTCGAACTTCTGGATGAGACCCTTCTCGATCATCTGCGGCACGTATGGACCGGTGGGCACCACGATGTCGAACCCGCTGTTGCCGTTCGACGACGCCAACTTGGTGATGAGGTCTTCGTTCGAGCCGTAGTAGTCGACCTTCATCGTGGCGCCGAGCTCGGCTTCGGCCAACGCGCCCACGATGTCGGGATCGTTGTAGTCGCCCCAGGTGTACATGGCGAGGGTTCCGCTCGCCTTGTTGATGACGCGGCTCCAGTCACCGGATGCCTGCGCGCCAAGGGCGTCCCCACCGGAGTCGCCACCCGACGAGCCACCGTCGTCGTCACCACCACAGGCCGCCACGACCACCGCGAGACCGGCGGCCGCAGTTCCGGCCTTCAACACGGCGCGGCGCGACAGACGCTCGCGGAAACTGTGCGGAGCGAGGATCCTCATCTCCTTGGGCATCTTCGGTGTGTTCATGGCTTCTCCTTGCTGTGAATGGAAATTGCTGAGGGACTAGAGATCGTCGTCTATTCGTCCGACACTTCATCGGCTTCGGCCAGCACGATGTCGGCTTGCCGCGACGAGAACAGGTATACGTCGTCGGCCGACCATCGGGCCCAGACCGAGTCGCCGGCGTACAGACGAGAGGCGTTGGCGCGCGGTGTGAGGACGAGCACGTCACGGTCGGCCGTGTGCACCACGTACTGGAGCACGTCACCGAAGTGGGACACGCCCGCGACGGTTCCCTGGAAGGCATTGTTGGTGTCGTTCGGACGTTCGACCGACAAGTTGATGCTCTCGGGGCGAACCGCGGCCAGGGCGCCCTGACCGTTCGGGACGTCCTCTTCGGGACGACTGGCCACGAACTCGGTGCCGTCGTCGGCACGAGCGCCGTGCTCGGTGGCGACACCACTCCAGAAGTTGTTGCGACCGATGAATCCGGCCACGAAAGCCGAGGCTGGATGCTCGTACACCGTCTCGGGGTCGCCGAGTTGTTCGATATGGCCGTCGAGCATGATCGCGATGCGATCGCTCATGCTCATCGCCTCTTCCTGGTCGTGGGTCACGAACACGAACGTGATGCCCAGTCGACTCTGGAGCAACTTGAGTTCGATCTGCATCTCTTCGCGAAGTTTGCGATCGAGCGCGCCGAGAGGCTCGTCGAGGAGGAGAACACTCGGGCGATTCACGAGAGCGCGGGCCACCGCGACACGCTGCTGCTGACCACCCGACATCTGACGCGGCTTGCGATCGGCCAGCTTGCTCATCTGGACCATGTCGAGGGCCTCGGCAACTCGGGTGGCGATGTCGGACTTGTTGACGCCCTTCTGACGAAGGCCGTACGCCACGTTCTCGTTGACGGTCATGTGCGGGAAGAGCGCGTAGTGCTGGAACACCGTGTTGACGTCGCGCTTGTACGGGGGAATTCCCTGCACGTACTGGCCGCTGATGCGAATGAATCCTTCGTCGGGCTGCTCGAAGCCGGCGAGCATGCGAAGGGTCGTGGTCTTGCCGCAACCCGATGGGCCGAGAAGCGAAACGAACTCGCCCGAGCGGATCGACAGACTGAGGTGATCGACGGCAACGACCGAGCCATAACGCTTGGTGACGTTCTCGAGTTCGACTGCACCTCGGTCCTGCGACACCTGCCCGAACCCCCTCCCCAGAGATGTCCTTGCCACGACGACGACTCGTCGGAGACGCCTCGGAGGATCATAGGACACACCGCCACGTCACGAGGCGACAACTAGGGTGAACGTCAGGTGACCGAGCCGTCACCCGGACCCGACCATGACCGACGATCGCCAACTCAACGCCCGTCGGCACCTCTGGGGTCACTTCACCAACCTGCACGCCACTCAGCGCTCGGGTCTTCCGGTGATCAGCCGAGGTGAGGGTGCGTGGATCTTCGACGATACGGGACGCCGCTATCTCGATGGACTGTCGGGCCTCTTCACGGTGAACATCGGCCACGGTCGTCACGAGCTGGCCGAGGTGGCGGCCCACCAAGCCGAGTCGTTGGCCTACTTCCCTCTCTGGAGCTTCGCCCACGAGCCCGCGATCGACCTGGCCACGCGTTTGGCCGACCTCGCGCCCGGCGATCTCAACCGTGTCTTCTTCACGAGCGGAGGCGGCGAGGCGGTCGAGTCGGCCTGGAAGATCGCCGTGCAGTACTTCGCCGCCATCGGTCAGCCACAACGCCGCCAGGTGGTGAGCAGGAACTACGCGTACCACGGCACGACGCTCGGAGCGCTCAGCATCACGGGCATCCCGGATATTCGCGAGCCGTTCGAACCCCTGCTCCCCTGGGCCCTGAAAGCCTCCAACACCAACCGATACCGCTGCGGGTTCTGCGCTCAGCAGTCGGCTTGCTCGCTCGCCTGCGCCGACGACGTGGAACGGGCGATCGTCGAAGCCGGACCCGACACCGTGGCCATGGTGATCATGGAACCGGTGCAGAACACGGGCGGCACCCTCGTCCCACCACCGGGTTACTGGGAACGAGTGCGCACGATCTGCGACCACTACGGGATCTTGTTGGTGTCCGACGAGGTGATCTGCGGCTTCGGCCGCCTCGGCCACTGGTTCGGTTGTGAACGATTCGGTTATCAGCCCGACATGATCACGTTCGCCAAGGGGGTCACCAGTGGCTACGCGCCACTCGGTGGCGTGATCGTGAGCGATCGCGTCGCCGCGCCGTTCATCGAACGCGATGGACAGATCTTGTTGCACGGCCTCACGTTCGGCGGCCACCCGGTGGGTTGTGCCGTGGCACTGGCCAACATCGACCTGCTCGAGAACAAAAACATTCTCGGCTCGGTGCGACGTAACGAGCCGGTGTTCGACGACGTGATGGAATCGCTACGTGATCTGCCCCTCGTGGGTGACGTGCGGGGTTGCGGCTACTTCCGCGTGATCGAACTCGTGAAGGACAAAGAAACGAAACAGTCGTTCGACGACGCCGAGTCGAAGTGGCTCCTGCGCGACACGTTGTCGCCGCGCATTTTCAGCAACGGACTCTTCTGCCGAGCCGACGATCGCGCCGACCCCGTGCTGGTTCTTGCCCCGACGCTCGTGTGCGGACCCGACGAACTGCGATTCATCGGCGAGGTACTCACCGACGCGATCGAGTACGCGGCCACCGAGTTCGCGCGCCGCTGAACGACGCGATCCACATCAGGCGAGGTTCGCTGTCACATCAGGCGAGGTTCGCCATGACGTGCTTGATGCGCGTGTAGTCGTCGAGCGCGTAGGCCGAGAGGTCCTTGCCATAGCCCGACTTCTTGAATCCACCGTGCGGCATCTCGGCCACCATCGGGATGTGGGTGTTCACCCATACGCATCCGAAGTCGAGCCGCTTGGTCATGCGCATGGCGCGAGCGAAGTCCTTCGTCCACACGCTCGAGGCCAATCCGTACTCCACGCCGTTGGCGAGACGCACCGCTTCGTCTTCGTCGCTGAACTTCTGCACGGTGATCACCGGTCCGAAGATCTCGTTCTGGATCATCTCGTCGTCCTGCTTCAAGTTGCTGACGACCGTCGGCGAGAAGAAGTACCCCTTGTTGCCCTGACGAGCACCACCGGCGGTGACCTCGGCGTGCGCAGGCACGCGGTCGAGGAATCCGCTCACTCGGGACAACTGATTGGCGTTGTTGACCGGACCGAAGAACGTGTCGTCGGAGTCGGGAGCGCCGCACACCGTGGCCTTCGCGCGCTCGGACAGCGCGGCGACGAAATCCTTGTACACCCCGCCCGCACACAGCACGCGCGTGGCAGCGGTGCAGTCCTGGCCCGCGTTGAAGTATCCGCCGATGGCGATTCCTTCGGCAGCGGCTTCGATGTCGGCGTCGTCGAACACCACCACCGGCGCTTTGCCACCGAGTTCGAGATGCACTCGCTTCAGCGACTTGGCGGCGGCCTCGGCCACCTCCATGCCCGCGCGAACCGAACCGGTGACGCTCACCAGTGACGGCGTCGAGTGCGCGACCATGGCGCGGCCAGTGTCGCGATCACCGCAGATCACGTTCACCACACCGGGCGGGAGGAACTCGGCGCAGATCTCGGCGAGAAGTGTGGTCGTGACGGGAGTGGTGTCGCTCGGCTTGAGTACCACGGTGTTGCCGGCCGCCACGGCCGGCGCGAACTTCCACACCGCCATCATCATCGGGTAGTTCCACGGCGCCACCTGAGCGCACACACCCACCGGCTCGCGGCGGATGTAGCTCGTCATGCCGGGTACGTACTCCCCCGCACTCTTGCCTTCGAGATGGCGAGCCGCGGTGGCGAAGAAGCGCACGTGGTCGACCATCGGCGGAATCTCCTCCGACCGAGTGATGCCGACCGGCTTGCCGCAGTTCTCCGATTCGAGTGCGATGAACTCTTCACCACGCGCCTCGATCGCGTCGGCGATGCGGAACAACGCGAGTGAACGATCCTTCGGAGTGGAGTCGCGCCAGGTCTCGAAGGCGTCAGCGGCGGCTTTCATGGCGGCGTCCACGTCAGCGGCACCGGAATTCGGTGCGGTTGCGTATTGCTCACCCGTGGTCGGATCGATCACCGGAATGGTCTTGCCATCGGAGGCATCGACGTACTGGCCGTTCACGAAGTTGCGGTAGGTCTTCATGTCTCAACCTTAGTGCTGGCCCTGCAGCGCCCGGCAGGGTGGTCGTTCAGCGCGGCTCGCGCCACATCGGCCAGATCGTCGGCCCGTTGGGGACCTTGATCTCGCTGACGACTTCGAAGCCGAACCGTCGGTAGTACGGAACGTTCGTGTCCTTCGACGACTCGAGAAAAGCCCCCACCCCCTCGTCATCGGCGCGATCGAGGATCGGTGCAACGAGTGACGCCCCGAGACCGCGACCCTGTTCGCTCGGATCGGTCCCGAGAATCTCGAGGTAGTAGTGCGGGTCGCGGGGATGGACCTTCTCGATCCGAGACAGAAACGCGAGCGCTCGCGGAATCTTCCATCGGTAGGCACGCACCGAGAGGGGCACGGTCTTCGCCACCGAAGTCCACGGGACACTCCACTTGCCGGGAGGCGCCCAATAGGCAGCCGCTTCATGGCCGACCGTTCGCCATACTTCGCCGTGTTCGATCATGTTGATCCCGAGCATGCGAAAGGCGAGCGTCGCGCGCCGATGATCGAACCCTCCGGGAGCCAGATAGTGGAACACCGGATCGTCGGCGAAGGCCCGTGCCAACGTGGTGGTGAGGCGGGCGAGATCAGCGCGGTCGGCGCGGACGACTGTCGACGGGGCCACGGCCGAACCATAACGCTAGGTTGAGGGACGTGGCCACCCTCGTTCACGAGCTCGATGTACCGGTCGTCGACTTCGTCTTCGCCGACGCCGACCAACAACGCGATCAACTCGCAGACATTGCGAAGGAATCCTGGATCGCCCGCTCCCCGTTCTCGTACATCGTCTTCCACTACGAGCACTGCCAGGCGATTTTGCGCGACAAGCGCTGGCACAACGCCGCCGCCCTGGTCACCGAGATCCGCGGAATCGACGACGACCGTGTCATGTCGCGTCGCGAGTCGATCCTGTCTTCGGAAGGAGACGTTCACACTCGTCTGCGCCGACTGGTTGCCCCCTCGTTCACTCCCCGTGCAGCCGATCGACTTCGGCCCTTCATGCGTGAGGTCATCAACGATCTCCTCGACCCGGTCATTCCGTCCGGCCGCTGCGAACTCATCGCCGACTTCTGCGATCCGTATCCGATCCCGATCATCTGCGAACTCCTGGGAGCGCCCAAAGAGGACTGGCGACTCTTTAGCGTGTGGGCCGAGGACGTGCTGCGAATCTTCAACGGCACAGCGGCCGACGAGGTGGACCGCATCGTGAAGGCGCAGACCGAACTCGAGGACTACACACGAGGTTTGATCGCTCAACGTCGTAGCAAGCCGGCTGATGACCTGATCACCAGTCTGATCGCCGCCGAAGAGGCTGGCGACAAGTTGAACGAAGACGAACTCGTGATGATGGTGCAGGCCGTAATCGTGGGGGGCACCGACACCACGCGCAACCAACTCGGCTGTTCGATCGCGTTGTTCGCCGAACACCCCGATCAGTGGGCGCTGCTCGCCGAACGCCCCGACCTCGCTCCCCGAGCGGTGGAAGAGACCATGCGTTACTTCGGCGCGGTCAGGAGCACTGCCCGCTTCGCCAGCGTCGACATCGAATACAACGGGGTCCTGTTTCCGAAAGGGACACTGATCATTCCGGCTCTGGCGATCGCCAACCGCGATCCAGCCTCCTTTGCCGATCCCGATCGCTTCGACATCACCCGTGAGCCATCGGGCCAGCCGCACATGACCTTCGGCTCGGGGATCCACTATTGCCTTGGCGCCGCCCTGTCACGGGCCGAACAGCAAGAAGCCCTCGTCACGCTCGCACAGCGCATGCCGAAGTTCGCGATCGACGGAGACGTGACGTGGAAGCCGTCCACCGTGGCGATCTTCGGACCCGAGAAGATGCCACTCACTTTCGACCCCAGCTGATTCGTCGCGGCACCACGTCGCTGTCAGCCAGTTCGGTTACACCCTGCGAAGCGAGTGGTGCCACCATGGGTTCATGTCGAAAGAGTTGAAGCTCGGTTATTCCACTGGATATTGGTCAGCGGGTCCCCCCAAGGGAGCGCTCGAAGGCGTGAAGGAAGCCGAGCGACTCGGTTTCGATTCGGTCTGGACGGCCGAGGCCTACGGTTCGGATGCGCTGTCGCCCCTGGCGTGGTGGGGTTCGCAGACCGACAAGGTTCGCCTCGGCACGTCGATCATGCAGATGAACGCACGCACGCCAACCGCCGCCGCGATGGCGGCCATCACCATGGATCATCTCTCGAACGGCCGCTTCATCCTCGGTCTCGGCGTGAGCGGACCCCAGGTGGTGGAGGGCTGGTACGGCCAGGCCTACGGCAAGCCGCTCGCCCGCACGCGTGAGTACGTGGAGATCGTGCGCAACGTGATCCGTCGTGACAAGCCGGTCGAACACCACGGCGAGTTCTACGACCTCCCGTACACCAAGTCGGACGGTCGCGGACTGGGCAAGCCGCTCAAGTCGACCGTTCACCCGCTACGCAACGAGATTCCGATCTTCCTCGGTGCCGAAGGTCCGAAGAACGTCGCGTTGTCGGCCGAGATCTGCGACGGCTGGTTGCCGCTCTTCTTCTCACCGAAGGAAGACGGTTTCTACCGCAAGTGCCTGAACGAAGGTTTCGCCAAGTCGAGTGAAGCGAACAAAGCCGATCGATTCGAAGTCGCTTCCACCATCTTGATCGTGCCGGGCGACGACGTGGAGAAGTGCGCCGACATGGTGCGTCCATTCCTCGCGCTGTACGCCGGCGGCATGGGTGCGCGTGGCGCCAACTTCCACTTCGAAGTGTTCGCTCGCATGGGTTACGAGGACGTGGCCCTCAAAGTGCAGGACCTCTACCTCGCCGGCAAGAAGGACGAAGCGGCAGCGGCGATTCCGTTGGCGATGGTCGAAGACGTCGCTCTGGTGGGCCCGCCCGACAAGATCAAGGGTGAGCTCGACCGGTGGAAGGAAACCTGCATCACCACGTTCCTGGTGAGCGGTCCGCCGATGGTGCTTCCGCTGTACGCCGATCTGATCAAGGGCTGACGAACGCTTCGATGGGCGATTCAACGTTCGCGACGATCGCTCGTCAGCGCGAACTCATCACGTCGGGTCAGGCTTCAGCACTCGAAATCGTCGACGATGCCTTGGCTCGTGCGGCCGAGGTTCAACCATCACTCAACTGCTTCGTGGAGATCTGGGCCGACGAAGCGCGAAACAGAGCGCGCACACTCGGACCACATGACGGCCGACCACTGTTCGGCATTCCCGTGGCCATCAAGGACACGTCACCGTGGGAAGGGCATCGGCTCACACTCGGATCACGCACCCACGCATCGCACGTGGCCGACACGACCGGTTGGGTGGTCGAGCGATTGCTCGCCGCCGGAGCGGTGATCATCGGCAGCACGAACACTCCCGAGTTCGCCCACGCCGGAATCACCGACAACCGACTGCACGGCGCCACCCGCAATCCGTGGAACCTCGAACGGACGACCGGCGGTTCGAGTGGTGGTTCAGCCGCGGCCGTCGCATCGGGTTGCGTCGCGGTGGCCGAAGGCTCCGACATGGGCGGCTCGGTGCGTATTCCCTCCGCGTGGTGCGGACTGGTCGGACTCAAGCCGTCACTCGGGCGCATTCCGATGGATGTTCTGCCCGGTCTCTGGGACCTCATCTCGCATCACGGGCCGCTCGCGCGCAGCGTGGACGACGCGTGGGAGTTCCTCCTCGCCACACAGGGTCCGTCGCTGCGCGATCCGTACTCGGTTCATGCCCCGACGGCGCGACGTGCCGTCGACCTGTCGTCGTTGAAGGTGGCGTGGTCGGTCGATCTGGGTTGTTGGGCCGTCCACGACGAGGTCGTGCGATCTGTGGTCGACGTGGTCGAACTCCTCGGCGAAGCCGGTGCCTCTTGCCAGGCCGCTCCTGCCCTCTTCACCGCTCACGACAACATGGTGTGGTTGCAGTTGTGGGGAATCTTCATGGCCACCTACTACGGCGAGCACTACGACGCCCGCGCCGACGATCTCGACCGTGACGTGCGCTCGCTGATCGAACTCGGCCGGGCGCTCAGCGCGGTGGACGCCAAGCGTTTGGAGATCGACCGCACCCTCGCGTGGAAGCGGGTCGCCTCGGTGCTCGAACACAACGACGTGATCGTGTGCCCCACCATGTCGCAACCCCCCGGGCCGGCCACCAAAGAACTCAACGATCGTCGGGCGCACCGGCACGACGACGGTCGGCACCACTCCGAAGACATGACCTCGGTGTGGAATCTGGTGTCGCCCCTTCCGATCGTGTCGGTGCCGGCCGGTCGCCACACCGGTATCGACGCCGGATTACCGATTGGCGTGCAAGTGGTCGGTCGACCGGGTCGTGAAGACGTGGTGCTGGCGGTGGCGCAACACATCGAGCGCGCGATCGGTGCGCCGAACTGGCGCTAGTCGCAGCAGGAGTCGCGCCAGCCGCAGCCGGAACACTTGAAGTGCGCGTGCTCGGGGAACAAGTCGCCACCACACAACGGGCACTCGGGGTACGTACCGAGCGGTGAGCGACATGACGCCGACGACTCCGCCGGCTTCACATCGCGTTGTACAGCGGCGTTCGCGGCGTCGTTCACGTCTCGAGTCTGTCACCGTCCCGGTCTCCGACTGCGGACCCTCACTAGGCTCGCAGAGGCCCATGAACGACGAACTCCCTCCGCTTCCACATGGGCACACTCCTGGTTCGGCCCGCGCGGCCATGGCCTACCGCGACTATCGGCTCATCTGGTCGGGGCTGTTCTTCTCGAACATCGGCACCTGGATGCAGAACCTGGCCTTGCCGGCGTACGTCGATCACCGAACGGGCTCGGCCCAGATCGTGTCGCTCTTGGTGTTCGCGCAACTCGGCCCGATCTTGTTGTTGGCGGTGCCGGGCGGCCTGATCGCCGATCGCTTCGATCGCAAACGCTGGCTCATGGGAATGCAGTGGGTCCAACTCGTGTTCGCGCTCGTGATCGCCGCTTTGGTCGCCTCCGACGGGCCCATTTGGTCATTGTTCGTGGCGCAGGCCGCGGTGGGCATCGCCAACGCACTCAACAATCCGGCGTTCCAGGCGACCATCCCGATGCTGGTCGACAAACGCGACCTGGCCGGTGCGATCTCCATGAACTCGATGCAACTCAACGGCACACGAGTTCTCGGCCCGAGCATCGCGGCTCTGCTCAACATCGTCGGCGTGTCGACCGCGAGTCTGTTCGTGATCAATGCCGCCACGTACCTCGTCCTCATCGTGGCCCTCACCATGGTCACGCTGCCGGCGGTTCGCACGCTCGACCACGATCAGGGATGGCGGCGACTCTTCACGGGCGTGAACATCGCGCGCGATCGGCCCGTGCTGTCACGTCTCCTGCTGGCGATGACGTCGTTCTCGTTCTTCTCGCTGGTGGTCGTGGCTCTTTTCCCGTCGGTCACTCGTGAGAACTTCGCCGTCGACCCCGAAGGTTCCACGTACCGCTGGATCTACGCGGTCTTCGGTACCGGCGCCTTCGCCGGCGCGGCGGCGGCCGGAACCTTCCTCACCAAAGTGCACCGCCCGAAGATGATCTCGGCGTCGTTCTTCGGCTTCGGCATCAGCCTGGCGGTCTTCGGGTCGATCTCGTCACCCGGCCCGGCGTTTCCGGCTGGCTTCGCTCTCGGCACCTTCTACTTCTTGCTCGCCACGGTGATGGCCACGGTGTTCCAACAGAACTTGCGCGACGAAGAACGCGTGACCGTGATGCCGCTGTGGTTCATGTCGTTCGGTGGCACCATCACCATCGGCGGACTCGTGGCCGGACCGGTGATCGATGCAATCGGCGCACGCTGGGTACTGATGATCGGCGCCGCCTACGCGATGTTCCTCGCCTGGTGGTGCGATCTCGATCGCTTGCCGCGTTGGGCGTTCCTCAGGGAGACGTGACCGCGTCGACCACGCGTTCGAGCGCGGCCACTCGGCTCGCTTTCACGAGAGCGGCATCACCAGCGCCGAGTGCGCGGATTCGATCGATCGCGCTCGCGACGTCGACCGGGTCCACCCCGTACAGATCGGTTCCCACGGCCACCATCTCGATGCGGAGTTCGTGCGCGCGACGCGCGATACGTGAGTGCGCCTCGGCCGGGTCGTCGAGTTCGGCCATGAGTCCGAGCACGGCGAGCCGTCGACCCGAACCCAGTGCGGCCAGCGTGTCGAGCGCAGCGTGCATCGACGTGGGGTTGGCGTTGTAGCAGTCGTCGAGCAGCGTGGCGCCCGACGCCAAGGTCACCGCATTCGACCGGTGCGCACTCACTCGTGCGGCGGCCAATCCGTCGGTCATGGCCGCGAGTGGCACGCCGAGCGCAACACCGACTGCGATGGCGGCGGCGGCATTCGAGGCCGAATGGCGTCCCGGTATCGCGAGGTGAACGTCGATCGGCCCGTCGGGGGTGCGGGCGGTGAATCGCGCCCGGCCGTGCTGATCGAGCGACAGATCGTCGATGCGAATGTCGGAGGTCGACGATTCGCCGTACGACAACACGCGCGCGCTGGTGCGAGAACGCATGGCGATCACCCGTTCGTCGTCGGCATTGAGTATCGCGACACCGAAGGACGGCAACGCCTCGACCAGTTCACCTTTGGCGCGCGCCACACCGTCGAGACCGCCGACCAGACTCGTGTGCGCCTCACCAACGCGCGTGACCACTCCGATGGCCGGTCGGCCGATTCGACAGAGCAGATCGATCTGGCCGAACCCGCGCATGCCCATCTCCAGAACGAGCACCTCGGTGTCGATCGGCGCGTTGAGGATCGTGACCGGCAAACCTTGTTCGTTGTTGTACGAACGCTCGGATGCGACGGTGCGCTTGGTGCTGGAGATGGCGGCGGCGACCAGATCCT
>Ga0194116_10000208_pt1 | contig 115653 bp, 114 predicted proteins | sample TA2MahsurfametaG_4_FD_148617 | JGI IMG/M metagenome (GOLD analysis project Ga0194116, IMG submission 148617) | Freshwater microbial communities from Lake Tanganyika, Tanzania - TA2015008 Mahale S9 surface | ecosystem: Environmental > Aquatic > Freshwater > Lake | place: Tanzania: Lake...
AGGAGCTTCGTATGGATTTAAGTGGTCGTAGCCCATCAGATGGGTCTGCTCGCCACTCGCGATCGGGGAGCTCTGACGGAACGGGCTCCTTCACCCCCGAACCATCAGCAACATAGCCTTTCCGAACATCCTTAATGACCCGTGCGATCTGCTCGGGCAGCCAGCAGTGTCCCGCAGAGTACTCTTCACCCTTGCCATCTAGGTCGATGTGGAACTCGATGGTGGTTGCACCCCATCTGTTGATGGCTCGATTGAGCACAGCTGGTTCGACTGTGTGGTCTGACCACCCAATCTCACAGCCTGTTGCGTTCCTGAGCGTCTCAATGGCGGCGAGATTCGCCTCAGCATAGGGTGTCGGGTAGGCGGAAGTGCAGTGAAACAACAATGGATTCGCACATCCATTGGACTTCAAAACGGAGACAGCGTGCTGTATCTCTGGAAGAGTTGCCATTCCGGTGGAGAGCATCACGGACTTGCCGGTTTGTGCACATGCAGCCAATAGGTCATCCCACAAAAGTTCGTAGGATGCCACCTTGTAGAAGTCCACGAAAGGTCGAAGCTCCTCCACCGCATCAAGGTAAAAGGGAGTGCATCCGAACTCAATCCCCTTCTCACTGCAGCGCTTAGCCAATTCTGGAAGGTATTCTTGGGGCAGTTCCCAGTCTTTGCGCTCCCTGTGCTTGGCTGACTTCTCAAGAATCTCTGGGGCGAACAATTGGTCTAACTTGAAGAGTTGGAACTTCACAGCAGAGCAGCCGGCGTTTGCTGCTGCGTCGACAAACTCTAACGCCCGCTCGATACTGCGATGGTGGTTACTAGAGACCTCGGCGATGAAGCGAGTCATATAAGCCCTAAGTGACAGTTTCAACTTGCAATTGGGAGAGAGCCTCTTCGGCCCGCTTTATTGCCGAATTTCGGGTCTCAGCAGAAACAATTAAAAACCCGAATCGATCCGGGTGAGAGCGAATACAAGGTTGGTAATCTCCAACGCACCTGAATAGACCGTGATGCAGCAACCCAGGTAGCTGTGAAAGAGTGTCTTGCCCACGAATCGCGGTGATCCTACCCTCTTTGGGAAACCAATAGCGCGTTGCTGTGGCCTTGGCCCACCGCGGCCTCAACTGACGTTCAGAGACGTCCTCGCCAAGGGCGTGGGAGATCGCAATGTCGACAAGATGAACCCCGGTGGCTGCAGGAATCTGGTGCGAAGCGAACCAACCACCGGAGAGTCTCAGGGCCAACTCAATAACCATGGGTTCACCTGAAGGTGATAAAACCAAGTCACCCTTCACTATGCCCTCTGAAACACCGAGTGATAAAGCAGCTCGTTCAATGAGACTGTTGATCGCTTTCAGAGTTTGGTCATCTAACAGGGCTGGGATCGTCCCTCCATCTTCAATAATGTAGGGATGGAACCGTTCCATTCCAGTATAATTTCTCTCCGAGACACCCGGGGTGTGGCAACGCCCGCCGATTAAAAAAGACTCAGTGGAGAGCTGGACGCCGTCAATGTATTCCTCAAGGATTAGACGCCCACACTCTCCCCACCGTGTGGACTCCTCGAACGCCCATTCAAGGTCTGTGCTTTGGTTGATAACCAAAACTCCTCTAGCTCCACGACCATCTACCGGTTTCAGTACAAACTTCGGGTAAATACTGGAATCGATGCTCTCCTTCAGATCGTCAAGTGTGGAGATTGGCCTGAACCGTGGGCAAGCGACCCCGGCCCTTACGAAAGCCTCTTTCATTAGCACCTTATCGGTGACCAGACGAGCCGATTCAAGGGGGACGACTCTGAGTCCGAGTTTTAGTCCAATGAGAGAGACGGTATAGGGAACGTCGTTCGCAATTGTCATCACTCCGTCAATCCGATCACTATGCGTGAAGTCCAGAACTTTCGAGAGCGTCCCTTCAGCGTCTCGCGTGGAGACAATTATCCGATGATCCGCCATGGCTAGACCGGGAGCATTTGGATCTTGGTCGGTACCAATAATCCTGAGCCCTCGGCACCGTGCGGCTTGGTAGGCTGGAACCTGCTCCGCACCCGCCCCTATTATGAGAAGCGTCTTCAATCCGTAGTCAGCCGAAATACATTCCACCGTTCACATTAACGGTCTGCCCAGTAATGTAGGCCCCGCTGGGTCCCACCAGGAAAGATACCGCCGCCGCAACTTCCTCCGCGCTTCCTAGTCGGCCGATTGGGATCTGAGCGGCCTTGAGCTTGCCTGCGTCGGTCTGTAGCTCTTTTGCGGACATATCAGTAGCTATCAACCCTGGAGAGACCGCGTTGCAGGTAATCCCGTCTTTCGCGAAAGTTTTCGCAATAGATTTGGTGAGTCCAATTAGTCCAGCCTTTGCTGAGGCATAGTGGATCTGATTTATGCCTCCCCACTGACCACCGATGGATGTGATGTTGACGATACGCCCCAATTTATTTGCCCGCATAAATCCTAAAGCCTCTTGTATGCAAATGAAAGGGCCGCGGAGATTGACACCCATCATCGTGTCCCAATCCTCATCATTGATCTCCATGAAGGGCTTCTCTTGGGCAATTGCAGCATTATTTACGAGGATCTCCAGTGATCCATCAGTGGAAATCTTTTCGAAAGCTTCTCGTACGCTTCGCCTCGAGGACACATCAATTCGGATGGCACGTGCGATCCCACCTTTTGATTCTATTGATCTTTCAACTCGTACGGCTCCATCTAGGTCTTTTGAAAACCCTAAGAAAACCGTGTGTCCATCTAGCGCGAGTTGCTTAGCGATTCCCGAACCAATTCCACGACTAGCCCCAGTGACGAGTGCGATCACTTTTGCATCCTGATGTGCAGAGTTACCACCATCAAACTAAACCTTTGCATATATCACGCTGTCGTACATACACGAACTATGGTGCCCGAAGAAAAACCGATATCTTGGGTTAATACTGTTTATAAGAATCATCAACTCCCATAGATGGTTCGGCTCGTGATACGCGCTTATGGCTAGTTTAGGCTGAAGATTTTGGAGGGTAGCTACGGCCCCTCTTAGTGCCTCTACCTCAGAGCCCTCGATATCCATTTTAATAAAATCACATTGACCTAGAGAGCCTAAGTAATCGTCTATCGTGATTGTTTTAATCTCCGTGAACGCGGGCTCGTCGCCAACCGAGCAAGAACTAAGCACCCTTGATTGCATCGTGTGCACCGAATCCGCGGAATCGCAGAAGCGCAGTGTGCGACTATCGCTCCAGAGTCCAAGCGGGACCGGAAAGACATTCTTACTGCTGCCACCCCAAACCGCGCTGGCCACATTGGACTGAAGAGCGCTAAAGTTTGCTTGATCAGGCTCAAACGCAATGATCCTGCAGTTCTGATTAAATGAGAGGACTTCACCAACTGTGTCGCCTTCCCAAGAGCCGCCATCAATGTAAATGCCGCCAACCTTCGGGGGCAAACATGCTGGATGAAAATAGTGTAAAAAGCCTGAGGGGCGAAGTACTGACGCCTTATTGGTCTCGCGGTATTCGACACAAGATAGGTAGCAAGCGAGATCTTCGCCGGATAGAAAATCCCGCCCTACCTTTCGTGCCTCACTAATATCAAATGAATCTTCATGGTCGAAGGTTCCTCTAAATCGATCAAAATCGTCGGCAATCGATAGATCTATGACTCTTCCTCGATGTCCCCGAAGTACTGACGATATCTCTCTAGCGAATGAACTCGCTATTACTATGTCGGTGTCTGACCCTAATTGATCATACGATACAACTTTCAACCCGTTATGCTCTGAACCCCACTTCTTGTCGTTGCTATCGACATAGCAAAGCACATCGACTCCGAGCCGATCTAGAATTCCTTTGGCCGCTATACTGACTGATCCGGTACCATAAACTGCAATTGAACGACATTCTTTAAGTTGACTCTCAATATTCATCGGAAGGGAACCTTTCTCTAGCGATAAAGTTGCGGGGGAGAGAGTTTAAGATGCTTTCGAGCAACGAGTTGCGTCGCGGCCAAGCATATTGAGCCGGCATCCAGACCGTACTTTGAAGCCAATTCGTTGGGTTCTCCTGATTCACCAAATGTGTCCTCTACCCCGACAAAATCCATCGGTACGGGGCAAAACTTCACGATTGCCTCAGCAACTGCTCCTCCCAACCCTCCGTATATATTATGGTCCTCCGTCACCAAGAGAGCCCCAGTTTCAAGGGCGCAGCGACCGAGCAACTCTCGATCTAATGGTTTTATTGTGGCCATGTTCACAACCCGCGCATTGATGTTCTTCTCTTGGAGCAGGTGGGCCGCCTCTAGCGCACGATGGACTTGGACGCCACAGGCGACTATCGTCAAATCTGTTCCGTCTTTCACAATAAGCCCTTTACCGATTTCGAACTTATGGCCGTCGCTAAATATTCTTTTCGCTGGGCTTCGGCCGCTTCTCATATAAACCGGACCAACATGTCTCATGATCGCTCCAGTAGCTAATTCCATTTCGTAGGGATCCGCTGGCGAAATTACAACTACGCCCGGAATAGCCCGAAAGGCTGCAATATCCTCAAGGCACTGGGCGGAGGCTCCATCTGGACCCGTATCCAATCCTGGGTGGCTTCCAACAATTTTAACGTTTCGTTGAGAATAAGCTATCGATAGTCTGGCTTGCTCAATTGCCCTCAAACAGAAAATCGCGAAAGTGGTAACAACTGGAATCAATCCTGTTGCAGCCATTCCGCCCGCCGCCGACATCATGTTCTGTTCAGCTATCCCGAACTGGAAAAACCTATCCGGATAAGACTTTCGGAAATGATGGGCCCCAGTGCCGCCAGCAATGTCGGCATCCAAAACAACCATAGTGGGAAAATCATCTGCGATCTTCACCAATGTCTTTCCGAAGGCCTCCCTCAGGGAGTCACCAGATGTGCCGATTAAGTTTGGCGTAAACATATCAATCACCACTTGCAAAGAACGAGCCATCAACATAGGAGCCGATCTCAGCCTCCGAAACGCCCAATTCTCTCAGTGCTCTGGCCAATTCATCCTCGCTCATCGTCACACTACCGTGCCATGCAGGAACGCCTTCCATAAAGCTAACGCCCTTCCCCTTTAATGTATGAGCGATTATGACTGTGGGCTTGGTTACGCAGGATTTGAAGGCTGCAATAGCTTTGGCGATACCCTCTTGGCAGTGGCCATCTATTTCTATCACGTTCCAATTGAATGCTCCCCACCTATGGCCTAAAGGCTCAAGACCAATAATGTTCTCGTTAAGGTCATCGCTTTGAAGCTTGTTATAATCAACAATCAAACAGAGATTTTCTAATTTATGGTGAGCGGCAGTCATCGCCGCCTCCCAAACCTGTCCCTCCTGCATTTCACCGTCACCCGCAACGGTATAAACCGGCAAATTGATCCCTTGGTGCTTGTAGCCTAAGGCCATACCTACTGCAGTCGATAGGCCCTGCCCAAGAGAGCCGGTACTTGTCCCGACCCAAGGAGTTGTTCCTACATGCGGGTGCCCCTGTAGTAGACCGCCAATCTTTCGCAAACTCATCAATTCAGACCGATGCAATAGCCCTACCTCTGCAGCAACCGCATACAAGGCAGGGGCGGAGTGGCCTTTAGAGAGGGTGAACTGAGGCCTAGTCTGAGAGGCGCGCTTCAACTCGCAATGGAAGAGATGCATCAGAATGTCAATTACTGATAATGAACCCCCTGGATGGCCAGAGCGGGCATGGAAAATTGAAGCAAGACAATTCTTTCGCGCATTACTTGATAGAGGTGAAAGGTTCTGAAAAGAGCGGACTATCATGATGAGGGATGTCTTCGAAAAGAAAATACTGATTCACTTATTGTCTAGTTTATCAACGACAAGAGACCAAATCATAAAGCTGAATAATCTTACATTCTCTAAATCCTGCCTTAAGGGCTTGGTCGCGGACCTCCTCTTGTCCCTGATAAGTCGAAATGACAAGCCAATCGGCCCTACTGTATGCCTCCGACGTAGAATCCGGGGATAAAATTGGAACTCCACGCCAAGTTTTTCCTTGCTTCATTGGGTCGCTGTCGATAAGCAGAAATTCTCTCCCGATAGACTTAAATAGTTGCGTCGTATGGAACAGAATTTCAGTGTGCAATCCTGCACCCCAAATGATTACCTTTTCATCATCTCGTATAACTTCGAATTTCTCTCTTACTTTCGTCCTCGCGAATTCTATCGATCGAAGATTTTCCTGCAGGTATAATTCGTCCCCGTTATGAGGGAGCAAGGAGCGGGGTTGCGGGCGACTCTTAACCGCTACTACTCGATAGCCATTGTAATCGGGAACATCAATTTTTTCCTCCACTTGCCAACCCGAAGTTGAGAGTATTGAGTGAAGTGATCTCCGACTGAAGTGAGTCAAATGGGCAACGGAAAAGAACCCGTTAACGTCATTTGTGCACCCCCTTTCTAAAATTGGCACCTCGACCACTAATTTCGCGTAAGCGCTGGACTCTTGATGAATTCGCTTGAGTACCGCATTCGGATCTGTGAGATGCTCAAGAACGTGAAATAGAGTGATCACGTCCGCACTTGCTGGAAGGCTAAAGCGTTCGAATGAGGACTGAATCAGTTGGATGCTTCTATCCCGAGCATTTCCCCTCTCGATCGCAGGCATGTCGAGATCCACCCCAATGCGATTAATCGATTCGGGAAGCAATGACAGGAATCGACCGTCGTAACAGCCAATATCAAGAAAAACATCACAACCTAGCAACAACCCTGATGATTGAAGCCATTCGACCTGTTCACTCTCTCGCCCCTCGCTTGCACCATAAGAACGCCCTGCTTCGGCAAGGAGAACTCTCAGGCCTTCCTCTGAAAAACAGGGATTCTTGTACAGGGCCAAACAGGAACCACATACAACATCAATAACATCGCACCTCTTAGGCGACTCAATCGAATCGGTGAAAAACTGGAAATCTTTGTAGAAACTAAAAGGGGTACCTACATCTGTTTTTCCACAAAGTGGACAGCCCCTCAGAAAGGTAAAGGGAGCTCGATTGCTGGAAGAGCAATCTTGCTCTGAACTCTCTATGTAACTGGGCTTTGCAAAGCCACACACGGCATCCTTCATAATATGTTCGCTCACTGCAAGGTTGTCGCATCTCTTTTTCTGCAAACAACCAACGTATTCGTTCCGACGGGGTCAATGGATGAGGTAATCTGACCTTGCTTGATTCCAATTACTTTCAAAACTTCGAACCGTGGCGTCAGCGTATCCATCAATTGAGAAAGGCTGTATTCCCTGAGGTGCTCAGAGCATACGGGTATATGGCCAAAGCAATTCTGAGGTGTAGAGATTATTAATATACCCCCGGGCCTAATTAAACGAGAGCACTCGGTAAGAAACGAGCTTTCTTCGACATGCTCGATGGTCTCCATAGAGACAATTGCGTCGAAAGAACTGTCTTCAAGGGTGCAGCAAGTCACATCAAGTACCTTAAAATCTATATTTAAACAGTCTTGGCTTAGTTCCCGAGCACGGTCAATAACTAGAGGGCAGATATCACCTCCCACAACGGATAACCCATTCCTAGCGAGAAATCTTGAGCCAAAACCGTCGCCGCACGCAACGTCAAGAACACGGCTTGAACCCTCTATAAACTCTAGCGCGAGTTGGTAATGAAACAGCATCTGCGCGCCGGAATTTTGGACTAAATCGTCTACGGCAAGACGGGACTCCCTGTAAACTGATTTGCTTCTCTCACGAACTTGTAAGAGATAGTCATCAGATACGGGTGGCGGCTCAACTCGTATAGCCCTCCCCGGGTAGTTCTCCAAAATTGCATACTTCGGATGAACGTGATGGGAGGCGCTGATGGGGCTGCTAATTAGTCGTCGCAAAGCCTCGACTCTATATATATCACCAGTAAGTTGTATGGGGAAGTCATCTCGGTCCTTGACCAAAAACGCGTTAGTTGCCTCGGCGACCCTTAACAGTTTCATGACATGCTGCAACATCACGCCGTGGTGAAGGCCGTCAATGCGGACAACGTAATCGTGATCCGAGAGGTGCTCGGTGGCCGCAACAATTCGGGCCAGCGGGCTCTCGTTATGACCGAAGTACAACCTAACACCAATGCCCAAAAGATCTGAGAATATAGCCTCAATTTCACCGTCTTTGTCGTACCCCGGTGCTATAACAATGATCTCCGAGTTAGGAACTTCGTTTATAACCCGCAAAGCAGTATATTTGATAGCTGGAATCCCATCGCACAAATTCATACAGAGGTCCCTCCCCCCTTCCCATGACCGAGAAGACCCCTGTATCACGAAATTTATTTTATTCATGCCTCATCCTTTGCTAAGTAATCTTGCCTCGCCGTCTTCTTGCAAATAATATCGATCTCTCGACCGAGGCCAATTTTTGAAAAACCCAGAAGAATTTTCCGTCTCAACTCTTTTCCTGATCCTTTGAGGAGATTCGAGTCAAAAGTCTTTCTAAGCTTGTGTATTTCCCTACCTTTGCTGTCGTCACCTATATACGACTCTCCCATAAGCAAAAAAATATCAATCGGGAAAGTCGATGTTGAGTCTTCTATTTCGAAGCCGCAAGAAGTAAGCAAGCTACTTAGGCTGCAGTGATCAAAGTAATTTAAGTGGTGGGGTGGAGCTACCCACCACGTGGGATAGCCCAATTCGTGCCATAATATTTCTTGGAATGGGTTGAAATCATTGGGAACGATCAGTGATAGGACCCCCCCTGGCCGAAGTATTCCATGAGCGATCTCCAACATTTCTCTCGGATCTGTGAGATGTTCAAGAACCTCGCCCATGTGTACAGCATCGAATCCCCCGAAAGACGATGCATTCTCTCTTGTGAGAAACACATTAGAGATGTCGAGCCCTAATTTCTCACGGCTGTATGTTGCAGCCTTTAAGGATGGCTCTATACCTTTTACCCGCCAGCCACGCTTGGCACCGGTTGCAAGAAATAGTCCAGGGCCGGATCCGACATCAAGGATACTACCCGTTTTGCCATTCAACGCCTCTTCTATCCGTTCGAATCGCTCGGAATAGATATCTGTCCACCATTCTAAATCCTCGATGTAACGCTCTATATATAGTGGCTTCTCTTGGGCATAATATTCGTGGGAATAAATTGTTTCTAGTTCATATTTGGTTGGAAGTGGGACGACATGCTTAAAACAACAGCACTTACAGTCAATAACATAAAAGTGATCCGAGTTGGTCTTAACCGGGCCGGAATGCTCTGTTCCGTTTTGGTCTACCCAGGACTTATATTCTGTTGCTGGTGACATTTCTTACTCTTTAGTAAGGCGTTGAAAGCTCGAGTGATGTTTGGGGGTAATGAGTTCAAGGGCTGTGTCGTGTGAGCCTAGTCTCTGGAATACTTTGTGAGCCGCTTGTGAGTAAGCTGTCAAACACCCCCGGTCGTGCGCAAGAGAGGGCTTGAACTGGCGAAAACCAAGGAATCCAAGTTTCAACATTTCGATCGTGAACTTTGTATTGAATTCCGACCCATCCGCTCGTGAAGCGCTGAACGCTGCCAAAGTGGGCAGGCCTGAGATCTTTACCTCTACACCGCTTGCGCGAGATGCTTCTCTCCAAATGTCTTTCACTGCATTGCCGGCAACAATTAGCTTCCGCTCTACTTGTTGGTGGAGATACTTTCTTAGTGTTGCAAGCGCAGCAGCCGGCCCCACCCGATCCGTCCAGTTGGTGCTGGAAATAAAGGTGGTTTGAGCGGCCTGCATGATCTTTTCTGTTCCCAGCACGGCCGCCATGGCATAGCCATTCGCCATGCTTTTAGCGAACACCGCAATGTCGGGATAGACGCCGTAGTTTCGGTGGATGCCACCCGCGCACATTCTAAAACCGCTGGTGATTTCATCAAATACCAGCACTGCACCAATTTCACTGGTGAGTTCTCTTAGGTCCTTCAGATAGCCCGCGGGAGCGTCTTCGCCGCGCGCAGGTTCAATCACAATTGCGGCAACGGTTTTTTCCCTGCCTCTCACTTTCTCTCTTAGAGACTCAATTGAGTTGGCATCGAAGGGAATGGCGGTGCCAGCGAGCCCACGGGGAACACCATTGGGCTCAAGCCCTGGCATCAATTGGCCATCTAGCCCCCGCTCGTCAGCCAGATTGGCGGCTAGATACCAATCGGTCCAGCCGTGGTACCCACTGAACAATACAACGTCTCGTTTGGCGTGGGCCCTTGCAACTCGAATGGCCATAGACATGGCCTCGCCCCCGCTTCTGCAGAACCTAGCCATGCCAAACCACGGGTGTAACTCAATAAGTGCCTTGGCAAGCTCGACTTCCTCTGGGCAATTCAAGGAGCTATTCACACCCTTGCGTATGGCTGCGCACACAGCATCATCGACTTCATCATCGGCGTAACCCAGAATGCAGGCGCCCACGGACATAATCGACATGTCAATGAATTCTCGCCCGTCCAAATCCCAGACACGGCAGCCCTTGGCCTTGCTGAAATAAGCCGGCCACACTTCCGGCGCAAACATCTCTGGGCGCTTGGAGAGCAATTGGGTTCCACCGGGGATTAGGGCCTTGGCCTCCCGGTAAAGCTTCACTCCCGAGGAGTTCATTAATTCTTCTAAGCTATACATGGCCCATCGCCTTGTCTTCTTCTAAGGAGCGCACGTAGCCTTCGTTTCTGCCGATATGTTTGTTTATTTGTAACCATTCGGGCTGTTGGGTAAACAAGTCCAGCACGTCCTTGACTTGGAAAATAGTCTTGGGCGGGAAAGAGTCGAAGATTCGGGTAAGGAGCTCGTAATCCTCGGGCTCATCCAGTGTCCAGCGATGATGGCCTAAACCCATTCCATCGAACTTCCTCAGGTCCCCAAGCTTGAATAACTCCGAATGCTTTTCAATATAAGGGCCCACATGCTCCCGCTCCGAGGGAAGCCTAGCCTCGGCCCATGCCCGCTCCAGTGCGGCCATTGAAAACACAGAGCAATCGAGCCCATCGGGAAACTCTCCAGAGAGACCGTAGAGGTCGTATGACCCAGAGACAAAACCTTCCACAACCTCGGTTAGGATCTGCGGGTCAAGAGCAGGGCAGTCCGCGGTGATTCGCACCACGGCATCGGCCTTGGCCGATCGGGCAGTCTGAACATAGCGGTCCAAAACATCGTTGAGGCTTCCTCGGGCGCAGTTCACTCCAAAGCCGCAGGCCCAGTCTTCAATGGGGTTGTCGCTCGCGTCGGTGGATGTGGCCACCCACACCTCATTAATCAGGGGGCATGCACGGGTGCGCTTAACCACGTGGGCTAGCACAGGCTCGCCGGCAAGTGGCAGAAGCACCTTGTTTGGAAGCCGCCGCGAACTCATTCGGGCCTGAATAATCCCGATAACTCTCACTGCAGGCTCCATTGGGCGGGAGAGACAAGCGGCAGCGGCAGGTCTTTGAACGGCGCCCATGCTGCGTCGGGGATCACAAATTCACTAGGGTCACCGGCACTCAGAATGCCAAGAAGTTGATCTTCGCTGTCCACACCAATCACCCACTTGTGAATAAAGCGCTGTTGGTTCGCGAAGGCCAAACACACCTCGAGTGGTGTCTTCTTGGAGGTCTCTACCAGGGTGTGCCAGGCCTCAAAAACATGGGTCCAGGGGTTGAAGTAGGAGGGTCTGCTTATATCGGGCATGAGCAACAGGCCCTGGAGGAAGACCGAGCGCGCATGCACTTCAATGTTTTTTGAGCGAAGGTGCGCCACTGCAGGGCCGGTGGTAAAGCGTTGATCAAAGACATTGCATGGCAACTGCGCTAGGTCGTATTGCAACACCCTCCAGCAATCCAACAACTCCTGCGGTTCGTAGACGGAGATACCAAGCTTCTGGATATTGAACTCCTCTTGGGAAAGGCGTAATGCTCGGGCCAACTCGGGCCCAAGCGGTCCGAGTAAATCCCCGGGCCTGTGCAGCAACAGGCCGTAGAGGTTTTCCTGTCTCAAATCTCGAAGAGCCTGAGCAACCTGGCTATGCACCCAGGCCGCAATGTCTTCCACTTGCGCGGGTAGGCCAGGCAATTTTGTAATGCAATCAAGCCCATGGCACCCCGCACTTCCCAGCACCCGCTGGCTCTCGCCGTACCCAATTGCGGTATCGATGGTGGTCACGCCAGATGCTCGGCAGGCGCCAAGGATCCTCTCAACTTCTTCTAGAGGGAGTTGCCTTTGGTTCTTAACCCCATATTGAAGACCGAAATTTGCAGTCCCCAGAGCAATCTGGCTTGCCTTCATTTCAAAGGGGCTCGAAGGCGGGGTCGATGTTCTTCTTGATGAGATCCCGCAGGGCCTCTACAGAGAGGAATTCCGTGTTGCTGCCCGAGTTGTAAGAAAAACCCTCTGGAACGTCTTTGGCTCCGTGGGACTGTGCATACTTTTTTGTCACGCCGTTCTTCAAGGGAAGAATGGCGTAGTAACCGCCTAGGTCGATGGTGTTGGGGCTGTCGCTCGAGGTGATCATCTCTTCATGTAGCTTCTCACCAGGGCGAATGCCCACCGTCTCGGTCCGGCACGAGGGCGCCACAGCCTTTGCGACATCGGTAATTCGGTACGAGGGAATTTTCGGTACCAGTATCTCGGTGCCATGCGCATTCTCGATGGCCCAGTGCACCATTTGCACGCCTTCGCTCAAACTGATGTTGAATCGGGTCATGTCCTCATGCGTGATGGGCAAGCGGCCTTTTTTTGCTTGATCTAAAAAGAATGGAATAACAGAGCCTCGCGAGCCCAAGACATTTCCGTAGCGAACCACTGAAAATCGGGTTGGGCGGGAGCCCTTGAAGTTGTTGGCGGCAATAAAGAGTTTGTCTGAGCAGAGTTTGGTTGCGCCATAAAGGTTGACTGGTGCTGCAGCCTTGTCGGTGGAGAGTGCCACTACCCGCTTTACATCTGAATCTAGGCAGGCCTCAATGAGGTTTTGTGCGCCAAGAACATTGGTCTTGATGAACTCAAAGGGGTTGTACTCTGCTGCCGGCACCTGTTTTAGGGCAGCTGCGTGAACCACGGTGTCAATCCCCTCAAGAGCGCGTCGCAACCGTGCTTCATCTCGCACATCGCCCAAGAAGTAACGAATGGCGGGAAACTCATCTTCCGGGAACTCTTGGGACATTTCGAACTGCTTGAGCTCATCCCTGCTGAAGATCACCAGCCGCTTAATCGTCGGGCAACGCCTGAGGGTCTCGCGAACGAAGGCGCGCCCAAATGACCCGGTTCCACCGGTTAGGAGGATGGAGCTGCCGCAGAGGGTGTCAAAAGATCCCATGGATAAACTCACTTGATTGACTCAGCATCCATGAAGCATGAGTTATGCCAACACAGACCTCATGTCCTACAGCCACGTAGTCGCAATAATTTCAATGACTTCCGACTGTTGACTGTCCGACAGGTCCGCATAAATTGGTAGCGAGATGGCCTCAGAATAGAAGGTCTCCGCGGCAGGGCACAGCCCAGCTTTAAATCCCAGTTTTTCATAGTAGGGGTGAAAGTAAATGGGGATGTAGTGGACATTCACTCCAACACCACGGTCCCGGAGTCGATCGAAAACGTGCCTGCGCTGTTGAGCAGGCACTCGAATCGGAAAGAGATGACGTGCCGACGAGGTGTACTGCGGAACCTTCTGGGTTTTGGCGACTCCGCTGAAGGCGCTCTCGTAATGAGCAGCCAGCGTCTGACGCCGGGCCACGAATGCATCCAATCGCATCAACTGCGAGCGCCCGAGAGCGGCTTGGAGGTCTGTCATGCGGTAGTTAAGACCCAACTCCAGCTGTTCGTAGTACCAGGGATCGGGGGCTACGGCCTCCATATGTGAAGGGTCCCGAGTGATGCCATGGGTGCGGAGGCGTGAAATTCGGGCAAACAGATCCGGGCAGTTGGTCGATACCAAGCCCCCTTCGCCAGTGGTGATGATCTTGACGGGGTGGAAGCTGAATACGGTGGCGGCGCTGAATTGGCAGTCGCCAACGGGTCGTCCCATGTAGCTGGCGCCTATCGCGTGGGATGCATCCTCGACAACCAGAAAGCGATATTCGTTGGCAAGGCGGGCAATTTCGGCCATGTGGCAGCTTTGTCCGCCAAAGTGTACTGGTATGACCAGCTTGGGCATGGGCAGGCCCAACCGCGAATGGCGCTGCAGCTTCTCCTCTAGGGCCAGCTCCGACATGCAGAGCGTTTGGGCGTCAATGTCTACAAAATCTACTTCAGCGCCACAGTAGAGCGCACAGTTGGCTGATGCCACGAAACTGTTTGGACTCGTCCAGACTTGGTCCCCAGGCCCTACCCCCAAGCCCAAACACGCAACGTGAAGTCCGGACGTTGCGCTATTCACGGCCACTGAAAAGGCTGCACCAACCTTTGCTCCAACGGCAGCTTCGAATGCAGGAACCGCCGGTCCCTGAGTAAGAAAGTCCGATTGAAGCACCTCGACGACCGCAGCAATATCTGCTTCGGATATGGATTGGCGTCCGTAAGGAATCATGCTTCTAGTTTCTCACAGGGATGGCCATTTAAAAGTTGGCATTGTGTTTGCTTTGGTCTGTCGCATCCAACCCCGAAGGGAGCGTAAGACCATGAACACCAATCTTTACCAAGAAATCATTGCAGCCCACTTGCCTGTTGTCACGGTTGAAGACCCAGGCCAGTGCGTATCGAAGTATTCCCCGGGTGAAATCCGGGAGACCATCTCAAAGCTCGTATCTGAGGAGCGCTTGGATCTAGCCAACGCACTCGGGCAGGCAGGTCTGGCGCTATATCCCCAGAGCGAGGATATCCTTGCGATTACCGGTCTCCTGGCGATGCTCAGAGAGGATTGGGAGGAAGCAGTGAGCCTACTTAACGAACTCCTCACTCTTCAGGGAGAGTTCGCTCCTGTCACAACTCACCTAATGTTTGTTCGTGCGCTCCGATGCGCTCTCGAACCTGCCGCCGCGTTGAGTGCGGTGATGTTGGCCCATGAGCACTACCCCAATCACCCAGAGCTTGAGCGTGAGTTTAAGGCTGTTTCGGCGCAGCTCGGCATAACCACCGCCTAATGGGCAATTTGTTGCCGGTTTATCGACACAAATTGCCGCTCGAAGTTAATTATAAAAAAATTGTTATTAATCAACGTTTTACAGATCTGATTTAGAGTTTAATGAAGTTGGCACGCTATGTGCATGAACGGTAGTCAGCCCGGTGGAGTCGGGCAGTTCATTCGTGGGGATGGTCCTCACGATAGGAGAAAAAGATGTCAGTGATTAACACCAATATGAAAGCGTTGTTCTCTCAGCAGGCGCTGAAGGCCACGGGGCGGAGCTTGTCCACGGCCATGCAGCAGCTCTCGACGGGAAAGCGGATCAATTCCGCAGGAGACGACGCCGCGGGGATGGCAATCTCGACTCGAATGACCCAACAAATCAGGGCTCTCAACCAGTCGGTCCGCAATGCCGGCGATGCGGTGGCGCTGATACAGACGGTCGAGGGAGCTACCAACGCGATTACTGACATGCTCCAACGCATGCGTGAGCTAGCGATCCAGGCGGTTAACGATACCAATGCCAACGATCAGAGAAGCTACCTCGACCTTGAGTTTCAACAACTCAAGAGGGAGATTGTTCGCATTGCTGACATGACGGAGTGGAATGGATTCCCGATTCTCAACGGCTCCGCAGGCGAGCGGGTTGGCGAACGACCTGTCTACAAAATTACCTCTGACGCGGAATTCAATGCTGGGGTGGAGTATGTGTCGGGCACTGCGACGACGACTCTCACGAGTGGCTCGGTGACCGCAACCGACAGCTGGTTGGTGGGCGGCTCTCTCTCTGTGGCCATGTCAGGTTCGACTCTCGGAAGTGCGAGTTTCTCACTACTTGATGGAACTCGGATCGACATTACGTCTGCTGTTTCTGTGTCGACTAATACGATAACGATTACGGCGTCCACGCTGAGTTCAATGGGATACGTATTTCTCTCTGGGAATGCAACGTACGCTCAGGCAGTGTCCGGAACAAGTACGGATTGGGCTGCGGGGCACACGCTGACCCGCACCATCGAGCGGTCATTCTTCGCTTTAGATGAGCTTGAGTCCTCCGATCTCTTTATTAACGGCAGTAACATCAACGCCACTGCCACTGGCGATGACACGATTTCATATAGCAACAACGCAGGCAGTGCGATTGCAAAAGCAGCGGTGATTAACCGAGAGTCGGCAGTGACGGGTGTACGTGCTGTGGTTAATCCGACAATCATGACCGGCTCGGCCATAACTGCCGGTGCGGTGGTGACAGGAACAGTCACCATCAACGGAATTGTTACGGCACCGATTACCACCGTGCTTGATAACCCAAGGGAGTCTCGCGCTGCGGTGGTGGACGCAATCAATGCCGCATCTCACTTAACGGGTGTGGTGGCTTACGACACGGGCGAGAACAACAAGGGCATTCGACTAGAGGCAACGGATGGCCGAAACATTGAACTCGGATTCAATACATCTTCCACCGCTGCGGTATTTGCAGCGCGGACCGGTCTCAAAGAGGGTATCCAGAGCGGAACGTACTCTCTAGAGACCAGTGTTGAGGGCAAGCTAGTCATCACTACCGACCAAAACGGAGACGTCAGTCGCTCCGGCTTGCCGATTACAACGGTTTACGACAACCCGCTGAGCCCAGATATTGCGCGTGGCGACTTTACTGAAAACAAGTCGGTCTATGTTGCAGGGGCCAGGGCAGTTGTGACTACTGCAGCCAACATCAAGCCGCTAACGGTCTCCGATCTTGTGATCAACGGGGTGGCCATTCGGGCCACCGCGGCGGCAGACGACACAAAGTCAGATCTCACAAGTGCTACGAGTAGTCGTTCAGCCAGTTCTCTCGCGATCGCTACTGCGATCAACTCCCATACGTCCGAAACTGGCGTTGTTGCGGTTGCGGGTGAGGCTACGACAACAGGAACCTCAACAACAGTAGCTGCTTCTGGGTCAAAAAACTTGTTCATCAATGGCAAGAGCGTGAGTGTCACGATGACGGCAAGCGAACCTGCGGCCACACGTCGAGCAAATGTGATTGCAGCGATCAACGCACAGTCGCCACAGACTGGCGCTTACGCTCGAGATACCGGGAGTAACGGAATCACAATTGCCACGGCGGATGGCCGTAACTTGTCAATCTGGCACGACTCCTCAATTGCTGCTTCGGAGTTTGGCCTTGGATCGGCTTCGGGAGTTACAGGAATCGCCGACGCCACTGCCACTTCCACCTCTGCAGCCACTATTTATGGCAAGGTAATTTTGACCTCACAGGACCGAATTAAAGTGGAAGCAGGGTTCGACGGTTTTAACAGTGACTCAAACTTCACGGCACTTGGATTCGAAGAGGGTACATTTGGCGGAGAAGTGGTCAGCGCAGATGGCAAGATGTCTCCGCCTCGGACTGGCCGCTTGGCCTTTCAGGTGGGCGCCTCGGCTGGCCAGTTGATTACGATTGACTTGGCTGACTTCGGCAAAGGGGGTTTGATCACCGGCGCCATTACTGCGGACGTTGATGACCCTGGCCGTGTGACCACCAAAGGCACCAACACCACCCGAAACATGACTGCGGGCAATTACACGCTCTATGTGAACTCTGTAGAGGTGCCAGTTTCTTTTGGTACGGGTGACACGGTGGATCAGAGAAATGTGCGTGTGAAAGATGCAGTTAATCTGCTCACGGCACAGCATGGGATTGTGGCCTCATTCAGAGAGGGTGTTGATACGGGCCTGACCCTTACCAACACCTCAGGCCAAAACTTGTCTGTCTGGTTCGACAGCGATGTGATTACAAGTGCCTCTGAGTTTGGCTTGGGTAATGCGGATGGTGTGACCGGGTCTCCGGGAGTAACAGCTCAGTTCTCTGGTGCAAAAATTCTCTATCCAGCCACTAACAATATTCGATCGGCCTCGAACGCGACAGCCGTTCTTAGCAAGTTGGATCGCGTGATGGACAACGTGAACGCGAACCGGGCCAATATGGGTGCTGTGATTAATCGGCTCACCTACGCAATGGACAACCTGAGCAACGTTTCGACGAATTCCTCGGCCTCGCGATCGCAGATTGAGGATGCAGATTACGCCCAGGCCTCTACGGAGTTGGCGCGCACGCAGATCATGCAGCAGGCGGCTACGGCCGTGCTCGCCCAGGCCAATATGAGCCAGCAGACGGTGCTTCAGTTACTCCAGGGGTAATGGGGTCTAGTTATGGCGATCGGATTTAGACTTCCAGCTATGGATCGCCAATCCAGCCCCAACCCGAACAATCGCCCTGGCCTTAAGCGGCCCCAATACCCCACCGGCTTGAATTGGAAAAAGCCCGGGGAGCAGGCCGAGCCGACTCCTTGTGAGGAGCGGGCGGTCAAGCCTCGCGTGCCCTGCAAGGTCTGCCGACTGATTCGGGTTTATTTGATTTTTGCCCTTCCGCTCATTTTTATGTCTTTCTTTGGCATTAAGGTTGATTGGCCAGAGGACATCAACATGACTGCGGTGGTGGGCAATGTCTTTTTGGGTGGCTTCTTGGCCATGGTGGCTTGGCGTGTCTACACCGATTACTTCAAGAAAAAATAACGTTCCCGCTCAGCGCCCCCCCGATTGCTGGTCTTGCCGGCATTTCGCCATTAGCTGGGACCCGCGCATGCCTTACTCATGCCGGGCTATGGGGTTCAAGAGCAAAACCATTCCCTGTCTGGAAGTAATTGGGGCCGATGGCCGCCCCTGCATGGGGTTTACGCCCAAGCCCGACAAAGGCCTTGCTTGAACGGAGAGCGAGCGCTTATACTTGTACATAATTTAGTACAAGTTAGAGGGGTCTCCAATGCGCGTTGTTAACTTCTCTCAAGCGAGAAGCGGTCTCAAGACCGTGATCGACCAAGTCATTGCCGATGCGGACTACACCGTGATTTCGCGCAGAGATGCGCCCGATGCGGTTCTGATGTCACTCGACACCTTCAATGGACTGATGGAGACCGTTCACCTACTCAAATCCCCCGCGAATGCAGCCCACTTGGCGCGCTCAATCGAGCAGTTTCGGTCAGGTCAGGTGCAATCGAGGGATCTGAGTGATGCCGAATGAGCAGTCTCGGCTGCGGCTCACTTGGACGTTGGCCGCATGGGAGGACTACACGTATTGGCAGGGCCAAGACAAGAAGACACTAAAGCGGATTAACACCCTCATTAGAGACTCTCTTCGAGAGCCGTTCCATGGCATCGGCAAGCCCGAGCCATTGAAAGAGAACCTCTCGGGGTTCTGGTCCCGGCGCATTGATGACACCCATCGACTCGTTTATTGCGTGGAGGGCGAGTTGCTCGTAGTGGTTGCCTGCAGATACCACTACACGTAGGGGCGCGGACTAGCGGGCTGCCACCGTGCCGCCAGTTCCCCGTGCATTAATTACTGCCACACGGGTTTCGCCTGCGCCATCGAAGAGCCGAATGCGCTGGGCCGAGTAGATATCGTTGTTGACCATGAAGCGGGCTTTGGGCCCATAGGGGCAGAGCTCGTTGGCGGGGAAAGACATTGCGAAAACGCCGGCCGGTAGGAACTGGTTCACATGAACAATGGCAATCGACTCCTCACCTTTCTTGACCATCAGCGCCTCGGATCCGGCCAGCTCAAAGGTCATCCCATCGACCTTCACGCAGGAAGGGGGAAGATACTGAGGGGCATCGGAGCCGCCGGGTTTGGCGCCTGGCCCGCCCGCGCCGCCGGGGGCGCCGGCTGGCGCGTTCTGGGCGAGTGCCATTCCCCCAGCCCAAAGCAGAGCGGCCAGTACCGCGAGGGAGGTCGAGAGTAGATGCGGCCTTTCAGCGGGAGCGGGGCGAGGTCGAAGCGTTTTGTTCACCCTAATATTGTCGGATGGATTGGGGCGATCTTGACTGAGCGGAGCGGGCATCCGTTGAAAATTGAGTCAAAATGGCGCAACACCGCTCATTCAGATGGAGAAACCTTGGGAAATAGCGCCGAAACGTCTCGTAGGGAGAATGATCAGATCCCCGACAAGCATCGAAGCCTCGACGAGGAGGGTAACCAGCGAGTCGCAGGTTCACCTCAGCAAGAGGAAAGGTCATACCTCCTCTCGCCGGTCTCCCTCGGGCGATCAAGATTGCCGCTTGAGAAGGCATCACAGATTGCAGATTTCCTCGAAGACTTGGAGATCCTCAAGCGCTTGAGGGTCAAATGAGCCGTCGTTTCGGAAAACTGCTTTGGCGCCACTTAAGGCGTGTCGCCCTCGCCGCTCTCGCCACGATTTGTCTTGCCTCGCCCCTCGCGGCCCAGGCGCCCGCTGCGGGCAACGACCCCAATCGGCCCTTCAGCGCGCCCCTTCAGGCGGGCCTGAATGCACTGGAGCGAAAGCATTACTCCACGGCCCTTCGAGCCTGGCAGCCCATGGCCAACTCGGGCGAACCCCGGGCACAGAACAATATGGGAATCATGTACGAGCGGGGGCTTGGGGTGACCCAGAGCTACCCCGAGGCCATGAGTTGGTATCGCAAGGCGGCCGACCAAGGCCTGCCCGAGGCCCAGTTCAATCTGGGGCAGCTCTATCACAACGGCTACGGCACCGAGGTGAACAATGGACAGGCGGTGGCCTGGTTCCAGCGGGCGGCCTCGCAGGGGCTGGCCGATGCCGAGTACATGTTGGGGCTGCACCTTTATTCGGGCAAGGGCATCCGCAAGGACCCCCTAGCGGCCAAGGTTCAGTTCATGAAGGCGGCGAGAAAGGGCTATGGAAACGCCCAGTTCATGACGGGATACTTATTCCTGGACGAGCAGGCCGGCAAACAAGATTTTGTGGCTGCCCACATCTGGGCCATTGTTGCCCAGATGAACGGCTACCAGGGTGCCGAAGAGATTCTGAACTTCACAACCTTCAAACTCGAGCGAACCCAGATTGACCGGGCCCACCTGGCAGCGAGGCGCTGCCTTAATTCGGGCTATCGGGAGTGTCCGCAGTAGCAACGGCGCATCTTTGCCGGAAGGGCCTTGCCGTCGGAAAAATGTCGCCGCTTTTGGCATAGGGGTTGCTTAGTACTCACCGAACCATTCCCAAAGGGGTTTTTTAGGTGAGTACACAAGACGATCAAGCATGCAACGCCCTCTGGCTGGACCCATACCAGCCGGCCGGTGAGACCGAGCGCGCCCGACTGGCCGCCGCGGGCCTGAGCCTGCTTTCAGTCCGCACCCTTGAAGACCTTCGCCATGCGCTGAGAACAGCCAAGACCGTCGTGGTCCGGCTGATGGATTCCACCGAACTCCTTGGCGAAGTCCGGCTGCTGGTTGAGGCCTTCAAGAAGGACATTCCCATTATTTGTCGCTCCGCCCCGGGCAACATGACGCTTGCCGTGGCCGCAATGCGTTCAGGCGCCTGCCATGTGATTGCGGCAGACGACTACTCCGAACATGCCTGGCGAGATGCCCTGGCCCATGTGGCCGATGCGGAGGCCACCAGCACCTCCCATAGCAATGCAGCCAAAAAATCCGCCCCCCAGTCTGCTGCTGCAGCGGGTCGTCGCGATGCCGTGATTGAGACGGTTAAGACATTTGTATTCGCAGACCCCAGCAGCCAAAAACTCTTGGCCCTGGCCCAGCGCGTGGCCCAGGCCGCGGTCACCACTCTAATCACCGGACCCACGGGTGCCGGAAAAGAAGTCTTGGCCACTGTTATTCATGAGTCGTCTTCGCGTGCCTCGGGCCCGTTTGTGAGTCTCAATTGTGGTGCGATTCCCGAGAACCTCATGGAGGACATGCTCTTCGGGCATGAGCGCGGGGCATTTACTGGCGCCCATCGCGACCACAGAGGAATTTTTGAGCAGGCCCACGGGGGCACGGTATTCCTTGACGAGATTGGCGAGCTGCCGATCGGCCTTCAGACCAAGTTGCTTCGCGTGCTGCAAGAGAAAAAGGTCACCCGCCTGGGTGGCCAGCAGGCCATCGATGTGGACTTCCGACTCGTGGCCGCCACCAACAAAGACCTCAAGCAGGCCATGCTCGATAAGGAGTTTCGAGAGGACCTCTACTTCCGCATCAGCACCTTCCGTCTTGCCATTCCCGCCTTGCATCAGCGCGCTGCAGACATTCTTCCGCTTGCTGAGCAGATGATCATTCGCTTCTCGGGTGCCCTGGTTGCCCCACGACTCTCTACCCCTGCGCAGCAGGCGCTGATTGCTTACCCTTGGCCAGGCAATGTTCGCGAGCTCGAGAATGTGATTCAGCGCGCCATTGTTCTGAGTGGCGGCGAGGAGATCACGCCAGACCATTTAATTTTTGATGACCTTGCTGGTCTCGATCGGGCGATGCTCTCGGGCTTCGCGCAGGCCGAGCTGCCTCTGGCATTTCTGCCTGAGCGCACGAACAACACGACCGAGTCGCAGCGCGCGTTCAATGAGGATTCCCGCTCGACTGTCATTCCTTTTGCATCGAACTCCGCAGGCGCGTGGACTGGATCTGGGGCAACCCACGCATCCAGTGCGCCTTACGCATCGGGCACATCGAGTACCCCGAGCGCCCCCATCCGTCTGCACGATGCGGTCAAGAGCAACGAACACCAGATGATTCTTCGCGCCATAGAGGCCGCACCGACCAAGGCCGAGGCCGCCAAGATGCTTGGCATTAGCCCGCGCACCCTGCGCTACAAAATGGCCCAACTGAAAATGGCAGGTGCCGCATGATCGATAAGACCAGCCAGGCAGCGGGCATTGCCGACATGCTCGCCCAGATTCGTGCCTACCAAACACAGGTGCAAAGCAAGGTGGCCCAGCCACCGGTGCCTGCATCGTTATCGGGCCCCACCATGGGCCAGATGATTGAGTCGGCCACGCAGTCCATGTTCAACACCGCGGCTGCCAAGTCGGCCTCGCCGACCATTGCGCCGGTCACCCGTGCACCTGAAGGCTATGTAGACCCCAACAGCACGGCCGGCCCCAGCCTGCCTCTGCCCGAGGTTCGCAAGCCAAGCTTCGGCGAGGTGGTGCGCAGCTCGATTGAGTCGGTCAATGACTTGCAGATGCGTTCGTCCGCCCAACGCACCGCCTATGAAAAGGGCGAGGACATCCCACTGACCGATGTGGTTTTGGGAATGCAAAAAGCATCGCTGGCCTTTGAGGCGACCTTGCAGATTCGCAACAAGGTGCTCAAGGCCTACGAAGACGTTTTGAACATGCCGGTTTAAAGATTAACTAGGAAACAATCATGGCTGCTGACAATCCATCTCTCCCGAATCCCGGCATGGCCGCGGGCCTTCCCGTGCCCATGGGCGGCGGGGCGGGCAATCCAAACGGTGCGCCTGGCTCTAACGGTGCCAACGGCATGTTCGGAACCGGCGGCGGGGCTTCCCCCAACGGGGCGGGTGCCACTGCGGTATTGCCTCCTGGTGCAAATTCTGTGGGTGCTGCGGCTGTTAGTGCAGCCCAGGCGGCTCAGGCGGCTGCTGCGCAGGCCGCGGCCGCGGTCGCAGGCGGTGCGGCGGGCTTAAAACGCACCATTGAAAACATTCCGGCCGTTCAGCGGTCGCCCACCGTGAAGATGATTCGCGAGGCCTTGAACCAGCAGTCGGTCAAGAAGGCCGTTCCTGGCTTGATTGCCTTCTTTGTCTTGGTCCTGTTCCTTATTCTCTACAGCATGATGCAGCCTTCGCCCGCTCGAGCATTAATGCCTGGTATGAGCGAGACCGATTCGCAGGCCGCGGTTGAAGCGCTGAAGTCGGCCTCCTTCGATGTGAAGGTGGACCCCCAGTCGGGCAACCTGATGGTTCCTGGCGACAAATACCACGAGGCCCGCATTTTCTTGGCTTCCAAGGGCATTCCCAAGCAGCCGCTGCCTACGGGAATCGACTCCCTGAGCAAAGAAAACGCCATGACCACGAGTCAGTTCATGGAGCAGGTGCGCTATATCAAGGCCTTGGAAAATGAACTCGCCTCGAGTGTGATGCAGATTGGCACCATTCAGGCCGCACGTGTTCACCTGGCCCTGCCCAAGCAGAGTGTGTTTGTGCGCGACCGGGCCCTGCCCAAGGCATCGGTGGTGGTTACCCCCCAGCAAGGCCGCGCAGTCACCAGCGGCCAGGTCGATGCCATTGTTCATTTGGTCTCTTCGAGCGTGCCTTACTTGGCCGCCCAGCACGTGTCTGTGGTCGATAACCTGGGCAATCTGCTCACCGATCGGAAAGAAAACACCCCCATGGGCATGACATCGGCCCAACTCACCCACAAGCAGCATGTGGAGGAGGTGTATCGGGCCCGCATTCTGGAGATGTTGATTCCTGTTTTGGGTGAGCCCAATGTGCGCTCGCAGGTTGATGTGACCCTGGACTTCACCCAGGTGGAGATGGCCACCGAGGATTTTGACAATGCCAAGACCGGCCCCAAGACCCGTTCGGAAGTCTTGGCCGAGGACCGCAGCCAGAAGATCAACGCCGAGGGTGTGCCGGGCTCTATTACCAATGCGCCCCCACCGCCAACCGATACAAACTTGGCCACGGGTGCTTCGGCGCAAGATGCCTTGGAGGAGAACACCACGCTCTCCAAGCGCGCAACCCGAAACTATGAAATTGACAAAACGGTTCGTTATACCCGCAACCCCTTGGGTGGTGTCACGCGCGTTTCCGTGGCGGTGGTGGTCAACGAAAAGCCGGCTATGAAAGACGCCGATGGCAAGCCCATTCCCCACCCCAATGATTCGGTCCACGGGTACTCCGCCGAGGAGCTCGAGCGCCTGACCAACCTGGTTCGCGGGGTGGTGGGCTACAAAGAAGGCCGCGGTGATGTGGTGACGATTGTTCCCACTCGCTTTGCCCCAGGTGAGGAGGCCAAGCCTTGGTATGCCGACGATGCCGTGATGCAAAACATGAAGATCTTGATTGCTGCCTTGATCTTCTTGATTATTCTTCTTACGGTGGTGCGCCCAGTGATTAATCACCTCACCGGCAAGAGCATGGACATGGAAGAGATGGCCCGTATGCAGGCCGAGCAAGAGGCCGCTGAGCTTGCCGCCTTGGCTGCTCTGCAGCCACCGCCTCCTGCCGCCTTGCTCGAGGGCCAAGGCCAGCAAGATGCCAATGGCGTGCAACTTGGGCCCGACGGTCAACCCCTGCAAGGCGTGCGGCTGGGGCCTGATGGCCAACCGCTGCCCGCCGATCAGCAGGCCAAAACGGAACTCTCGGAGGCGGAAATGGGAATGATTGAAATTGGAGAGGGCGAGAGCCTGGAGGAGATCAAGGCCAAGCTCAAACCGAAGAAATCTTCGATTTCCATCGACATGCTCAACACGGCAAACTCTTATGATGACAAGGTGGCACTCATACGCTTCCTGGTCTCAGAAGACTCCGGCCGGGTGGCCACCGTTCTCAAGAACATGATGCGCCCTGCTGCGGGCTGATAGAGGGATATAGACATGCCTGAAGAAGCCAAAAAAGACGACAAGGCGGTGGCCACCGTCCCGGCGGTGCCGGGGGGGCCCGAGCCCCTGCCCGATTCGGTTCGCGAGGAAATTGAGGCGCTCAACACCACCCAGCGCGCTGCAGTTCTGATGCTGCTGCTCGGTGAGCAGCAGGCCGCCGACATCATCAAGTTTCTGAACCCCAAAGAGGTTCAGGCCTTGGGTGCAGCCATGACCTCAGTCGCGGATTTATCGCAAGAGGCCATCACCGCTGTGCTCGATGACTTCATCTCAACGATTAAGAAGCAGACCAGCCTGGGTCTGGGCAGTTCGGACTATGTCGAGAATGTGCTCAAGCGGGCCCTGGGCGAGGACAAGGCGGCTTCGGTCTTGAGCCGCATCATGCCGGGTGCTTCGAGCAAGGGCCTGGAGATTCTGCGCTGGATGGACGCACGGTCCATTGCTGACATGATTCGACTCGAGCACCCCCAGGTGATTGCCATTATTTTGTCGGTCTGCGATTACGACGTGGCCGCCGATGTGCTCACTTTCTTGCCCAACGACATTCGGCCCGAGGTCATTCGACGCGTGGCTGCACTCGAGACCGTTCAGCCCTCGGCCATGCAAGAACTCGAAGTGATCATGAAGGAGCAGTTCTCTAAGAGTTCGTCTGCGAAGTCTTCGAGTTTCGGGGGCATCAAGGCCGCTGCAAAGATCATGAACTTCACCAAGAGCGATCTGGAGTCGGCCATTCTCGGTGGCCTCAATGAACTCGATGCCGATATCGCGATGAAGGTGCAGGACAACATGTTCTCCTTCGAGAACCTGGTCAGCATCGACAACCGCAGCGTTCAGACCCTCATGCGCAATGTGGAGCAGGAGATGCTGATGGTTGCTCTGAAGGGCGCCACCGAGCCCGTCAAAGAGAAGTTCTTTGGCAATATGTCCACACGGGCCCGCGCCATGTTCATCGACGAGATGGAATCACGCGGCCCCTTGCGGATTACCGATGTGGAAGATGCCCAGAAGGCCATCATGCGGATTGCGAAGAAGCTCTCGGACAAGGGTGAGCTGATGCTCGCAGGACGCGGCGATGACTTTGTTTGATTACCCTCGGCCAGAGGACCTCCTAAAACCAAAGGTCCTCGTCCGCCTTCCCGAGGACCCGCTTTTTGGGCCGACGCGGCATGGCGAGGATTTCTCCGCCCGCTATCAAGACGACGGCGAGATTCGCCTGCGGGGATTCGAGCGGGGCCTGCCTCAGTTGGACCTCGACCAGCAGTCGGCGCCGAAGTCGCCATTCTCTCGGGGCATGGCCACTGAAGACGACTCCGGTGGAGATGAAGCGGCTGCGAAAAAATTCGAGAGCACTGATTTTGTGGGTGCAGATGCAGCGAGTGCGGATGCAGCTCTTACTGATGAGACCCAGTTACCGAGTGAGTTGGCCGCCGATGCGGACGCCACGACAACAGAGGGGCAACCGCCTCTCTCAGCCGATGGCGACTCCCAAGCAATGGATTCCGCTGCGGACAACTTGGGCGTTGACCCAGGTGCCGATGCATCAATGGGCTCCGCACAAGATGCCGCTGCATTGCAGAACGTTACTGATGATTCGGTCTCTGCTTCCCCTGATTCCCTGGCCGAGGCCAGTGATGATCTTGACGCCTCACCCGACGTCTCAGCCGACGCCTCCGCTGCCGACAGTGCCGAAGAATTTTCCGCAGAGGCGGCTGAAGCTGAAAAACATTTAATTGGGCTCGATGAGCTCGAAGCGATTCGTCGCGAGGCCTATGAGATGGGCTTTCAAAAGGGCCAAGCGGCCTTGGCCGAGGGCGGCGCAGACGCAGCCCAGGCGATTGATGCCGATGCGACCCAAGCCGGTGAATCTGCTGAATCCGATGAATCCGCTGAGTCCGCAGACGAAGCGTATTTGCGCGGCATTGAAGAAGGCCAGCAGCAGGCACGCTCTGAACTCGAGGCCGAGGTGATGCTGGCCGCCGATGATTGGCGAGAACTCACCAAGTCTCTGGCGGTGGCCGCTCGCGACGCAGAGGCCTTTCATCAACCGCTGCTCAAACTCTCGATGCACCTTGCCGAACAAATGGTCCGTGGCGAACTTACTCTCTCTGGCCATGCCATTACACGCTTGGTCGATCGTGCCTTGTCTGAGTTGCAGCATGAATCGGCCGTACCAATTGTGGTTCGTATGAACCCCGACGACCTCCAACGGTTCAAGGCCTATTCGGCCTCCATTGACGAACAGGTGGATGTTCGGGCCGATCCCAAGCTGATGTCAGGCAGCATTCGTGTGGCCATGAATGGCTCGATGATTGATGACCTCATTGAGCATCGGCGAGATGCCCTCTGGCAGTCATTAATGGCAGCGGCCGAAGGCATTAAGGACTCACCGCCCGACTCTTTCTTGAAGAACGTGGCCATGGTCAAAGAGGCCATGGAGGCGGTGGACTTCGGAGCAGATCTCTCCGCTGGGGAGCAGGGGGTTGTCGAGGCCACCCCCGCCGATCTAACCACGCCTGACTCGGTCTTACCGCCCGACGCGGAGCCCAATTAATGGACTTCGATGCCGTGGCCCAGGCGGCAATCGAACGAAGCTTCGCACCGCCACCTGTTCGAGAGGGAAGTCTGGTGCGCGTCGTTGGCCTGACGCTTGAAGCCAAGGGCCTCATGGCCCCGCTGGGTGCCGTCTGCGAAGTCATTGGCGACGGACCCACACGTGTTCAGGCAGAGGTGGTGGGTTTCCAAGACTACACCTTGTACCTCATGCCCTTCAATGAGCCCAAAGGCATTGGCCCCGGGGCACGTGTTCGCGTCATTGAACCGATTGCTCGCGCACAGCTGGGCCCCGAATTGCTCGGTCGCGTGGTGGGGCCGCGCGGGGAGCCACTCGATGGCAAGCCCGCGCCCGCATGCAGAGTCACCCACGGCCTCGATGGCTTCCCATTGAATGCAATGGAGCGCGGCGCCATTCATGAGGTACTCGATGTCGGCGTCAAAACCATCAACGGCATGCTCACTGTGGGCAAGGGACAACGAATTGGATTGGTCGCCGGCAGCGGCGTTGGAAAGAGCAGCCTTCTGGGTATGCTCACTCGCTACACCAAGGCCGACCTCGTGGTGATTGGACTCATTGGTGAGCGTGGCCGCGAAGTGCAAGCCTTCATACAAGAATCACTGCGCGCCGAGGGCCTGGCCCGATCGGTGGTGGTGGCTGCGCCCGCGAATGTCTCTGCCATCCTGCGACTCAAGGCGGTGCAGTACACGCACCTGATTGCCGAATATTTTCGTGAGCAGGGCAAGAATGTATTGCTGCTGGTCGACAGCCTAACCCGCGTCGCCCATGCGCAGCGTGAGATTGGATTGGCCGTGGGTGAACCGCCCACAGCAAAGGGCTACCCGCCCTCTGTGTTTAGCCTGCTGCCCACTCTGATTGAGCGGGCGGGCATGGGCCGATTCGGCCATGGCTCTATTACCGCCATGTACACGGTCCTCGCAGAGAACGACGACTCGAATGATCCCATTGTGGATATCTCACGGGCCTCGCTCGATGGCCAGGTGATGCTCTCGCGGGCACTGGCCGATGCGGCCCACTACCCTGCGATCGACCTCAACGGTTCTATTTCCAGGGTGATGCAAGGCCTGGTTGAACCCGAGGCCCTGAAATCGGCCAATCGGCTTCGCAGGCTTTGGTCGCTTTATCAGCAGAATCAAGACCTCATTCAGGTGGGGGCCTACCAGGCGGGTTCCAACCCCGATTTAGACGCCGCCATACGCATGCGCTCGGAGCTCGAATCATTCCTCTGCCAGGAGATTCAAACACCGGTGAGTTTCGAAGAGACCCGAGACCAGATGATGTCGCTCGCGGCTCGATCATTGACCGACACCGTGGTGGCCCAGCCGTCGAATCGGCCCATGCCCAATCAGGGCCGCCCAGTCGGAATGACCATCAACCGATAAGCCATGATCCAGCGCAGACAAAAAAGCCTGGAGCTCTTGGCCAAGCTTGCGGAGCAAAAAGAGAAGGCGGCCTTGAATAAGCTCGCTGAGGTGCAAAAGGCCCACGAGCGGCTGGCGGAGAAGTCTCGGCAGGTGGCCGACCTCATGGCCGACTACCGGGCCCAATTAAGCGATATTGGGGAAGACCCGGGGATGGTGAAAACCCAGGCCGTCCACCGCTACATTCGCAATCTGCTTGATGCCCAGGAGCGACTGCGAATCGAGCATGACAAGACCGTGGCCTGGGAGCGGGCCGTGCGAGAAGAATTGATGAACGCTCGGCTGGAGCTCCAGCGGATGCGGTCTCTGGCGGAACGGGGCGAGGCCAAGATTGCCTCCATGGCCCAGAAATCGGAGCAGGTTCGGCTCGATGCCGCGGCCCTCTCGCAGTTCAATCAGCGCAATCAGAAGCCTTCCCCCCGGGCCTGAACCTTCCCCGAATTCCTCGGTCAGACTGCCACTTGACACCAAGCTCGGGTATAGTTCTTGGGGTGGCATTTACTCATCCAAAGATTTGAGGAGAAGAATTCAATGAAAGCTGTTGTCGCTATTGCCGCTATTGCCTTGCTTGCAGGGTGCGCCACTCCCCAACCCGATCAAAAGTCGGCTGCACCCGCTGCACCCGCTGCACCCGCTGCACCCGCTGCGGACAAAAAGGCCGCCGATACTGCCAAGGCCCGAGCCGATGCAATCAAGGCGGCCAAGGCCAAAGTCTTCCAGTTCCCGCCGGCTATCTACTTCGATTACGACAAGTTCGACATCCGCGAGAAATACCACCCAGTGGTCTCCGCATTCGGCAACTATTTGGCCGTGGATGACAAGGCCAAGGTGGTGGTTGAGGGCAATGCCGATGAGCGCGGAACCGTTGAGTACAACCTGGCCCTGGGTCAGAAGCGCGCGGAGGCGGTGAGCATTGGTCTGCAGGCGGTGGGTGCCAAGCCCACTCAGATCGAGACGATTAGCTTTGGCGAGGAAAAGCCTTGGAACAAAGGCAAGACCGAAGAGGCCTTCGCCGAGAATCGCCGGGCTGATCTGAAGCTGCGCTAGTTTTTTCTGTATGTGATTGATCGAGAAGCCCGCCGCCGCGCGGGCTTTTCTATTTACCAGTTACTCTTGAGCGTATGACTGACAAAATCAGAGCCTTTGAAGAAGAGCGAGTGCGAGAGCAGGCCAAGCGACTGCAGGAGGCGCGGCTTGCCCTGGGCCTGACCATCCACGATTTTGTGCAACCCCTGAGCACCTCTCGCTCGCAGCTCGATGCCATTGAGCGAGGGAATGTGGATGCCTTCTATGCGCCTTTCTACTACGAGCGGCTCTTTCGTCGTTATGCGGAGGTGCTCTCTTTTTCACCCGAGGCCATTGACGAAATGGTCCAACGCTTCAGTCCGGAGGTGCCGCAAGATGTGACCGACGCCGATAACTCAAGTGAAGATGCTTGGGCCGAGGGGGCCACGGACGGGCAGTCTTCGGTTGAAACCGATGAGGCCGCTCGGCAGGGTGTCTCTGAGGGCTCCTCCAATTCTTGGGGTGCCCCCAGCGGTGGCAGCGCGCATCGTGTGAGCGAGTCTGGCAGCATTCAGAGCAGCGAGAGCAACGAGGTAATCCCAAAATCGGGTTCGGAGAACGCGCGCAGCAACAACGCCTCTTTGAGTCGGTTAATGAGCGCGGCCGGTGAACAGGCTGCCAAGGGCGATCAGGCATCGAACTGGGGAATCATTGCGGCCTTTGGACTGCTCGCCGCAGGTGTGGTGGTTGCGCTGATTGTTGCCAATTCAGACGACGACCGCGTGCCTGCCAAGGCCCCCGAAGCACCTGCACCGACGGCCGCTCCCGCAGGCAATCCCAACCCGCAGGCAGAGTCATCTGGCGCCCAGCCGGCAGGGCAAGTTTCTGGCCAGCCGGCCTCCAACGCCGCCGTTCCAGCCAAGCCGCCTGCGGCCGCTGGCGCGACAACGCAACCGGCTGCTGTAACACCCAATACCGCTGCCGCAGCCCCAGCGAAGTCCGCGCCGACAGCAACCCCGACAGCAGCCCCGACAGCAACCCCAACCTCGCCCAATCAGGCAACGCCTCCTGCCGCTCCCGCCAAGGCGGCGCCGCCCAGCGCCGCACCTGCGCAGACACCAGCCGCCTCGGTAGCCCCAACTCCGTCAACGACCCCGGCCGCTCCAAACCCTCCATCGAATAACGCGTCGAACCCCGCTGCGCCTGCTGCGCCTGCTGCGCCTGCTGCGCCTGCTGCCTCGCCAGCACCCACGAAGTCCTCGCCCCCCGGACCTTCCTCCTCTGCTCCCGCCATGGAGGTAACGCCCAAGGCCCGCACCTGGATCTGGGTTCGGGAGGCCGACGAGAAGGTTCGTGAGTTTGGCGTTGCTGCTGGCGAGAAGGTGGTTTTTCAAGACATGCCCATTTACTTCGTGATTGCCCGGCCCGGAGAGAGCGATATCCGTGTTCAGGGCAAGGCAGTGAAGCTTCCACGAACCGACCAAGAGCGCGATATTGGTCGCTATGGTCGCAGCCAACTCATCGAGGCCAAGCCGGCCAGCGCCAATTAATCTTCTGCTGTTCTTTGGCCTTGCGGCCATCTGGGGTGCGTCGTTTCTCTTCTTGCGTTATGCAAGCCCCGCCTTCGGCCCCATTCTGGCGGCTGAACTCCGTGTCAGCATCGCCTTCTTCTGCCTTCTTGCGCTCTCGTCGTTGCTCGCAATCTTCCGAGATCGCGCAAGCGGCCCGACACCCTGGAGAGTCTTCACCGTTGTGGCCGCTCTCAATAGCGCGGTGCCATTTGCACTCTATGGCTATGCCGCACTCCATCTTCCAGCGGGCTACCTGGCCATCTTGAATGCCTTGGTTCCCCTCTGGGGCGGTCTGTTGGCCACTGCCTTCTTGGGCGAGCAACTGCGCCTGGGTCTCGTAGGGGCCGTGCTGCTGGCAGGCGTTGGTGTGGGAATGATTGTTCAGCTCGGCCCAGTGAGTCTCAACCTTCAAACGGGTTTTGCGGTTCTGGCTTGTGCCGGTGCCACCCTCTGTTACGCAATTGCAGGGCAACTCACGACACGTTTTCTCTCCGATCGAAGCCCACTTGAGAATGCGACCAAGAGCCTGGGCCTGGCCAGCCTTCTGCTTCTTCCTCTGATTGTTTTTGATCTACCCACCGCAGAGCCCACTCCGCAGGCCTGGGCCTCGGTGCTGGCCTTGGGGCTTTTGTGCTCGGCCTTTGCCTATTTGCTGTTCTTTAGGCTCATTGCCCAACTCGGTCCGATCAAGGCAACGAGTGTGACGTTTCTGATTCCCGCATTCGGAGTCCTTTGGGGGCATCTCTTTCTAAATGAGCCCCTGACCTGGGTGATGGGCCTGGGCTTTGCGCTGGTTCTAATGGCCAGCCTGATCGTGCTTCAACCCACTCGCGAGACTGCCGCCTCGAGCGCCTGAAAAACTGCATCGAGGTCTCGGACGACCACCGGCTGGTTGAGGTGTTGGTCGTCGAGAAAGCCATGGTCGCGGACCTCTTCCATATACATGAGCAGTCCGTCGAAATAACCCATGGTGTTGGCGATGACCAGCGGCTTTTCATGCGCATAGGTGGCCGCACCCGTCCAGACTTCGAATAACTCCTCGAGGGTGCCCACACCCCCGGGCAAGACCAAGAATGCATCGGCCCGACGACTCATCTCGATTTTTCGCTCGATCATGGTCTCGACCTCCACGAGCTCATCGAGGTCTCGCATAACCACCTCGGTGGTCATGAGGTAACTTGGAATGACACCTGTAATGCGAGAGCCCGCATCACGAGCCGCTGTCGCCACAATGCCCATGAGGCCAATCTGGCCCGCGCCGAAGACCATGTCCCAGCCGCGCAGCCCAATGCCCGCGCCGACAGCCTCGGCCAGCGAGGACCAGACCGGGTCATGACCGGTTCGAGAACCACAGAAGACACAGATGCGGGGTGGCCGTTTCGAGGTCGAGGGAGTCGGAGAAGCATTCATAGTCGAGCTTGGATAGAGTATGCGTTATGTTGAAAGAAATCATTCCGTCACTGCTTAGTGAACTGGGCCTTGGCGTGCTGCCTGGGTGGGCGAAACCACTCTTGGCGATGGTGAACCTGGTGGTCATTCTGCTCGCCGCCTGGTTATTGCTCGCGCTGAGCAATCGTCTGCTGAGTGCCTTTCATGAGCGGCTGAAGTCACGCACCGAGTCGGTTGAAGAGCAGCGCCGCATCGAGACTCTCGAGCGGGTCTTTCGATACATGGCCTCGGTGGTTGTCTGGGTGGTGGCCATCATGCTCATGCTCTCGGAGCTCGGCATATCCATCGCCCCCATATTGGCCACTGCCGGTGTGGCCGGACTCGCGGTGGGATTCGGTGCCCAGAGCCTGGTCAAGGATTACTTCACGGGTTTTGTCATGCTCATTGAGAACCAGATTCGTGTGGGCGATCTGGTGGAAGTGGCTGGGAAGACAGGCACGGTCGAGGAGCTCACCCTTCGCTATGTTCGACTCCGCGATTACAGCGGCTCGGTCCATTTCGTGCCCAACGGCATTATTTCCTATGTGACGAACCAGAGCCGAGACTTTGCCTATGCGGTGGTTGATGTCGGAGTGGGTTATGGCGAGGATCTTGAGCAGGTCTTCGCGATCATGCGCACTGTGGCCGATTCCTTGCGCAAAGAAGTGCCCACTCGTTCCAAAATTCTAGATGACCTCGATATTGCGGGGGTGGACCAGTGGGCGGATTCGGCGGTGATGATTCGTGCTCGGCTCAAGGTGGTGGCACTCGAGCAGGCCTTGGTGCGACGAATATTTCTTGCGCGCTTAAAGCAGGCCTTCGATGCACAGGGCATCGAGATTCCCTTTCCGCATCGGCGGGTCATTCAGGTCTCGGAGAATTCAACGCCTCGAGTCGATCAGGCGACGGAATAACACCACAATTACCGCGGCCAACGGCACGGCAATCAAGATGCCGAAGAAGCCAAAGAGGGCGCCAAAAAAAACCAATGCGAATATCACCGCAAGGGGATGGAGGCCCACACGGTCACCGACCAACTTCGGCGTGAGCACAAAACTCTCGAGCAACTGCCCCAGGCCATAGATGATGCCCACTGCAATCAGTGTCTGCATCCACCCCAACTCTAGCAACCCCGATACCAGGGCGAGCAACACACCCAATGCAAAGCCCGCGTAAGGAATGAAGACCAAGAGCCCCGAGATGAGTCCGATCGATAGCCAGCCGGAGAAGCCTGCGATGAGAAGCCCCAAGCTGTAATAGACCGATAGCGCGAGCATGACGCGCAACTGCCCCTGGAGGTAACCCTGCAGCGTGATGTGGACCTCTTTGCTGGCCTCGCGAACATTCTCACGGTGCCTCTCGGGGACCAGCCAGAGGGTCTTGGAAAGAATCTGTGCCCAGTCCTTCAGAAGAAAAAAGAGTGCAACAGGAACCAAGACGAGCCAGCCCAGAAGGGCCAGCAGAGCGCCCAGGCCCGATTGCAGGGCACCCCATACGGTGGAGGAGAGATCGGACGAGCGCGATGAGAGCCAGTCGAGGAGTTTTTGTTTGAGGGCATCGGTGTCATCGATGGGAAGACCCGTCTGCGCAAGCCATGGGTAGACCTGGGCATAAACCGTGGCAATCAATTCAGGCAGGCGTTCCTGGAGTTTGCGAATCTCGTGGTTGACCACTGGGACGCCAATGGCCACCAGGCCGACGACCAAGGCCAGACCCACCAAAATGGCCAGAATGCTAGAGAGTGCGCGCGGGCTGCCCCATGCGCTGAGCCGATTGGCAATGGGCTCGAGCATGTAGGCCAGAAGAAACGCAGCGGCAAAGGGGGCAAGTGCCTCGGTCATCAATTGCTCTGAAGTAAACCAGCGATGAGAATAACCGAGCTACCCGCCAATAGCCCAGGAATGAGCCCACCCAATCGCGGATGGCGCCAGAGCATGACTGCGAAGCCAAGGCCGGCTGACAGGAGCCGCGCACTGGTGGGCAGTTCGGCCAAGAGACCCACCGGCAGGGTCATGATTCGAAAGACGAGCCCCGCCACCATGGCGTAGGTGACGCAGGCAATCCACTTGAAGAACTCACTATTGGTGTTGATCCGGCCCGAGAGGCCCACGCCCAGGGCACGCCAGAGATAGGTGCCGACCACCGCACCAAAGAGTGCCCAGACCTCTGTCACGGCCTGCCTCGAGCATCGCGGATTCGAATGAATAGGTAGGCAATGGTCCCGCCGATGAGTCCGGTGGCCAGCAGGCTGTAATCGCGAGAGACCAAATAGGTGAGTGGGCCCAAGAAAGCGCCAAGGAATATGGCGACTCTGTTTGCAGGCGGGCGCACCTCTGCAAAGGTGAGCAGGAAAAACAGTGGATTGAGGAATACAAGGGCCAGGGTAATGGGCAGCGGCACAGTGCCCGCCAGTTGATAACCAATGGCGGTTGCCGGGGCCGAGACGCCCCAGCAGACCAGGCCCAGCCCACAGAAGTAGGCGCGTCGATGAAGGGGGTCCATCTTTGGGAAGTCGCGCATGGCGATGGCCCAACTGGTCATCGAAAGCGTGTGCACCCATAGGTAGAGCTTCGCATCGCGACGCTCGGCAGGAATCTGCGGCAGCACCGTTAGAGTCATGGGAAGAAAGCGCGCCGCGGTGAGTGCGGCAGCCAAACCGATCACAAATGCGGTGGCGCCGGTGGCGATCATCTCTGCAAAGACCACCTGACCGGGCAGTGCGTACATGAGCAGGCTGCTGGCCGTGGTCACCCAGAACGAGAGCCCGATGCTGTGGCCCAAGGCCCCAAAGCCCAGCATGCCGGCAAACAACACGGCCGCCGGGGCGCCGAGTGCGTCTCGCAGGCCGCTTTTGAATGCTTGGGCTTCGGATTCGAAGATCAGTGAAGGGGGGTGGGTGCTCATGCGGGCGGGGTCGCGAATCCTGAATTGTATGATTGCCCGCAATGAAGACACTTTTCTCCAGCCTCTACCGGCGAGTGATGCTCTGGTCTCGCCATCCGCGTGCGGTCTGGATTCTGGGAGGGCTCAGTTTTGCCGAGTCCTCTTTCTTCCCGATTCCACCGGATGTGATGCTTGCTCCTATGAGCCTCGCCCAGCCAAGGCGAGCCCTCTGGTTCGCAACGGTTACCACAGTCACTTCTGTTGCGGGCGGTGTGGCGGGCTATCTGATCGGCCTCTGGGCCTTCTCGGCCATTGAGCCTTGGCTGATGCAGTCGCATTATTGGCCCGCGTTTCTGAAGGCCCAAGAGTGGTTCGATGAGTGGGGTTTCTGGGCGGTTTTTATTGCAGGCTTCTCCCCAATTCCATACAAAGCATTCACCATCGCAGCGGGTGTTGCGGCAATGCCCCTGCTGCCCTTTGTCTTGGCCTCTCTGATTGGGCGCGGTGGCCGCTTTTATCTCGTGGCCTTGCTGATGCGGTGGGGTGGTTCCGCCATGGAGGAGGCCCTGGCGCGAATCGTGGATCGACTCGGCTGGATCACTGTAGGACTTCTTCTGCTGGCCCTGGCTTGGCAGGCCTGGTCCTAGTCACCAGCCAAACACCCGCCACTGTGGTGAGTGTTCCCAGCACTGTAATCAGCGTGATCGGCTCATCGAAGAGAACCCAGTCCATGGCGGCCGTAGTGGGTGGCGTGAGATAGAGCAGGCTGGTGACATTGGTGGCTGCGCCTTCTCGAATGAGCACGAAGAGCAGCGAGATGGCCCCAATAGAGATGGCGAGGACCGACCATGCCATTGAGAAAACAAACTCGGGATGCCAGTTGATTACGCGGGTCTCTAAAAAGAAAACAAATGGCAGGCAGACCAGGGCAGCCGCCACAAACTGAATCGACATGCCGGTCATCAGATCAAAGTCGGGGCAGGCCCGCTTCTGATACAGGGTTCCGATGGTGATTGATGCCAGTGCAATAGCCGAGAGGCCCAGGCTCAGTGTGGTGAGCCCGGTGAGTGAGACCTTGGTGGCCACCACGAGCCCCACACCGGTGAGCCCCATGGCAAGTCCGATCCATTGGGTGGGGTGGATGCGTTCACGAAGAAGGCTCAAAAACGCGGCGGTCAGGATGGGTTGCAGGCCCATGATCAGCGCCACCAGGCCGGCGGTCATGCCCTCGCGAACCGCTGCCCAGACGCCGCCCAGGTAGCCCGCCTGAAGCAGCAAGCCCGCAATGGCGATGCGAAGAGTGAGCGCCGCAGGCGGCCACGGCCGGCGCAATACAAGTGCAATGGGAATGAGCAGCATGAGCACGAGCACAAATCGAATCAGAAGAAAGGTCATGGGCTCGGCATGGGGCATGCCGTAGCGGGCCACAATAAAGCCGCTGCTCCAGATGAGCACAAAGATGAGCGGGAAGCTCGCGCGCAGTGGGGCGGGGATGGTCATTCGGGGGCTTGAGGCGGCAGAGGCATTTGCATCGATTTGGGGGGATAATGCCTGAATGTCATTTAAAGACCTGGGGCTCCACCCAGACATTCTCCAAGCCGTTGTGCAGGCAGGCTACGAGAACCCCACACCGATTCAAGAGCAGGCCATCCCGCATGTGATGTCGGGCCTCGATGTCATGGGCGCGGCCCAGACCGGAACGGGCAAAACAGCCGCCTTCACCCTGCCTATATTGCATCGGCTCATGCCGCATGCGAGCACCAGCGTGTCGCCCGCGCGCCATCCGGTGCGGGCCCTCATGCTCGCCCCCACCCGCGAACTCGCCGACCAGATCTTTCAGAATGTGCAGCAGTATTCGAAGAGCACACCGCTTCGCTCTGCGGTGGTCTTTGGTGGTGTGGACATGAACCCGCAGGTCGCCAACCTTCGGGCGGGCGTGGAGATCCTCATTGCCACCCCCGGCCGACTCCTCGACCATGTGCAGCAGAAGTCGGTGAACCTCTCGCAGGTCACTATTCTTGTGCTCGATGAGGCCGATCGAATGCTCGACATGGGCTTTCTGCCAGACCTCCAGCGCATCGTGAATCTCCTGCCCAAGGAGCGCCAGAGCCTGCTCTTCTCCGCCACCTTCTCGCCCGAGATCCGCAAACTCGCCAAGACGTTTCTCAAAGAGAATCCCGTGTCGGTGGAGGTCGCCCGGCGCAATGCCACGGCCGAGAATGTCACCCAGCAGGTCTATCGGCTCGATCGTCCCGAGGCCAAGCGCGCCGCCGTGATTGAGTTGGTCAAGACCCTGGGCCTGCGTCAGGTGATTGTCTTTACCAATACCAAGATTGGTGCGGGCCGACTGGCCCGTGAACTCGTGCGAGAGGGCATTGCCGCAGATGCCATTCATGGTGACAAGAGCCAGAATGAGCGCTTGAGCACCCTTGATCGTTTTAAGAAGAACGAGGTCGAGGTGCTGGTGGCCACCGATGTGGCCGCCCGAGGACTCGACATTGCAGAGTTGCCGGCGGTCATCAATTACGACCTGCCGCACACACCCGAAGACTATGTTCACCGTATTGGTCGCACGGGCCGTGCGGGCGCATTTGGTCAGGCCATCTCTCTGATGACCGATGACGACGAGCGCAACCTCAAGGACATTGAGGCCCTTGTTGGCAAGAAGTTTTCTCGCGAGCACCTGCACCTGAGTGCGGCCAGTCTTCGTTCACGGGGTGCAGGCAGCTCAGGTGATTCCAGTGGGTTTTCATCGTCGCGCCACTCGGATCGTTCGGATCGTTCGGATCGTTCGGAGAATTCGGATCGCTTGGATCGTTCAGAACGCTCGGATCGTTCAGACCGAGCCGATCGATCGAGTCGAGGCGGCCGAGCCGGGGCCTCTGGTTCTTCTTCAAGCGCATACGCGGCTGCGGTGCGTCGCCCACCTGCCCAGCCCTCGGACCCAATCTTCTCTCAGCCCTATGTGGAGCGCGAGCCGGCGCAAGCCGCCACTGCTACTGGGAATGCGAATGGAAGTGGCTCGGCGGATGCGGGTGGCGGGTCGACTGGGCAAGTCAATGCGCCCAATTCGGCCCCGCCCACTTCGGTCTCATCTGCTCGAGCGGCGCTGTCTCGATCGAGCGCCATTACCCGGCGTGGCGAGGAAGTGCCTGCGCTGCTCGGTGGCCTGCGCAAGGCCAAGGCCTAGCCCAGACGAAATTTTTCTTGCATCGGGGCCTCCACGGCCTCGACCCACGCCCGAGGCATGTGGGCCTCTAAATGCGCCCAGGCCTCTTTGAGTTGACTCATTACTTTTTCGCTGCAACCAAGGGCTTTGGCCTGGTTCTGCTTGGAGAGCTTCTGGCCCTCTGAATTGCGTGCAACGGGAACATGAATCACCTCGGGTTGATGCAGGCCAAGGGCGGATTGAAGCATTCGGTGACGAGGCAGCGAGGCGAGCAAATCGTCGCCTCGGACAATGCGGGCGATGCCTTGATGCGCATCGTCGATTACCACCGCGAGGTGATAACTCCATAAGCCGTCTGCGCGCCGAATAACAAAGTCATCGAGCCCCTGCGGGGGTTCGAGACTCAAGGCCGTTTCGCTGCGAAATCGAGCGGCATGGCCGGGCCTTTGAAGCAAAAGCGTCGCCGAGTCAGGCAATCCCGATTCGGGGAATCCGGACTCGGAGAATCCCGACTCGGGCAATCCCGACTCGGAATTCGGCGGTCGACAGATTCCTGGGTACAACAACTCGCCATCTTCACTTCGCCGGGCCAAACCATCCTCGGCCCAGGCGAGGAGCCGACTGCGACTGCAGCTGCATTCATAGCAGAGGCCCTTGGCATACAAGTCCAAGAGGGCACTCTGATAGGCCTGGTAGCGATCGGACTGATAGAGCACGCCGTTGCTGCGGCCACCGAGCGCAGTTGGAAAATCATCCCAGACAAGGCCGTGGTCGCGCAGTTGTTGAAGAATGGTCTCGGCTGCACCGCGTTGTTCACGTGGCGGGTCGATGTCTTCCATACGAACCCACCACCGAAGACCGTTGGCCTTGGCATCGAGGTAACTCGCCAGGGCCGCAATGAGCGAGCCCAGGTGAAGGGGGCCCGTGGGCGAGGGGGCGAAGCGACCCGCAGCGGGGCAATTCATTGAGCGAATGCGCTCGTTCGACCAAGGCGTTCCACTGAATGCATTCTCTTCACGTGGTGAGCGTCACTCGATGGCGCGGTGGCCATTAACGCCTTTCGCCTCTAACGCCTCTAGCGCCTCTACTGCCTCTGCCGCCTCTAGCGCGCCTTCGCCGTCTGAAGATTCGCGAACGCCGAATCGGCCGCCTTCAGAATGAAGTCGATGGGCTCGCCCTGGTGTTGAATCGATAAAAATCCCGCCTCGTAGGCGGAGGGCGCCAGGTAGACGCCGCGATCGAGCATGGCATGAAAGAAGCGATTGAATTGATCGCGGTCGCTCGCGGTGACATCGTCCATGTGCTTGGGCAGTGATTTGCTGAAGTAGATGCCAAACATGCCCCCAACGCTGTCTGCGACGAAGCCTTCAATTCCTGCATTGCGAGCGCGTTGCACCAGGCCTTGCATGAGTTCGCTGGTGATGCGAGTAAGGGTCTCGAAGAAGCCAGGTTCGGAGATGATCTTAAGAGTGGCGATGCCTGCGGCCACTGCCACGGGGTTGCCCGAGAGCGTGCCCGCCTGATAGACCGGCCCAAGTGGCGCGACCACCGACATAATTTCTTTGCGACCGCCGAATGCACCCATGGGCATTCCACCACCAATGACTTTGCCCAGCGTGGTGAGGTCGGGGGCGATTCCCGTGAGGCCCTGGACTCCTCGAGCACCAACACGAAAGCCCGTCATCACCTCGTCGAAAATCAGCAGGCTCTTGTGACTGTCGCAGAGCCGGCGAAGGGTCTCGAGAAAACCCGGCACCGGGCGCACCAAATTCATATTGCCCGCGATGGGCTCGACAATGACCGCCGCAATCTGCGCGCCGTGTTCGGCAAAGCAGGCCTCGACACCCGCGGTGTCGTTGTAATCCAGAACGATGGTTTCAGCGGCGAATGATTCGGGCACACCAGCCGACGTGGGGTTGCCGAATGTAAGCAGGCCCGAGCCGGCCTTGACTAGAAGGCTGTCAACATGGCCGTGGTAGCAACCCTCGAACTTCAGAATCTTTGATCGCCCAGTGAAGCCGCGGGCCACGCGAATAGCCGACATGGTGGCCTCGGTGCCGCTTGAGGTCAATCGCATCATCTCCATTGAGGGCAGGTGGTCGCGAACCCATTCGGCCAACTCGACTTCACCGGCCGTTGGGGCACCGAACGACAAGCCCGATTCGGCCGCCTTCTGAACTGCAGCGATTACGCTGGGGTGGGAGTGGCCGACGATGGCAGGGCCCCACGAGCAGATGGTGTCGACATAGCGATTGCCGTCGGCATCCCAGAGATACGGCCCCTGGGCCCGCGCGAAAAAGCGCGGTGTGCCCCCCACCGAACGAAAGGCCCGCACCGGGGAATTCACTCCGCCCGGAATGGTCTGTTGGGCACGTGCGAAGAGCGACTGGCTCTGAGTAATAGAGGGGATCGAGGTGGGTGCGTTCAAGGGCTGTTTTCCTGTGGACTGGTAAGATCAAGCTGCATTCTAAAACGCGACCGACCATGAAAACTTATATGTGTCTCATCTGCGGCTGGATCTACGACGAAGCCGCTGGCCTGCCCGACGAGGGCATTGCACCAGGAACAACGTGGGAAGACATTCCCATTACATGGACATGCCCCGAGTGCGGCGCGCAGAAGTCTGACTTCGAGATGGTTGAGGTCTAGACCTCCAACTTCTCGAGGCGTCTAACTTCTCGAGGCCTCCAACTTCTCGAGGCCCCTCTCTTTCTTCTTCACGACATCGAACCGCGCGAGGGTCTCGCGCCGGGCCACATCGTGGTCCACAACGGGGTGTGGGTAGTCTCTTCCGAGTTGAAAGTTCGCCTGCCCTGTCAGTTCCGGTTGAACCGACCAAGGCGCATGAATCGCTTTGTCAGATAGTTGGGCGAGCTCGGGCACATAGCGTCGAATGAAGGCCCCTTTGGGGTCGAATTTCTCGCTCTGACTCACGGGGTTGAAGATTCGGAAATAGGGTTGGGCATCGCAGCCCGTTGATGCAGCCCACTGCCACCCACCGTTGTTGGCGGACAAATCGAAGTCGAGCAACTTCTCGGCGAAGTAGGCCTCGCCGGCCTTCCAATGAATGCCCAGGTCTTTGGTGAGAAAACTCGCCGTGACCATGCGCAGTCGGTTGTGCATATAGCCCGTCTCATTGAGTTGGCGCATGGCGGCATCGACCAAGGGGTAGCCCGTCTGGCCCTTGCACCAGGCCTCAAACCACGCCTTCGCCTCTGAATCTTTTGAATTCGGTCGATGGTCCCGCCACTCGATGGCGTCGTACTCCGGCCTGAAACTACGCTCGACCACATGCGGGAAGTTGGCCAAGATCTGCATATAGAAATCCCGCCAGATGAGCTCCGAGAGCCAGGTCTGGGCACCGGCCGATTGCCCGGGCATGGCTTGAATGAGTTCATGGGCCATGCGCACGGCCTTGCGAATACTCAGGGTGCCAAAGCGCAGATGCACAGAGAGGTAAGAGGGGCCTTTGACTGCAGGAAAGTCGCGGGCCTCTTTGTAGTCTTGTATGCGGCCCACGAAATCCTCGAAGAGTCGATTCGCGCCGGACTCACCGGTGGGAATGCGCAGCGACTCCTTGGCAGCGGCTGCAAAGCCCATCGCTTCAAGCGACGGAAGCGCCATGGGGTCTTTGCGCATGGCCAATTTCGGCCGGGCGACATCGGGTGAAAGGAGTCGAGCGCGGAGCAACTCGCCCGCTTCTCTCTCCTGGAAGTGCGCAGGGGTGCAGGACTTGAGCCATGCATTCTTGTAGGGGGTAAAAACACTAAAGGGTCTCGCGGCCTGGGTGAGGACCTCGGTGGTCTCGAAGATGCATTGGTCCTTGACCGTGATGAAGCCCACCCCAATTTCCTCCAATCGCTGGCGCAATTCGTTGTCGCGTGCGATGGCCGAGGGCTCATAGTCATGGGCGGCAATCACCCGAGCGGCATTCAAGGCGGTTGCCAGTGAAGGGATGCAGTCGCGTGGCCAGCCGTGCTGGGCAATGAGCTCGCCACCCCAGCCGATCAGGGTCTCGTTCAACTCTTGAAGGCTACGGTGAATAAAGGCAACGCGCCGATCGTCTTTGGGCAGTGGGTCCAGGATCTCCCGATCGAATATGAAGATGGGTGCGATGGGTTCTTCAAACGATAGGGCGTGGGCCAGGGCCGCGTGGTCTGTCAGACGAAGGTCGCGTCGCAGCCAGACCAGGGTGCTTGTGTTGGACTGGTTCTTTTCAAGGCCCAAGGCCATTCCTTTTTACGGTGGGGGAGGGGTACAATCCTTGCTATGGGACAGTTATGGTCCGACGAACTTCACCAACCCGGCCTGCCGGAGAGCGAGGATGCCATGTCCGATGACACCGCCGCCGATTTTCCCAGCGTGGCCGGACATCTGCTCATCGCGATGCCGTCACTGCTCGACCCTCATTTTGGTGGCTCGGTGGTGCTCATGGCCGATCACAGCCCCAAGGGTGCAATGGGTTTGGTGCTCAACCGCCCCTCGGACATGACCCTCTCCAATCTCTTTGGCCGCATCGACCTCAGTCTCGATGCCCATCCGCTTGAGTCTCAGCCGGTCATGGTTGGTGGGCCTGTTCAGCCCGACCGCGGCTTTGTCTTGCACGAGCCCATTGGTGAGTGGAGCTCCACCCTCAATATTTCCAATGGCCTTCTGGGGCTGACCTCATCGCGCGACATTCTCGAGGCCACGGCAAAGGGCAAGGGCCCCGAGCGGCTTCTTGTTGCGCTTGGCTATTCGGGCTGGTCAGCCGGCCAACTCGATGCCGAGCTGGCCTCGAACTCTTGGCTCACCGTACCCATGCACGACACGGCCTGGATCTTCGAGACCCAACCCGAGGAGCGCCTGGGGGCAGCCTTCCGAATCCTGGGTGTCGACCCATTGAATCTCTCGGGGGCCGTTGGCCACGCTTGATCACCAGGCCGCCACCTGGCTGGCCTTCGACTTTGGTGAGAAACGAATTGGAGTGGCCATTGGCAATACCCTCACTGGGGGTGCCCGGCCTCTCTGCACCCTGAGTGCCAACCCCGTGGCCGAGCGCTTCGCTCGCATTGCCGGACTCATCAAAGAGTGGCAGCCGCAGTCTCTATTGGTTGGGCTCCCAGTCCATCCGGATGGCTCGAGCCATCCATTTGCCCAGCGATGCCAACGATTCGCCAACCAGCTCTCGGGTCGATTTGGGCTGCCGGTGCAACTCGAAGATGAGCGATACACTTCGGCCTTGGCACCCGAGCGCGATGAGGTCGATGCCCAGGCCGCCGCCATTTTGTTGCAAGGTTTTTTGCAAGGCTTAGAAAATGCCAAGGTCCATACAGCTCAACGCCAAGGGTGAACTGACCCATCTGCTCTCCACCGAGGGGCTGCCCAAGGCCATTTTGCTTCGCATCCTGGACCACGCGAAGGATTTTCTCGATGTGTCGAAGATGCAGGTTCGCAATACCGACCTGCTCGCTGGCAAGAGCATCTTCAACATCTTCTTTGAGAACTCCACGCGCACCCGAACCACTTTTGAGATTGCGGCCAAGAAGCTCTCGGCAGATATTGTCAATCTGAATGTGAATGCCTCGAGCACGGCCAAAGGCGAGTCCCTGCTCGACACCATCGACAATCTCGCCGCCATGCGAGCCGATATGTTTGTCGTCCGCCATGCGCAGAGCGGCGCCCCGTATCTGATTGCCAAACACATCAATCAGGTGGCCCCGCATATCCATGTCATGAATGCGGGCGATGGCCGGCATGCGCACCCCACGCAGGCCCTGCTCGATATGTTCACCATTCGTCACTACAAGGGCGACTTCACCCAACTGCGAGTGGCCATTGTCGGAGACCTGCTTCACTCGAGGGTGGCCCGCTCTGGCATTCACGCGCTCACCACCCTGGGGGTGCCCGATATTCGTGTGGTGGCGCCACTCACGCTTCTGCCCTCGGGCACAGCAGAGATGGGGGTGCGGGCCTTCACCAATCTCGATGAGGGCTTAGAGGATGTCGATGTGGTGATGATGCTTCGACTCCAGAACGAACGCATGCGCGGGGCCTTGCTGCCCAGCCCCCAGGAGTATTTCAAACACTATGGACTGACCGAGCAGCGATTGAAGCGCGCCAAGTCCGATGCAATCGTGATGCACCCGGGCCCAATGAACCGCGGTGTCGAGATTGATTCGGTGGTCGCGGATGGCGCCCAGTCGGTCATCCTCTCGCAGGTCACCTTCGGCATCGCAGTGCGCATGGCGGTCATGAGCACCCTCAACGGAGTGGCCGCATGAGTCACTTCAGCGCCACCTCTGTGCCCCACCTGCCACCTGTATTCCCCCGACTGGCCATCTGCGGGGCCCGCCTTATTGACCCCGCCACGGGCCTTGACGAGACCCGCGATGTCTTCATTGCCGATGGCAGCATCTTGGCGATTCTTCCCTGCGGTCAGAGCCCCGATGGCTTCAATGCCGATCGTGTGATTGATGCCAAGGGCCTGGTCTTGGCACCGGGCCTTGTTGATTTGTCTGCCCGCCTGCGCGAGCCGGGTTTTGAGTACATGGCCACACTCGAGTCCGAGATGAAGGCGGCCGTGGCCGGCGGTGTGACGCGCCTGGTCTGCCCCCCTGATACCGACCCACCCCTGGATGAGCCGGGCTTGGTTGAGATGCTCAAGCACCGTGCACGAAATCTCATGCAGGCCCATGTCCATCCCCTGGGGGCACTCACGGTGGGGCTTGCGGGCGAGCAACTCACAGAGATGGCCGAACTCACGGAAGCAGGCTGTGTCGGCTTCTCGCAATCGATTCGCTTTCCTCTGAAGGACACGCAAGTGCTTTTTAGGGCCATGCAGTATGCGAAGACCTTTGGTTACTCCATCTGGGCCGAGCCCAGAGACCCTTGGCTGGGCATCAGCGGTGTGGCCCATAGCGGGCCGATGGCGGGGCGTCTTGGCCTGCCGGGCATCCCTGCCGCGGCCGAGACTCTTCGGCTCCTCACTCTGTTTGAATTGGTTCGAATGACAAGCGTGCGTCTTCATGTCTGCCGTGTGTCGTCGGCGGCCGGCGTGGAACTGATTCGCAAGGCCAAGGCCGAGGGGCTGCCGGTAACAGCCGACGTTGCCGTGCATCACCTTCACCTCACCGATGTCGATATTGGCGATTACGACAGCAATCTGCGGGTCGATCCGCCCTTTCGAGGCCAGCGAGACCGAGAGGCACTGCGCAAGGGGCTTGTCGATGGAACGATTGATGCCATCTGCTCCGACCACGCGCCAGTGGACGATGACTCCAAGCAACTGCCTTTTGGAGAGGCCGAGCCTGGGGTGATTGGGCTGGAACTCTTGTTGCCGCTTTCTCTGAAATGGGCTTCGCAAGACAAGGTGGGACTCGGCCATGTGCTCTCGCTGCTCACCCACCGACCTGCGGCCATTCTCTCTCGTGAGGCTGGTGGCATTCGCGTGGGCGGTCAGGCAGATCTCTGCCTATTCGATCCGCAGTCTCCATGGGTGGTCACCACCGACACCCTCTTCTCGCAGGGGCGCAACACACCCTTCATTGGCCATGAGCTTGAGGGCCGTGTGGTGGCCACCATGGTCGATGGCCGCTGCGTCTTTAACCGCATGGGCTTTTAATCCGATCGGTGCGTCGTTCGCTTCGACTGGGCTGGCGACTTCTGGCCCTCTTCATCTGGCTGTTTCTTGGGCTCCTCTGGTTGGCGAGTGGCTACCGGTTTCTGGGCCGATCGGCGCGCCATGTCAGCACACGGGTGTTCGCAAATGGGGTGCTCTTTTTTTGCGGGGTCTCGCGACAACCGAACAATTTGGGGGCTGCGGTCGAGGCATCTGGGAGCGCCACAGCCGAGCGTGATGTGCCGGCGGGCTTGGTGGCCTGCAACCACATCTCATGGATCGACATCTTCGTGATTCAGGCCCACTGGCCTTGCATATTCATTGCGAAGTCGGAAATTCGAGCATGGCCTCTGGTGGGGTGGCTGGTGGCCGGCTCGGGAACGATTTTTATTGAGCGTGGAAATCGCCGAGCCGTTCCGGGCGTCATCGAGCAGGCGCAGCGGTATTTCTCCAAGGGAGAGCGGGTGGCTTTCTTCCCAGAGGGCACCACCTCGGATGGCACAGAGGTATTGCCGTTTCACGCGAGCCTTTTCTCCATGATTGAGACCGCACCGCAGACACCGCTTACACTCATGGCGATTCGATACAAAGAGCGCGGCCAGCCCACCAAGGCCACTGCCTATATCGATGAGATGACCCTCTGGGAGTCGATGGTTCGAATCATGTCGAGCGAGGGATTGTCGGTGGAGTGTTTAGTGAGGCCCTTTTCGATCGCCTCGGATTCACTGGCGATACACGATCGTCGGACACTGGCCAACGAGAGCAGGCAAAAGATTATTCAATTGCTGCAGGCTTAGCAGTTCTAGGCCCAGAGAGACGGCGGGCGCCCCGACTGGGAATGCATGTTCAAGCGGGTGGACGTCTAGTCGACTGCGACCTGTTGGAAGATGGCGCGGTCTTCGAGACGCACCGCAGAGAGGTACCCCCCCCAGACGCAGCCGGAATCGAGCCCAATTAGATTTGGCCGCATCATGAGCCCAAGGGTGGACCAGTGCCCAAAGACAACGGTTTGACGCGATGTCTTTCGGCCAGGGACATCGAACCAGGCAGTGAGATTCTCGGGCGCCTCGCCCGGAGAGAGTTTGCATTTGAAGTCCAGGGACTTCTGGTCTGGGCGAAGAAACCGCACCCTGCAGAGCACATTGAGAATTGCACGCAGCCTCTGGCTTCCGCGCAGGCTGTCTCGCCAGTGGCCGGGGGAGTTACCAAACATCTCATTGAGGAAGTCTTGCCAGTGAATACTGCGCAGGCGGCGTTCAACCTCCTGGGCAAGTGACGAGGTCTGCGCGGCAGTCCAACCCGGCATTACACCGGCATGGACCATCAGCGTATTGCCCTCGGCATGGGCCAGTGGTTGATGGCGAAGCCATTCGATGAGCGATTTGGCCTCGCGGTGATTGAGTACATCCCAGACCGTATCGGAGGCCGATGCCTTGCGGGCACCACAGGCCACGGCGAGCAGGTGGATATCGTGATTACCAAGCACAGAGACCGCATGACTTCCAGCGGCTCGAATGAGCATAAGGACATCGGCCGATCGGGGTCCGCGATTGACCAAATCGCCCACGAACCAGAGGCGGTCGGCACGTGGCCGTATTCGAATTCTCTGAACGAGGGCCTCAAGACTGCTCGCACAGCCTTGAACATCGCCGATTGCGTAGGTGGCCATAATGGAATCGTAGAATACTTCTGAGCTGCCCACACAACTATTCCCGCATGAACGCACATCCCCCCGCTTCCATTTTTAAGGCCTATGACATTCGAGGCGTGGTCGATGACACGCTCACCGAGTCGGGTGTTGTTCAGATTGGCCAGGCCCTGGGGCAAATGATCGTGGCCGAGGGCATGGCCCGATGCGTGGTGGGTCGGGATGGTCGTCTCTCCGGTGAGCGGCTTCTGGCTGCCCTGAGCAAGGGCCTGATGTCCGCTGGTGTCGATGTAATTGACATCGGTATGGTTCCCACACCGGTGGTGTATTTCGCGACCCATCTGCTGGGGACCGGCACTGGTGTGGCCATTACGGGCAGCCACAATCCACCGGAGTACAACGGATTGAAGATGATGGTCGGTGGCCGGACCTTGGCGGGTGAAGAGATTCAGGCCCTCCACCAGAAGATTGTCTCTGGCGAGGTGGCCTCTTATGTGTCGATTTCGCCCCGTCAGGGGCAGATGGGTTTTCGCGATGTCCGCTCGGACTACATCGGCCGGATTGCGAGTGATGTGAAACTCAAGCGGCCCATGCGCGTGGCAATGGATGCGGGAAATGGTGTGGCGGGTGAGTTGGGCCCCGCCGTGATGAAGGCACTGGGCTGTGATGTCACCGAACTCTATTGCGAGATCGACGGCAATTTCCCCAACCACCATCCCGACCCAGCAGACCCCCACAACCTTGAGGCGCTCATGGCCGAGTTGGCCAAGGGCGGGTTCGATATGGGGCTGGCCTTCGATGGCGATGGCGATCGACTCGGTGTGGTGACCGCCAACGGAAAAATTATCTGGCCCGATCGGCAGCTCATGCTCTATGCCGCCAATGTGCTTCAGGCCCAACCCGGCAGTGAAATCATCTATGACGTGAAGTGCTCAAGGCTTCTGACCCAGTGGATTGAGAAGCACGGTGGCAGGCCGCTGATGTGGCGCACGGGCCACTCTTTAATCAAGTCCAAGCTCAAGGAGACACAGGCGCCACTGGCCGGAGAGATGAGTGGCCATGTATTTTTCAATGACCGCTGGTATGGCTTCGATGATGGCATTTACACTGCGGCCCGATTGCTCGAGATCTTAAGCGAAGTGAGTTTGCCTTCGACGCCTTCGATGGTCTTTGAGGCATTGCCCGAGGCCCACTCCACACCAGAGTTGCAGGTGAAGACGGCCGATGGAGAAAATCACGCAGCCGTGGCGCGAATGGTCAAAGAGGCTGTCTTTCCAACGGCCCGCTCACGAATCACCATCGATGGCATTCGGGTGGAGTACGACGATGGGTTCGGATTGGCTCGCCCATCGAACACCACACCGGTGGTGGTGCTGCGATTCGAGGCCGACACACCGGCTGCGCTCGCGCGCATTCAGGCGGAGTTTCGCAGCGCCATTTCGAAAGTGCTCCCCAATGCCCGTCTGCCCTTCTAGCCGAGTGCATCGGCTTGCATAGGGCCATCTACACGGCCGTTCTAATAGCGGCCATGCCCCTGCTTGCGGTTTATCTGCTCTGGCGCAGCATTCGACAGCCAAGTTATTGCAGCGGCTGGGGGCAGCGCTTTCTGGGCTGGGCGCCCCTTCATCACTCTCGCTTGAACGGAAGTGGCCGACGGCTCTGGGTTCATGCGGTCTCGGTGGGAGAGACACGGGCTGCCGAGCCCCTGATTCGAATGTGGTTGGCGCAGGCCAATGCAGACGATCAACTTATTCTTACGCACACCACCCCGACCGGCATGGAGACGGGCTGCAGCCTTTTTTCGGATCTACCTCCCGGGCGCTGGGTTCAAGGCTTTCTGCCCTATGACCTGCCATGGGCCAATGCGGCGTTCTTTCGCTGGGCGCGCCCCTCGGTGGGCTTGCTCATGGAGACCGAGCTCTGGCCCAACCTTCTCTCCCAGGCCAAGGATGCGGGCATTCCCATGGTCTTGGCCAACGCACGACTCTCCGAACGATCGCTTCGGAAGTTTCTTCGCCTTCGGGGGCTGGCCCAGCCGGCCCTGGACTCCCTGGACCTTCTTCTGCCGCAGACACAGGCCGATTCCGGTCGATTTGCCGCTGCAGGATTCTCGGGTCGACAGTCCATTACGGGCAATCTGAAGTTCGATGTGATTGCGCCGGGCGCACTTCTGAAACTGGGAAACGGGTGGCGATCGAGTTGGCCACATGCATCTGTTCTGCTGGCCGCAAGCACGCGCGATGACGAAGAGGCGATGATTCTCGAGGCCTGGCGCAATCGCCCAGCGGCTCTGGCGAAGGCATTGCTTCTGCTCGTGCCGCGGCATCCCCAGCGATTTGAGCGAGTGGTGGACTTGGCCGTGCGGGCCCAGTTGAAGGTGGCCTGCCGCAGCAAGACTACGCAACTGGATGCCGACACGGATTGTTGGATTGGAGACTCGCTGGGCGAGATGGCCGCTTATATCGCCGCGAGTGACCTCGCCCTGATGGGCGGCAGCCTTATTGCCGGTGGCGGCCAGAACCCCATCGAGGTCTGCGCCCAGGGCCGGCCCGTTTTCTTCGGGCCCCATATGTTCAATTTTCAGGCCATCGCCCGCGACCTTATTCGCGCAGGCGCGGGCTGCGAGGTGGCATCGGCCGAGGATTGGCTTGCTGCAGCGGCCAAGCTTCTAGAAAACGCTCCTGACTTTGAGGCGGCCCAAGGGGCTGCCAGGTCTTATGTTGCGAGCCATCAGGGCTCGAGTGAGCGAACCCACCAGGCCCTCTGGCAGCGCTACTTCAGTTCTTCTTCGGGGCCTGCCCCAGAATCAGTCCGCTGACGACATCGACATCGTCGGGGTTGAGCGCGGCCACCGCGGCCTTGAGTCGAAGGCCCGCCAGAAGGGTATCGGTTCGCGCCTTGGAGAGGTCTCGTTGGGCGGCAAAGAGCTGCTGCTGGGCATTGAGCACATCGATATTGATGCGAACGCCCACCTGGTAACCGAGCTGGTTGGACTCGAGGGCCAATCGGCTTGATTTCTCGGCCGCTTCGAGTGCGGTGATTTGGGCAAGACCAGCCACCACATTGAGATAGGCCTCGCGCGCACCCTGTTCGGCATTCAATCGCGCCGCTTGGAGGCGGTGCTGGAATTCATCGCGGGTGGCGGCCGCCTCCCGAATTTGCGAGATGTTGAGGCCGCCGGCGAAGATGGGAACAGTGACGTTGAGGCCAACGTAATCCGTTTCAAATTCGCCTGAGACCGTTGGCGTCTCTTTGGCCCAAGTTCTGCGGGCCACCACGTCGACGGTGGGCAGGTTATTGAAGACCTGCTTGGTTAACTCCATTCGATTTCTTTCGGCGTCGGCAAAGGCCTTGCGAACCTCGAAGCCGCTCTCTCGGGCCTGGTTCACCCATTCATCGGCCACCATCGGCATGGGCGAGGGAATGCTCACACCGGCCTTGAACCCCGGAAGGGCCTCTGGGGTGGGTTGACCGGTGAGGATGGAGAGTGCCTGGCGTTTGATGTTTAGCGTGTTGCGGGCACGAATCTCGGAGGCGGTGATGAGATCGAAGCGGGCCTGGGCCTCCTGCTGGTCGGTGACGGTGGCTGTGCCCACCTCGAAGCTGCGTTTGGCGGCCTCGAGCTGCTCACCAATGGCCTTCTTTTCAGCCAGGGTGGTGGCCAGTGCATCTTGGGAATTGAGGACCTCGAAATAGGCCGAGACCAGTCGGAGCATGGCCTCTTGCCGGGCCACACCAAAGCCTGCCTCGGCCCCGGCGGCCGACTGAAAGCCCTGCTGGGCGGCACGAATGGCGGCCAAATCGAAGATGGGTTGGGTGGCGGTGATGCTGTAGGAGCGGTTATCGATCGTGCTTTTCACCCATGCTGCATTGTTCGTTTTTGTTCTGTAACTGCGCCCATCGTCATAGGCGCCCACCACCGTGGGCAACACACCCGCAATGCCCTGAAACTTCTTCTCCACACCGGCATCTCTTGATTTGATGGCGGCAAGGTAGCTGGGGTCGTGGGTCATGGCCCGAGACAGCGCCTCCGAGAGGCTCATGGCCTGGGCATTCCCGGCAATACCAAACGCCAATGCGACTAGAGAGGGGAGCAGTCGAGGCAGAGGACAGGGCCCACGGCGATCAAGTAAAAAGGGCTGGCTGGGCTGGGTGTCGACTGATTGTGGCGACGAGATCGAAGTGACTCTGGTGCATGGGGGGCGATGCAAATGGGGCACGGCGTGAACCTCTAATGGATGCGGCTGTTTAGGAGCGGAAACTAAAAACGAAAACGACTCATGGGTGGAATGTTGTCAAGCATGGGGATCAGGGTCTCGAAGAGTCCCTCTTCAACAAACCCTTCGGGCCGGCGCTCAATTCGCATGGCACGCATGACCGGGGCCTCTCCAATAATGGCGATGAGTCGCCCACCGGTCTTGAGCAGCGCACGCAGGGGGTCCGGCAAGAAGGGCAGGCCACCCGAGACCAAGACGGCATCGAACTGGCGATTGGACCAGCCATCGAGGCTGAGGCCATCGCCCTGATTAACGGTGACGTTCCGAATGCCCGCCTGCTGCAGGTTGTCTTGTGCGAGTTTGATGAGGCCGGGTCGAATCTCGATGGTGGTGACTTGCTGGGCCTGGGTGGAGAGGAGCGCGGCCATGTGGCCGGAGCCCGTTCCAATCTCGAGCACCTGGTCTGTGGGCTGTAGATCGAGTTCCTGAAGAAGGCGCGCCTCGAGTTTGGGTGCCAGCATCACCTGACCCTCGGGCAGAGGAATCTCGCTGTCAACGAAAGCCAGGGTGCGTCGGCCCGGGGGAACAAAGTCCTCTCGATGAATGGTCTGAAGACTCTGAAGCACGAGCGGATCGAGCACATCCCAAGGCCGGATTTGCTGCTCAATCATGTTGAATCGCGCCCGCTCTTTTGCTGGATCCACCAAGGAAGATGCGTTGCTGGCCATGCCTATAGCTCCGTGAACGTTTAAACCTCTTATTATGCTCGGTAATGGATGACATTTTGACGGTATTGCGCGCCATGCCTGACGAGGCCAAGGCGCTGGTGATGGGCTTGGTCGAGGGCATCACCGAATTTCTTCCCATCTCATCAACGGGTCATTTGATTCTCACTGGCTGGGCCCTGGGTTTTGATGACGAGCGGGCCAAAGCCTTTGACATTGCGATTCAGACGGGCGCCGTGCTCTCGATTGTCTGGCTCTATCGCGATCGATTCTTGATGGCTTTTCAAGGCTGGCCCTTTCAATCTGGCCGTCCCACGCAGACGGAGTCTGGTGAGCTTACAAGCCCTGCGCACCCACTCTTCTTGCACCTTCTCATCGCATTTTTGCCCTCGGCGATTCTGGGCCTGCTCTTTGCGGGCTTCGTTAAGGCCCATCTGTTCGCGCCCGTGCCCGTGGCCATGGCTCTCATCGTGGGCGGGATAGTGATCCTCTGGGTGGAGGCCTGGCAGGCCCGGCACCCAGAGTGCATCAGGGTTCAGTGCATAGAGGAGATGACGAGTCGAGACGCATTGAAGATCGGGCTTGCGCAGGCTTTTGCACTGATTCCCGGCACCAGTCGATCCGGTGCCACGATCATCGGTGGAATGATCTTCGGCTTCTCTCGCCAGACGGCGACCGAGTTCTCTTTCTTTCTGGCAGTGCCCACCCTGGTTGCGGCCGGAATCTACAGCCTGGCCAAGCAGTGGGCGTATCTGTCTGCGAGCGACTTGCCCATATTTTTAATAGGTGCCGTCTCGGCTTTCCTGAGCGCCATGGTTGTCATTCGATGGTTGATTCGCTTTGTGAGCCAGCACAGTTTTGCTGGTTTTGCCTACTACCGCATTGCCTTCGGGCTGCTGGTGCTGGTCACTTGGCAGTTGGGCTGGGTGGACTGGAGTGCTTCCTGAAGCAGAGGTCGGCAATGGGGTGGCCCAGCCGCATGCCTCGGGACTCGAATTTCGTCTGCGGCCGCCAGTCGGGACGCTCGGCAAAGCCGCCAGCGGGGGAATGATTCCTCAGCCAAGGCTCGGCCGAGAGCACCTGCAGCATTTGATCGGCATACTCCGGCCAGTCCGTGGCGCAGTGCAGGTAGCCCTCTGGTGCGATTCGACTGGTCAGTAAGGAGACGAACTCCGCCTGGATGATGCGCCGCTTGTGGTGGCGCTTCTTGGGCCAGGGGTCGGGGAAGAATATATGGGCGGCATGCAGGGCCAGAGGGGTGATCGCGTGCCGAAGAATGGATACGGCATCGTCCTCGATGATGCGAATATTGCGAAGACCAAGGGTTTCGATGCGCTGAAGCAGTGCACCGATCCCTGCCGGATAGACCTCGATACCTAGGAAATTCCATAAGAGATTTTTCTGCGCAATTGTGGCGGTGGTCTCTCCCATACCGAAGCCAATCTCCAAAACCACCGGATTTCGATTCCCAAAAAGGGCCTCGAAGTCGATGGGGGAACCCGGCTTTGACAGTACCCACTTTGCCGCGAGATCAAGCCTGGCCTTGCGTTGACCGACTGTAATCTTCCCCTGACGGCGCACAAAGCTGCGGATGTGACGCTCATGGTCGGGTGGCATTGTCATGCGCAGGGGCGGGCTCTTGTTGTCATTCGCAAGAGTGTCGCAGATCGGCGTGCTTGAAAAATTTGCTTTGCCACTTGCACATGAATCGAAAACCATTGATACACTCTCACTTCCAACTACAACTCTTCTCACATCCAAAGAGGGAACATGAATAAAGCCGATCTCGTTGAAGCCGTGGCCAGCGCCGCTGATCTCTCCAAGTCCAAAGCCGATGACGTCATCGGCGCCCTGATCTCCACGATCGTGAAAGCCGTCACCAAAGGCGACAGCGTTCAGCTCGTGGGTTTCGGAACCTTCTCATCGGGCAAGCGTGCCGCTCGCACGGGCCGCAACCCCCGCACCGGAGAGACCATCAAAATTGCCGCGGCCAAGACCGTGAAGTTCACTGCAGGCAAGGCGTTTAAAGACTCCGTCAACAAGCGCAAGTAATTGTCAGTGGTATCCCCGAAACCCAGGGCGTTGGTTCCCCCTGGGTTTCTCTCTTTAACAGAGAGGAGACCAACCAAATGAACGCTTGGTTAAACCTTCGGGAGTTGCTCAACCTTCTTGCATCCGATGCAGAGGTGAAAAAGCTCGATGACCGCACCCAACGGGTTTTGGAGTGGGTTGTCACTCACCACGACCCCCACCAACCCATGTACGTCCAACACATTGTGTCGCAGTCGGGTGTTGCCTCTCCGGCAACCATCCACAAGGCACTCGGCTTGCTCGAGCGCTGTGGTTATCTGAATTTCGAGGTCGACATTGTCGACTCTCGCAGACGGATCGTCTCTCCTATGCCCAAGGCCATTGCGCTGCTCGACAAACTCGATAAGCGGGTCAATCAGTGGGTCGAGAGCCTCAAGCACTAGAAGTTGGCGCGCGCAGTATCTGGGGCCTGGCCAGGCCCGATTACCCGCTTCGCTGGGCCACTGGCTTTGGTCTTTTGTTCATCGCACTTTTCTGGATGAACTCACTGGTGGCTGAGCAGCTGGCAGTGGTCCCAGACCGAATTGCGGCTGTATTCCTGCCTGCTTTTGCAAGAGTCGTGGCGCTTCTCGTTGCGGGCGCCGCCGGCGCCGCCGGCATTTTTCTCGGGTCTTTCCTGTGTGGGGTCCTTATTACCGGGGATGCCTGGCACATCTCCATGGCACATGCTTTTCTCTCTATTGCGGGGGTCTGGACGGCCGTCTGCTTCTCTCAGTGGGCATTTCGTCAGAAGCCTCTCGAGCTAAACTGGGCCTCACTCGCGGCCGTGGGGGTCTTGAGCAGCATCCTCAATGCGATGGTCCACGGTGTCTTCTGGGCAAGTTCTTTTGGTGAGGTGCGGCACATCCAAGAACTCGCGTGGATGGTCTGGGGGGACTTCACCGGAATATTGATTGGCTTTCTGGTCTTGCGTGTCTGCCTTCGATTGCTTCGCAGGGGTTATTCACTATGGAGCAGAGGCGAGTCGACTCAATAGGGCTGTCACTCCTGGGGGTTGCCCGTATAAAAGAAAAGGCCCGCATGCGCGGGCCTTCTCGACTTTGCGGTTGGCCAGGCGTCTAACGAATTGACTGGCCAGATGCACTGCTTCGGTTAGTCAGCGAATTCTCCAGCAGTGGCAATTAGCTTGCCCCAGCGGGAAATCTCACTGGCCAGGAGCTTGCGATGCTCTGCGGGGGTCTGCTGGCTTTCAGGGAAGTTCTCGGCCCCGAGTTCGGCCATTCGCTTGCGAAAGCCTTCGTCCTTCAATGCAGCACGAAGCGAATTATTGAGTTTGCCTGTGATGTCGGCCGGTGTGCCCTTTGGCGCATAGAGACCATGCCACACGGTGAACTCAAAGCCCTTGAGCCCACCTTCTGCCGCGGTAGGCACCTCTTTCAGGGTTTCCAGACGCTTGGGCGTGGTGATTGCGTAGGCCTTGACCCGACCACCCTTGATTTGATTGGTGGTGTTCGTGGTCTGGTCACACATGATGTCCGTCTGGCCGCCGATGAGGTCGGTCATGGCGGGCGCTGTACCCTTGTATTGAACGGTTGTTAGTGCCTTGTTTATCGCGGACTGAAACATGAGGCCGCAGAGGTGGGATGCGGCTCCGAGTCCTGCATTTGCTAAATTAATCTTGTGCGAGTTGGCCTTCACATAGGTCATGAGCTCGGCCAAATTGTTGGCTGGGAAGTCTGGCCGGGCAATGAGGGTCATGGGGACGCCGTTGACGAGGCCCAGGTGCTCAAAGTCCTCTAAGGGCTTGTAGGAGAGCTTCCGATACAGAGCGGGCGCAGTAGACATACCGATGTGGTGAATCAGAATTCGGTAGCCGTCGGGCTTTGAGCGGGCGATTTCGGCCGGCGCGACAATTCCACCCGCACTGGGCTTGTTCTCAACCACAACGGGCTGGCCGAGGCTCTTCTCCATGGCCTGGGCCAGAGACCGGGCCACGGTGTCGGTCGGACCACCCGCCGTGAAGGGCACCACCATGGTGACGGGTTTGTCGGGGAAATTGCTCTGCGCAGCAACCGGTGAGAGGGCAACCAGTGCAGCCAAACCCATGCCCTGAAGAACAGTGCGACGGGCGATTGGGCGAATCGAATTCTTACTCATATCGGTGGACTCCTTGTTGATCAAACGCTTAAGTGTAGGCAATGGGGGAACATATGGGCAGAGCACCGACCCCGCAATTACCCTAGGTCGGCATTGGATGGGAGGGCTTCAGTCGCGACCGTTCTCGGCAACGATGACCAGGCGGCCGTTCTCTCGGACCCAGACCAACTCCTTCTGGTCGACGCTTTGAAAACTATCCGACTTATAGGACTGCCGGAACTGAACCCTGGCCTCATTGCCGTTGACTGATACCTTGAGATTGTCGATGACGACCTCAATGCTTGAAGCCGCCTGAATGATGCTGGTCTTGCGGCGAATGAATGAGGCCCGGTTGGGGAAGCCACCTCCGTAGAAAGCAAGGTAGGTGTTCAGCTGCCTCGCTGACCATGCCTTTCTCCAGTCTTCGGTGGCCTGCTCTACTTCCCTGTTCGAGATGACAGTAGAACTGGCAGGACCCGAGGGGACTGAGGCTCTGCTCTCGACGGGTTGTGCCGTCGACTTGCCGGCTTGATTGGGGGCCTGGGTAGAGGGTGCCACGGCAACCACTGGCGGGGGCGCTATGGCTTGACTGGCCGTTCCCAAAGCATTGGTGCGTCCAGGTGGGGCTGGCGGAGCGACTGGTATGCCTGCCAGTGGCCGATTGGTCTCGCTGTTTGTCGAGGGGACGGGTTCGACTCCACCGGGCTTGGGTATGGGTGGAATGGCGACACCCGGGGCGGGCCGATCGGGGGTCGGGCCAGCGACAACGACCGGCGTGACCTCAGAACCGGCGGGCTCATGCATTACCCTGTAAAGACCACCGGCAATGCCGAGTGCCGAGACCGCCACCAGCCACCAACCGCCTCTGCGAGAGATGCGAGGGCCGGCCGACTCACTCACAAGCGTTCTCTCAGGAGGGGTTCAGTGCGGCCGGATTCCATCACGGTGGTGATGGCGGACTTGGGCCAGTAGAGACGCTCGGCCCTCTGCTCCTTGGAATGAATACTGACCATCGGCCGGTTCTGCCCAATTTCGAACACGGCAAGCGTGCCACTGGCCGAGGCATCGAAGAAACGTTTGGCACGCGATGAGCGGCGCTCCCAATCCTTGGTGGCAATCCATTGCATCTCGGGGACGATCACCACATGGGTCTTTCCGTATTCCACATAGGCTTTGAGTCGGTCGATGTCCGCGTTGGCCACGGCAAGACAACCGTCGGAAGCCTTCGGTGGCCGCACATGGACGTCGTCGGGGACACCGTGAATCCATATGCCACTGCCGGTTCGCTTGGCCTGGCGATCTTCAGCATTGGGATAGTCGAGGGTCATAGCAAGGTGTCCCAAGAAGCCATCTGCACGGGGATCGCGAATTTCTTTGAGGAGCCGATAGGCACCGATGGGCGTCTTGCGGTCCCCTTCGACTCGCTTGGGCGCACCCGAGAGGCCAAGCGAAGTGTAGAACTCATCGACCAGGCGCGGGGCACCGGGCTCGTTGCGAAATACATAAATTCTGGAGACGGCCAAGTCGGCAACAAGAATGTGTTGTCCGATGGCGGTGGAAGGAGAGATGTAGACGAGGCTGCTGGGCAGTGTGTCTGGGGGGCGGGTGAATGACCTGGCTCGGGCCTCCGATAGAAGGTCCTGGTCGGCCGCCCGGATTGTCATCGACTGCCCGGTGAGACTCAGGAGCGACTGCGCCTTGAGCCAGTGGGCCAACCGAGACTTCGGCTCGATAGTGGCCGCCTGCCGGGCCTGCTCGGCCACCTGTTGGGCATCCCCCTCGGCGGCGAGTTTTACCGCCTGATCTAGGTAGGGATCGGGCGAGCGGGCCAGCGACAGAGAAGCAACGCAAGACAGCGCTGCAATCAGTGACCCTTTAGATAACCGACCTAATTTTGCTCCGCTTGAATCTTCCATGCACCACCCTCTGAAACCCAGATCTGTGTCTTGCGACTTCTCACCTTCAGACTTCCCGACTCGTAGCGTTGATCGAATCGAACCTCTGCAGTGGAGTCGGACTTTCTTGTAACTGAAATATTAGAGAGTTCCACGACGATTTGCTTCTTTCCGACGATTCGGGGCTTTCTAAACTCCAGCCAAGACTTAAGCGTGGGGTGAGAGGGAATACTAAAGCCCGCACTATAGAAACTGGCGTAGCGATCGAAGTCCTTGTTCTCCCATGCCTTGCCCCAGGCACGAAGAAGCGGTTCGATGGATTTCCCCTCTTTGTCTGCAGACGCTTTGGCCAGTGCCACTGCGCGTGCACGTGCCTCGGCCTCTTCTCGTGCCAGGGCTTCTTTTCGAGCCGCCTCTGCGGCAGCCAAAACCGCTCGACCCTCATCAACGGCACGCTTGACATTGTTTGGATCGAGGCTTGCGGAGGCCAGGCTGACCTCTTTTCGGGGGGCCGACTTGCCGATGGCCTTGGAGTAGTTCTCGGCAAACTGCTGGCTTGCGACCTCGCGAAGATTCTTGAAGGCGGCTGCGGATTGGGGGTTGGCCAGTAACGCGGATTCAAGTGTGCGACGGGAGGATTCCAAGTCGCCCAGCGCGGCGAGGAATACCGCAAGGTCGTTGGCGGCCTGAAGATCGTCGGGAGCGGATTTCACCCGGTTCTCAAGGACCGCTCTTGCTTCATTGAGTTTGCCTTGCCGAGAGAGTGAGAGCACTTCGGCGCCGACTGCAGTTGTTGACGCGATTGCGGGGGAGGCGAGGACCCCTGCATTGGGCAGGGCCAACAGCAAAATCAGGTGGGCAGGAATGGAGATGCGCAAGGCAGTCTTCATAAGATCAGCGGAATGTTAACACTTGCTAGGACAGAAACGCTTTGCCAATGCCGATTGCACCGGTTAGCAGAAGCACCACCCCAAGCACTCGAAAGAAGGTGGGGGTCTCGGCCTTGACCAACCGGGAATGAAGTCGGTCTCCGGCCAGGTGACCAATTAGAGCGCAGGGGAAGAGCCAGACCTGGTGCTCGAGTTGGAGGTCGATCCCGGCCACCAGGAAGGAGACCATTTTGATCACGACCAAGATGAACCAAAGGACGAAGAGCGTATTCCTGAGTTGATGTGTTGCGACATGGTTGGCGAAGACGGGAACGATGAGTGGGGCGCCAGTGAGGGATGCCCCACTGACGTAGCCGCCAGTCGCGAGTAGCAACCGATCTACCCATGGGCTCTTGCTTTGGATGGGCCGATTCAAGATGTAACCCACTGCATAGGCGGAGATGATGCAGAAGATGACTACGCTCATGACTTGACCCGAGATGGTCAAAAGACCAATCACGCCGATGAGCTTGGGAATAATCATGATTCGGAGTGCCTTTCGAAGAAAGGCCCAGTCGATGGTTGAGTCCACGCTGGAGTTGCTGCGGGCCTCCAGGGCGCCCTTGAGAGTGATCCAGGTCGAGAAGATCAGCAGATGAATTGCGATGGGGGGGAGCACGATGAGAGGGTCGTCGATGACCAGCAAAAAGAAGGGCAGCGACAGGACCGAACCACCAAATCCCAGGCCGCTTCGAACAAAACCGCTCCAGACGAAGATGAGGCCAATCAGAATTTGCTGGCCGACTGTGAGGCTGTCCATGCGTTAGTGAATGCTGGGGTGGCCCCTGAGTTGGAGGCTATTGGACAGATAGAGCTGCAGTAGCAACGCTTCGAAGCTGGGCCGAATGAGCCCAGGGCTGGTGGCCAACGCATCTCGCAATAGGTCTGCACGAACCTCGGTGACCTCGAGTTCGGTCTTTGCAATGGCCGAGAGGCTTCGAACGCCTCCCATCAGAATGGACTGCTCCCCGAAGGTCTCTCCGGGTCCGAGTTGGGCCAATACGGAGCCTTCCTGCTCCGACCGGAGTTCGACCTCGCCACTCGCGATCACAAAGAAGACATCGGCTGGGTCGCCCTCACTAAAAACCACTTCTCCGCTCTGATAAATCCTGCGGCCGTCGGCCGAGATCTTGGGGGCCGCGCGGGTGGGTGTGGCGGGTGGCTTGGGCAATGGGTCGGTGGCCCGCTGGGTTTGATCGGCGGAGAGCTTGGGAATTGGCGCGGACTCAACGGCCTGGCCATCGAGGGGCCGTCGCGGATCCGCTGTTTTTAACAGGGGCCTGAGTTCATCGGGCAGGCTCGGCAGGCCGAAAACCAGGCTGACCAGCCGCTCAAAATCGATCGCCGTCTGATGGGTGTCGGAACGCACAAGCTTGTTGCGCGACTCCGCATCGCGAATCACTTTCCCAAACTTACTCAACGGGCCCCCTTGAGCCACTCGGGAAGATCGGGGCCTTTGCCAAGCACCCGTTCGATACTCAGACGGAAGAGGCCCTTGAGTCCTGCGTTGCATCGGGCCAATTCGGCGCAGGCCTGATCGATGGGGATGACCTTGCAATTGGTTACCGTTTGGGCGAGGACATCGTTGGACAATGCCCGACCCCAGAGCCCCTCGGCGAGGCCTAATACGCTGCCCGGCCCCAGAGCGAACTCGCTGCCTTTGCTCTTAATTCTCGCCTCGCCGGTGAGAACGACAAAGGCATCGTGGGGCACCTCGGATTTGGCCAAGATGAGTTGACCGGTGGTGAAAACGCGGGTCTTTAATGCGCGGTCGGCCCAGAGTTGATAGAGAAGCCGCTCCTCGGCGGCAAGGCCCTCGGTGTTGAAGAATTCGATTCGTTGGTCTCGACGGGCCGAGAGCGGCAGTCCTTTGAACGACGATGCATCGACGGAAAAGGAGACTTTCTTCATTGCAGAGCCAGCCCAAGCAACGCACGCGTTGAATCAATTGGTAGGCCCATGATTGCCGTGGCATCGCCTTGTATGGATTCAATAGCAAACCCTGCGTTGCCTTGAATGCCGTACCCCCCGGCCTTGTCAAGGCATTCAGTGCGCCGGCTCATCCAACGCACCCAGGGCGGCTGGAGCCTTGCGAATGTCACTTTGCAGGTGGCGGTGTCTTGCAAAAGATGCTGTCCGTTGCCGCTTGCAACCACCACCGAGGTCTGAACACGGTGGGTTCGACCCGAGAGCTTCCATAACATTGCCGACGCTTCATCTGCATTGGCGGGCTTCCCTAAGATGCAGTCATCGATGCTCACGGTCGTGTCTGCGGCCAGCAGGAGATCGAATGCCGACTCTCTGGGAGCGTCTGCGCTTTGCAGGCCTCGCAATGAGAAGATTGCCTTGTCTCGGGCCACTCTCTTTACATAGTCCTCTGGATTCTCGTTGAACAATGGAGTCTCGAGTGATTCGGGATGAAGGCTCTTGCCGCGCATGGTCAACAGGTCGATTCCCAACGCTTCAGCGAGTGGCCTGAGCAAGGAATGTCTTCGCGGAGAACTCGATGCCAACAGAAGCTTAACGGGCAAAGGGCGCCACCCCAATAAGAAGCGCATGGCCAACAAAGGCAAACCATGCCCAAGCGCCGATGCCCACGCCGAGAGTCACGAGAGTGGCCAATCGGTTGGCCGGCTGCGAAGCAATCCACGCGGGGAGTTGTTTAACCATGCTGGGACTGGCCGGCGCAGTTCGCCGGCGAGCAGATCGAAACACCAAGACGGCCCAGATTAGGAAGCCTGAGAAAAGAAAAATGTCGTGTAAGCCTCCATTGGCAAGGAGGTGGCCAAATGCCCAGAGCTTCACAGCAATGGTCATTGGGTGTTTGGTCTTGCGGAGTATGAAATTACCTGGAATGTATGCTGCAGCAAGGAAAACAAAAGCCACCAATGTGAGCAAAGAACTTGCATGGGCCATTCCCATCGGGGGCTGCCAGACCAAGATGGGCTCGAGCCGCGCGGCTGCATAGCCCGAAACGATTAGCAAAAATCCAATCAGAGAGATGCCGCTGTAGGCGAGTTTGAATCCCAGCGGACCGAGTCGCGTCACCCAGGTGTCTCGGACCGAGTCGCCACGGACCCGGATGGAGTGGACACCGAAGAAAATAAGAAGACCCGCAATGAGTTCAAGCACTGTGTTGCCTTTCACTTTGTTTTCGTAGAATCATCAGCATAAGCCAAACTTCTGTATAAACAGCCTAGCATTGGCGCACGTGAATCGCTCGAGAGGAGTGTGAATGATGGTTCGGGGGCGGACAGCAGATCAGATTGCGCAGGAGCGCCAATTGGGCGGACGCAAAGAGCCGGGAGCCTCATCGGGACAGCCTTCGGATGCGTTTGACGATTGGGACGACTCGGAAGACCCCGAGTTGAAGGCGGCTCTCTCTGAATCAGCACCCCAAGCCTTTGGTCGACGAGACCTTATTCGCACGGCGGCCATTGCTTTTGTGGCTGTGTCGGTGACGATTCTGGCGGTCTACCTTACTTTCAAACTCACCCGACTCATCGAAGCCCCAAGTCCAGGTGAGCTTGCAAGCCCCATCTCGCAGGTATTTGCTCCCCCGGTGGCAGGCAGGGTTCAAATCACACTACAAAACGACTGCCCCTATGCAAGCACTGCGTTCATGGTGAAGGCCACGCCCAGTGGCAAGACGGCAGAGTTTCAGCAGAACAAGGCCGTACTCGAACTCATGCCCGATGAGCGGGTGCGTCTGATCGCCAATACCCGCTATCCAGACTTTCAGTACGAGACCAACCCTATTTTGTTCCGTGATGGGAAGGTGACCTTGATTGCTGACTGCGAGAGTTTGGAGGACCGAATGCGGGCAACCGCCGACAGTCTCAAAGGTGCGTTTGAGAAGAAGTAGAGATTCGATTGATGACAAACGACATCGACCTTCAAGAGACGCAAGAGTGGCGAGAGGCCTTTGAAGCCCTGATTCAAAACCAGGGGGCCGAGCGGGCGCGCTTCATACTCAATGAACTCCACGGTCTGGCCCGTCAGAGCCGGATTCACTGGACGCCGGAGGCGAGAACCGCCTATGTAAACACCGTCTCGGTGGAGGAGCAGCCCCGATTCCCGGGCGATACCCATCTTGAAGAGCGTCTCTCGGCGTGGATGCGTTGGAATGCGCTGGCCATGGTGGTCCGAGCCAATCGAATCAGCGGGGACTTGGGCGGCCACATTGCGAGCTATGCCAGTGCGGCCGATCTATTCGAGGTGGGATTCAATCACTTCTGGAGAGGCGGTCGAGAGGGTGACTTGGTCTTTATGCAGGCCCACAGCGCCCCCGGGGTTTACGCCCGCGCTTTTCTTGAGGGACGCCTGAGCGAACTCGACCTAATGCACTACCGGCGAGAGCTGCAGGCGCGCTGGGCCGTGGCAAAAGGCGATCTTCCATCGGGTGCTCGAGGGCTCTCGAGTTATCCGCATCCGCATCTCATGCCCGATTTCTGGCAATTCCCCACGGCTTCAATGGGCCTTGGGCCCTTGCAGTCCATCTATCAGGCCCGCTTCATGCGTTATCAAGCCCATCGCGGCCTTGCCGAGAATTCCGACCGACGGGTCTGGGGTGTCTTCGGTGATGGGGAAATGGACGAGCCCGAGAGTATGAGTGCACTGACAATGGCCGCCCGAGAGGGGCTCGACAATCTTGTTTGGGTGGTCAATTGCAATCTCCAGCGGCTCGATGGCCCCGTCCGCGGCAATGGCAAGGTGATCGACGAGCTCGAGACACTCTTTGCTGGGGCAGGATGGCACGTCGTCAAGGTTCTCTGGGGAAGCGACTGGGACGCCTTGTTCGCGAGGGACCCTTCGAATGCCCTTGCCGAGGCCCTGGGACGAACCGTGGATGGTCAGATGCAGACATTTGCGGCCCGCGATGGCGCCTTCAATCGAAGCAACTTTTTTGGACAGAGTCCCGAGTTGAGCCGCATTGTGGAGTCCATGACCGACGAGGCGATCGATTCACTTCGTCGCGGAGGCCATGACCGGATCAAGATTTTTGCCGCCTATGAACGGGCATTGCGGATGCGCGGTGCCCCCACTGTTGTCCTTGCACACACCAAGAAGGGTTACGGAATGGGGCAGGTGGCCCAGGGTCGAATGACAACCCACAGCCACAAGAAACTCGAGGATGACGAACTGCTCGCATTCCGGGACCGATTTAACCTTCCATTGACCGATGCCGAGGTTCTGGATTTGAAGTTCACGCGGCCACCTCCCGATTCACCGGAGATTCGATACCTGCATGAGCGGCGGGCGATGCTCGGGGGTTATTTGCCTCGGCGACAAATCGATTCTGCCTCGGTTCCCGTTCCCCCCATTGCCCAGCACGCGGCTTTTGCCCTTGGGGCCGACGGAAAGGCAATGAGCACGACCATGGCATTTGTGCGCCAACTGGGTCTTCTCTTGAAGGATGCAGAGCTTGGCCCGCGAATTGTTCCCATCGTGGCCGATGAGGCACGCACCTTTGGCATGGCGGCACTTTTTAAGCAGGTCGGGATTTATTCATCGGTGGGTCAGCGCTATGACCCCGAGGACATTGGCTCTGTGTTGAGCTACCGAGAGGCAAGGGATGGGCAGATACTCGAAGAGGGAATCAGTGAGGCGGGTGCGATTGCCAGTTGGACTGCAGCGGCGACGAGCTATGCAGTCCATGGGGTGCCCATGGTGCCCTTCTATATTTTCTACTCGATGTTTGGTTTTCAACGAATCGGTGATCTGATTTGGGCTGCAGCGGATCAGAACCCCAGGGGGTTTCTGATTGGTGCGACATCGGGTCGCACCACACTCGCTGGCGAGGGACTCCAACACCAAGATGGCTCGAGCCTTCTCGTGGCTGCAACGGTGCCGAACTGCAAGTCCTACGATCCCGCCTTCGCTGGGGAGTTGGCTGTGATTATTCAGCGTGGGCTCGAGGAGATGCTGCTGGCGCAGTCGAACGCGTTTTACTACGTCACGGTAACCAATGCGAACTATGCCCAGCCAAGCCTGAGCGAGGGTGATGCCGAGGGAGTGATTCGGGGTGGGTATTTATTGAAGTCTGCGGGTGACGGCTCGCCTTGCACCCTCTTTGCCTCAGGCGCACTGATCACCGAGGCTCTGGCGGCATTCGATGCTTTGGTGCAACAGGGTCGACGGGTTTACCTCTTCAGTATCACTAGCTACACCGAACTGGCCCGAGAGGCCAAACGCAGCATCTCAGACGGGACTGCAGAAATTCAAGCAAAGGGGCCACTGGAGGCGACGCAATTGCAACGGTTGCTGGAGCAATCGGCGGGTCCAATCGTCTCGGTGATTGATTGGGTCAGCCCCGTGGCCGATCAGATTCGGGCCTATCTGCCGAGTGATCGCCCGATGCGGGTGCTCTCGACCGAGGGGTTTGGGGCCAGCGACACCCGCGCTGCCTTGCGGGCCCATTTTGGCGTGGATGCGACTGCGATTGTGCGTGCGGTGGTGGGGTGGGAGGGACTCGAACCCTCGACCAACGGATTAAAAGTCCGCTGCTCTACCGACTGAGCTACCACCCCGGTGGGCTCAAAGCGAAGCCTTAAATTTTATCGTTCGGACCAGATCGGGTCAAACGCGGGGGGTCTGTCGCTCCAGTATCTTGATTCCAACGGCGATTCCAAAGCCGATTGCCAGAAGACTGATGAGCGAGCCGAGACTCAGCATCGAAATGCCCGATAGGCCGTGGCCGATGGTGCAGCCCATGGCCACCACCCCGCCCACTCCCATGAGTACCGCACCGACCATGTGATTGCCGAGATCTTGTATGGATTGGAAGCCGACCAGTCGAAATTGCTTTCTAAGGAGGGCGGATGCCAGGGCGCCGAGGCTGATTCCGACAACAGAAGCAATGGCAAAACTAAGGACCTGGCTGCGGTCGCTCCAGTAGAGCAACAACTCCAAACTAAATCCCAGGGGGCCGACAAAGGTAAGGCTCTCCGGGCTTCGGCTATTGGTTCCCACGAAGGCGCTGGTAAGCGTATCTGGATGCTCCTCAACAAAACCCAGAATGCCGGTGCTGGCCCAGCCCGCTGCAATGAGGAGTCCGATGCCAATCGAGCCTGCCATGGCCCACCACTGCTTCTGCCCTTTAACGGGCCGCAGAGCGAGGAGCAGCAGAAGTAGCCCCAGACCCAATGCGATCGCGAGACGCAAGCCAGTGCTGTCAATGGACAAAACCCAGCCGAGAAGGCTCGGCATGTCACTGCGACTGGGTAGGGTGAGAAACACTTGATCGAGGGTCTGCGTCCGCCAGACCGCGGTGAGGCCTCGCAAGGTCATCAGTGCCGCGAGTGCCATCACGAGAAAAACCACGATTCCCTTTAAGTTGCCCTCACCAACTCGCACCAGGGTGCGCACCCCGCAACCCGAGGCCAATGCCATTCCAATTCCAAAAGCAATGCCACCCGCAATATTCGAGAGCCATAGGAGTCGAGGCGATGTGTAGAAGGTTGCAGTGGCGTCAAGCCCAGCGAGCACAATGAGGCCTTGGGTTGCAATGATGGCCGAGGCCATGGCCACCAACCACATCCGAAGTCGATGGCTGTTCCCCATCACGAGCCAGTCGCTCACGGCCCCAAGGGTGCAGAACCGGGTGGCTTGGGATATGCCGCCAAAGGCAATGCCAATGAGTAGGCCATAGGCGACCACGGTCTGTGTGATCGAGGCCAACTCGGCGCTTGTCGGCATTATTTCTTGGCCGGTGGCTTTGTGGGCTTACTTGATGCCCCGAGGCGCTCCTTGGCAATTCTGGCGGCCTCGGATTCAGGAAAGCGTTTTACGATCCCCTGCAGAACGGACTTCGCTGTGGCGGCTTGTTCTGACTCATCGTAGGCCGAGGCAAGGGTGAGCAGCGCATCGGGTGTGCGTGGGTGTTTGGGATGGGCCTTATCGAGGCTAGTGATCGCGCGAATACTGGTTTTGTATTGGCGCAGCGCATAGGCGGTTGCCCCTTCCATCGACAGTGTCCAGGGAAGCAGCTTGGATTGCCCGTATTGTTGATTGAAGCTTGAGAGCAATTTCAGTGCGTTGGGGAATCGCTTCTCGGACAACTCCTTCTGAATGTCCTCAAACGCCTGCTTCTCCTCTGGCGCAACGACAATCTCCTCGCCATCGAGCGCCATGGATTGGGGCCCGAACTGCCGCAGGCGAGCATCGGCACTCTGAATCTGCTTCTCGAGATTCATGAAAAGCTCTTTCTGCTGCTGCTTGGCCACGCTGGTGCTCTGGGCATTTTGCTCAGTGACGCCCCGCAGGTTTGCAACCTCTGCACGCAGCTTCTCAAGCTGAGAGAAGAGCTCCAACTGGCCTTTGGCCATGCCATCGAGTCGATTGCTCAGTGCCTGATTCTCGGCCTCGAGCTGAGTGAGTCGCGCACGCAGGTCGATGATGGCCCGACGCGCCTCGTCATCGGAAAAGAGCTGGGCATGCAGTGAGGGGCTGGCAAAGAGTGCAAGCAGCGCAACTGCGGCAACGGTATTTTTTACGAATGGGGACGCCATGTCCTTGCCTTTTAACATCATGCGTTGCTTTGAATGGTCGAGATTTACTGCAAGCTGAGGTCGGCCCGTCGATTAACCGCAAACCCCTCTTCGCTTTGATCGGTGGAGCGTGGGTATTCCTCTCCGTGGCTGACGGCATCCACCTGTGTCTCGGCCACCCCGAGCAAGCCCAGTGCCGTGCGGATGGAATCGGCCCGCTTCTGACCCAACGCTAGGTTGTACTCGGAAGTGCCACGTGCGTCGGTGTGTCCCTCCACCAAGAGACGGGCTTGTGACGACCGCTTCATGAGTCGTGCGGTCTGGTCGATGATGGGGAGATCTTGCTGGCGAATGTTGGTGCTGTCGAAATCAAAAAAAATTGAGGCCTTGCCTTCGGCATTGAATCCCGCGGCAGACAACTCCGCGGCCGAGAAGCCGGCGACCCGTCTCTCGGGAGCCGGTTCTGGCGGTCGTGTCCCCTCCGCTCCCGGGTTGGCTGCCGACACAATGGGGGCACCACCTCTGGCACGCGGGCTCTTCGGGTCTTCATCAAGGCTCACACTGGCGCAGCCACCCAGAAGGGTCGCAGAGATTGTTAACAAGCCGACAAAGACCAAGCGCTTTGATCCATGGATTGCACCGAGGCGTGAGTGCCCCAATAGGCCCTGGGCCTTGCTGAGCGATTCGGTCATGGCAGTCGTCCCCAGGCGGGATTGCGAATTCCTCCGGTATCGAGGCTAATGCGCGTGCGGACACGGCCATCGGAGGAGACCGCTGACAGCGCATCCTTGCCGGCAATTTGGCTCGAGAAGATGATCCACTTGCTACTCGGTGCAAAGCTGGGCGAGTCATCCTTGGGACCGTTGCTCACGATGCGTTCTTGCCCGTTGGCCAGGTCGCGAACCGCAACCAGAAATTTTCCGTCACGCCGAGCAATAAAGGCCATGAGCTTTCCATCGGGGCTTACCACTGGCCGGGCATTGAAGGGGCCCTCGAAAGTAATTCGCTCGGGCGGGAATGTGCCATTGACATTCACACGGTAAATTTGGGCACTGCCGCCGCGGTCGGAAGTGAAGAAAACGCTCTGGCCATCGTGTGAGAAGGTGGGCTCGGTGTTGATCGCGCTCCCAGTAGTGAGCCGCCGGGGGTTCGAGCCATCGGCATTCACAAGATAAATCTGCGATGAACCGTCTTTGGTGAGAACCACAGCCAACTGTCGGCCATCGGGTGACCAGGCCGGTGCGCTGTTGCTCCCGCGGTAGTTGGCCACCACCTGTCGCCTACCGGTGGCGAGCTCATGCACGTACACCACCGCCTTGCCCGATTCAAAAGACACATAAGCGAGCCGGGTTCCATCGGGCGACCAGGCCAGCGAGATAATCGGCTGCGCGGAGCGAAGCGCGGGCTGGGCATTTTCGCCATCGGAGTCCGCAATCATTAGCACTTGGTTGTTGCCTTCTTTGCGCACATAGGCCAGCCGCGTGGAGAAGAAGCCGGGCTCGCCGGTTAGCTTCTCGTAGATGTAATCGGCCATGCGGTGCGCACTTCGCCTTGCATCTAGAGTTGTGGCGGAGGTCACTAGCGAGAGGCCACCGAGGTCGCGATTCTGCAGGTTATCGAGCAGACGAAAACGAAGGTCAACCCGGCCATCTGCAGTTCGATAGAGGCCACTGACCACTAGGGCATCTGCTCCCTGGGATTTCCAGCGCTTAAAGAGGTCTGCGCTCGCCCCAATGGTGTCATTTAGGGCAGGGACCTGCGGGGCCACGGGCAAAAGATTAAACGCCCCGGTCCTGCGAAGGTTGGCCTCGAGCACTTCTTGTACCGTCTCGACAAAGGCGCGGTCGGCTGGATTCATTGGCGCGATCGGCGCCACCGCAATGGGAGAGAGCTTCTCCCCAACACCGGTGATATCGATTTTGAGGCCCTGAGCCAGCGCTGACTGCAGGGACCCAAGAAGAATCATTAGAGCAATGCCCAATGGGGCGATCGCCGCGAAGCGGCGTCGGGTGGAATTCGTGGTGGCGGGGCTCATCTCTCGATTATACGAACCGAACCCAACAAGGGTAGTTAACGCCCCTCCTGGGGGCGGAAACGCAATTCCAGCACCCGCTCTACGGTTCCGTCTTCCGCCTTGGGCAAAGGGTCGCTGCCGGCAATCGCTCGCTCAACCGCTGCATCCCAGTCGGGCCGGCCGCTTGGCTTCTTCAACTGAATTTTGCTGATCTGGCCGCTTGGAAGCTGCTCGACTATGAAAATGGCCTCGGGATTCTCGGGTGCTTTCGCAGGATCGAATCGAATGCGCGAACGGATTCGAGAGCGAATGGCATCCTGGTAATTTGCCAAGACTCCCGTTCGCGCTCCCTGCTCGGCACCTCCAGCGGTGCCGGCCTTCGTCTGCGCATCCTTGCCCTTCGCTGCCGCCTTGGCTTTGTCATCAAGACCGAGACTCTTTTGGATACGGGCCAACTCTGCCTTGCGCTGCTCGTCTTGCCGCTTCTTGTCTGCGAGTCGCTTCTCGGCCTCCTCGCGTTTGCGACGATCCGCCTCTGCTGCGGTCTTCTTCTGACGCTCTCTCTCAAGCCGCTCCTTTTCAAGCCGCTCTCGCTCGGCGCGGTCTGCTGCCTCCTTCTTGGCCTGCAACTCCTGCTTCTTCTTTTTCTCGAGTGCCAGATCCGACTCAGAGGGTGACGGTGGTGAGGGCTTGGGGTCTGCGGCCTTGGGTGCAGGGGACTGTTGAGGAGGTGGTTGCGCAGAGGGTGGCCGCTCGGCGGGAAGACTGGACCAGAGTTCGGCCTGCACCGGGGGGGGCTCGTCAAGGCGCCAATCCACAGAAACCAACAGCGCCGCAGCCAACAAGAGATGCGCCGCAACGGAGAGAATGAGCGGCAGGGCGAGGGGTTCAGGGCGTCGCTGCTGACTGGCCACCATGGCCGGGGCTACTCCTGCCTGACTGCGAGACCGACTCGGGCAATGCCCTGAGACTGAAGCAGATTCAATGCCTGCACCACGTTGTCGTAACGCACATCGCGCTCGGCCAGAATAATGACCGGGGCCGAGGCATCGGCCTGCATGGCCTGCACCGCTGCGACCAACTCCGAACGGGTCACTTGCTTCTCCTCAGCGCCCTGTTCGCGTTTGCGAACTGCGTGACTGCCGTCCTTTCGAATGATGACCTCGACTGCGGCTACATTCTGTTGAGAGGATTGCCCGACCCGCGGAAGATCGATGCTTCCGGTGACGATCATGGGTGCGGTCACCATGAAGATAATGAGCAAGACCAACGTGACGTCGATATACGGCACGACGTTGATCTCACTCATCATTCGGCGGCGTCCGCGCCGACTGCTCTGAGCGCCCATGGCCATGGTCAGTGCTGCCGGTGCAGGATGTTTGAGAACTCTTCCATGAAGGTCTCAAAGCGGTTGGAGAGGCGATCGATATCGGTTGCGTAGCGGTTGTAGGCCACCACCGCTGGAATGGCGGCGAAGAGGCCGATGGCCGTGGCCACCAGCGCCTCGGCAATGCCGGGCGCAACGCTTGCAAGCGTTGCCTGCTGGACATTTGCAAGCCCCGTGAAGGCATGCATGATGCCCCAGACGGTTCCAAACAAACCGATGTAGGGGGAGACTGAACCGACTGTGGCCAGAAAAGGCAGGCCATGTTCGAGCGAGTCGAATTCGCGCTGACTGGTCGCGCGCATGGCACGGCGGGCCCCCTCAAGCATCAGGCTGGGGTCGGCTTTGGATTGCTGACGAAGCTTTAAGAACTCGCGCATGCCTGCCTCGAAGATCCGAGAGAGCCCTTGGCCATAGACGCCCTGGCTGGTCCTCTCATAGAGCGCCATGAGCTCGCCCCCCGACCAGAAGGCCTCTTCGAAGGAGTCGGTCTGGCGATTGATCTCACGAATACTCAGAAGCTTCTTGAAGATCACGGTCCAAGAAGAAATCGAGAGCACCACCAGCAGGAGCATCACCAGTTGGACTGGGATGGTGGCCTGAAGAATGAGGGTGGCAATCGAGAGGTCGGTGGCTGCAGGGGTCATGGTCCATCCTTGTTAGAACAAGCTTGCATCGTTGGTTTGTGGGGCAACTCGGTTGAAGTGGCGCCAGGTCTGCTCCGTGGCCATTCGGCCGCGTGGCGTTCGTTGCAGGAATCCCTGCTGAATAAGGTAGGGCTCGAGTACATCTTCAATCGTGTCTTTTGATTCGCCGATTGCAGCGGCCAGGTTCTCCAAGCCCACAGGCCCTCCGCTGAATTTATCCAGTATCGCCAAGAGAAGCTTCTGGTCCATGAGGTCGAAGCCCTGGTGATCGACTTCGAGCATGGCCAGGGCGGCCTGGGCAATGGGCAGGTCGATTTGTGGCGAGGACTTCACCTGGGCGTAGTCGCGCACTCGTCGGAGCAGCCGATTGGCCACGCGCGGGGTGCCACGAGAGCGCCGGGCAATCTCCTGCGCACCATCGGCACTCACCTCTACATTCAGGAGCGAGGCCGATCGGTGGACGATGGTGGCGAGGTCGTGGGTGTCGTAGAACTCCAGTCGGCCAACAATTCCGAAGCGATCTCGAAGCGGATTGGTGAGCATGCCTGCTCGCGTTGTTGCGCCCACCAGAGTGAAGGGCTGCAGGTCGAGTTTGATGGACCGTGCGGCGGGCCCCTCTCCGATCATGATGTCGATCTGATAGTCCTCGAGCGCCGGATAGAGAATTTCTTCCACCACGGGGCTGAGTCGGTGAATCTCGTCGATAAAAAGCAGGTCGTTTCGTTCGAGGTTGGTGAGCAGGGCGGCGAGGTCACCCGGTCGTTCGAGCACGGGCCCAGAGGTCTGCCGCAGGTTGACCCCCATCTCTCTTGCAAGAATATGGGCAAGGGTGGTCTTGCCAAGCCCCGGTGGTCCGAAAAGAAGAACGTGGTCCAAGGCCTCTTCTCTCTGCCGGGCCGCCTGGATAAAAATCTGAAGTTGCTCCTTGACCTTGGGCTGCCCGATGTAATCTTCGAGCCGCTTGGGGCGCAGTGCCCTCTCAATCTGCTCCTCGGAGCGCCCGGCCGAGACTGCAGAGATGGTGCGACTGACTTGTAGATCCGGGGATTCGCCGAGATCGTCGTGTTCGATCATGGCACTAGTTTAACGTTCAGCGCGAGAGCTGCTTGAGTGCGAGTCGCATTCCCTCGGAGACGCTGACCGAGCCGTCGAGCTCACGAATGGCCAGCCTTGCCTCTTTCTCGGAGTAGCCCAGCGCAATCAGTCCGCTGACCACATCGTTTTGGATACTGTTGGAGGAGGAGGTAAGCACGGCCTCGCTGCTGGTGAATCGGCCCCGCAATTCCAACACCAGGCGCTCTGCAGTCTTCTGACCAATACCAGGAATGCGTTTGAATGCGGCGCTGTTTTGCTGAGAGAGTTCCAGGCGGAGTTGATCGACAGAGATGCCCGAGAGCACCGCCAATGCAATCTTGGGACCGACGCCAGAGACGCGAATGAGTTCTCGAAAGGCCATTCGCTCGTCGGCTGTGGCGAACCCAAAAAGCAGCTGGGCGTCTTCTCGAAAGACCTGGTGCGTCAGCAATAAAACCTCGCTGCCAAGGCTGGGCAGGTTGTAGACCGTGCTCATGGGGGCTTCGAGCTCATAACCCACGCCATTGACGTCGATGGTGAGGCTGGGTGGTGTGAGTCGGACGAGCCGACCGCGGAGTTGGGCAATCATGGCTGTTGAGCATGCCAGAAGGCCAAGGCGCAGGCCAGGGCATCTGCGGCATCTGCACTGGGGGCCCTTCCGAGCCCAAGGAGTCGGCAGACCATGTGGGCGACTTGGTCCTTGGTGGCCCGGCCGGTTCCGACAATGGATTGCTTGATTTTTAGCGGGGTGAGTTCTGCCACTGGAAGGCCCCTCTGGGCCAATGCGGCAATTGCGACACCGCGCGCCTGCCCAAGCGAGAGGGTGGAGCGGGGATTGACGTTAACGAACACCTGCTCGATGACGGCTGCTTCCGGCTGATACTGATCCAAGACTTCAGTGAGACCCGCGAAGAGTTCGGCCAGTCGCTCGGGCTCTGAGCGGCTGGCATCGGGCCGAATAACACCGCTACCAATGTAGCGGGCCTGGTGTCGCCCCTGGGTCTCGATAAGGCCAAACCCAGTGCGCCGAAGGCCCGGGTCAATGCCAATCAGCCGCATGGATCAGTGGCGGAAATGCCGAACCCCAGTAAAGACCATGGCGATTCCCCGCTCATTGGCCGCAGCAATCACCTCGTCGTCGCGGACCGACCCACCCGGCTGGACGACAGCCACTGCGCCCGCATCGGCGACCACATCAAGCCCATCTCGAAATGGGAAGAAGGCATCGGAGGCCACGACGGTTCCTGCCAAGGAGAGGCCGGCATGCTGCGCCTTGATCGATGCGATTCTTGCTGAGTCCAGCCGACTCATCTGCCCCGCACCGACCCCAATGGTCTGCCCACCTTTGCAAAAGACAATCGCGTTGCTCTTGACCCATGTGGCGACCTTCCATGCAAAAAGGAGGTCTTGAATCTGCTCGGCCGTGGGCTTTCGCTCACTAACGCATGTGAGTTGAGATGCATTGAGTCGATCGAGATCGGGCGTCTGAACCAAGAGCCCTCCGCTGATTCGCTTGAGGTCCATTCCGGCGGCGATGGAATCACTGCCGCCCTTGGGAACACGAAGAAGTCGCAGGTTCTGCTTATTCGAGAAGTGAGCCAGCGCGGCGGCAGTGAAATCCGGTGCGATGATGACCTCGGCAAACTGCTGCCCAATGGCTTGCGCGGTGGCCTCATCGCAGGCCTCGTTGAAGGCCAGAATGCCGCCAAAAGCCGAGGTGGGATCGGTGGCGAATGCGCGTTGGTAGGCATTGAGACTGTTCTTGCCGATTGCAACCCCGCAGGGGTTTGCATGTTTAACAATCACACAGGCGGGCTCGTTAAAGCCGACCACGCAAGACCAGGCCGCATCGGCGTCGGCCAGATTATTGAATGACAACTCCTTGCCCTGGAGTTGCTCGTAGCGACCAAGGCTGCCCACGGGTGCCGCGGGATCGCGATAGAACGCCGCCGATTGATGCGGGTTCTCGCCGTATCGCATTGTTTGCTCAATCGAGAATTGCAGGGTGAGCGAATTGGGGAATGCGCTTGCTTTTGTTGGCGACTGGGGGGACTCCGAGGCGGGCAGTGCGGTGAGGAAGTTTGCAATGGCGCCGTCGTAGGCCGCCGTGTGTGCGAAAGCTTTGCCTGCCAGTTTCTGTCGGGTCTGCCATGCAAGGCCCTGCTTCGACTTCAACTCCTCAATGATGCAGGGGTAGTCGCTTGGGTCGACGACAACCGCCACTCCATCGTGGTTCTTCGCTGCAGCCCGGAGCATTGCGGGGCCACCCACATCAATGTTCTCGATGACTTCTTGATAGTCGACGTCTGGTTTGGCAAGGGTCTCTCGAAAGGGGTAGAGATTGACGACCAGCAGATCGATGGGGCCGATGCCATGGGCCGCAATGGTCTGCATATGTTCGGCCAGGTCCCTTCGAGCCAGCAAACCTCCATGCACCGCGGGATGCAATGTCTTGACTCGACCATCAAGAATCTCGGGGAACTTTGTTAATTCATCCACCGAGCGCACTGCGAGGCCCGCGTCACGCAGTGCCGAGGCAGTGCCTCCGGTGGAGATGAGTTCCACCCCCATGTTGGCCAGGGCCCTGGCCATTTCGACAAGGCCACTCTTATTGGAGACAGACAGGAGTGCCCGGCGCACCGGAATTGGAGAGGAATAGAGCGACGACATTAAATCTCCGATTGAATGCGATATTGGTTCATTTTTTTGCGCAACGTGTTGCGAGAGAGACCGAGCATCTCGGCGGTCTTGCTCAGGTTGCCATGGGTTTTCTCTAGCGCGTAACGGATGAGGGGTTTCTCTATGGCCTCGAGCACCATTTCGTGCAGGGCGTGGGGCTTTTGATCTCCCAGTTGCTCGAAGTAAATATTCAAGCTGTTGATAAGCGCCTGGTCGAGGCGCTGCGTGTTCTCTTCGTTCACGCCGCTTGCGCCTTGGGATGTCGACTGGCAAAAAATGCATCAATTCGATCGAGTTGGGCCTCGGGTGTCTCTGCCGCCAGTATGAGTTCGCGAAAAACACGGGCGCCGGGTTGCCCCTTCAAGTACCAACCGATGTGTTTGCGTGCTGAGCGCACCCCACGTTCCTCTCCGTAGAAGCGATAGTGGTCGAGCAGGTGCTCGCGGAGCCAATGTTGGATTTCGAAGTCTGTTGGATCTGCAATGCGCTCCCCGCTCTGCAGGAAGCGAAAAATCTGACGATAAATCCATGGGCGCCCCTGGCCTGCTCGCCCCACCATGATCGCGTCTGCACCGGTCTGTTCCAGAACCCAACGCGCCTTCTCTGGCGAGTCGATATCGCCATTGGCCACCACGGGAATAGAGAGTCGCGACTTCACCTGCGCGATGGTCTCGTATTCGGCATATCCAGTGAATCGATCTTCCCGCGTGCGACCGTGAATGGTGAGCATTGAGATGCCCAAGTCCTGTGCCATCAATGCAATGCCAAGGGCATTTCGATTTGAATGATTCCAACCGGTTCGGATCTTGAGCGTAATTGGAATGTTCGCCGGTTGGGCGACGACCAGCACGGACTCAAGTATGTCGCGGACCAAGGCCTCGTCTTGCATGAGGGCCGAACCGGCCGCCTTGTTGCAGACCTTCTTCGCGGGGCAGCCCATATTGATGTCGATGATCTCTGCGCCTCGATCAATATTGAAAGCCGTGGCCTGGGCAAGCATCTCTGCATCTCCCCCAGCGATTTGAACCACCTTGGGGGACGGCTCGCCCTCGTGGTTGATGCGCCGGCTGGTTTTCTCCGTGGCCCACAAGAGGGCATTGGAGGCCGCCATCTCACCGACAGCGTAATCGGCACCCAAGCGCTTGCAGAGTTGTCGGAAGGGACGATCCGTGACGCCAGCCATGGGTGCAACAAACACCCGGTTCTCGATTCGATGTCGACCGACTCGAAGCGGATCAGTCCAGCGTGCAGCCATTCCAGTCCTCTTGCATGAGGGTCTCGATCTCATCGGGATCAACTGGAACACCACGCGTTATCAACTCGCAGCCCGTTTGATTCACGACCGCATCGTCCTCGATGCGGATACCCACATTCCAGAAGCCTTCTGGAATGTCCTGGGCCGGCCGGATATAGAGGCCTGGCTCAATGGTCAGGACCATCCCTGGGGCCAGTGGGGTTCGGTAATCGCCCACATCATGCACGTCCATGCCAAGCCAGTGGCCGGTGCGGTGCATATAAAAGCGCTTGTATGCCCCTGTCTCGAGTGCGGCATCGAGGCTCTGATCTGGAAGCAGTTGAAGGTCGATGAGTCCCTGGCAGAGAACCCGAACGGCCGCATCGTGAGGGGCAGTGAAGGCAACCCCAGGCCGGGTTGCATCAACAGCCGCCTGTTGCGCGGCGAGCACGATCTCGTATGCCGCGCGCTGTTGTGATGTAAAACGACCGGAGACCGGGAAGCTGCGGGTGATGTCACTGGCATAGCCGTCGAGCTCGCAGCCTGCATCGATCAGGAGCATGTCGCCGTCTCGCATGAGGCGGTCACCTGCGCGGTGATGAAGAATGCAACTGTGTGGGCCGCTGGCCACAATGGAGCCATAGGCCACCGACTGCGCGCCTCGTCGCCTGAATTCAGCCAGGAGCACTGCCTCGATTGCAAACTCGGCCAGGCCCGAGCGGGTGGCGCGCATTGCCTGGCAGTGCGCTTGGGCGGAGATTGCAGCGGCCCTGGACATGGTCTGGAGCTCGTGACTGTCTTTGATGAGGCGCAGTCGGGCAACGGCCTCTCCCAGATCGAGGAGTCGCGACGGTGCTTGGATGCCACCGCGGGCTTGGGCTCGAGCCGCCTCCATCCAGCGGCGAAGATCCGCATCGAGTTCAGGCTCGCTGGCCAGGGGAGTCACCACGGTCGATTTGTTCTTGAGCGCCTGAACGATGGTCTCTTGAAGTCTCTCGATCGAGACCGAGGCATCCATTGCGTAGCGGGCGCTGGCGAGTTCGGGACCCACACGAATGCCATCCCAGATTTCTCGCTCGTCGTCTCGGGGGCGGCAGACAAGGGTGTCGCGATGCCGGCCATCGGGGTCGATCTCCATGATCAGCCAAGCCTCGGGCTCGGGGAATCCGGTGAGGTAAAAGAAGTCGCTGCTGAAGCGAAAAGGGAAGGTGTTGTCGCGATTGCGACTGATCTCACGGCCCGAGAAGCTCAAAACAACGAGTGGCTCACCCGATGACGCCTTGGCCAGGTCGGCGGCGAGTCGGTCTCGGCGGCCGCGGTGGGCGTTGCCGTGGGGAGGGTCACTGACGGGGAGGGGCTTGTCGTGATCGGACAGTCGCGCAAGAAATGGGTCGGCGGGTTTATTCATGATGACCCAATGGTCCACCGGAGCGCAGTCGCTGGTCAAGCCATTGCCAGCGCTCGGGTGTGCCGACATCCACCCATGCACCGGGCCAGAGGCTGGCCGAGACTTGACCCTGCCCGCACGCCTGGCGCAAGAGTGGGCCCAAGGGCGCTGGTCTTCCGGGAATGCAGTCGGCAAAGAGTCTGGGCCAGAGAATTGCAACACCCGAGTAAGTGAAACTCTTCGGGCGATTGCGACTTGTTGGGCCAGACAGCGAGGGGCTAGACAGAGAGGGGCTAGACAGCGAGGGGCCAGACAGCGAGGGGCCAGACAGCGAGGGGCTAGACAGGGGAGATGCCAGCCCGTTGTGAATGTAAAAGTCTCCTCCGGGGTTATGGGCCGGATTGGGAACGAGCCATATGTGGGCCAGGGGTGCCTGTTTGCAGAGACGCATGGACTCGGCAAGCTGGTCAACGAGGGGCGGCAAGTCGCCCTCGATGAAGACATCGCCGTTGATCAGGAAGAAGGGGGCTTCATCGCGCCAAGGCTTTGCGGTTGCAATGCCGCCGGCGGTCTCAAGCGCACCGGGGGGCTCGCGGCTGATTCGAACTCGCAGGCCCCAGGCGCTTCCGTCTTGAAGAAACTTCTCGATCTGATCGGGCAGGTGGGCGGTATTGACCACGACCTCCTCCCAGTTCTGCATTTTGGCGAGTCGCAGCAGGTGCCACTCAATCAGAGGCCGGTCACCGACCCGAAGCATGGGCTTGGGCGTCTGATCGGTTAATGGCCGCATTCGCTCACCACGGCCGGCTGCAAGAATCATTGCGTGCATGTTGGGTGGGTGCTCGCCGGGGGCAGATTAAAAGGTGAACTTGGTCTCAGGCGCAACGCCCGCGAGTCGATCGAGGATCCGGGCCAACCCACTGAGTGCGTCGTAGCGGTGGGCCACCGAAGAAGCGTAGGCCATCACCACGGGCAGGTCTTTGAGGTAATCATCTTTCCCATCTCGATGGTAGAGACGCGCAAATATCCCCAAAACTTTTAGGTGTCGTTGGAGACCCATCCATTCGAAATCCTCCCAGAAGGAGGAGAAATCCTCTGCGACCGGCAGGCCTGCTTTGCGTGCGTCTTGCCAGTAGCGCACGGCCCAGTCGATTTGCTGGTCCTCTTCCCAGACGATGTAGGCATCTCGCAGCAGCGAGACCAGGTCGTAGGTGATGGGCCCGACCACCGCATCTTGGAAATCCAATAGGCCGGGCGACCCCGACGCCAGTCGCATCAGATTTCTGCTGTGGTAGTCGCGGTGAACGAGCACCTGTGGCTGGGCCAAGGCCTTGGTGCAGAGTACTTCCAGTGTTTCGGCGAGTGTCTTCTTCTCTTTCTCGTTGAGACTTGCGCCCAGGTGTTTCTCGACGTACCAGGCTTCGAAAAGCGACATCTCTAGCGTGAGCTTTTCTTTGTCGTACTCGGGGAGATTCAAGGCCTGGGGCGTCTGCAAGAGGCTCCAAGATTGAATTTTGATGAGTGCCAACCAGGCGTCTCGATAGAGCCCACCGGCGGACTCGGTCTTGAGAAGCGGCAGGTAGGTGTCGTTGCCGAAGTCTTCTAGAAGCAGATAGCCTTCGGCCTCATTGACGGCGAGCCGACCAGGGACTCGAACGCCTGCGGCATCGAGGAGTTGAGCGACATGCAGAAAGCTATGCAACGGCTCTCGCTCTGGGGGCGCATCCATTAAAACGAGACTATTGCCTTGGGGCGTATCGACCCGAAAGTAGCGCCTGAATGAGGCGTCGGACGAGGCCGGTCGAATGCTGTCTGGGAGGGTTGCTGGTGAGGCAAGGCCCGAGAGCCACTCGCGCGCTCGGAACAGCCTGGAGTCATTTGAAACGGGCATGAAATCAGGTCTTGGAAGAGGCTACCTATAATAGCCCATGCGGTGGATCGCCCTTCTTACTTGCGGCGCTCTCTCAGGCCCTCTTTTGGCTGCAGAGTGCCCCATTGACCGAGACCTCGGTCAAGGCCTTCGGCTCGATCCGCGACTCTCCTTGGGGCCTGGAATGCTTGGCCGCAATCCTCCATCTCTTGCGAGTCTGCCGCAGTATTTCTATGGCCAAACCATCGATGGATCGGTTGAGGATGAAATTCACTTGGTGGGGTCTGCGGAGATCAGACAACTGGGGTCTTCGGTCAAGGCGGATGACATTCGAATCAACCTTGTAGAGAACGAGCTGCGCGCGGAGGGCGATGTAAGGCTATTTCGGGAGGGGGAGTTTTATTCCGGTCCAACGCTTCGTCTCAAGCCCTCGGTGATGCAGGGTGAATTCGATTCGGCGGCCTATGAATTTTCGGCGATGAATGCCTGGGGAAATGCGAAGTCGGTTGAGTTTCAGAAGCCCAAGCTAACGGAGTTAATGGGCGTGTTCTTCACCACCTGCCCCAAGGACAGGCCCGCATGGTCTCTTCGTTCCGATCGCATGATCGTCGACCAGATTCGAGAAGTCGCAGACACCAATCAGTCTGTATTGGCTTGGGGGGGCATCCCAATTCTCCCCCTCGGGGATTTTTCTTTTTCGACAACGCCCCGACGGCGATCCGGTTTTCTGTCGCCGAAATACGCGGCCAGCTCGGATCTTGGCTTCGAGGTGACCGTGCCCTATTACTGGAACATGGCACCCAATCGGGACATAACCATCAGCCCCAAGGTCATCACGCGCCGGGGGGTTCAACTGACACTGGAGCATCGTTACCTGGAGCCCGGCTACGCAGGGGTGATTGATTACGAGATCTTACCGAGTGATCAACGCGCGGGCAATGTGGACTCCAATCGAAGCTTTGCGCGAATTACCCATAACAGTCGCCTTTCCAAGGGCGTCAATTTCTCTGTTGCGGCGGCCAGGGCCTCGGACGATCGCTACCTCAGTGACTTCGGCGGCAGTCTCTTGGCAGCCTCACAGCGGACTCTGCCGGCCACGGTCACAGCCACCTCAAACTATCAGGGCTGGGCAGTTTCCGCCACCGCTCAGAAGTTCCAGCTGCTCAGAGATCCAGCGGCCCCCATTCTTGCGCCCTACGACTTTGCCCCGAGAGTGGTGGCCAATCGTGCCGCGCAGGCGGTCGAGTGGCCTGGGCTTGCTGACTACGGGCTTGTGGACTGGCAGGCCAATTTTGAGTTGACAAACTTCACCCACAAGACCCTGGCGGAGGGCAGTCGTCTGGTTGGCTTGGCCAGAGCGGCCCTACCAACCTATGTTGGACCCTTTGAGGTAACCCCGCGTCTGGGTTTGCATGCGACCCAGTTTCAGCGCTCAAGCATCGGCAGTGCAACGGCCACACAAAATGTCTATCAGGTCGGCGTGAGCGGGGGCATCTATCAGAACAACGTGAATTCGGTGAAAAGCTATCAACGCGTTGTTCCAACTCTCAGTCTCGACAGCAAACTCACTCTTGAGAGAGATACCACTTGGGGCGATACGCCAGCGATTCAAACACTCGAGCCACGTGTGTTCTACGTCTACACGCCGTATCGGGAGCAGTCGAACCTTCCGGTTTTCGATACAGGTCCTGCGACGTCTGGCCTGTCTCAACTTTTTTCTGACAACGTGTACTCCGGGCATGATCGGGTCGCAGATCAGAATCAATTCACGCTGGCGCTTACCAGTCGTTTTCTCTCGAACCAGACAGGTGAGGAGAAACTCAGCGCAACCGTTGCTCAGAGACACTATGTTGATAGTCAACGGGTAATGGTGCCGGGCGAAACAGGCCGAACCGACCGAGAATCGGATGTCCTAGGTGAGGTTGCACTCCGATACTCTCGGTACTTGAAAGGCTCCTTGAGTGCCCAATACACCCCTAAGTTCAGCCGTTGGCAAGCGGGAACAGCCTCGCTGGGCTACCAGCCGAGACCCGGGCAGACCTTTTCTCTCTCGTATCGCTATCAGAAGGACACCTTCGACACCGTGGACGCTGCATTCCAAGCACCGATCGCGAAGAATTGGTACGGGGTGGGGCGCCTCAACTATTCGTTGCAACAAAATAGCGTTTTGAATCCGGGCCAAAACCCAGGTCTGGTTGAGGGCTTGATAGGGGCCGAGTATGATGGCGGGTGTTGGGTAGCGCGGGTAGTCGTTCAGGAGTTTGCTGCCAGTGCCACCAAGAGGCCAAAGCAAATTTTCTTCCAAATTGAACTCAATGGAATAGGCCGCGTTGGAACCGACCCCCTCTCGGTTTTGAAGAGGAGTATTCCCAACTACCGAATGATTAACGAGCTCTCACCACTGCCCTCTCGATTTGAAAACTTCCAATAAATCTCTTCGAATCTCCGGGCTTGGCGTTCTTTTTTTTGTTGCCTCCCTGACGGGGACCGCCGCCTCGCAACCCACTTCATCCAATCGCTTGGTGGAGAGGGTCGTTGCCATCGTCAATACTCAAGTCATTTTAGAGTCCGACCTTCGCCGGCGCATGCAACAGGCCGCGGACTCGGCCAAGACTGCCAAGCAAACACTTCCGCCCCAAGAGGTTCTTCGCAAGCAAGTGCTCGAGCGATTGGTCAATGAGCAGGCAATTCTTCAGAGGGCAGCCTCACGAGGTATTGAGGTCGATCAGGCGACCCTTCAGCGTGCTGTTGAGCGCATCGCCGAACAGAACGGTCTCTCTGTGACGGCACTGCGAAATCAACTCGAGAAAGAGGGTGTTTCTTTCTCGCGGTTTCGAGATGACATCCGTGACGAAATTTTGATTAGTCGAGTTCGAGAGCGCGAGGTCGATAGCCGCGTGAATGTGGCCGAGTCCGAGGTCGATGCCTTTCTGGTGAGTCAGGGACAACGATTGGCCCAGATTGATGAGTGGCTCGTCTCTCAGATCCTCTTGCCGGTGGCTTCGGAGGCCAGTGCCCCAGACAAGGCTGCCGTGAAGTCGAAGGCCGATGCAGTCCTTGCCCGTATTCGCGGGGGTGAACCGTTTGCGGTGGCTGCCCGAAAGGAATCTGCATCGGCAGACAAGGAGCAGGGAGGCAGCCTCGGATGGCGAACGACCGATCGACTCCCAGAGATTTTTGTCAAGGCTCTTCAGGGAGCGGGACCGGGAGAGATTGTGGGTCCAATTCAAAGCGCGGGTGGTTGGCACATTCTGCGACTCGATGATCGTCGCTCCCAGGCACAGCGTCCTGTCGTTGATATCTTTCGGGCTCGGCACATACTCATTCGAGTCGATGGACAGACCTCCGAGGAAGCAGCATCCCGGCGACTTCAGGAACTCAAGCGGCGCATGGTACTTGGAGAGGCTTTCGGGTCACTCGCTCGGTCGTTTTCCCAGGATCCTGGCTCGGCCGCTCGGGGTGGCGAGCTCGACTGGGCTTATCCGGGCGACTTGGTTCCAGAGTTTGAGCGGGCTGCACTGCAACTGCGCCAGGGCCAGGTGAGTGATCCCGTTCGCACCGTCTTTGGCTTTCACATCATCGAGGTTCTTGAGCGCAAGCGAGAGCCCATTACCGAGGATCGGTTGCGCCTTTTGGCGAGGCTCAATCTTCGCGATCGCAAACTCGTAGAGGCCGTCGATGAGTGGACCCGAGAGGTTCGCGCCAATACCTACGTCGATATCAAGCCCGACAATCCTTAAATGAGCCACGCCAAGAGGCGGTTCGGCCAGAACTTCCTCGTTGATCCGCGGGTGATTGCGGACATTGTTCGGGTCATCGACCCCCAACCGGGCCAGACCATGGTGGAGATCGGGCCGGGCCGGGCCGCACTCACTGCCCCTCTTCTTGATCGTCTCGGGCAACTCACGGCCATCGAGATCGATCGAGATTTACATTCGGCCTTGAGGGCTCGATTTGGGCAGCGACTGCACCTCATTGCAGAAGATGTCCTTGCTGTGGATTTTCTTGCCCTGGGCCCAGCCGGACTGCGAGTCGTGGGAAATCTGCCCTACAACATCTCCTCGCCCATCCTTTTCCACCTGCTTGGAGTGGCCCATCACGTGGCTGATCAGACCTTCATGCTGCAGAAGGAAGTGGTTGAGCGAATGGTGGCCCAAGAGGGCAGCAAGGCCTATGGGCGCCTCTCCATCATGCTGCAGGCCCGCTACACCATGGCCCATCAACTCCATGTCCCGCCCCGGGCCTTTAATCCTGCTCCAGCAGTGGAGTCCGCCATCGTGAGCATGTGGCCAAGGCCTCTCGAGGAGGTGGCGGCAGTTCCGTGGTCGGTGCTGGAGAAGCTCGTGGCCGATGCCTTCTCCATGCGCCGCAAGATGCTGCGAAACAATCTGCATGCGTATCGCGATCGAATTGATTTCAGAGACTTCGGTCTGGCAGAGACCGATCGGCCCGAGCAGGTGCCGGTCTCGGCCTACCTGGCCATGGCACAGGCCTTGGCCGCTTAAGTTAGGCGTAGAGGGGGGCCTTGCGGATCTCGCGCTGCCCCTCTTCGAAGCCTGGAAGAATCTGCTGAACCTCCTGCCAGAAGGCCGGGCTGTGGTCCATGGCGCGCAGGTGGGCCAGTTCGTGGGCCACCACATAATCAATGACTGGAAGACTGAAGTGAATCAGCCGCCAGTTGAGTCGAATATGGCCATCCTGCGTGCAGCTGCCCCAACGCGTCTTGGCATTCGATAGCGAAAAGCGGCTGAACTCTGCACCGGCCCGCTGTGCCAGTGTCTCAAGGCGTTCGGCCAGGATCTCTTTGGCCTGTTGTTGCAGCCAGGCGTGCACGGAGTCGCGAACTTGCTCGGGGCTGGCGTGGTTGGGTAGTGTGAGCCAGACTTCTGCCGTCTGGGCCACCCAGGTGGCCTGCTTCTGATCCGCGGAGAGTCGCAATGTGCACGGTTGCCCAAGGAACTGAATCACCGATCCATCGCGCCAATCGTCGGTGGGTTCCAGTCGTTGGTCTTGATGGGTGAGCCATTCTCTGTGCCGCGCTATGAGCCAGCGGCGTTTGCTGCGGATAATCTCTTCAATCTCACCAATGGAAACCCAACGGGGGGCCCGCACCCGAATGGCGCCCTCTTGAAAGAGCATCCCGACCGAGCGGCGGCGACAACGCGTCAGCGTCCATTCAAATGAGAGTCCGTCGACTTCGATGCGCCGATGCTTGTCGCTCGAGGCGACCGACTCAAGCAGCCCGAACAAGCCCGTCACTCTCTGACTCGATCCAATGCTCAATCTCCTCAAGGACTGCGTCGGGACTCCGACCATTGGGATAGATGGCCGGACCCACCTTTACGGTAATGCATCCTGGCCGTTTGATCCAGGCGTTGCGAGGCCAGAAGACTCCCGCATTGTGGGCGATGGGGATGACAGGCACCGCAAGCTCGGTGGCCAGGCGGGCCGCCCCATTCTTGTAGCGAACCTTTTGGCCGGGCAGGGTTCGCGTGCCCTCAGGGAAAAACGCAATCCAGAATCCTCGGCCCAGTCGATCACCGGCCTGGGATTGAATGCTCTCGTAGGCCTGGCGGCCCTGGCTTCGATCGACATGAATCATCGGCAAGAGCCCAATGCCCCATCCAAAGAAAGGGATGCGCAGCAACTCCTTCTTGAATACAAAACAGAGGGGTGTCTTGAGGTGACTCGGAAGAAAGAGGGTCTCCCACGCCGACTGGTGTTTGCTGCAGACAATGGCGGGCTTGCCATCGAACTGGGCAAGCACTTCTGCGCCCTCGAGTTGCCAGCGAAGGCCGAGAAGAGCGCGAGCACCCCAGGTTGAGATCCATGGCCATCGCATGGCGAATGCATAGCGGCGATGGTCATTGAGAAATGGGGCCACCAGTAGAAAGAGGCTTCCCCACACCGTGAGGGTGACCACTTGGAAAACAAAAAAAAGCAACGATCGCAGCAGGGCCACTAGCGTGCGCGTTCCTCTGTTTGTTTGCTCACAGATTTCTGCGTGACCTGGAGCAGGTGGTCGACCGCGGCCTGAAGGTCATTGAACACAAGGGTATTGGCAGGCATTGGAGACTCACCCGATTGATGGGCAGCCCAGGTGCCTTCGCCCTTGCCGGTCTTCACAAGAATGGGCTGCGCACCCATTGCATGCGCAGCGGCGAGGTCGCGATGCGAGTCGCCGACAACCGGCACATTCTTAAGATCCTGGCCAGACCGCTGGGCGATGTCCTCGAGGAGTCCGGTGGCGGGCTTTCGGCAACGGCATTGGGCGTCGGGCCCATGGGGGCAGAAGAAGATGGCCTCGATGGCGCCGCCCATCTCCGAGAGTTGGTCGCGAAGTCGCTGGTGAATCGCATGGAGCGCCTTGAGTTCAAAAAGCCCCCGAGCCAGCCCCGACTGATTGGTGGCGACGAAGACTCGCCAGCCCTCGTGATGAAGCCGGCCGATGGCCTCCAGACTGCCTGTAATTGGCTTCCACTCCTCGACCGACTTGATGTAGTGGTCGGAGTCTTCGTTGATGACCCCGTCTCGGTCGAGGATGATGATTGGGGCATTCATGGTCAGTTGGTGGCCGCGAGTTTCGAGAGGTCGGCAACCTGGTTCATTGCGCAATGCAACTCCTGCAGGAGTGCCAATCGATTGGCTCGAAGGGCGGGGTCCTCTGCATTGACCATCACCTGATCGAAGAAGGCATCGACTGGCTGTTTGAGTGCAGACAGTGCATGGAGTGCCTTCTCGTAATTGCCCTCCGCAGCCGCAGCCGTGGCCAAGGGGGCCAACTCTTTAAGCAAGCCGCCCAGGGTCACTTCGGCGGGGTCTTGAAGCCGTTTGGGATCAACGCGATCTGGGGTGACCTCGGCCTTCTTCAAGATATTGCCAATTCTTTTATTGGCCGATGAGAGCGAGGGTGCGGCCGAACTGCCCATGAACTGTGCCAGGGCGTGAAGACGCTTGGGCAACTGATGAAACAAGTTGGGGCAGACGGCAAGCACAGCATCAATCTGAGCGGCGTCGTGGCCCTGATCACGAAGGTAGACGCGGGTTCGCTCGCGAATAAACTCCAAGATGTCAGCAACCGGCGGGGCCACCGCAGGGACAGCGGAAAATGAATTGGCTGCGTCTTGCACCAGAGTTTCCAGATTGAACGGAAGCGCTCCTTCAATGAGGAGTCGGGCAATACCCAGGGCCGAGCGCCGCATGGCGAATGGGTCTTTGTCGCCCGTGGGGGCAAGGCCAATGCCCCAGATTCCGACAATCGATTCCAACTTGTCGGCAAGTGCCAGCAACTGTCCGATCGAGCCATTGGGGAGTGCATCGCCTGCGAAGCGCGGCCTGTAGTGCTCCTCGATGGCCCTGGAAATTTCGTCTGGCTCTTGGTCGTGCTCGGCGTAATAGCGCCCAACCACGCCCTGCAACTCGGGAAACTCGCCCACCATATCGGAGAGCAGATCGGCCTTGCAGAGGCGGGCGGCCCGACGTGCATGGGCCTCTGAGACACCCATTTGCGGAGCCCACTGTGCAGCGAGTTGCTCCAGCCGTTTGATTCGCTCGGCCTGGCTGCCGATTTTGTTGTGATACGTCACCGCTGCGAAGCCAGGCAACCGATCTTCGAGTCGACGCTTGCGGTCTTGGTCGAAGAAGAACTTTGCATCGCTGAGTCGGGCCCGAAGGACTCGCTCATTGCCTTGAACAACGGTTTGGGGTTGGGTGGACTCGAGATTCGCGGCCAACAAGAAGCGATGCACGAGTCGACCATTGGCGTCGGTTATGGCGAAATATTTCTGATTCTGTTGCATCGTGAGGATGAGGCACTCCTGCGGCACCGACAAAAACGCCTCATCGAATTGCCCCTCTAAAACCACCGGCCACTCCACCAAACCATTGACCTCATCGATGAGTGCCTCGGGCATAACCACGTTCTGCCCCTTTGCAGCGCGCTGAAGGGAGTCGACGAGCCGATCGCGGCGAGTCTTGAAAGAGGCGATGACGTGGCCCTCGACTTCGAGCTGCTTCTCGTAGCTCAGTGCGTTCTGAATTGAGATTGGCCCGCTCGAATGAAACCGATGTCCCAGAGTAATGCGGTCGGCGGCAAGGCCCAGGCCAGAGACGGGAACCACGGCTGCACCATGCAGCGCAAGCAGATGGTGGGCGGGCCGCACAAATGAGACTTCCTCAAGACTGCCGTTGGCACCCAAGGGCCATTGATAGCGCATGAGCTTTGGAATGGGCAAGGCATTGAGTGCCCGATCCAATGCCACCTGAAGGCCTTCGGTGAGCGAGGCCCCCTTCTGCAAGCGATTGCAGACAAAGACTTCTTGCTTGCCGTCTGAGACGGTCTTGAGTTGGGAGAGCTCGATGTCTTTGCCCAGGGTGAGTCCGAGGCTGGTGAGCTTCTTGAGAAGCGCGGTGGTGGGCTGGCCCTGGGGATCGAGGCCGACCGACACCGGGAGCAACCGCTCTTCCTTTTGCGTATCTGCCGCATGGGGAGCGACATCGGCCAGGCGGACTGCAAGTCGACGAGGGCTGGCGAAGGCCTCCACCGAGGCGTTGTTGGGTCGAAGCCCGAGCTTGGCGAGTTCGTTGGCAATCGACTGACTGAAAGATTCGCTCAGGCGCGAGAGGGCCTTGGGGGGCAACTCCTCGGTGGCAATCTCAACGAGCAGCGCCACTCGGGCATCTTGGGCTTGTGTCATCTGGTTTAACTCGCTTGAATCAGCATGGGAAAGCCAAGTGCCTCTCGTGAGGCCACATAGGCCTGCGCCACCATTCTTGAAAGGTTGCGGATTCTGGCGATGTACTGGGCCCGCTCGGTGACCGAGATCGCGCCGCGGGCATCGAGAAGATTGAAGCTGTGTGCTGCTTTGAGAATTTGCTCGTAGGCCGGCAGGGCGAGATTCTTCTCCAGCAGATCGCGCGCATCGCTCTCATGTTCGCCAAAGCGTCGCAGCAAGACCTCGACATTGCTTGCCTCGAAGTTGAATTTGGACTGCTCAACTTCGTTTTGGTGATAGACGTCTCGGTAGCGGACTTGGCGTGTCTGACCTGCCTCCTCCCACTGGGTCCAGCAGAGGTCGTAGACGTTCTCGACCCCCTGCAGGTACATGGCCAGTCGCTCGAGCCCGTAGGTGATCTCGCCAGTGATGGGGCTGCAATCGAGCCCGCCCACTTGTTGGAAGTACGTGAACTGCGTGACTTCCATGCCATTGAGCCAGACCTCCCAACCCAGGCCCCAAGCCCCCAGAGTGGGGTTCTCCCAGTCGTCTTCAACGAAACGGATGTCGTGGACCTTGGGGTCGATGCCCAGCGCAACCAGTGAACCAAGGTAGAGCTCGAGAATATTGGGAGGCGAAGGCTTTAAAACGACCTGATATTGATAGTAGTGCTGCAGTCGGTTGGGGTTCTCGCCATAACGACCGTCCTTCGGTCGACGGGAGGGCTGCACATAGGCCGCTCGCCAGGGCTCGGGGCCCAAAGCACGCAGAAAGGTGGCCGTGTGCGAGGTGCCCGCACCCACCTCCATGTCGATGGGCTGAAGCAGCGCACAACCATGCCCACTCCAATAATTCTGGAGGGTCAGAATGACGTCTTGAAAGGTCTTCATCCCTGCATTCTAGCTGTCCGCCAGGGGCTCGACCGAAGCCCGAGAAGCAGACAGATCGCTGCGATGAGCAGAATGGGCAGGCTGCCAAAGCGTGTAAACGGCGTGGCACCCCCCATGCCTTGGACCGTGCCGACAAGAATGCCGGGTGCCATGGGTTGAAGGGCGGCACGGACATCGCCCTTGTGGTCAACGATGGCAGTCATGCCCGTGTTTGTTGCCCGAATGGTGGGCCGCCCCGTCTCCAGGCTTCGCATGCGGGCAATCGATAGATGTTGAGACAGCGCGATGGTGTGGCCAAACCAGGCCAGGTTGCTCAGGTTGAGAAGAATCGTGGGGTGGCGATCCGGGGCAATGCGCGATGCGAGTGGACGCGCAATTTCGTCGCCAAATAGGTCTTCAAAACAGATGTTGACGCCGATTCGTTGGCCCGCGACTTCCATGGGCGCCTGGATGGGCAACCCCCTCGCAAAGTCTCCGAGTGGCATCTGCATCTGATCCACAAACCAGCGAAACCCGAAGGGCACAAATTCGCCAAACGGCACCAGGTGGCTCTTGTTGTAGCGCGCATCGTATTCAAGGCTGTAGGGCGAGGCCTGCGGAAGTATTGCAATGGCGCTGTTGAACCACCCCTCATCGTCCTTCAGTGGCACTCCGGTGATCAGCGCTGTTTCCGTGCCATGCACCAGGCCACGTAGATAACTCCGAAGGCTGGGATCGAGTTGATTCCAGTCCTTGATGAAGGCGGTCTCTGGGAGGGCCACAAGGTTGACCCGATGCCGCATGGCCTGTTGGATGAGTTGGAGTTGGGCTTCCTCGAGTCGCGCAACATGCTCGGGATCGAACTTCATATGCTGTGGCACTGCAGACTGAATCAGGGCCACCCGAATCGATGGGCCGGCTGGTGTTGTGTACTGAACAAGAAACAGGCCCAACCCGGCGATGTGTATGGCCACGATTCCGATGACACGGGCCAGCGTGACCTTGGTGAGCCATGCCGCGCAGAGCGCGGTGATGAAAGTGACACCAAAGACACCGAAGATGGGGGCAAAGCCAGCCAAGGGGCTGTCAATCTGTTGGTAGCCCCATGACAACCACGGAAAGCCGGTGAAGAGTTCACCACGCACCCACTCAAGAAGGGTAATCAGACCGGCCAGGGCCCAGGGCGAGAGTTGAAATCGACGGTGCAACCACCCGGCGGCAATGCCGTAGGAAGAGACATAAACGGCCAGGGCAAGGGTTCCCAGTGCGGCAAGCGGCATGGGCATATGGCCATAGTCGTGCAGGCTGATGTAAATCCAATGCAGCCCGACCAAGGCCAGGAGAATCAGCAGGCCGGATGCGAGTCGGGGTGCCCACTGCTCTGGGCGTTGCCAGAGATGAATTAGGAGCGCGAGTGCGCCAAGGCTTGCGAGGCTAGCGGCCCAGCTCAGGGCCAGTGAGGGCATTGTCTGCGTCCTCTACAGCGACTTCGGCTCGCTGGACCAAGAGCATGTGAACCATTCGGGCGTCCGCTCTCTGAATTTCAAAGACAAAGCCCTCGAGTTCAACAACCTCTTCCTTGTGAGGCACGCGGCCGAGGCGGTCGGTGACAAACCCACCAATGGTGTCGGCGGACTCATCGGAGAGCGACGACTCGAAATGGGCATTGAATTGCTCGAGCGGCGTGAGGGCGCGAATACGAAACTGACCCTCGAGGTGGGGCACGGGAAGAATGTTGTCGTCTTCTTCTTCAATGTCGTGTTCGTCTTCAATGTCGCCCACAATTTGCTCGAGCACATCTTCGATGGTAATAAGACCAGAGACACCGCCATACTCGTCGACCACCATGGCAATGTGATTGCGATTGAGTCGGAAGTCGCGAAGCATGATGTTGAGACGCTTGGACTCGGGCACAAAGACAGCCGGCCTCAGAAGGCCGCGAATATCTTGACTCTCATCGGCCATGACTTTAAGGATGTCTTTCGCCAAGAGAACCCCAATAATGTTGTCGCGCTTGTTCTCGAAGACAGGAAATCGAGAGTGGGCCGTCTGAATGACGAACTCGAGAATCTCTTGCAGGGGTTGCTCAATGTCGATGACATCCATCTGGGCGCGGGGCACCATGAGGTCTCTAACAGCCAAATCAGAGACCTGCAAGACACCCTCCATCATGGAAACGGCATCGGCATCAATAACATCGTGGGCCTCTGCCTCTCGAAGTTGCTCGAGAAGTTCTTCTTTTTCATCGGTCCGCCCAGTGAGGCGAGACCAGAGGCGCTTGAGGAGGTGACTCAGGCCCGAGGACCTAGGGTCGGCATCAGTCATGCATGGGCATGGGTTGTTTTGACCCCTCTAGTGTGCCACAGGGGTCGGGAATTCGGAATCGCTTGAGTATTCGGGCTTCCAGAGCTTCCATGGCGTCCGCCTCTGCATCGTCTTCGTGGTCGAGCCCACAAGCATGCAGGCAGCCATGGACAATCAAGTGGGCCAAGTGATGTTCAAAGGGTTTCCTCTGTGCGCGGGCCTCTTCTCGCACCACTGGGGTGCAGAAGACGAGGTCTGCGCTGAGTCTCGGTGGCCCCTCATAGGCGAAGGTGAGCACATTGGTCGCGTAATCCTTATTGCGGAAGTCGCGATTGAGTGATCGGGCCTTGCCCCGATTGAGAAAGACCAGAGTGAACTCAGCGCGTTCGACGCGGGCATCGAGGCTTGCCGTCACGAGTCGTCGTATGCGCGGTCTCGTCAAGGGAAGTTCCGAGTCCGATTGAATCTGTAGATGAAGCTCGATTGGCATGCTTAGCGATTTGCACCTTGCTCTTCATAGATTGCGTAGGCATCGACAATGCGAGCGACCAAGGGATGGCGAACCACGTCCTGGCTATTAAATTGGGTGAAGGAGACACCGCGAACATCGGCGAGTACCTCGGTGGCCTCGACCAGTCCGCTGGTCTGGCCTCGCGGCAGGTCGATCTGCGATGGGTCTCCGGTGATCACCGCCTTGCTACCAAAGCCAATGCGCGTGAGAAACATCTTCATCTGCTCGCGGGTGGTGTTCTGCGCCTCATCGAGGATGACAAATGCGTGGTTGAGGCTTCGACCGCGCATATAGGCCAGAGGCGCCACCTCGATGACTTGGCGCTCAAATAGTTTGGTGACGCGCTCGAGCCCCATCAGTTCATAGAGTGCGTCATAGAGTGGCCGCAGGTAGGGGTCCACCTTCTGAGAGAGATCGCCTGGCAGGAAGCCCAGGCGCTCGCCGGCTTCCACCGCTGGGCGTGTGAGGATGAGGCGGCTCACGGTGTCGCGCTCGAGCGCATCGACAGCCGAGGCCACTGCCAAGAAGGTCTTGCCGGTGCCGGCCGGCCCAATGCCAAAGCTGATGTCGTGGGCCTGTATGGCGCGAAGGTAGGCGCGTTGATTCTCTGTTCGGCCTCGTAGGTCTCGCCGCCGGGTCCGCAGATCGACGGGCTCGGGCGTGCTGGTTGACGCTGCGAAGGCACTGGCGTCTTCCTCTGCGCCCAGGCGCGGAGAGCGATGCTCGACGATGGCGAGTTGCACATCTTTGAGTTGGACGGGGGCCTTTGCGGCGGGGGCGAGCTGCTCGAGCAGGGCCCGCGCAGTCTCGACCGATTCGGCCTTGCCATTGATTTCGAAGATGGCACCGCGGCGGCGGATTGCGATATCGAGGCTGGTCTCGATGCAACGCAGGTTCTGCTCGAGTGGACCACAGAGATTGGCCAGGCCCTCGTTGTCGTTCTCGAGCAGAGCGAGCCGCTCGGTCATCGATCCATCGCGGCTTCGTCGGCTGGCCATCAGCGCTGAATTCGACTTTGCATCAGAGGGGCGCGCCTCGAAGGCTGTGCGGCAAGGCGGCTTCAATGCGCAATTGAACGAAGTCCCCGACGGCCTCTTGTGAGGACGGCGCGAAATTCACTACCCAGTTGTTGCTGGTGCGACCCATGAGCTCCTGGGGGTTCTTTCGCGCGGGGCCTTCGATCAAAACAATTTGCTCTGACCCCTGCATCGACTCCCCCAACTGCCGGCTGTTTTGATCGATTCGGGCCTGGAGTCGTTGAAGTCGAGCCAACTTCTCCTCGGCCGAGACCGCATCGGGGAGGTCGGCCGCGGGTGTTCCCGGCCGAGGGCTGTATATGAATGAGTAGGCCGACTCAAAGCCACAGTCATCAATGAGCCGCATGGTGGCTTCGAAGTCTTCTTCGGTCTCACCGGGAAAGCCGACGATGAAGTCACTGGAGATGGCGACATCGGGCCGGGCCGCTCGCAGGCGACGAATAATGCTCTTGTACTCCAGGGCGGTGTAACCCCGTTTCATTGCCGCAAGGATTCTGTCACTACCCGACTGCACGGGGAGATGCACATAGCTCGCAAGCTTGGGCAGGCGGGCGAAGGCCTCAATGAGTCGGGCACTGAACTCTTTGGGATGCGAGGTGGTAAAGCGCACACGCTCAATGCCCGGCACTTCGCAGACCAACTCGAGCAGGCCAGTGAAATCAATCGATGCATGGGCGTCAATAAATGCATTGACGTTTTGCCCAAGCAGGGTGACTTCTCGGACGCCTTGCTGGGCCAGTTCGGCAATCTCAGTGAGGACATCGATGGACGGGCGAGAGACTTCGGTGCCGCGGGTGTAGGGCACCACACAGAAACTGCAGTACTTGCTGCAACCCTCTATTATCGAGACGAATGCCGTGGGACCCTCGACCCGTGGGGCCGGGAGATGGTCGAACTTTTCGATTTCCGGAAAGGAGATATCGACCTGGGGGCGGCCCGTGTCTTGGCGGGCATTAATTAGGTCGGGGAGTCGGTGCAGGGTCTGGGGGCCAAAGACCACATCGACATATGGGGCCCTGCGCACGATGGCTTCGCCTTCTTGACTCGCGACACAGCCACCCACTCCAATAATGAGATTGGGTTTGATGGCCTTGAGGTCACGGGCCCGACCGAGGTCGGAGAAGACCTTCTCTTGGGCCTTCTCACGGACCGAGCAGGTATTGAAGAGGATGATGTCGGCATCTTCCGGCTGCTCGGTGGTTTCGATGGGCTCGGAGGCGCCCAGTATGTCGACCATCTTGGCCGAGTCATACTCATTCATCTGGCAGCCGAAGGTGCGTATGTAGAGTTTGCGGGTCACGGAGAGTATTGCCAGTGCGACTCTTGGTTGGTCTATGAAAGGAGAGTATTTTGCCTCAGACAGGGGCCACTCGGCGGCAGATTTGGGCCTGGGCCGGCCTTGATTTCGCCAACTCCGGCTACACCACGGTGGTGCTCACCGCCGTATTCAATGCCTATTTTGTGTCGGTGGTGGCCGATGGTTCGCCCAACGCAACCCTGGCATGGACGCTTCTTTTGGGTCTGAGCTACCTCTTTGTGATGGTCTTGGCCCCATGGGTGGGGGCCTATGTCGATGCGCGGGGTGGACGCAGAAGGGCCCTGGTGTTGTGCACGATTGTCTGTGCAACGGCTACTGCAGGGCTTGCCTGGGTGGGCCCTGGCGATTGGGCGATGGCGGGCGTGCTTCTGCTGCTTTCAAACTTTTTCTATGCGACCCATCAAGACCTTTCCGCCGCCTACCTTCGCGAACTGGCCGCGCCCGATCGTCTGGGCCGTTTGTCTGGGTTTGGTTGGTCGGTGGGTTATCTGGGTGGGCTCGTAACGCTTGCCTTGGCACTGGTCTGGGTGATGGCAGGGCCCAAGGAACTATTAGAAATGCCACTCGCACAGGTGCAGATGTCGGGCGCCATGTGGGTCACCGCTGCGGTGTTTTTAGTTGTTGGGCTTGTGGCGCTCTCGCAGCTGCCCGAGACCCAGGCCGCAACCGATGCGCGGTGGCAGCAGGCATGGTCAAGGCTTGTTCGCGGTTGGCGCGAGATGGGCAAGCATCGGGCCTTGCGATCATTTCTGGGTTGCGTGCTGGTTTATCAGTCCGGGGTGGCCACGGTGATTGCCTTGGCCTCGATCTACGCGCAGCAGGCCTTGGGCTTTGGCATGGCACAGACCATCGTCTTGCTCTTGGTTGTCAACGTGACTGCAAGCCTTGGGGCATTTCTATTTGGAAGACTCCAGGATCGTCTGGGCCATCGCCGGAGCCTCTCAATGGCTTTGGTGCTCTGGATGTTGATGGTGGTTGTGGCCGCCACGGCGCAGGGCGAGGCAGCATTCTGGGTGGCTGCGAATCTCGCTGGACTGGCCATGGGAGCGAGTCAGAGCGGGGCACGCGCAGTCGTTGGCCTTTTGGCCCCGAAGGGCTCGGTGAGCGAGGCCTTTGGCTATTGGGGTGTGGCGATTAATGCGGCGGCCATTCTTGGCCCGCTCTCATATGGCTTGGTCACGAGTGTCTCGGCCGGAGACCACAGACTCGCTCTATGGATGACAGGACTCTTCTTCCTTGCGGGATGGGTTTGGCTTCAACGCCTCTCACTCGATTCGAGCAGAAATGAACGAATAGAGGGCCAGTGATCAGGGAAATCGGTGAGGCTGTGGTCGGAGCCTTCCACGACGTGGTGTTGTGCGCCCGGAAATGTGTCGACCATCTCTCGCCAGTCCAAGAGTGTGTCGCCCGTGGCGGCCACCAACAGGTAGCGCTCCGGCGAGGTGAGCCCCACCGCCATGTCCGCAAGCTCGTCGAGGTAACTCTCTTTGAAAACAAGGACCTCGCCAGAGTGCCAGGCAGGCAACTCACCGATCTGGCCCGCAAGGTCTCTGCTGGGATAGCAAGCTGGGTTGATCAGGCAGGCTTTGAATGCAGCCCGCGCAGGATGTGACTCCATGAAGTGTGCGGCATAGAAACCGCCGAGGGAGCTGCCGATGAGTCGGGGTGTGAGTCCCTTGGCAAGTGCCTGGTCAATTTCGGTTTGAATTTGCGACTGGGCCGTGCGTGGGCGAATGTCGAGCGCTGGGCAGCGAAACTCGATGCCGTCTTTGGACAGCCACTCCTGAAGCTGCAAGGCTTTGGATGACTGCGGCGAACTGCGAAACCCATGGATGTAAATGATGCAAGAATGGGCAATTCCAATGCCGTCGCTCAAGAGAACACTCCTTTATGAATTCAGCGCAACAGAATACTTCCTCACCGGGTCTGGGCGCCGCTCATGCAGGCCCAAGGGTTGCGTTGGTCACGGGCGCGGGCAGCGGCATAGGCCGTGCCAGCGCTCGCGGGCTTCTCAACGAAGGCTGGAACGTAATTTTGGTGGGCCGGCGCGAGCAGCCGCTGCTTGAGACTGCGGTCGGTCATGCAAACGCAAGGGTGATCACTGCAGATGTCTCAAAGGCTTCTGAGGTCGACCGCTTGTTTGCGCAAGTCAGGGCCGACTTCGGGCGTTTGGATCTCTTATTCAACAATGCGGGCATCTTTCCCGCTGGTGCACTCATTGACGAAGTCTCGTTGGAGACCTGGGAGCAGTCGGTGGCCGTGAACCTCAATGGCGCCTTTCTCTGCGCGCGTGCGGCCTTCGGTCTGATGCGTCATCAATCGCCCATGGGGGGTCGAATTATCAACAACGGTTCGATTTCTGCGCAGGCGCCAAGGCCGCTCTCGGTGGCCTATACCGTAACCAAACACGCCATCACCGGGCTCACCAAACAACTCTCGCTCGATGGGCGTCCGTTCTCGATTGCCTGCGGTCAAATTGACATTGGCAATGCAGCCTCCGAGATGACCACGTCTTTTGGTGCGGGCGCGCTTCAGGCCGATGGCTCGCGAAAGGCCGAGCCCATCATGGACATGAAATGCGTGGCCGATGCGGTTTGCCACATGGCCTCGCTTCCGCTTGGCGCGAATGTCCAGTTCATGACCATCATGGCCACCAATATGCCCTTCATTGGAAGGGGTTGATGGAGTTGAGGCCGGCGGTGCCCCAGCAAAGGCGGGGATTTCCCTGATGCGCAACCCGCGGCCCTTGGGGATGATCAGAGGCTCAAGAACACCCACGCAAGGAGACACGAATGGCTAAGTTGTTTCGATCAATCCCCAAAGCCCTCGCGATGGCCGGTCTGGCCGCAGCAATGGGTATCTCCACCGGCCTTCAGGCGCAAGAGATCAAGATCTCCCACCAGTGGAAGGCGCAGGTAGATGGTCGAGACCGTGCCACCCGACTCTTTGTCTCCGAGGTCGAGAAGGCCGATCCGAGTCTGAAGTTCAGAATCTATCCCGCCCAGTCTCTCGGCATTAAGCCGGTCGCCCAGCTCGATGCGCTTCAGAACGGCACGCTGGAAATGGCCGTATTCCCAATGTCTTACGCCGTGGGCAAAGCCCAAGAGTTTTCGGCCGTGATTCTGCCGGGCACCATTCCCAACCTCGATTTCGCCATGAGCCTGAAGAAAACGGGCTACTACACGAAGCTTCAAGAGCTATCAGAGAAGCATGGCTTTCGCATCATCACCTGGTGGTGGACCCCCGGCGGCTTTGCAGCCAAAGACAAGGCCGTAACCGGCCCCGAGTCTGTGTCGGGCATGAAGCTGCGTGCCGCAGACCCCACCTTCGAGTCCATGCTCAAGGCCGCGGGTGCCTCGGTCACTGCCATGGCCTCGACCGAGATCTACTCGGGCCTGCAGTCGGGCGTGCTCAATGGAACCCTCACCTCCGCCGAAACCTTCGTTTCCATGCGGCTCTATGAGCAGACCAAACACGCAACAGTTGGTGGCGAGAGTGCCCTGTGGATGCTGCTTCAGCCCCTGGTGATGTCCAAGCAGGCCTGGGACAAGCTCACCCCGAAGCAGAAGAAAATCTTCCAGGAAGCCGCCGACAAATCGGATGCTTTTTTTCTCACCATTCAGCGCGAGTCCACCATGAAGATGGCCGAGGCTTACGTGAAAGCCGGCGGAACATCGCGCGAAATGTCGAAAGCCGAGTTTGATGCGTGGGTGGCATTGGCCAAGAAGACTGCCTATCCCGAGTATGCAAAGCTCTCTCCGACTGCCAAGGGCCTGCTCGATGAGTTGCTCAAGGCCGCGGCCCCCAAGAAGAAGTCCTAAGCCCTTTCTCTGTTAATTTTTTCTAACTGACAAAACCCGCCGGTGAAACGGCGGGTTTTTATTGGGGCAACAATGCTTGGATATGTAAGGGCCATGGACCGCATCTGCGACGCCATGGCGGTCATCGCAGCGGCTTTGCTCTCTTGCGCAACGGCGATCATCTGCTGGATGGTTCTCTACAGGACCATGGGCTACTCCACCTCTTGGGAGTTGGAGCTTGGCATCTTTCTTATGGTCTGCTCACTTTTTCTAGCCAGCCCCTATACGCTAAAGACCAAAGGCCATGTCGGCGTTGACCTGCTCTCTGCTTATTTGCCAGAGCGTCTCGCCCGAGCACTTCACCTCTTCACGCTATTTCTGGGGCTGGCTGTGACTATTTTCCTGGGCCTTCTCGGTCTGGAGTTTGCGATCGACTCTTTTATGAAGGGAGAGCGCACCGAGAGTGTCTGGGCGCCCTATAAGTGGCCACTCTTTGCCACAATGCCCATCGGACTCTTTATGACTTCCGCCCAATATGTCGCCGAGATTGTGTTGGAGCTCTCGCCCCGAGTGCGACAGGAGTTTCAGTCATGAGTGAACTTCAGATCGGTGGCCTGATTCTGCTCGTGACGCTGGTGGTTCTTTTCTCTGGGCTTCCAATCGCCTGGGGCCTCTCACTCATCGCTGCGGGTTTTCTCATTGTCTTTGATGGTCCAGCGAGCCTGGCCAACATCCCCCTGGTGATGATGGACGAGTTGGCATCCTTCGCGCTGCTCACAATCCCTCTCTTTATTCTTCTGGGTGCCGCAATCGGCAGCACCCATGCGGGCCGCGATATTTATGAATCGCTGCACCGTTGGCTGGATCGCGTTCCCGGTGGCCTGGTGATTGCCAACATTCTTGCTTGTGGGCTCTTTAGCGCAATCAGCGGATCGAGCCCTGCTACTGCAGCGGCCATCGGCAAGGCCGGTGTCCCCGAGATGATCGACCGAGGTGTGCCAGTTCGACTCGCCACGGGTTCGGTCTGTGCCGGAGGAACACTTGGCATCCTCATTCCGCCATCGATCACCATGATTCTCTACGGCATCTCCACCGAGACTTCGATTGGCCGGTTGTTCCTGGCCGGGGTGATTCCGGGAATTATGTTGGTATTGATGTTTGCCGCCTACGCTTGGGCGGTGAGCCTCATCAGCAGTCGGTCACTGCGCTCGGCCATGGCCGAGCGAATCGAGGCCCGACGCTACAGTCTTGCCGAGAAGTTTGAAGGCCTCGGTCGCGTGTCGCCATTCATCATGATCGTCATCATGATTGCTTATGCCATGTACGGGGGCATTGCGACGCCGTCCGAGGTGGCTGCCATCTCAGCGGCCCTGGCCATGGCCCTGGTGGTGGTGATCTACAAGGCCAGAACGCGCGAGTCGCAGTGGAGAATCTTTCGCGAGACGGTGCGCGAGTCCACGATGATTCTGCTCATCATTGCAGCCGCAGCGGCATTCTCTTACATGATGTCCTTGTTGTACGTGACCCAATCGGCGGCCCAGTGGCTGGTTGACCTCAATCTGAATCGTTGGGTGCTTATGCTCGCCATCAACCTATTCTTGATTGTGGCGGGCATGTTCCTTCCCCCGGTGGCCATCATCCTCATGGTGATGCCAATCCTCACGCCCGTGCTCGAGGCCAATAACTTCGACCTCATCTGGTTCGCAGTGATTCTCACCATCAATATGGAGATTGGGCTGATCACCCCGCCGGTGGGGCTCAACCTCTATGTCTTGAAGGGTGTGGTGCCAAAGGTCTCGATCAAAGACATCTTGATCGGATCGATGCCTTTTGTGCTGCTCATGCTCATGTCGATGGTCATTATTTCGATATTCCCCCAAATTGCGCTATGGCTTCCGAACCAGATGATGGGGGCCAGCTAGGATCGGTCTCTACGCAGAGAAGTTTCCGAGGGCTCTGCGCCAATGCGGCACGGCCAGCAGATGGTTTCGTGCTTGGCCTCTCACCCACTCGCAGGCCGCTCTCTTTGGGGCTCTGGGGGGTCGATGGTTTTCCACAAGCCAGGAGGATCCCCTCTCGTGTTCGCACCGCGAGAGGCAGAGCATGTTTTTCCGGAAGAAAGTTTACGAACCCATCGGCCGTTGAATCGATGGGCTTGTTCTGTGCGTCTCGAACCTCTTGGACCCACAGAGGCTTGGCTGTGGTTGGCCAGATGAGTTGGGTCTCCTCCACCACTCGAAGGCCTTGTACGGATTGGACGCGATAGGCGCGCTTGGAGGCGGTGAGGACTTCGGTGCCGGCCCCGCTCCATTGCAAATGCATTGGCAGGCGATTGGCCCGGGGCTGGAATCGGGCCTGCGTGAATGATGGAACCTGGGTGAAGACCGCCTGCCCGCGATGATTCGAGATGGTCTGTAGTTGACCCGACTGCTCCACCACCAGGCCACTCTGCCCAATCTCGTGAATCACCAGGTTGTTGTCGCCAAGGTTTCCAAACTCGATACCCATGGGGGTGATCCAGATTCTGGAGGAGACGGCGACATCGAAGTCTGCCCCATTGCCCTGCTCACGCAGGAAGAGTTGCGCCTCACCAAAAGGGCGTTGACTGCGAAGACTGAACTCGGCGCTTGGCAGTGGGCCGGCCCGTTTGGCGAGGCTCCATGACTCACTGTTGCGTTGGCCTCCCCTGGACTGCAGACGCGAAGCGAGCTGGTAACCCCTGCCAGTGGTCTCTGCCTGCACCGAGGCAGAGAGTTTCTGGTCGAGGTCGATGCGAAGGAGCAGTTGCCAGCTTCGGCCACCGATTCCATTGATGTTCTGTTGTCGATGCTGGATCTGCACCTCGGTGCCTCGCCAGGGTCGCGCGCTCCATGCCAACGACGCAAGTGATTGGTCGGACTCGCTGAGATTGAGTGAGAGGGAATGGGCGTTGTTGAGCCGATGATGAATCGAGAGGCTTCCCGACCAACGGGCAACAGGGCTCAATGGGCGCAACCCCTTAGAGGAGGCGGTGGATGGCGTTCCAGATGAGGTCGTCGATGAGGTCGTCGATGAGGTCGTAGAGGGTGTCGAGGGCTGGACGTTTAGCGGGTTTGATCGATGACGCCATTCGGCCTGAACAGAGGTCTGGGCAAGCGGTGCCAGTGTGACTCGAAGCAGGCCCTGGTTGTGGCATTGCTCTGTGCAGTCGAGTCCAAGGCCGGCAGAGAGAAGCGTTCGATGAATGCGAGAGGTCGTGACCGACGTGAATGGCTCGAGTCGGTCGCGCAGTGAGAGTCCCACGCGCAGGCCTTCCCGCTCGGTCAGCCCATATGACACCAACAATGATTGCTCGCCGTCGCCTCCAAACGCCTCGAACTTCAACATTCCGGGAGACAGAAGGTCTGGGCTCGCGACCCATGGAAGCAGCAGGCTCTGTCGCTCGCCATTGAGTCCGCGAATCTCGAGTTCTACAAGGCCTGGCCGGTTGCTGGCGCCGAGCGCCTCGAGCAAAACATTTCCCGGCATGACCAGGCCACTGCTATAGAGCTGTGCGCCTTGAAGGTCGAGGATTCGAAGCCTCGCTGGCTGCTCGAGTTCAATCTGGTTGTAGCTGCGCGATGTACTTTGCTTTCGGGGGTGATGACTCTGATAGAGTAGCCCCAGGCCCGAGCGTGGGCTGGACCAGAGATTATTTGAGGTTTGCACATGGCCAAGACTCAATAGTGCGCCCGATGCCAGTTCGGTCTCGTGGTTCCAACGCAGTGGTTGCGAAGATGCCCCCGCAAGGGTGTTTGCAGCGAATTGATGCCTGCCGACACTGGCCGTGAGCCCATAGGCCTGAACCTGGGTGGTGCCGAGCCAGTCCAAGGCGAGGCTTGGCAACTCTTCAACATGAACTCCAGTTGTGCTCGCAGAGGATTTGTTTTGGGTCGGTGCCTTTGTGGCCGGTCCTTGGCCCAGAAGAATTCGTTGTGGCTTGAGACTCGCGGGCGGAAGGACGATGCGCACCACACCGGACTTGGGCTCAAGGCTGCACGATTCCTTGGGCCCGTCGACCCGCACCATGGCGCGGCCTGCAAGGGGTGCTTGGATGCGACCGGCGAGCAGGGCCCGAGCGGCCAGGGCCTGAGAGTCGATCCAGCAGGTATTGCCAGTGATGGGAATCACCATGGCGCCACGTGCGGCCTGAACCTGATTAATCTCGACTGCGGCCAAGACCGCCTTGTCAGGATTCAGGGAAGTATCCATGGCGGATGCCGCCATGGATAGGCCCCCGGCCAAGAGGGCGACCCAAAGCAATCGCAATCCCCTTGAAGGGGATCCACGGCTCTGCATGAGAACCCTCTAGCGCTGGGCGGTACGACTGCTGCGGCAGAGCTCGGCCTGTTCCCCAGGCAGTAGCGTCTGTGGTCCTTTGACGTCGGGGTCGAGCACCAGGCGCACTGCGATGGGCTGGGGATTCTCAAACCGATGGCAGCCCGCGACCAACGGGAGGCTGGGCTGGTGGGGTGCGGGCTCCTTCGCATCTCGGTAGATGGGCAGGCTGAAACGAAAGCGAAAGGCGAGGCCTTGGTTGTTTGGGGTCTGGTCGGGAATCTGTTCCACGAGGAGTCGGTGGTACTGGGAGCGGTTCTGGATTTGCGCACGAATAATCTGCCGCTCTCCTGCGCCCAACTCAAAGAAGCGAGGAGAGACCAGCCCATCGGCGGGGCTGGGTTCGGTCGCTCCGGCCTCCCAGGCCACGAGTCGGACTGACCAGCGCGACGGGCCTGCAATCGAGGATTGGACCTCGGTGACAACAATGCCCGCGTCATCGGGGTGGAGTTGGGGAGGGGTCACCGCGAGGGCGGCCCCCGCTGCTCGACTGAGAATGGCAATCGAGATCCCCATGCAGGTGAGAAGGAGGGGCCGCGTCATCATCAGTAGCTCACTGTGGCAACGATGGTGTCTGCGTAGCTGCCCATGTTGGGGACAGACTGGCCGGCTGGAATACGGCCGAAAACGGTGTGCACTCTAGTCGCACCGTTGCCGGTGAAATTCACAGTATTTGTCTGGTCCCAGTTTGTAGCTCTTGTGGCGTCCTGGAACAGAACGTAGTTGATGAAGTGTGCGCCGCTGTTCATACGTCGCCCGCCGGAAAAGTTTGAACCGTTGCTCAACGAGATTGCGTAGGGGGCACCCTGAGAGCAGCTGACGGAGATGTCCGATGCAGCGTCGTTTTGCGAAGTGGTCCCAGTCGTAATCCCATTGAACGTCATGTCTGCAGCCGAGATGGAGCAGGTGGCTCGCACGTCCACTCCCACTTGAAAGCTGCTCGACGCCGTCTCTGCCTGCACTGCGGGGGCGAGGCTCGCAATGACCATGCCTGCGACCAGGCTGCGTTGAATCAGTGATTTCTTCATCTTCTCTCCTTGGTGAATGGCCCGGCCGGACTGGCTGGGCGACAGGGAGAGACTCTGTTCGCAAAAATCCCGCAGGAGGAGTTCGACGACTGGCCAGTGTTAGAAAACCTGAGCGGTGTCAGGAACTCTTACGCAAGCCTGAAATTCTTTAGTCTGTGGGTCGATCGATGCCGTACTTTTTGAGAAAGTAATACAAATGCTCGCGGGTAATATTCAGTCGCCGAGACGACTCCGAGACATTGAATCCCGTATCAATGAGAACCGAACGAATGATCCGCTCAATGACCGACTCTCGGGCCAACTTCAACCCCTCCTCGGTGGAGGCATCGGCCACGACCATGACAGGGAACTTGCGATCTTCTGACCGCAGTCGTTTCTCGCTCTGGCTGAACATCAGGGCACGGTTGAGCGCAGTCTGGACGTCCTCTCGCTGGAAGGGTTTTGCGAGGACGTCAAAAGCACCGTGCTCCACGCAACGCAGTAGGGCGTCTTCGTGGCTCTGCCCGGTGACCACAACAATCTTGATGGTGCTGTTCCAGGCGAGCGTCTCTTGGATGAAGCGAATCCCCTCGGTGATGTCCTGCGGAGCCGGAGGCAGCCCCAGGTCGAGCAACACCACTTCAATCTCGGGGTCGCCCTTGAGCATTGCGAGTCCATCGTCGGCATTGGTGGCCTCATCGACCTCATGGCCCATGGTCTCCAAGAGGTCTCTCTCAAGCGGTCTTAGATTGGGGTCGTCTTCCACAATCAGTATGCGCATGGTCTCTCCATTGTGATGGCTTCATCTCACCAGTTTGGCCTGGTCCTTCTGTCGGTCTGCGCCGTTGCAGTCTCCGGCATGACAGCGCTGGCAATGACCATGCGATCGAGTGCGGCCCAGGGGGGCACTCGAATGGCCTGGTTTGCGGGCGCCGCCCTCTCGTTGGCCACCGGCATCTGGTCCATGCATTTTATCGGCATGCTGGCGCTTCGCGTGCCCCTCGGCCTGAGCTTCGATGTTGGGCTCATTGCACTCTCGTTTCTTCCTGCGCTGGCCTCGAGTGCGGGTCTCTTGGTGATGAGTCGCCGAGAAAAGACGAGCGTGCCGATGGTGCTCTTTGCCTCGGCCATGACCGCCTCGGGCATTGTGGCCATGCACTACCTCGGAATGTTAGCTCTTTTGTTGGTGCCGCGGCCCACCTACACCACGGCAAGCGTTCTCTATTCATTCGCTGCCGCCTTCGTGGCGAGTTTCTTGGCCTTTCGAACCATGCGCTGGTCCGTGCGGCCGGGGCAGCGCTCCACCATTGGGCGGCTTGCGGCAGCGGGTCTGGCACTGGGCGTCGGCGCCTCCTCTATGCATTATTTGGCGATGTCGGGAACCCACTTTTCCGACCAGAGCGTCTGCCTCACCGCCCGTGTTCCCCTGGCCAATGCAGACCTCCTGGGCACGTTGGCGGAGAACGCCTGGCTCGCCATGGTGATCTTTCTCCTTCTGATGTTAATGAATTTGGCCGGACTACTGGCCGCCATTTACCACGCCCGCCTCGATGATGTGCACATGCGTCGGGCACAGGAACTCGAGGCACTCAATAACTCCCTGGAGTGTCGGGCCCGCGAGTTGGCCGCTGAGTTGGCCCAGGAGAAGTCGATCTTTGAGGCTGCGGTGGATGCGACCGAAGACTTGATTTTTGAGAGTGATCCCGAGTCGGGCCGCCTCCGTGTTCACGGGGACCGTGGTTCCGCCTTGGTGGGCAGTCCGGTGGCCCAGGTGCAAACGACGGATGATTTCCTTGCTCTGGTCCATCCAGAAGAGCGGGGAGCCCTGCGAGAGGCCTTGGCCCGTGCTGCTCGGTCTGCAGAACCTGTGCACCTAGAGTTGCGGATTCGAGGTGCCCAAATGGAATGGGTTTGGACGCTGATGCGCGGCCAGATGACGCGCGTGGAAAAGGGCGGGCGATCGTTGTTGGTTGGATCAATCTCTAATATTTCGAGTTTGAAAGCGGCCCAATCCTCTCTAGAAGAGCTGGCCCTTCAGCAGCAAGAACTCGCCTCTACGCGCAGCCGAATCATCCGGATTCTGAGCCACGAGTTGCGGTCTCCTCTGACCATTATTTCGACGGGCACCGATTTGCTTGAGTCGATGACTCTGCCTAGTCAAGAGAAATACTCCGCCAAGGTAGCGAGCTACTTTTCGAACCTCAGGGACTCGGTGGGTCGCATGGAGCAGTTTCTGGGAGAGATGCTTCAGCTCAACAAAATGGAGACGGGGGAGCAGCGCGCCCAACCCAGTCTTCAGCCCTTCGAGCCACTGCTTCGAGATGCCATTGCACTGAGTTGCGAGGCCGAACGGGTCGACCCCGGTGTTATTGGGTTGACCATCCCAGACGGCCTGCGGGCCTATTGCGATCCGTCGCTCACTGCACTGATTCTGAGAAACCTAATCGGCAATGCCTTGAAGTATGGAGAAGGGCGACCGGTGATGGTGCGCGTGAGTCGGGATGGAGGCCGAACGGTGGTCGATGTAATTGACCATGGCATTGGCATTCCCCAGGAGTTGCAGGCCCAACTCTTTCGGCCCTTCGTGCGCGGCGCCAATGTGGGAAGCATTCGCGGAACGGGGCTGGGCCTGTCTTTGGCGCGCAAATCGGCCCAGAACCAAGGCGGGGATTTGGTGCTTGTGGCCAGCGGTAGCCAAGGAAGTCACTTTAGGCTCATTCTTCCGGAGACCTAGGCGATAATACGTCAATGGGTCACTCAGACAATCTCTCACTTCGGCTCGAAGAGTTCGTCGCCTTTCGACGAGACATTCATGCCCACCCCGAATTGCGTTTCGAGGAGGAGCGCACGGCGCGCCGAGTGGCCGAGCAGCTCCGGCTTCTGGGGGTTGATCAGGTCGTGGAAGGACTCGGCAAGACTGGGGTGGTGGGGGTCATCAATGGAACGCGTTCGGGGGCCTCGCCCAAGGGCTTGAGAAGCATTGGTTTTCGGGCCGATATGGACGCCCTTCCCATGACCGAGAAGAATGTATTTGCCCATGCCAGCCGGTATGCCGGAAAAATGCATGCCTGCGGGCACGACGGCCACACAGCCATGTTGTTGGCAGCGGCCTCCCTCTTGGTGAAAGACCGAGACTTTCATGGCCGCGTGGCGCTCATCTTCCAACCCGCCGAGGAAGGCGGTGGGGGCGCAAAGTCCATGATTGAAGATGGACTTTTTGAGAAATTCGATTGCGATCAGGTCTTTGCCATTCACAACTGGCCCGGCCTGGCCGAGGGCACTTTTGGATTGAATCCCGGCCCGATGATGGCCTCGAGCAACCAATTCGAAGTGAAGGTGGTTGGCAAGGGTGCGCATGCCGCCATGCCCCACCTGGGGGTGGACCCGGTGCTGGTTGCCTCGCATCTCATTCAAGCATTCCAGAGTGTGGTCACCCGAACCTCCAAGCCCGTTGAGCCAGTGGTCATCTCGGTCACCCAGGTGCAGGCCGGCGAGGCGGTCAATGTCATTCCAGACCATTGCCTTCTAAAGGGGACTGTTCGAACGTTTAGCATTGAAGCGCTCGATGTTGTTGAGGAGGCCATGCGACATATTTGTCAGACGCTTCCCACTGCTTTTCATGCCAGTGCCGAGTTTCAGTTCGACCGGCAGTATCCGCCGACGATCAATCACAAGGCGCCCACGGCCGTTGCTGAACAGGTGGCCACCGAGTTGGTGGGTTCAGACCGCGTGGTGATGCCGGTGGAGCCCACCATGGGGGCAGAGGATTTTGCTTACATGTTGCTCGAACGCCCCGGCAGTTATATTTTTCTTGGCAACGGAGATTTAACTGGCGCACACCGTGAAGCCGGACATGGCCTGGGCCCGTGTGCGCTTCACAACCCCTGTTACGACTTCAACGACCGACTCATTCCGATTGGCGCCACCTTCTGGAGGGCCCTGAGCCGGCAGCTGCTTGCCTGAACTTCAACCGCCATCAAGGCGCGTGTTGCGGGCATAGAACCGGGCCGCATTGAGTCTTCGAATTGAGCACCAATGTCATCTGTTTGTCGCTTGAAGATGGCATGGTGATGTCACCACCTATTTTTTAACTTAGAGAGGGTGAGTTCAACCGGTCGTTGCAACATATTGTGTAATTTAACAGTAGGCGTACTAAAGCCGAGTGCTTTTCTCGGACGTTCATTTAGTTGCTGAGCAATTTGATCGAGATCGTTCTGATCAAAGTTACTTAAATCTGTACCCGCCGGACAGTAGTGAGAGTCGCTATGTTTTTATTGGCCGTATTCGATGGCTTGCTGCCCGCGATGGATTGATCGATACCCAGGCCTGGCGAGTCAATCTTCGCGAGTACAGCCCAATTGCTCGATTCGGAGCGAGCTTTTACACACGCACCCATGATCGATTTTCCCTCAATGACGCGCCGCAGGAGGCACCTCCTGCAGCCACTTCAGTTGATCAGTTGTAGGTGTCTGCTCCCAATTGGCGGATCAGGACACCGTTTGGTAATAAAGATTTTGCGGATGCCGAGCCTGGGCGAAGAATAGCCAGCGCTCTGCCAGCAGACCGATGTACTGAATTGGAAAGGCGAGAACCGAGAATATCGAGTTGTTGGTGGCAAAACTGAGCAGCAGCAAAACGAGGGGCATTGCGAAGCACAGGCCCCACATGATCGATTTTACGTAACGCAAAAATAGGGCGGTTTTTCCATGGAAGAACTCGCGGGTATTGAAGGCGCCCGCTGACATGCCCATCGATCTCTGGGTCAGCTGGGGTTGGCGAATTCCCGTTGCTGTTTGAAGGCTCGATTTGGGTTTTATGTTTCTGTTTCGAACGCTACTCATGTGACGAAAAATCAGCGCGATCAGAGTCGCTCCAATCGCCCAGGGGTGTAACTGTGCTGTGAGTGGCGAATCATTCGCGATAAGTGCCAATAGGCTAATCAGCAGAACAAGTCCTGAGGCAACGCCCAGTGCGAGGTAATTGATGAGGGTGAACGGATGGGCCCATTCCTGAATGAACCTCAAGCAGGCATAGATCATTGCAGTACACAGCCAAAGCACGAGCGATACCAAAACGAGGGGCATCAGAATCCATCGTGTTTCCTGGCCCGTTGATTCGAGCACAGTCCATGCGCTTGCCAAGGAAATAAAAACCGGAAGAACGATGACCTCTCGAGATAGCCATGAGGTGCGCCACATGGCAGCTGCCCGCCATGCGCGCTCGGGATGGCCGAGATGGAGAAAAGAGGCTCCCAAGCTTACGATGAGCAGGGCGGTTCCGATCCCGAGCAAGATCGGTAAGGCAGGTATCGAGATACCAAAAAGCTGAAGTGCTGCCAAGCTGACGAGTAGGCCTTGTGCTGCGCCTAGGAGTGTTGTGAAGCTAATCACCGAAAATGCAGGATGCATGCTAATCCTCTTGGCCGGCGTTGTACCGCGGTGGGGTAACCTGCCTGGGTAAGTAGTGGTTAGCGGGCCGGGTTTCGTGCTCTGGCATAAGCGCATAGCCGCCGCGCTCTCGAATGGCCTTTGAGGCCTCGGAATGACTGTCATGAATGTCGCCGAAAATTCTTGCCTGTGTTGGGCAGGCCATCACACAGGCGGGCTGACGATCTTTCTCCGGCAGACTCTGATCGTAAAGACGATCAACACAGAGGGTGCATTTCGTCATCACCTGCCGCGATTCATCGAGCTCCCTTGCGCCATAAGGGCAGGCCCAGGCGCAGTATTTGCAGCCGATGCATTTATCGTAGTCGACCAGCACGATCCCATCTTCTTCGCGTTTGTAACTGGCGCCTGTTGGGCAGACTGGAACACAAGGGGGGTCTTCGCAGTGTAGGCAGGACTTCGGAAAGTGAATGGTCTGGGTATCGGGGAAGGCGCCTGCTTCGTAGGTCTGAACGCGATTAAAAAATGTTCCAGTGGGATCCGCCCCGTATGGATTTTGATCCGAAAGCGGGCCGGCGGCACCGGAGGTATTCCATTGCTTGCAGGAAGTGACGCAGGCATGACATCCCACGCACACGTTCAGGTCAATTACCAGTGCAAGCTGTTTGCGACTTTCAGAGTGCTGATTCATTTCAAACTCCCGGCAAAGTAGGCCAGTTCCGTGGGCGTGCTTGTGGCGGCGGTCGTCGACGGTGTGTGGGATTGCGGATAGGTGATTTCCGGCTCATCGCCAGCGGCCGGACGAATTCGAACCCGCACGTCATACCAGCCCGCCTGGCCCGTGATGGGGTCTGAGTTACTGATTCGGCCTGTGCCTTCGAGGGGCAACTCCTCTGAGATTAGATGATTGAGCAGAAACCCTTTGCGGGCCTCATCGGCACCCGACTGCAAGTGCCAGGCGCCATCTGATTTTCCGATGGCATTCCAGGTCCAGACGGTACCGGGCTCAACGGCCTCCGAGGTACGGCCCATGCAGCGCACTTTTCCCCACTGCGACTCGACCCATAGCCATCCGCCATCTTCAATCCCAGCATTCTTGGCAGTGATCGGATTGATGAAAAGATAGTTGTGGCTGTGGATTTGTCTGAGCCAGGCATTCTGTGAATCCCAGGAGTGGTACATGGCCATCGGCCGTTGCGTGACAGCGTTGAGCGGATAGTCGGCCAGTGCTGTCGCGCCATACTCAAGCGGGGCATACCAAAAGGGCAGTGGATTGAAATAAGTGGCAACACGCGACCGCAGGTGGTCCGGAGGCTGCCTTCCTGGCCGCTGGCCTGAGGCGGACTGGCGAAAGTGCTGCAGGATCTCGCTGTAAATCGCGATTTGAATTGGGTCTTCTTTTTGGCGCAGGCCCATCTCTTTGGCAAATTTCATATAGCCGCGATTCCAGTTGCGCATGTAGTGATGCTCGATGGGCATCTCGTAGTGATGCACGCAGTTATTGCTGGCGTACATCTCCCACTGTTTCGGGTTCGGTTCACCACGTAATGACTGATCGCCGTTTGGGCCACGCCATCCTGATAAAAATCCGATGCCCGAGCCGGGGGCGGTTTCATAGTGAACAATAAAATCGGGATAGTCTTTGAACTTTCGGCCGCCATCGGCAGTGGTGAAAGCGGGAAACTTTAGCCGAGATGCCAATTCAATCAAGACTTCCTGAAAAGGCTTGCATTCACCCTGGGGCGGCACGATCGGGACCCGTACCGCATCGACCGGACCGTCAAACTCCGAGATCGGTCGGTCCAAAATGCTCATGCAATCATGCCGCTCGAGGTAGGTCGTGTCGGGCAGTACCAGATCGGCAAAGGACACCATTTCCGAATCAAAGGCATCGCAGACCACCAAAAATGGAATCTTGAAGTTTCCTTCGGCATCCTTGGCATTCAGTAATGCGCGAATTGATGTGGTGTTCATGGTGGAATTCCATGCCATGTTGGCCATGAAAATCATGAGGGTATCGATGGCATAAGGATCTTGATGTACGGCATTCGTGATCACGTTATGCATCAAGCCGTGGGCCGATAGCGGATGCTCCCAAGAAAAGGCCTTGTCGAGTCGAATCGGCTGACCATTGGCATTCACACAGAGGTCTTCAGGCCGGGCAGGGAATCCCAAAGGGGCCGCGCCCAGCGGCGTGTTGGGTTTGATTTGGGTTTCATCGGAAACATTTCTTACCCTCGGGGGAGTTTGACGCGGATAGGGCGCCTTGTGACGAAACCCACCCGGCCGATCAATCGTGCCCAGCAGGCTCATCAGGATCGCCAATGCCCGCACGGTCTGGAATCCATTGGAGTGGGCTGCCAGACCCCGCATTGCATGAAACGCAACCGGCCGGCCGATGACTGCATCATGATGACCGCCCCAGGCATCTGTCCAGGCAATCGGCAGTTCAAATGCCTGCTCAAAAGCGGCATGGGCAAGTTCTTTGGCCAGCAGGCGAATCCGGGATGGGGAAATGCCGGTGATCGAACCTGCCCACTCGGGCGTACACGCTTCGACCTCACGACGCAGCAGCTCAAAGGCGGTTGCCACACGCTTTCCATGGTGGGGCCCGGCTGGCATCACGAATTCGCCGGTCAGGGCAAAATGTTCAGTCTGATCAGTTTCTCTTTGCACGGGAACGTTGCGCACTTGATCCCAGGCGTATTTGTTCTGCGGAAGGTCCTCGTTGACGGCCTCACGTTGGGGATCGCGCAGGAATAATCCGTTTTCAGCGGAATCATCTAGACAAACCAAGTCGGGACTGTTCGAAAACTTTTTCAGAAACTCGTGATCAATACGATCGTCTTGGATCAGCTCATGAATCAAGGCAAGCAATAGTGCGCCATCGGTCCCGGGCCGAATCGGAATCCATTCATCAGCAATTGCTGAATACCCCGTTCGAATCGGATTGATACTGATGAAGCGGCCGCCGCTGCGCTTGAATTTCGATAAGGCGACCTTCATCGGATTGCTGTGGTGGTCTTCGGCAGTTCCCAGCATCACAAATAGCTTGGCGCGCTCGAGATCCGGTCCGCCGAATTCCCAGAAGCTTCCACCAATGGTGTAGATCATGCCGGCTGCCATGTTCACGGAGCAAAAGCCCCCGTGGGCAGCGTAGTTGGGTGTCCCGAATTGCCGGGCGAAGAGGCCGGTCAGGGCCTGCATTTGGTCGCGGCCAGTAAACAATGCAAACCGTTTCGGGTCAGTTGCTCGGATATGCGCCAGGCGTTTTTCCAATAGGGCAAATGCTTCTTCCCAGGAGATTTCCTCAAACGCGGATTCCCCGCGATCGCGGCCAGCGATGCGACGTAATGGCCGGGTCAGCCGGGCGGGAGATTTTTGCTTCATGATGCCGGAGGAGCCTTTTGCGCAGATGACACCCTGATTCAGAGGATGCTCGGGATTTCCATCGATGTAGCGAATCTCGCCATCGCGCAGATGGACACGAATGCCGCAGCGACATGCGCACATATAGCAGGTGGTGGTCTTGATTTCGGTTGCGCCTGGCACTGTGCCACCCGTTGGATCATGAAGTGGTGTATTGCTGCTGGTGTTGGGCATGAGAGGCTCTTTGATCAATTCGAATACGGATGACGTGCTGAGCGTATTGCGACAGCAACTGAGGCAAGTCGAGAAAATAAAGATTCAGACCGCGAGGTCAAGATGACCGGAATACGGGCGCCGACCACGACACCTGCGCAGGCCGCCTGAGCCAGATAGACAAGTGATTTGTACAAAATATTGGCCGAATGAAGGTCGGGCAGAAGGATCAAGTCCGGGTCGCCACAGACGCTCGATGAGATGTGCTTGATGCGCGCTGATTCCTTCGAAATTGCATTATCAAAACCAAAAGGCCCTGCCACTGTCGACTTTGGAAACCCGCTGGATTGGCCAAATTCAACGAGCGCTGCGGCATCGACAGTCGCTGGCATCGATGGATTAGCGGTCTCAACCGCTGTGACGATGCCCACCTTTGGCTCCTGGCATCCGAGGGAAATTTGAAAACGAACGCCATTGGTAAGAATATGTTTTTTTTGTTCTAGATCGGGGGCGATATTGACCACGCAGTCGGTGAGTGAAAGTAGCTTGTGGTACGCCGGGATATCGCAGACCATGACATGACTGATTCGAGTCTCGGTACGAAGCCCCGCCTCCTTGCTGACAATCGCTCCCATGAATTCATCGGTATGAAGGGATCCCTTCATCAGCACTGCAAGTTCGCCCCGGCCGGCACAGGATGCTCCAATACTTGCCGCCACTTTTGGATCGGATGGGGTCGCCATAATCTCAAGGCCCGAGAGATTCAGTTGGCTTGCTTTAGCCGCAGCATGGATGATCTCAGGCGGGCCCACCAGTACCACTTTTGCCAGTCGATGCGCATGAATCTCCAGCGCAGACTCGAGGGATACAGCATCGCAGGGATAGACCACTCCGAGAGCGAGTTGGGACTGCTCGGCAGCAATGATTTCCGCTAGTCTTTTATGAATGCGTTTCTCAGATTCCATTTTGCGTTCAGTGTGGGTGTTGAGCATAGCCAGCAGTCATCATGTCAGCGATTCGGAGAAGGAGCGCCTCCGAGATTCCTTCGCTGAGATCGATCGCCAGTCGATGACGATAAAAGCAGCCAAGATCGAGGCCGACTCCCAGACCACAGAGTGCGATCGAGCCTTGGGCTTCCAGGTCGCCCACAACCGCGCGCAGGTGGGCTTCGAGGTAGTGATCGTCGTTAGACTGGTGGGTTGCGCTGTCCATTGGACAGCCATCTGAGATCACCACCAGAATTTTTCGTGAGACAGGAAGCGCTAACAAACGCTGCGCTGCCCATTGCAGGGCCTCACCGTCGATCCCCTCGCGAAACAAGTCGAATTTTCTCAGTCCAGCCAGGCCCTGAC
>Ga0194116_10000209_pt1 | contig 115399 bp, 126 predicted proteins | sample TA2MahsurfametaG_4_FD_148617 | JGI IMG/M metagenome (GOLD analysis project Ga0194116, IMG submission 148617) | Freshwater microbial communities from Lake Tanganyika, Tanzania - TA2015008 Mahale S9 surface | ecosystem: Environmental > Aquatic > Freshwater > Lake | place: Tanzania: Lake...
CATCAACCTCGATCGCGTGATCGGGGCTGACGCGCAGATCACGCGCCGGCAGGCCATCCGCCAAGGCACACGCCGTGATCAGGATCGGCGCTGTCTTCGCCGCCATCACCGCATCACGCGGCACCGCGACATCCATGGAGCCAACCCAACGCAGCGTCTCAAACCCTGCCTCGCCACCCCGCATCGCAAGCACCACGTCTCCAGCGCGGAGGTTCTCTACCGCAGCCTCGCCAATTGGTGTCATGACCCGTGTGCCTTCGGCAAAGCAGATCACGCTTTCCCAGCCCTGCGTCCAGATGACTGTCCCGTCAGCCCGTTGGTAATTAACCAATTCAGACGGTGGCGACCGGACCGGAATTCCAGCCCACACCAAGGTCCAGCGTATCGTTACCCGCGCCACCATCCAGCGTTTCATTGCCATAGCTGTCGCTGGTCCAATAGGTGAAGCGTTCATCACCGGCGTCGAAGTCCAACCAGTCATTCCCCGCGCCACCGATGAGACTATCCACCCCATCCCCGCCAGCGAGTGAGCCGGCACCATTTTCGCCGAGCACTGTATCATTGCCGCCGCCGGCAGAGATGGTGTCATTGCCGGCCTCACCGAACAGACCATTGGCCGAGCTATTGCCAAGTAGGCTGTCGTTGTTATCCAAACCCTGAACGCTTCCGAAGCCTGCGACGGTATCCGCACTCGCCGTCGCAAGGCCTGCGTCCATATCTACCGTGACGCCGCCGGTCGCCCCCGCATAAGACAGCAAGTCGTTACCAGAGCCACCATCCAGATTATCGTCGCCAGATCCACCATTGACAGTGTTGTCACCATTGCCTCCGGCGAGGGTATCGTTGCCGATGCCGCCAGAGAGGCTGTCATTGCCATCTTGACCAAGCAGCCTGTCATCGCCCTCACCGCCATCCAGTCGGTCGTCATTCTCGCCGCCAACAAGGCTGTCAGTGCCATTGCCGCCCAGCAGCGTGTCGTTGCCAGCATCGCCCACCAGCGAGTCGGCGCCAGTATCCGTACCGCCAAACAGCGAGTCATCGCCGATGCCGCCAATCAGCGTATCGCTGCCATTGCCGCCATCCAGCGTATCGTTATCCGCACCGCCATCCAGCGTATCCGCGCCCGCATCGCCCAACAGGCTGTCATTGCCGTCACCACCAGCAAGCTGGTCATCATTCGCGCAACCATCGAGCGTATCGGCGCCAGCGCAGCCCAGAAGCGTGTCGTTGCCGTTCTCGCCAAGCCACGTATCATTTCCAGCCAAGTCAAGCAGGCAGTCATTGCCATTGGCGTCGTAAAGAATGTTGTCGGTCGCGTTGGCGGCGATCGGCGTATCGTTGAAACTGCTGCCGGGAACATTCTCAAACCCCCAAAAGCCGATCCGTGCCCGCGCCAGTCGCAGAACCGGCTTGAAGACTGACCGAAACATCGCCCGCAGCAGCGTCATAAATCACCCAATCGGATGAACCGCTGCCGCCATCAAGCAGGTCACTGCCCTGCATGCCCTGGATGCAATCGTTGCCACCAGCGCCATAGAGGGAATTGTTGGCGTTTGACCCCAGTAAGGAATCACCATGATTGCTGCCAAGAACCGCTTCAATGCTGGTCGGCGTATCATTGTCATCCGCGCCGCTGGCCGAATCATTCAGCAAGTCAACCGTGACTGCGGCGGCTGCCGGCAGATAGACGGCCAAGTCCAAAGTATTGAACGTGCCGCCATCACCTTTGATCAGATTATCGCCAAGCCCACCATAAATCGAATCGGCGCCATCACCGCCCGTGACGTCATCATTACCATTTCCACCCGAGAGGGTGTCGTCTTCGACCCCACCGTCAATGGTGTCATGATCATCGTCACCATTGATGGTATCAAGACCTTCTGATCCGGCAATGGCGTCGTTACCCGAGCCCCCGGAGACGAAATCATCGCCGGCGCCCGCCTGCAAAACATCACTACCGGCGCCGCCATCCAGGATATCCGCACCGCCATCGCCATCGCCACCGCCAAAAAGCGTATCATCGCCGATGCCGCCGACCAGCGTGTCAGAACCACTGCCACCACCCAAGCAGTCATTACCATTGCCACTATCAATGGAGTCTTGCCCGGCAAGCCCCTGCACAGTGTCGTTACCTGAGTTTCTCTGGCCTCAAGTGCCCGGCCAAGTTTCGTTGTTTCGGCACAAAATCGTATCGATACCATCCATAACCAAAACTCCTCAGACACTTTCATCCACGCCCACACCGGCGCTGCAGTCCATGGTGCGCTACCCCGCTCTACACCTTTCCGCCAGTCTCCGGGCAAAAAGACATAGGTTCCCCGTTTGGTGGAACAGAAGGAGCTTCTTGTTGCGTTTAACAGTCCCAGGAGTCGGGGGCAAAGCTGGAATAACACGTTTATATTCGGCGTAAACCATTGGCGTTTGCATAGTTTTCCGCAAAATCATGTTATTACAAGGATCGCCTTGGATGCTAGGCGGTCCCGGGCAGGCAGCAATTAACCACCCTCTTTTTTCAGTGTCGCAGAAAAGCAACAAACAACAAAGGCCAACCACCCGAAGTGTTAATAACGCGCCATTCTGCACATAGCGTCCCTGGGGCGCGCAGGGCTTCCCGCGGCGTCGGCCGTGGGCTCAGCCGCGCGCCGCCACCACCGCCAATATCGCCTGCGCCGCTGCCGCCTGGCTGGGCTCAATCACCGGCACGCCACAGGCATCCTCCGCTGCCGCGCGGTGATGCGCCATGCCGGCGCAACCCAGGATCACGGCCTCAGCCCCCAAAGCCACCAATTCCCGCGCCACCGCCTGAATACGCGCGCGCGGGGCCACCGGGTCTGTGAGCACTTCCATATCCAGATTAAGCGCAATGGAGGCAACCATCCGCGCCTCCGCCCCCATGCTTTGCAACACGCGGCGCTGGCGCGGCTTAGATTTATCGGTGAAGGCGATCATGCCGAAACTCTCGGCGCGGTTGAGCGCCGCGGCGATGGAACAACGTAAAGGGCCGAAAACGGGCTTATCGGTCACCATACGCACCGCTTCAATCGCCGGGTCGGAAACGCAGCCTATGATATAGGCATCGGCTGCTTCGGCCGCGACGCGCCGGCAGAGCGGCTCCGCCACGGCATACCAATCCCGCCAGGTCACGATGGCGGATGGGCCTTCTTCCAGGCGCGTCACGTCAATGCGTGGCAGGCCGGGGGCAGAAAAGGGAGCGACGGCGGCTGCAATGCCATCCGTGCAGTTTAAGCTGCAATTCGGGTTGATCAGCAGGATGCGTTCATTCATGAATGATATGCTGCATCCTTGGGCAGCAAAAGTGCAAGTCGTGCTTGATCAGGCGGCACTTCGAGCCTATTGCTGCGCTGCTCAACGCCAGGGCAGCCTCGCGAGGATCGGAGCAATCATGCGTTGGGAACCGGATCGCACGCCCCCCGTCCTGCCCTATCAGCCGCCGAGCGCGCGGGATGGCCTGCTGCGCGGGCTGAAGGGGCTCTGCCCGGTTTGCGGTCAGGGGCGGCTCTTCGCCGGGTATCTGCGCGTGGCAGAGGCTTGCGAAAGCTGTGGCGCGCCCACCGGTCGGCTGCGCGCCGATGATGCGCCGCCCTATTTCACCATCCTAATCACGAGGCATCTGCTCGTGCCGCCCGTGCTCTGGGTCGAAAGGGCCTATATGCCACCGATCTGTCTGCATATGGTGATCTGGCTGCCGCTGTTTACCATTATCTGCACCCTGCTGCTGCGCCCCATCAAGGGCGCCGTGCTTGGCTGGATGATGCGCCTTGGCATGATGGGCGATGAAGGCGGCGTGGTGCTGCGGGGTGGCAAGCTGGATGCCTGAACAGCGCCTGATCCGCGTTGAATTACCCGAAGAAGCGCCGGCCCCGTCTGCCTATGCTGAGGCAGATCGGCGCCAGGCGATTGCAGATTTGCTGCACCATAACCGCTTCGACCCCGAGGGCCTGCCGAAGGGCCCTTATGTGCTGGGGCTTGCCGTGCGCGAAGGTCGGCTGGTGTTTGATATCCGCAATGAAGCGGGCGCGACGTTGCATGTGCTGGCCCTTGCGCTTGGCCCCTTCCGGCGGCTGATCAAGGACTACCACATGGTGGTGGAAGCGCATGAACAGGCGGTCGCGGAAAGCGGCCCAGAATCCCGCGTGCAGGCCATAGATATGGGAAGGCGCGGGCTGCATAATGAAGGCGCTGAATTGCTGCGCACGCGGCTCGCGGGGCGAGTTTCGCTGGATTTCGACACGGCGCGGCAATTATTCACGCTGGTCTGCGCGTTGCATCAAAGGATCTAGAGCAGATCACCTTCAGATGGAAAATCTGAACGTGTGAAGATGCTCGAAAAACAATGATCTAGGGAACCCCTGATCAACCCTGCAATTAGCGTCGATTTTTCGTGATCGCGGTGATCCCGCTGAGGTTCCTGCCAATGTTGATCGCTTCCCTGCCCATTTTCGGGGTGGAATGGGGTGTCTTTCCCCTCTTTCAGACGCAATTCGCCCGTCATGCGTGACAGTATCGCATCAAAACACGCCGCTTAATGTAGAGATGGGCAAGCGCACAGAGAACCGCAAAGCGCGTCGCGTTCTTCGCCAGGCCCCGATAGCGGACTTGAGTGAAACCAAAAATCCGCTTGATGATCAGCAGCGGATGCTCGCCCTTCGCCCGCACGCGTGATTTGGTGGCGTTCTTCGCGCGCTCTTCCGCTGACAAGGGATGCCCGCGCGATGCTCTGCGCTGGGTCATGTCCTGCGCGGCGGGGGCAGCAGTGGTGATGGCTTGGCAGCGATGGAGCAGCGATGGAAAGGCTGAGCGCTACCACCCTGCCGCAGGAATTTCCTATGAATGGACTGGAACCGCCTAGCAGGAAAAGGCCGCTGCCAGGCAGACTGGGATGATCCTGGCCCTTGCGGTGGTTTTCGCCTTCCTCTTCCTGGTCGCCCTTTATGAAAGCTGGACCATTTCGGTGCCCGTGCTGCTTTCGGTGGCGGTTGCGGTGTTGGGGGCGATTGCGTCCATCGGCGCGGCAGGGCTTTCGCTCGACCTTTATGCGCAGGTCGGGATTGTGGTGCTGATTGCGCTGGCCGTGAAGAACGGCATTCTGATCATTGAATTCGCCAAGGAACAGCGCGAATTGCATGGCAAATCCATCCAGGAAGCGGCGGTACTCGGCGCCAAGCTCCGCTTCCGGGCGGTGATGATGACATCCTTCGCCTCCATCCTTGGCCTCTATCCGTTGGTGGTGGCGGAAGGCGCGTCCCAGATCGGCCGCCGCGCGGTCGGCACGCCAGTGTTTTGGGGGATGATTGCGGCCTCAACCATCGGTATTTTCATGATCCCGATGCTCTATGTGTCCTTCCAGAGCATGCGCGAGTGGGCGAAGGCGATGCTTGGTATGGGGCCGGCCGCCAAGCCCGCTGAGCACCCCCCGTCTTGACCGAGGCGCGGTGACACACGATTTTCAGGCCAAGGAAGGGCAGCGCATTCCGCTGCCCGCAAATCGATGGAGACCCTCATGGGTGATCTGACCAAGGCCGTATCGGATGAGAGCTTCAAGACCGATGTTCTTGAAGCGAGCGGCGCGGTGCTGGTGGATTTTTGGGCCGAATGGTGCGGCCCCTGCCGCATGGTGGGGCCGATCCTGGATGAGATTGCGGCGGAATACGCCGGCAAGCTCACCATCGCCAAGGTGAATATTGATGAGAACCCGATGACGCCAAATGACTATGCGGTGCGCGGTATCCCGACCATGATCCTGTTCAAGGATGGCAAGCCCTTGGATACCAAGGTGGGCGCGCTGCCCAAGGGTGCACTCAAGACCTGGATTTCAACGACGCTTGGTGAGTGATCAAAAAAGCAGCAAGGCCCGCGCCGCGAGACTGCCGCGGGCGTTTTGCGTTCTACCTTCCCTTGAATACCGGCTTGCGCTTTTCGTTGAAGGACAAAATGCCCTCCTGCCGGTCTTCCGTGCCGACCAATTGATTGTAGCATTCCACCTCAAACCGCAGCGCGCTACGCAAATCCATCTGCAAGCCGAAATGCATGGAACGCTTGGCCTGGCGGATGGAAAGTGGCGCATTGCCCGCGATCACGCGCGCGGTCTCAAGCGCGGCGGGCAAGACGTCCTCTGGCGCGCAGACGCGGTTCAGAATGCCCCATTTCAGCGCCTGTTCGGCGGTGAAGGGCTTGCCGGTCAGGATGATTTCCTTGGCGCGGCGTTCGCCGATAATACGCGGCAGGGTTTGCGTGCCGCCGGCACCTGGCATGATGCCAATGGTCACTTCCGTCAGCGCAAAGCGCGTGCTGGTAACGCCATAAGCAAAGTCTGACGCCAGCACCAATTCCAGCCCGCCGGCATAGGCATGGCCATTCACCGCGGCGATGATCGGGATTTGGCAATCCAGCATGGTCCAGAAGGCACGCTCAAAAATCTCATGCTGATGGCGCCAGGCGGCATCCGTCATGCCTTTGCGTTCCTTGAGGTCACCGCCCGCGCAAAAGGTGCGCCCACCGGTCGCGGTCAGGATGACGCAGCGGATATCGCCGGGCTCAGCGATTAGCGCCGACCAGACCGTGTGCAAATCCCGCCCCATTTGCGTGTTGAAGGCGTTGGAAACCTCTGGCCGATTGAGGCGGACGATCTGGATATGCGGTTCCGGGCTTTCGAGGTGCAGGGTCTCGGTTTCGGGCAGGGCCATGGCGAATCTCCGGATTTGAGCTTTTTCGAGCCAAGTGGCTACCACTTGGCGACTCGGAAAGTGCGATCAAACAAACTGTTTAGTGCGTGTCCAGTGAGCGGATGTGAGGGGGATATGCACTAGAGGCGGCGGAGACTGCGTCAGAAGGCCGCCTTTGTCAGCGCCCTATTTTCGCTTCCCCGCTGGCCGTGCAAGAACAGGCATTGAAGGAGGCCCCCATGGCCGAAAAAAACCTGCAAATCCTGTTGAAGCGCCGCCCCGTTGGCGCCCCGGTGCCCGAGGATTTCGACATTGTCGAAACCGCAGCCCCCGAACCCAGCGAAGGGCAGGTGCTGGTGCGCGCGCAGTACTTGTCACTTGACCCCTACATGCGCGGGCGCATGGCGGATGTGAAAAGCTACGCCAAGCCCGTGGTTTTGGGCGCGGTGATGGAGGGCCAGACCGCGGGCGTCGTTGTCGCATCCCGCCATCCGAATTTCAAGGCGGGCGAAAATGTGCTCGGTGGCTTTGGCTGGCAGCGATTTTCCGTAGTGGGGCCTGAGCGCCTGTTCAAAGTGCCGGAAGCCGATCCGCCGCTTTCCTCAAGCCTTGGCGTGCTCGGCATGCCGGGGCTGACGGCTTGGACGGGCCTTGCCGATATCGGCCAGCCGAAAACGGGGGAGACGGTGGTGATCAGCGCAGCCTCCGGCGCCGTTGGGCAGGTGGCCGGGCAGATTGCCAAGATCGAGGGCTGCAAGGTGATCGGCATCGCGGGTGGGGCGAAGAAATGCGATTTCGTGGTGAAGGAATTGGGCTTTGACGCCTGCCTTGATCATCGCAGCGATCTCAACGCGCAATTGGATGCGGCGGTGCCTGAGGGCATTGACGTCTATTGGGAGAATGTGGGCGGCGCCGTGCAGGCGGCGGTCTTCCCGCGCTTCAAGGATTTCGGCCGCATGGTGATGTGCGGCATGATCGCGCAGTATAATGAAGCGCCAGGCGCGGATGCCGCCGGCGCGCCGGCCGGCCCCAATCTTGGTCCGGTGGTGCGTAAGCGGCTCCGCATCCAGGGCTTTATTGTGAGCGACACGGGCTGGCCGCGCTATCCGCAATTCCGCGCCCAAATGCTGGGCTGGATCCGCGAGGGCAAGCTCCGCTGGCGGGAAGATGTGGTGCAGGGCCTCACTCATGCACCCAAGGCTTTCATCGGCCTGCTGAGGGGCGAGAATTTTGGCAAGCTGGTTGTGAAAGTGGATTGAGGGTTAGGGGGTGCCGGCGGGAGCGTTTTCTAGCCAAGTGGAAACACTTGGCTCTCCGGAAAACGCGACCAAACAATGGTTCTGTGCGGTTCCCGTGAACGCAGGTGAACGGGGGCCGCTCAAATCCCGGCGCCCCGATCTCAATACCGCCGCAGCAAGCCCACCAGTTTGCCCTGCACGCGCACGCGATCCGGGCCGAAGATGCGGGTTTCATGCCGCGCATTGGCGGGTTCGAGCGCAATGGAGTTGCCGCGCCGGCGGAGCCGCTTCAGCGTCACCTCATTCTCATCCACCAAGGCGACGACGATGGTGCCATTCTCGGCCGTGTCGGTGCGGCGGATGATAACAGTATCGCCATCCATGATGCCGGCTTCCTCCATGGAATCACCGGCGACTTCCAACGCGTAATGCTCGCCATTGCCGAGTAGGGCGAGGGGGACTTCCACACTCGCGCCATTATCACGCAGTGCTTCAATGGGCAGGCCGGCGGCGATACGGCCATAAAGTGGCAGATGGACCGCGGCGGCCTCAGCCGCCACACGCGCGGCGCTGCCGGGCAGGTTATTGGCGAAATTGCCGCGAATGACATTGGGCGCGAAATTCGGCGCTTCGGGCTTGGGCGCGGTTTCCTTCACCTTAGGCGTCATGGCTTCGGGCAGGCGCATCACCTCAAGCGCGCGGGCGCGATGCGCGCGGCGGCGCAGAAAACCGCGATCTTCCAGGGCTGTGATCAGGCGATGGATGCCCGATTTGGACCGCAGATTGAGCGCTTCCTTCATTTCCTCAAAGGAAGGGGAAAAGCCGGTCTCCCGCAGGTGCTTATCAATAAACATCAGCAATTCATGCTGCTTACGCGTTAGCATCTGATCCTCCTGGGCCGGGTGCTCCCCGCGAATCGAGGCGAACAAACCAGCAACTGAGTGGATGTTCTAGAAAAGTTCCAAAATCACAGTCAAATATTTTTTGTGGTGGATAAGTGGTTTAGACCAAAACTGTTGCATAAAGGCTCAAATACGGGGCGCCGCCGCCCGCGCCAGTCGGTCATTGATGGCCGCCCCCAGCCCGCTCTCCGGGATCGGCATGACGGCAATGCGGGCTAAGCCAAGCCGACCGCCTTCAGCATCCAGATGGCGAAGCCCCGCGAAAAGGCATGCGGCGGCTTCGCGTAAATCACCGGTTTCGGCAAGCTGCCAAATCAGCCCAGCGCCGGGCAAGGGCGGGCCAAAGGCCAAAAGCGCCTCATTGGCCGCCACCTCCACCGCCCCAAGCCGCACCGGCAGGTTGGGCGCGTAGTGGGACAGCATCATGCCCGGGCTGCGGAGCGTACGGGTTTTCTCGGCAGCGCTGATGGGCAAGGGGCGGGATACCTTGCCGATCACCGCTTCAATCGCTTCCACCGGCACGCCACCGGGGCGGAGCAAGGCGGCCCCCCCCATCGCGAGGTCAAGCACGGTGCTTTCGACGCCAACATCACAGGCCCCGCCATCCAATACAGCGGCGATGCGCCCTGATAGCCCTTCCAGCACATGCTCAACCGTGGTTGGGCTGACCGCGCCGGAGCGATTGGCCGAAGGCCCCGCCACCGGAATCGCCGCAACGCGCAGCAATGCCAAAGCCAGCGGATGCGCCGGCACCCGGACCGCCAGCGTATCCAGCCCTGCCCCTGCCAGCAGATCAATCCGGCATTCTGTTCGGCGCGGCAGCACCAACGTCAGCGGCCCTGGCCAAAACGCAGCGGCCAAGGCGCGCGCGCGGTCATCGGCGATCACCTCGGCGACGGCAGCTTCGGCATCAGGGAAATGGCAGATCAGCGGGTTGAAATGCGGCCGCCCCTTGGCTTCAAACACGGCAGCCACCGCTCGGCCATTGCGCGCATCTGCGCCAAGCCCATAGACCGTCTCGGTCGGGAAGGAGACGAGCTCACCTTCGCGCAGTAAGCGCGCCGCTTCCGCGACCTGATCTGCGCCCAGCCGGCGTGTCATCCCGGCAGGCCCTCACAGACAAAGCCCGGATTTTCAAGACCTGGCTTGGCGTAGAGCAAGGGTGCGCGGCCTTCCAGCACTAGCACACGCCCGCCAGCAGCTTCCACCACCGCCTGCGGGGCAGCGGTATCCCATTCCATGGTGCGGCCAAAGCGCGGATAGAGATCGGCGGTGCCCTCAGCGAGGCGACAGAACTTCTCCGCCGAGCCGATATTCACCACACGCGCAACATGGCGCCCTTCCAGAAAGCGGCCCATGCGCGGGTCGTCGGCGTAATGATGGCTGCCCATCACGGTGACGCCCTCCGCAGGCGGGGTGCGGGCGCGAATGGCCCGCGTGCCGGCGGCATCGCGCTTCCAGGCGCCAAGGCCAACACGGCCCCAAAAGATTTCACCCGAGGCCGGCAGCGCCACCGCGCCCAAAACAGCGCGGCCCGCTTCCACCAGGCCGATATTCACCGCGAAATTATCCCGCCCGGCCGCGAATTCCCGCGTGCCATCCAGGGGGTCCACCAGCCAGAAACGCTCGGCATGACGCGGCGCGGTGCCGGCGGCGACTCCTTCCTCCGCAATCACGGGAATATCCGGGGTAGCGGCGCGCAGCCCTTCCACAATCAGCGCTTCAGCGATGCGGTCCGCCTCGGTCACCGGGGAATGGTCGGATTTCCGTTCCACGGCGAAGCCTGCGGCCTTGATCGCCATAATGGCCGCAGCCGCCTTGCCCACGAGATCGCCGGCAAGCGCCAGCAAAACTTCATCTTTCATGCCCCTGCTTTGGCCGCATGGGCGCTGCGCCGCAAGCCCTGTTTTGGTGGCGATGCCTCTGTTAAGGTGGCGTGGAAATTGTTTCGTCCCCAAGGAGCCTGGTCATGCCCGATATCACCTTCGTGAAACCCAGCCTGCCGCGCGGCGGCGCTTTGGTTCTGTTGCTCGCTGAAGGGGCGGCGCTGTCGGGCCTGGCCAAGGCGGCCGAGGAAGCAACGGGCGGGGCGGTTTCGCGCGGCTTGGAAGCGGCGAAATTCAAGGGCGCCAAGGGCCAATCCTGCACGCTTTGGGCGCCGGGTGCGGGACTTGCGAAAATCGTCGCCATCGGGCTTGGCAAGGCCGATGCGCTGGATACGCAGGGGGCTGAGAATGCCGGCGGCACGGCGCTGGTTGCCGTGCAGCAGGAACGGGACGCGGTGATGGCGGCGGATGGGCTGACGCCGGCACTCGCCGCAAGCGCTGCCATGGGTGCGCGGCTGCGGAGTTACCGTTTTGATCGCTACCGCACCACGGAAAAGGACGAAGACAAGCCGAAGCTTGAACGTATTGCGGTTGCGGCTTCGGAGCCCACCAAGGCCAAGGCTGCCTTCGCGCCGATGCAGGCCATTGCGGATGGCGTATTCCTGACGCGCGATCTGGTATCCGAACCACCCAATGTGCTGACGCCAGCGGAAATGGCGGAACGCTGCAAGGCGCTCGAAAAACTGGGCGTCGAGGTTGAGATCATGGGCCCGCGTGAGATGAAGCGCCTTGGCTTTGGTGCGCTATTGGGTGTGGCGCAGGGCAGTGCGCAGGAACCGCGCATGGTGATCATGAAATGGATTGGCGCGCCCAAGGGCAAGAAGCAAAAGCCGCTCGCTTTCATCGGCAAGGGTGTGACCTTTGATACCGGCGGCATTTCCATCAAGCCGGCGGGCGGGATGGAAGACATGAAATGGGATATGGCCGGCGCGGGCACGGTGATTGGGCTGATGGCGGCACTCGCCGGGCGCAAGGCCAAGGCGGATGTGATCGGCATGGTGGGCCTGGTTGAAAACATGCCCTCTGCTACCGCGCAGCGTCCGGGTGATGTGGTGAAATCCTATTCCGGCCAAACGGTTGAGGTGATCAATACGGACGCGGAAGGACGTTTGGTGCTGGCCGATGTCATGTGGTATTGTCAGGAAAAATACGATCCGCGCTTCATGGTTGATCTGGCCACACTAACGGGTGCCATCATCATCGCGCTCGGCCATGAACGCGCTGGGCTTTTCAGCAATGATGACACGCTCGCGACCCAGGTGAAGGAAGCGGGCAGTGCAGTGGGTGAAAAAGCCTGGCGCATGCCGCTCGGTGATGCCTATGACAAGCAGATCAAATCCGACATTGCGGATATGAAGAATGTCGGTGGCCGGCCGGGCGGTTCCATCACCGCCGCGCAATTCATCCAGCGCTTTGTCAATGGCAAGCCCTGGGCGCATTTGGATATCGCCGGCACGGCCTGGTCTTCCAAGGATGCGCCCACTGTGCCGAAGGGAGCGACCGCTTATGGCGTGCGCATGCTGGATCGCATGGTGGCGGATCATTACGAAGGCTGAAGCCGCGCCGCTTTTGCCCTGATGACGAAGCTAATCCTGCTAGGCCCCGCGCAGGCGCAAAAACGCCACCGGGCACGTAGTGCCGATAGCGCGCTGATCCTGCCGGTGAAGGCGGGTGAAGCGCCAGCAGATGCGGCACTCGCGGCAGCGGCAAAGGCAGCGCGCTTTACAGGCAAGGTCGGAGTGGCACTTGCCGTGCCGGGCATGCACGGCTTCACCATCCTGGCCGGCATTGGCAATGGGCGGGCGATAAGTGATTGGGAAGCGGGCGGTGGTGCCGGCATGGCTGCGGCAGCAGGCCGCGCGCAGGCGGTATTGTTGGCCGAGAACGCCTCATCGGAACAGGCCGCCTGCTTCGCTGCCGGGGCGCTGCTGAATGCCTGGCGCTTCAATGCGCTGCGTGATGCCAGCAAGGATAAGGATGCACCACCCGCGAAGGTGACTTTGGCAGTCGCGAAGCCTGCCGAGGTGGAAGCGGCCTGGGCGCGCGCGGAAGCCATGCTGCGCGGCGTGCGTTTCGCGCGCGATCTGGTGGCGGAACCGGGCAATCGGCTGAACCCCGCAAGCTTCGCCGAAAGGCTGCGCGGCTTGCGCGATGTCGGTCTGAAGGTTGAAGTGCTGAACGGCAAGCGCCTCGCCGCGCTTGGCATGGGCGCGCTATGCGCCGTGGGCGGCGGGGCGGAACATGGACCACGCCTTGTTGTGCTGGGTTGGCCCGGCAAGATCAAAGCCGCGCCGATTGCCTTTATCGGGAAGGGGATTTGTTTTGACACGGGCGGCATTTCCATCAAGCCGGCTGCCGGCATGGAGGAAATGCGCGGCGATATGGCAGGCGCGGCGGCGGCAGCAGGTGCGATGCTGACACTAGCCTTGCGGCAATCTCCCGCACCGGCGGTGGCGGTTTTGGCGCTGGCGGAAAACGCCCTTGGCGCGGCTTCCTATCGGCCCGGCGATATTCTGCGCACCCATAGCGGCAAGACGATTGAGGTATTAGACACGGATGCGGAAGGAAGGTTGATTTTGGCTGACGCGCTTTCCTATACCGCCCAGCGTTTCCGCCCGCGTGCCATGATTGATCTGGCGACGCTGACAGGCAGCATCATCACCGCTCTTGGCCATCAACGTGCGGGCATCTTCGGCAATGATGAAGTACTCACCACCGCGCTGATGGCAGCGGGGGAAGACGTGACCGAACGGCTTTGGCCCATGCCGATTGATGATGAGCACAGGGAGGTTCTCAACAGCGACATCGCCGATCTGCGCCACTGCGCGCCCGCGGGCAGCGGCGCCTGGGGCGGGCGTTTCCTGTCCGATGCCTGCCACGCGGCGGCCTTCCTGCGAGAATTCGCCGGCAGCACCACCTGGGCGCATCTGGATATCGCAGGGGTTGAAGCGCGCGAGGAGGCGGCACCACTCGGGCCGAAAGGGCCAAGCGGTTTTGGCGTGCGCCTGCTGGATCGTTTGGTTGCCATGCGCTTTGAACGCGACGCATGACTGACATCGGCTTCTATCACCTGACGCGTAGCAAATTGCAGGAAGCGCTGCCCAAGCTTTTGGGCCGCGTGCTGGATGCGGGCGGGCGCGGCCTTATCCTTTGTACCGATGCGGAACGCGCGCGCGCCCTGGATGCGGCGCTTTGGCTACCCACCGATCCGCCCTGGCTGCCGCATGGCCTGGCGGGCGGGGAACATGACGCGGCGCAGCCCTTGCTGATCGCCGATCAGGATATCCCACCCGCCAATGACGCACGCTTTCTGGTGCTGGTGGATGGCGCAGCGTCTGCGCGGCTTGCCGAATATGATCGCGTGCTCGATCTTTTCGATGGCGGTGATGAGGCGGCAGTCGCGGCAGCGCGGGCGCGCTGGGTGACTGCCAAGGAAGCCGGGCATAGCCTGACCTATTGGCAGCAAACCGCTCGTGGCTGGGAGAAAAAAGCGAGCCACCTGTCGGCATCTTGACCCTTCCCGCCACCGCCCCCTACACGAAACACCTCATTTGGGAACGCCTTTCATGACTGATACCGCCCAGGACCAAATGGAAATCCTGGCAGGGGCTCTGCCCTTCCTGAAGCGCTACGATGATCAGATCGTCGTGGTGAAATATGGCGGCCACGCCATGGGGGAAGAGGAAACCGCGCTCCGCTTTGGCCGCGATATCGCGCTGCTGGAACAGGTGGGCGTGAACCCTGTGGTGGTGCATGGCGGCGGGCCGCAAATCAATGCCATGCTGAAGCGGCTGGATGTGAAATCCACCTTCGTGCAGGGGCTGCGCGTGACCGATGCCGCCATGCTGGATGTGGTGGAAATGGTCCTCGCCGGGCCGGTGAACAAGCAAGTGGCGGAAGCCATCACCCGCGCGGGCGTCATGGCGGTTGGGATTTCCGGCAAGGATGGTGGATTGGTGCGGGCACGCAAGCTTACGCGCACTTACCGCGACCAGGACAGCAGTATCGAGAAAGTGCTTGATCTTGGCTTTGTGGGGGAACCGGAAGCCATCAATCCGCGCGTGCTGGAATTGATGATTGGCGCGGATATCGTGCCCGTGGTGGCGCCAGTTGGCGTTGGTGCCGATGGCCAGACCTATAACATCAATGCCGATACGGTGGCCGGCGCTATTGCCGGCGCGCTTTCCGCTGAGAGGCTTCTGATGCTGACCGATGTGCGCGGCGTGCTTGGCCCGGATGGCAATTTCATTCCCGAAATGACGGTTGCGGAAGTCAAGCAAGGCATCGCCGATGGCTGGATTTCCGGCGGCATGATCCCGAAGGTCGAAACCTGCATCTATGCGGTCGAACAGGGCGTGAAGGGTGCGGTGATCCTGGATGGCCGCGTGCCGCATGCGGTGTTGCGCGAATTGTTCACCGATGGTGGGGCAGGCACGCTGATCCGGCCGTGAAGGGCGGCGCCACGTAAAGCTTAGAAACGCGGCCCACCATTATCCGTGCGCCCGACCATGGATTTTGCCGGAAAGCCATGCTGACAGGGTCTATCTGCCAGCCTCCCACTCCACCAGGCAGATTAGGCTGCGGCAAGCCCAGGCGATCTGCCACATATTGGCGAATGCGAAACAGCAGCGCAGGGTTCACATCCTGACGCTGCATAAGGGGGCGCAGCAGCGAAGCGGCCACCACACTGGCCAACCGGATGGCGGTATCGGGGGTGAGTGCGGGCCGCGCCATTAGGCTTGGGAACCATTCTGGATTGAAGCCCGCCCGGTTCAGCACATCTTCCATGCTGGCGGCGCGAAGCTTGGCACTGGCATTTTCCAGTGTCAGCCCGATCGCGAGCCGATCACCCTGGGCGATCAGCGCATCTGTCACGGCCTCCCCAATGCCATTGCGGCGGGCAACTGCCTGCAAGGTTGCCGGAGTGGGTGGGGTTTCCACCAGCGCTAATAAATTTTCCTCTGTCTATACGGGCGAAAGGCAGATGACAGGCTCTGCCACGCGGATCTCCGTATCCATGGCAAGGCGCAAGACAGCATCATGCGGCACTGTCGAAAGATGTTCGGCGGCGTCTGCGATGATGAAGCGAATTTGCGCGACAACATCCTCGGCCAGTTGCAACAAAATCGGCACCACCACCTGCGACACGCGATCATGGCTGGATGTGGTGAGAGAGAGCAATAAATCCGCAACACGCCGAGCCAGCGCTTCGCGGACAGCAGCATTTTCATCCTCCGTCAGGGTCTGCAAAACCGAAAAAGGCACCCGAGAATTTGCAATCACACTGGCCCGGACGCGCGGTTCCTCATCCTTGGAGAGAAAGGCCAGCACCTCATGCGGCGTGGTCGCATTGCGCGCCAGCATGGCCCGTGTGCCGGCATCACTGTCCCGCGCCAGGCGCAGCAGGTTTTCGACCGTACCGCTCATGCTGAGGCCCGGATGGCTTCGGGAGATGAGGGGCAGGCAGCCCTTCGGCTTTCGCGAATGGAACGCATGGGCGCATATTCACCATGGCTGCCCAATCTTTTGTTACCGGCAAGCGTTGACAGCGCCCCCGCCCCGCCGCATGGGAAGCTCACTTTGCCGGAGAAACCCGCCCCATGAACATGACCGACCTTCAAGCCCGAATCGAAGCGCTCTGGGCCTGCCGCGACCAGCTTTCCCCTGCCACCACCGGCGCTGATCGGGCATCGGTTGAAGAGGCGCTGGAGATGCTCGGTTCCGGCCAGGCACGCGTCGCAGAGCCCGATGGGAATGGCGGCTGGAAGGTCAATCAGTGGTTGAAGCAGGCAGTGCTGATGTCCTTCCGGCTGGCCGATTCGGCGCCGATGGATATTTCGACCGGTGCCTATGACAAGGTGCCGCTGAAATTCGAAGGCTGGGGTGAAAATCGCTTTCGCGAAGCGGGCTTCCGCGTGGTGCCGGGCGCGGTGGTGCGCCGTTCCGCCTACATCGCGCGCAATGTCGTGCTGATGCCATCCTTCGTGAATCTCGGCGCGCGCGTTGAGGAAAACACCATGGTGGATACCTGGGCCACTGTCGGTTCCTGCGCACAAATCGGCAAGAATGTGCATCTTTCGGGCGGCGTTGGCATTGGCGGTGTGTTGGAACCGCTGCAAGCGAACCCTGTCGTCATCGAAGATGATTGCTTCATCGGCGCACGGTCCGAAGTGGTGGAAGGCGTGATCGTGGAACGCGGATGCGTGCTTTCCATGGGCGTTTTCATCAGTGCCACCACCAAGATCGTGGACCGCAGCACGGGCGAACTTTTCATGGGCCGCGTGCCTCCCTATTCCGTCGTGGTGCCGGGTTCCTTGCCAGGCAAGCCACTGCCGGACGGCTCGCCGGGGCCTTCGCTTTATTGCGCAGTGATTGTGAAGCGCGTGGATGCACAAACCCGGGCGAAAACCGCGATCAACGATTTGCTGCGTGACTGATCCGATCCCCCTGCTGCAGGCGCTGATCCGCTGCCCTTCCGTGACACCGGAGGAAGGCGGTGCGCTTGGCGTGCTGGAAGCGGCGTTGATACCGCTCGGCTTCACCTGCACGCGTCTGAAATTCGCCGAGGTTGATAATCTTTTCGCCCGGCGCGGCCGGCATGGGCCGCATTTCTGTTACGCGGGGCATACGGATGTGGTGCCGGTGGGCGACCTCGCTGGTTGGAAGCATGATCCTTTCGGCGCGGAGGTCGCCGATGGCATGATCTATGGCCGCGGCGCCTGCGATATGAAGGGCAGCATCGCGGCCTTCATCGCGGGGCTGACTGATTTTCTTGCGCTGCGGCCGGATCATCAGGGTAGCATCAGCCTGGTGATTACGGGTGATGAGGAAGGGCCTTCCATCAATGGCACTGCCAAGGTGCTGGAATGGATGGCAGACAATAATCAAAGCCCCGATATGGCGCTGGTGGGGGAGCCGACTTCCAAGGTGAAGATTGGCGATACGCTGAAGATCGGTCGGCGCGGATCGATGACGGCACATGTTACGGTGCATGGCGTCCAAGGCCATTCCGCCTATCCGGAACGGGCCGATAACCCGATCCATCGGCTGATGCGCGCGCTCAATCGCCTGACCGCCGAGCCTCTGGATAATGGCAGTGATTGGTTCCAGCCATCCACACTGCAAGTGACCGGGTTTGATGTCGGCAGTAGTGCCTCCAACGTCATACCTGCTTCCGCCAAAGCATTTTTGAATATCCGCTTCAATGATCTGCATCGCAGCACTGGATTGACGCAGCGCATTCGTGCCGTACTGGAAGAAGAAGCGCCGAACCATGATCTGAAAGTCACGGTGTCCGGCGAAAGCTTCCTGACCGAACCGGGGCCGTTTGTTGCCGGGTTGCAACGCGCCATTGAACGCGCAACGGGCGCGCAGGCCAAGCTTGATACGGGCGGCGGCACATCCGATGCGCGCTTCATCACGCGCTATTGCCCCGTTGCCGAATTGGGCGCGGTGGGGGCGACCATGCATAAGGTGGATGAATGCGCGCCGATTGACGAGCTGCGTGACCTTGCGGGGCTCTATCGCATGGTACTTGAGGAGCTGGTCGGCTGAGCAGCGCACTGCCAGGCGGTGTCGCCCGCGCGCTGGCCGGCGCCTTCATGCTGGCACGTGGGCGGGCAGCGGGGCTGGCGGTGTTTGAAAACACGCTGCCTGTCGCCGCCTATTCCTTTCGCGCGGCGGCGATCTGCCTGCCGATCTTCCTGTCCTTCAAGGATCAGACCAGCACGCCCGATGATGTGGTGCTTAGGCTTTTCGTGGATTTCTTGCTGTTCGCGGCTTCCTGGGCTGGGTTTGCCTTGGCGTCACTTTCTCTGGCCAGGGCGCTGGGTGTCGCGGCTTCCTGGCCGCGTTTCATTGCCGCCTGGAATTGGTCTGCGGTGGCGCAGTATCTGGCACTCGCAGTGCTGAGCCTGCCCGGATTGCTCCAGGGCAAGGGCGGTTTGGTTGACCTTGGCGGATTATTAGCGCTGTTTTACGCGCTTTGGATGAAATGGTTCATTGCGCGCCATGCGCTACGCCTGACAACACTCGGCGCGGCCGGCTTTGTCGGGTTTGATCTCGGCACCGCGATTTTCTTGGGCGGCTTTGCGGCGCGCATTACAGTGTGATGATTGCGGCCTATTGCAGGAATTCAGGCGAAATGAGTTTTGGCAGGATCAATGACACATCCGGCCACATGATCACCAGGCCCAGCACCGCCAGCATGGGCAGCAGCATGATGATGGTATCCTTCATCACAGCGCCCATCTTCATGCCCGCCACATGGCAGGCAATCATCAGACATAAGCCATAAGGCGGCGTCACCAGCCCGAAAGCCAGGCTCACAATCCCGATCATGGCGAAATGTACGGGATGAATGCCGACTTCCATCGCGAGCGGCTGCAGAATGGCACCGACGATGATGATGGCCGGGATAGCATCCAGAAAGCACCCCACCACCAGGAAGACGCCTGCGACGAAAAATCCTGTCGTAATCTTGCCCATGCCCCAGGCGGAAACGCCGGTCAGAATGGCTTCCGGGATTTTGTAATAGGCGAGCAACCAGCCAAAGGCCGAAGCGGTGCCAACGCAAAACAGCGCCACCGCTGCCAAACGGCCCGTCTCTCCGAGTGCACCATAAAGCCCCTGCAAATCAATCTGCCGATAGACAACTAGTGAAAGCACCCCGGCATACAGCACGGCGATGCAGGCACTTTCGGTTGCGGTAAACCAGCCGAAAATCTTGCCACCGATAATGATGAAGGGTGTCATCAGCGCCGGTAAGGAAATCCAGGTGGCAAAACCAACTTCCTTGAGATTCGCGCGCGGATAGGTGGGGTAGCCGCGCCGCTTCGCATAGGCATGCACGGTCGCCATTTGCACAAGGCCAATCAACAGGCCAGGAATGATGCCCGCCAGAAATAGCGCGCCGATTGAAACCGTCAGCACGCCGCCCCAGACAATCATCAGAATGGAGGGCGGAATGATGACCGCGAGCACCGCAGAAACCGCCGTGATGGCGACCGAGAAACTGTCATCAAAGCCTTCGCGCCGCTGCGCTTCGATGAAGATCTTGGACTGCGATGCGGCATCCGCCGTGCTGCTGCCGCTGATGCCGGCGAAGAAGATCGAAAGCACGACATTGATCTGCGCAAGCCCGCCCGGAAAATGCCCGACCAGGGCGCGCGATAGCCGCACCAGCCGATCAGTAATGCCGCCCACATTCATCAAATTGGCCGTCAGCAGAAAGAAGGGTACCGCCAGCAGGATGAAGGAATTATAGGCGTTGAAGGTTTCCTGCATTAGCGTCATGGCACCAAGGCGCGGTTCAATCATCATCACCGGCAGGCAAGCCATGCCAAGCGCCACCGCCACTGGTACGCGCAACGCAAGGAGTGCGGAGAACCCGCCGAACAGAAACCAGGCCGCTTCCCCCGGCGCCAATACATTGCCGCCCATCATGGCGCTGCACCCCCAAAAAATGTTTTCAGATTATCATAGAATTTGAGGCCACCAAACAGCAGCCAGGAAAACCCGAGTATGGGCCAGGCAAGATGGATCAACCAAAGCGGCAATTCGGCTAATTCACTGATGCGAAACCAGGCGAAATCTACGAATTCAATGCCATACCAAAAAAAGGCGGCGGCGAAGGCCAGCACGAAAACGCCGCTCACCAGATCAAGCGCGGCGCGCGCACGGCCATGCAGCGTCGGCCATAGATCCACATTGAAATGAATGCCTTCCTTCAACCCCACCATGGCACCAATCATGACGGTCCATACCAGCAGGAAGCGCGCCATTTCCTCGGTCCAGATGTAACGCGGCAGAAAATCGGTAAAGCGCGCAAAAATCTGCAGGGCCACGGGGACGATCAGGATGAGGACGCAAAGCGCCAGCAATAGCGACAGAAACCGGCCATAGACATCAGCCACTCGCTGCACGGCGTGGCGGAACCCCGTCTCGCGCATGATGCCCCCTCCCCTGCCCCGGCTTTTGAAATTTCTTCTTTTTTGGAAATCGCCTTCCAGCAGCATCACGCCACTGGAAGGCGAAACCGATTACGATGTCAGCGCATTGATGCGCGCAAAAATGCTCTCAGCGCCGACTTCCTTGGCATAGGCTTCCATCACCGGATCGACCGCGCGCTTCAACGCCGCACGATCAGCAAACGGAATGCGCCGGAGCCGCCCTGCACCCTCCAGCGCGGTCAGCTTCTGCCCGTCCTCACTGCTTTCCGCTTCACGCCCAAAGGCGCCAGCTTCACGGCCTGCGCGCTTGATTGCCTCCTGCAAGGCGGGCGGCAGGCGGGAGAGCGTTTGGCTCGAAAAACAGATCGGGCGGATGGTGATGGCGTGTTCGGTCATGATCAGGTTCGGCGCTACTTCAAAGAAGCGCATCGCCTCCACGCCCGCAGCCTCATTCTCACCGGCTTCGATCACGTTATTCTGGATGCCGTTATAGACTTCATTATAGGCAATCACGGTCGGCGCCATGCCGGCCGCCTGGAAGGTGCGGGACCAGATCGGTGCGCCCTGCACGCGCACCTTAAGGCCACGCAGTTCCGCCATATTGGTGATACGCTTATTGGCGAAGATATTGCGCACACCGCCACCGGCATAGCCGATCAGCATCACGCGGGCGCGGCGTTCCACCTCATCCGCCACGGGCGCGAAAAGGTTTTGGTCCAGCACCTGGTTCCAATGCTTCAGGTCACGGAACAGGAAGGGCGCATCCACAAAGGGGGCGGCGCGGCTGAAGGTGGACATATGCGCGGGCGAGACAATGCCGTAATCCACCGCGCCGCGGCCCGCCGACATATATTCGAAATACTGCTTTTCCAGCCCCAGGCTGCTGTTCTTGTGCAGCACGAAATTCACCGGGCCCGCGGTGTAATAGCGCTTCACAAGCTCTTCAAAGCGGACCAGGGCGCGGGTGAAGACATGTTCATCATTGAACTGCACCGCGCCATTCAGGGTGATGGCCTGCTGCGCCCGTGCCGCGGCCGGCGCGGCCAGGCCCGCAGCTGCCAGGGTAGCCCCAAGCACTTGCCTACGATTCATGACGTTTCTCCCTTTTTTCGACCGGGGTCATGCTCCGGCTGTTGTGACTATAGGCAGGCATTTCGGCGCGCGGGAAGCCTTAGGGCTTTTCAGGGCTGATTTTCCTGTCAAAACTTCCGGAACAGGGAGAAAGCGACATGGCAAAAACTGATCTGGCCGGGCGGGTTGCGGTGATTACCGGGGCAGCGCGCGGCATTGGCCTGGCGGTGGCGGCATTGGCCGCTTCACGGGGGGCCGCCATCGCCATTTGGGATATAGATGAAGCCGCGTCCAAGGCCGCCGCCGCGCGCTTGGGGCGGGCCAAGGTCAGCACCCATACCCTGGACGTGACCGATGCGGCGGCGGTGGAAGCCGCGACGCAAGCGACACTCGCAGCCCATGGGCGGGTGGATATCCTGGCCAATAATGCCGGTATCACTGGCGGCAATGCACCAGTTTGGGAATTGCCCGTGGCGGAGTGGCGGCGCGTGATTGAGGTGAACCTGGTCGCTCCCTTCATCGTCGCCCGCGCCCTGGTGCCGCATATGCGCGCAGCGGGTTATGGGCGTCTCGTGAACATCGCCTCCATCGCCGGCAAGGAAGGCAATCCGAATGCATCGCATTACAGCGCTTCTAAGGCGGGTTTGATTGGGTTGACCAAGTCGCTCGGCAAGGAATTGGCCGGCAGTGGGGTGCTTGCCAATTGCGTGACACCAGCTGCCGCCGAGACCGATATCTTCAAGCAAATGACCGCGCAGCAAATCGCCTGGATGCGCTCCAAAATTCCGATGGATCGCTTTGTCCAGGTGGAAGAAATCGCCGAGCTTGTCTGCTGGCTGGCGTCTGAGGCCTGTTCCTTTTCCACCGGCGCGGTTTTCGATATATCGGGCGGGCGCGCCACCTACTGACGCGGGCGCATTGCCAGCCGATACGTCGCGCTGCAAGCTTCATCCATCTTGATGGGAGAGAGATTGGACATGAGCACAGAAGGCAAGATCGCAGTCGTCACCGGGGCTGGCAGCGGCGTGGGCCGGACGGCGGCATTGGCGCTGCTCGGCAGTGGTTGGCAGGTGGTATTGGCGGGCCGCCGCGCTGATGCCTTGCAGGAAACGGTCGCCCTTGCGGGCGCAGCAGGATCGCGCGCGCTTTGCGTGCCTTCTGATGTGTCAGACCCCGCGGCGGTGGATGCACTTTTTGCCACTGTCAAGCAACGCTATAGCCGGCTTGATATGCTGTTCAATAATGCCGGCACCAATGTGCCTGGCATGCCCTTCGAGGATCTGACCTATGCGGATTGGACGCGGGTTGTTGGTGTCAACCTGACAGGCTGTTTTTTATGTGCCCAGGCTGCGTTTCGCATCATGAAGGATCAAAAGCCGCAAGGCGGGCGCATCATCAATAATGGTTCGATCAGCGCGCACACGCCGCGCCCAGATAGCGCGCCCTATACCGCCACCAAGCATTCCATTACGGGGCTGACAAAATCCCTCATGCTCGATGGCCGCAAATACGATATTTGCGCGGGGCAGATCGATATCGGCAATGCCGCAACGCCGATGACGCAGCGCATGACACGAGGCGTGAAGCAGGCCGATGGCAGCACGGCGGCGGAGCCCACCATGGATGCCACGCATGTCGGCAATGCCATTCTGCATATGGCCAATCTGCCGCTGGAGGCAAACATCTTCACGCTCACCATCAAGGCAACCAAGATGCCCTTCGAAGGTCGCGGCTGAAGGCTTATGGTAAAGCACCATTTGAAGCTTCAGGAACCCTTCCGCGCGCTGTTTTACGCGCCCTTTTACGCGGCGCTGGCGCGCGGCGATTACGCGGCAGAGGGCGTGGAGGTCACGCTGCTGCCCGGCGCGGTGCCATCGCTTGCGAAGGATTCCGTATTGGATCGCACGGCAGACCTCGCCTGGGGTGGGCCGATGCGGCTTTTGCTCGCGCATGATGCCGATCCGGCCTGCCCCTTGCGGTTGTTTGGCGCTGTGGTGATGGGTGATCCGTTCTTTCTGGTCGGGCGCGCGCCCAATCCCGGCTTCAAGCTGCGCGATCTGGCGGGCATGACGCTTGGCAGCGTGAGCGAAGTGCCGACACCTTGGTGGACACTGCAGGATGATATCCGCACAGCTGGAATTGATCCCAACGCCATCAAGCGCATCATTGATCAGCCCATGCCCGCCAATGCCGCTGCGGTTGCAGCAGGCACTTTGGATGTTGCGCAGCTTTTCGAACCGCTGGTGAGCCAGATGGAAGCCGCCGGCACCGGCCATGTCTGGTATGCGCAAGCAAGCCGCGGCCCCACTTCCTACACCGCCTTCTATGCGCGCACTGATGTGATCGCCGCCAAGCGCGCCGCGATGGAAGCCATGGTGCGCGGTCTGGCGCGGACGCTCACTTGGTTCAGCGCCGCGTCGCCGCAGGACATCGTCGCCTGCATCGCACCTTTCTTCGAAGGCGGCGATCACACGCTGATGGCGCGCGCCATTGCCCGCTACAAATCAGTATCGCTCTGGACTGAAACGCCGCGCTTCCCGCCGGAAGCCTTGGTGCAATTGGAACGCGGCATGCTCTCTGCTGGTGCCATCGAACGCACACCTGGTTTTGCTGGCTTGGTTGCTGAGGATATGACGGAAAGCGCGCTGCCTTGAGTTCAGTGCGTTTTCCATTTACATGCGTTCATCGAAAACGCACTAAACTTTGTTTGCTCGCATTTTCCGAGCCGCCAAGTGATGCCACTTGGCTTGAAAATGCTTTACCCACGCGGCAGTAATTGCTCGGCCAGTGTCGCCCAATAGGATGCGCCGACGGGCAAGATATTGTCATTGAAATCATAAAGCGGGTGATGCACCTGCGCCTCATTCGGCCCGCGCTCGCCGCCCAACATCAGATAGGCCCCGGGCTTGGCATTCAGCATGAATGCGAAATCCTCACCGCCCATGGTGGGCTTTGGCATGTGCAGCACGCGCGCATCACCTTGCACCGCGCGCGCGGCCCTGGCGGCCAGATGCACGCTTTCCACTTCGTTGATCGTTGCTGGATAGGCGCGGGCGAATACGGCGGTGGCAGTCGCCCCCATGGCTGCAGCAATACCTGTCACGATTTCCTTGAAGCGGCGTTCTAGCAAATCCCCGATCTCCGGCGCGAACCAGCGCGCGGTGCCAAGCATGCGCACGGTCTCCGGGATCACGTTGAAGGTATGCCCGCCGGTGATATGGCCGATGGTGATCACGCCTGCTTCCACCGGTTCCACATTGCGCGCGACGATGGATTGCAGCGCCTGCACAATGGCAGCGGCCACCACGATCGGGTCCGTGCCATTATGCGGCATGGCGCCGTGGGCGCCCTTGCCAATGATATTCACTTCAAGATTGGCGACCGCCGCCATCACCGGGCCCTCGCGCCACAGGAAAGTCCCTTCCGGCGCGCCCGGCCAGTTGTGCATGCCGAAAATACGTTCCATCGGGAAGCGTGTAAAAAGCCCTTCCTTCACCATCAATTCGCCACCCGCCAGGTTTTCCTCCGCCGGCTGGAAAATCACGTAGACGACGCCATCGAAATTGCGTGTTTCCGCCAAGTATTTCGCCGCCCCCAATAGCATGGTGGTATGCCCATCATGGCCGCAGGCATGCATCTTGCCCAGAACCTTGGAGGCATAAGGCAGGCCGGTTTCTTCCAGGATTGGCAGCGCATCAATATCGGCGCGCAACCCGATCGCGCGGCCATTATCCACGCGCCCGCGGATCACGCCGACAATTCCGGTCTTGGCAATGCCGGTGATGACCTCATCACAGCCGAAGTCGCGTAGTTTTTCGGCGATGATGCCGGAAGTGCGCACCTCCTCCAGCCCCAATTCGGGATGTTCATGAAAATCACGCCGCCAGGCGGTCATTTCCGGGTGGAATTCAGCGATGCGGTTGATGATCGGCATGGGAAGCCTTCCTTATGTCTTCTCAGCTGGCGCGAAGGTCAGCGCCAGCCCCTGTCCCAGCGGGATGGGCGAAACGCCAAGAATACGCTGCATCGGCGCAATGTCGAAAGCCTTGTCTTCCGTCAAGCGGCGAATTTCATCGGCGCCAATTGAAGGCAGGCCGGGAATAATGCGGGTGAACCACGCCAAGCCTCGCAGCAGGCCAAGCGGCAATGGCAGTACTGGGCGCGCACCAAGCCCTGCGGCGCGCACTACTGCAGCCAGGAAATCACGATAGGGCAAGGCTGCCGGCCCCGCGATCACCATCGCCTCTGGCCCTGTCCAAGAGTGACGCGCGGCGGCAAGCAAGGCGCGCGTGACATCGCTTTGATGGATCGGCTGTACCAGGCTCTGCCCGCCCCCCGGCAAGGGCGCAAAAGGCAGGCGGCGCAAAACTGCAGCCAGGCGCTGCACATTATCCTCACCCTCTGCGCCATAAACCATGGTTGGGTGCAGCATCACCCCGGCGCGCCCGCTAGCGAGGAAGGCGGCCTCCCCCGCGCGCACACCATCGCCATGGGCATCCGCCCAGCGTGAATAGCGCCGGGTGGAGCCCATCAGCACAAAACGCGCATCATGCGGTGCGGCGGCAAGGACGGCCGGCGCATGGCGCGCATGGGCGGTGCTGATGATAAGCGAGGCGCCTTCAAGTGCAGCCCTTAGCGCAGCGGGATCGGCCAAATGAGTGATGCGCGGCGCAAGGGGCAGGCCAAGGGCAACCCATTTCGCCGCATCGCGCACCACGGGCGTGAAAGCCGCGCCTTCAGCCAGCAGCGCACGGGCAAAGGCCGCGCCGCTTCGCCCGGAAGCGCCGATCAGCGCGATCAAGGCGCGGCGCGCAGGAACGCCAGGTCAGCGCCGAGTGGCGCCTGCGTCACCTGGTCATACACCAGCTTGTCCCAGCCGCGCTTGGGTGCCGGGGCGGGCTGCCAGGCAGCGCGGCGGCGGGCCATTTCATCTTCCGCCACTAGCAGGTCAAGCTTGCGATCCTTCACCGAAAGCCTCATGCGATCACCGGTTTGCACCAGCGCAAGCGGCCCGCCCACCGCCGCTTCCGGCGCAATATGCAGCACAATCGTGCCGAAGGCGGTGCCGGACATGCGGCAATCGCTCATGCGCACCATGTCCTTCACGCCCGCGCGGGCAAGTTTTTTCGGGATCGGCAAATAGCCCGCTTCCGGCATGCCTGAGGGCGAACGTGGCCCGGCATATTTCAGCACCAGAATATCCTGGGCCGTCACATCAAGCGCCGGGTCGTCGATGCGGTTCGCCAAATCCTCCAACCCGTCAAACACCATGCAGCGGGCTTCGGTTTCGAACAGTGCAGGGGTTGCGGCGCTGCGCTTCAGAATCGCCCCCTCGGGCGCCAGCGAACCAAATAGCGCCACAAGGCCACCAACGGGGGAGACAGGCTCAGCGCGCGCGCAGATGATGCGGCGATCCACGAAATGGCTGCCATCGCCAATCCGATCCGCCAGGCTGACGCCATCCAGATCAATCGTTGTCAGATCGAGCAAATCACGCAATTCCCACAGCAGCGCGCGCATGCCACCGGCGGCGTGAAAATCTTCCATATAGCCATCGCCGGTTGGCTTCAGATCAACCAAAACCGGCGTTTCCTCAGACAGCGCATCAAGCCGCTTGAGATCCAGCGAAAGCCCTGCCCGGCCAGCAATGGCGGCCAGATGCACCACTGCATTGGTTGAACCGCCAAGCGCCAGCAGCACGCGCACGGCATTGTCCAGATTGCCCCGCGTCATCATCTGGCTCGGGCGGATCGGGTGTTTGATCAGCCGCACGGCCTGCGCGCCGGCTTCTTCGGCAATGCGGAGCCGGTCCGCATGCACGGCAGGCGCACTCGCCCCGGCAAGCGGCATAAAGCCGAACGTTGCCGCGATGCAAGCCATGGTGGAAGCCGTGCCCATCACGCCGCAAGTGCCGGCAGTGGTGGCAAGCTTGCCTTCCAATTCGCCAATCCGCTCCGCAGTCACTTCCCCTGCGCGATACCGCGCCCAATAACGCCGGCAATCGGTGCAGGCGGAAAGCCGCTCTCCTTCAAAAGCCTGCGCCAGCATCGGCCCGGTCACTAGCATCACCGCCGGAATATCGGCTGAAATGGCCGCCATAAGCTGCGCCGGCACGGTCTTGTCGCAGCCGCCCACCAGCACCGCCGCATCCATCGGCTGGGCGGAGAGCATCGCTTCTGTATCCAGCGCCATCAGGTTGCGATAATGCATCGAACAGGGGCTGAGCGATGGCTCGCACAAGCTGACAGTCGGGAAGCCCAGCGGCAGCGCACCTTCGGAAAGCACGCCACGGCGCACGGCTTCAATCAGCTCCGGCACCGTGCGGTGGCAATTGTTGTAATCGCTCGCGGTATCGGCGATGCCGACCACGGGCTTGTCCAGCATGCGCTGCGAATAGCCCATGGATTTGGCGAAGGACCGCCGAAGGTAAAGCGCAAAATCGCGATCCCCATAATTGGAGGTATTGCGGCCAAGGCCATGGGGTTTGTCGCTCATGCGGGCGGGTCTTCCGAAAGGGTTGCCGGTGGCTGGCAGATTAAGCACCCCAGGCCGCACAGGGGTAGGGCCAATTGCGCATCCGGTAACCGGCTACCACAAGAAAAAAATCGCGTTTTGCGCTTGACTTCTGGCGCCCTTGCCTGGATAACGCCGATCCCTTTCCATAGGATTATTCGGACCCACCATGATTTCCACGCAAACGCGCTCGCTAAAGCCGGCGGAGGCGAAGAAGAACTGGGTGTTGATTGATGCGGATGGGCTGGTGCTCGGCCGCCTTGCAACCCTGGTCGCTAATCGCCTTCGCGGCAAGCACAAGCCGCAGTTCACCCCTCATGTGGATTGCGGTGACCATGTTGTCATCATCAACGCAAAAAAGGTGCGCGTCACCGGCGCTAAGGCGGAACAGAGCGTGTTCTACTGGCACACCGGCTATCCGGGCGGTATCAAGGGCCGCACCATCCGTGAACGGATGGAAGGCCGCTTCCCCGAGCGCGTCATTGAAAAGGCGGTTGAGCGCATGATCACCCGTGGCCCGCTTGGCCGCGCGCAAATGCGCAATCTGCATGTCTATGCCGGGGCCGAACACCCGCATGCCGGCCAGCAGCCTGCTGCCCTGGATGTGGCGGCGCTGAACCGTAAGAATTCCCTCGCAGTGAAGAAGGCGGGCTGAGGCTATGAGCGGCGAAACCAAGACCCTCGCGGACCTAAAGGGTATCGTGGCCGGCACCCCCGCGGCAGCGGCGGAAGCGGCGATCAAGCGGGAACCGAAGCGCGATGCGCAGGGCCGTTCCTATGCGACAGGCCGGCGGAAGGACGCGGTTGCCCGCGTTTGGATCAAGCCTGGCAAGGGCCAGATCACCATCAATGACAATCCGGCAGCGAAGTATTTCGCACGCCCGGTGCTGCGCATGCTGATCACCCAGCCCTTTCTGGTGGCGGATCGCTATCAGCAATTCGATGTCATCTGCTCGGTGGTGGGTGGCGGCTTGTCTGGCCAGGCCGGAGCAGTGCGTCATGGTATCAGCCGTGCGCTCTGCAATTATGAACCGGATCTGCGCTCCATCCTGAAAAAGGCCGGCTTCCTGACGCGCGACCCGCGCGTGGTGGAACGCAAAAAGTACGGGCGGCCGAAGGCACGACGTTCCTTCCAGTTCTCCAAGCGCTAAAACCGAAGAACCAGAAAATCCTTGGATCTTTCGCGTCAATTAAAGGGGTTGCGGTCCATTCGCAACCCCTTTTTCATGTAGCCCGCTCCTATACCGCGCCCTAAAGGAAGTCGTGGCCGCGCGGGCCGTGTCACCGGCCAGGCAGCGCTTAACAACTTCGAGAAATTCCTTCGACCAGGCGTAATACAGGCTCTCAGCGATGGCTTCGCGGCGGCATAGGGCGGCGATGCTTTCCTCGCCGCGAAGCCCTTCCAGGACGATGCGGATCTTGTCCTCGGCCGAATGGTGCTCGCGCGTGGCGCGGCGAATATCGCGGACCAGCTTTTCGGCTGGTACCCGCGTGGGCCGGCCAGCGAACTTCTGGCTCATCTTCACTCTCCTTGGGGTTACGATGAGACAGAAATCCTCCGTTACTCAAATCGCCAATTTGGTCCCATAGGCGCTGACGCCGGACACGCTGACGCTAGCGGATCGGCGTCACGCACCGGTTCCGTCTTGGAATCTTCATCAAAGGGGCGGGTCCGCAAGGGTCCGCCCCTATTGCATTTCAAAGCTTTTTGCGCTGGATACGGCATCCATGGGAGGTATACCATGGTCAAGACTGCGAAGATTTTCATTGATGGCGAAGCCGGCACAACGGGCCTGCAAATCCGCGACCGTATTGCCGCCAATCCGCATGTTGAAATGCGCTCCATCGCGGCTGAGCACCGCAAGGAAGCCAATGCGCGCCGTGAGATGATGGACAGTGTTGACCTGGTGATCCTGTGCCTGCCGGATGATGCGGCGAAGGAAAGCGCCGCGCTGGCTGCTTCACTGGGCGCTAAGGCGCCGAAGCTGCTGGATGCCTCCACCGCGCATCGGGTTGATCCCGATTGGGTCTATGGGCTCGCGGAACTCTCGCCCGAGCAGGCCAGCGCGATTGCGGCGGCGAAGTGTGTTTCCAACCCCGGCTGCTACCCAACCGGCGCCATTCTGATGCTGCGCCCCTTGATTGATGCCGGCGTGATGGCGGCTGATTTCTCGATCACGGTGAATGCGGTGTCTGGCTATTCCGGCGGTGGCAAATCCATGATCGCGGCCTATGAAGCCCGCACCGCGCCAAATTTTGAGCTTTACGGCCTGGCCTTGGAGCACAAGCATGTTGCGGAATTACAGAAATATGCCGGGCTGACACGCCGGCCGATCTTCGTGCCGTCAGTCGCGAATTATGCGCAAGGTATGATCGATTCGATTCCGCTGCATCTTGATCTGCTGAAGGGCAATGTGAAGCCTGCCGATCTGGAGGCGTTGTTGGTCAAGCGCTATGCCGGCAGTGATGTGGTGCGTGTGGTGACGGCGGAAGCGAGTGGCAAGCTGGAACCGCAGGCCTTGAACGGCACCAATGGGCTGGAAATTCGCGTTTATGGCAATGAAAAGCGCGGGCAGGCCGTGCTCGTCGCGCGGTATGACAATCTCGGCAAGGGCGCATCCGGGGCGGCGGTGCAAAATCTTGGGCTGATGTTGGGTGTGCCGGTTTCGGCCGATCTGCCGAAAGCCGCGTAAGGGGTAAGATCATGGATACGCAACAAGCCACCAATCGCGGCCCGCTCTATGTCTTTGAAGGCTACTGGCCCAAGTTTCATGACAGCGTCTTCATCGCGCCGACCGCCGCCGTGATCGGCAATGTCACGATCGGGGAGCAATCGAACATCTGGTATCACTGCGTGCTGCGCGGTGATTCCAATTTCATTACCATCGGCAAGCGGGTGAATATCCAGGATGGCACGATTGTCCATGTGAATGCCGGGCGCGAGCCCACCATCATCGGCGATGACGTCACCGTGGGCCATGCCGCCATTGTGCATGCCTGCACGCTGATGGACCGCGCCTTTGTCGGCATGGGGGCCACGGTGCTGGATGGCTCGGTGATTGAAGAAGGTGGCGTGATTGCCGCCGGTTCCGTGCTACCGCCCGGCAAGCGCATCGGTGCCATGGAGCTTTGGATGGGCAATCCGGCCAAGCTGGTGCGCGTCCTCACCGAAGAACAGCGCGCCGGTTTTGATCGCACCGCGAAGAATTACGTGCAGCTTGCGGGGCGGCACAGGGCCTCACTCGCTGGGGGCTGACGAGGCTGCGTTTTCGTTCATAATACCGCCTTGGGAAACGCCGAGGAGAGACGCGTGAACGCAACCCTGCATGCCCTTCTGACCAGCGGCGCACCTGCGGCGCCGGCCATCCGCGCGCCGGGCCGCCCGGCGCTTTCCTATGCGGGGCTGCGTGACCTGGCCGCCGCCACCATTGCGCGGCTGAATGGCATTGGCATTGGCCGCAATGATCGTGTGGCGATTGTGCTGCCCAATGGCCCGGAAATGGCGGCAGCCTTTATCGCGATTGGCGCGGGTGCCACCACCGCGCCGCTCAACCCGTCCTATCGCGCGGATGAATTCAACTTCTATCTGACCGATCTGAAGGCCAAGGCGCTGGTGGTGCAAAAGGGTGTCGCCACCGAAGCGCGCGATGTGGCGGTGAAGCTTGGCGTCGCCGTGTTGGAATTGGTGCCCGGTGATCTCGTCGGTAATTTCACGCTGGAAGGCGGCGCGCCCGCGCAGGCCGCGCAGCCTGGCGCGGCTGAGGCCGGCGATATCGCGCTGGTGCTGCATACCTCCGGCACCACGGCGCGGCCCAAGATTGTGCCGCTGTCGCAGGCGAATATCTGCGCCTCGGCACGGCATATCGGCGCAACATTGACGCTTTCGCCTGCTGATGCATGTTTGAACATCATGCCACTATTCCATATTCATGGGCTGATTGCGGCGGTGCTCTCCTCACTCGGGGCCGGCGGCGCGGTGATTTGCACGCCGGGCTTTGATGCCTTGCGTTTCTTCCGCCTGTTGGATGAGGAACGGCCAAGCTGGTACACCGCCGTGCCCACCATGCACCAAATCATCCTGACGCGCGCGGACCGCAATGCTGAGATCATTGAACGCGCAAAGCTCCGCTTCATCCGTTCATCCTCGGCATCGCTCCCAGGGCCAGTGATGGAACAATTGGAAGCGGTGTTTCGCTGCCCGTTGGTGGAAAGCTACGGCATGACCGAGGCTTCGCATCAGATGGCATCCAACCCATTCGCCGGGCCGCGCAAGCCTGGCTCAGTTGGCCAAGCTGCTGGGCCGGAAGTTGCGATCATGGATGATGACGGCAAAATCCTGCCGCAGGGCGAACTCGGCGAAGTCGTCATCCGCGGCCCAAATGTGACCGCGGGTTATGAAGCCAATCCAGACGCCAATGCCAAGGCTTTCACCAATGGCTGGTTCCGCACCGGCGATCAGGGTGCTTTTGACACAGAAGGTTATCTGACACTCGCCGGCCGCTTGAAGGAATTGATCAATCGCGGCGGTGAGAAAGTGAGCCCCCTTGAAGTGGATGGCGTGCTGTCTGCGCATCCTGCGGTGGCGCAGGCGCTGACTTTCGCCATGCCGCATGCGAAACTCGGTGAGGAAGTGGCTGCCGCCGTGGTGCTGCGCGAAGGGATGGCCTGCACGGAACGCGAATTGCGTGATTTTGCCGCACAGCAGCTCGCGGATTTCAAGGTTCCGCGCAAGGTAGTGTTTCTGCCGGAAATTCCGAAGGGCGCCACCGGCAAGCTGATGCGAATTGGGCTTGCGGAAAAGCTCGGGCTTTCGGCATGAAGCCCCATAGTGTCGCGGCGCAGCTACGCACCACTGATCTGGTGCGTAGCATTCGCTTCTACACGGATATCATCGGTCTCGATTTGATTTTCGAATATGGTGATTTCTATGCCGGTCTTTCTGCCAATGGTCAGATGATTCACCTCAAGCGAGTGGATCAGCCAGACAGTTCCATCGCCGAAGTTGCGGCGGGTGAGCATCTGCATCTCTATTTCGGCAGCCATGATATACGCGCACTTGCCAACAGTATTGAGGCGAAGGGAGTGCGCCTGGCAAAGCCAGTGCATGAAACCGCGTGGGGAACGCTTGAATTCGCCTTGCAGGACGATCAGGGCCACACGCTTTATTTTGGGCAGGTAGCACAATCATGAAAATCTGCATCTTCGGCGCCGGCGCCATTGGTGGGCTGATGGGCGCCAAGCTTGCCGCCAGAGGTGATGTGGATGTCACCTTCATCGCGCGCGGCCCGCATCTGGCTGCGATGCGCGAAAGCGGCGTGAAGCTGATCAGCGAAGGCACGGAGCAAATCGTCCATCCGCGCTGCGTCGCCAGCGCCGAGGAAGCCGGCCCGCAGGATTATGTGCTGGTGACGCTGAAGGCGCATTCCCTGCCCTCAGCGGCGAAGCAAATGCAGCCCTTGCTTGGCCCCGATACCGCGATTGTGAGTGCGGTGAATGGCATTCCCTGGTGGTATTTCCACGAGCTTGGCGGCGCTTATGAAGGACGCATTGTGCAAAGCGTGGACCCAGATGGTCAGGTTTCCGCGCTGCTGCCGCCATCCCGCGCGATTGGCTGCATTGTCTATCCGGCTGCGGAGGTGACAGCGCCCGGCGTGATTGACCATAGCTATGGTGATCGTTTCAGCCTGGGTGAGCCTGATGGCAGCCGTAGCCCGCGCGCGCAGGCACTGTCTGAAGCGCTGATCGCCGCCGGCTTCAAGGCGCCAGTGCGCCCAAAAATCCGCGATGAGCTATGGGTGAAGCTGTGGGGCAATATGGCCTTCAACCCGATCTCGGCGCTCACCACCGCGACCCTTGATGTGCTGACCGCCGATGAGGGCCAGCGCAGCGTCGCGCGCGCCATGATGCTGGAAGGTCAGCGCGTGGCGGAAGCGCTGGGCGTACGCTTTGCGATTGATATAGATAAGCGCATCGCCGGCGCGGCGGAGGTTGGCGCGCACAAGACCTCCATGCTACAAGATCTGGAGAGCAGCCGCCCGATGGAGATTGACGCGCTGCTCGGCGCCGTGGTGGAATTGGCCGATTGGGTCGGTGAAGCCGCGCCGATTTCACGCAGCGTGCTGGCGCTGGTGCGCGCCAGGGCACGGGCGGCGGGGTGTTTGTAGGGGGCAGTGGCAGTGAATTTTGCAGCCTGGCGCCGTGAAGAAAATCATCGATGATTTCGGCGCTAATAAGGGTGACGATCTAGCTTATTACCTCAAGCGGGCTGATCTTGTTGTGGCGGTGGAAGCCGATCTTGATTTTTGTAGGATCATGCACGACCGCTTTGCGCTGTAGATCAAAAGCGGGCGCGTCATTATCGAAAACCATATCGTCACCGTGGAAGCCTAATCTGAAGTCCTATTCTACAAGCACAAGCGCAACCATGTGCTCAGCCAATTTCCCAAACCACGGGGCAGGCGCCTGCGCGCCTTTACGGAAGTGTTGCTGCCGGCACGCACACCAATCAGCATCATCGCGGAACATGGTGCACCCTATTACATCAAGATTGATGTTGAGCATTATGATGCCGCTATTCCTGCAAATCTTTTTTCCTACGGCATTCGCCCGCCTTACATCTCCGCTGAATCTCATCCGGCTAAAGTGTTTTCCCTGCTTCTGATGGAGGGCGGATACAAGGCCTTCAAGCTTATTGAAGGCACGCATGTGCACCGAAGCGCTAATGACATTATCATCCAAAGTGGGGAGGGCGGCCTTGAGCGTTTTCATTCAAGCGCCACGCCGCCGGGCCATTTGGCGAGGACATTAGCGTGGAATGGCTCACTGCCGAAAACTACAAACAATTACTGGCTATTTGCGGCATGGGATGGTGCGATGTGCACGCCACCAACCTCGGCGACCCGCGGCCGCAAGAGCCACTAAGTTACGGGCGCTTATTGTTCCATAAAACACGTGATCATCTGCGCCGGGGGCTCGGCGCCTTGGGTTTCTGGCGCAAGTGATCTCGGCTTAGTGCCCTAAAGCGCCTCAATCCTGATCAGCGCTGGCTTTTCCATGACGGTGTTCAGCGCTGCTATGCGGGCAAGTGCAGCGCGCACCGAAGCCTCACTGGTTTCATGCGTGGTCAGCACCACGGGCACAGCCTCACCGGGCGCGCGGCCACGTTGCAGCATGGATTCAAGGCTGATTGCATGATCACGCAAAACGCCGGTCACATCGGCAATCACGCCGGGGCGGTCCACCACCATCAGGCGCAGATAATAGGCGCCGGTGTGGCGATCCATCGGGAAGGAAGGCTCAGGCTTCAAGGCAGCGGCTTCCGCGCCCCACACCGGGGTGAAGCGCCCGCGCGCAATGTCAATCACATCAGCAACCACGGCTGAGACCGTTGGCCCTTCCCCGGCGCCGCGGCCTTCCATCATCACGCGACCGACGAAATCGCCTTGCGCCTCCACGGCGTTGAACACGCCATCCACCCGCGCGATGGGGGCTGAGATCGGCACCATGCAGGGATGCACGCGGGTTGCAATGCCGCCATCTTCGCGCCGCGCAATGCCGAGCAGCTTGATGCGATAACCAAGTTCCTCGGCGAGTGCGATATCAAGTGCGGAGACGTCCCGAATGCCTTCCACATGCACTGCGCTGAAATCCACTCGCCGGCCAAAGGCGAGTGCGGCCAGGATCGCGAGCTTATGCGCCGTATCAATGCCATCAATATCGAAGGATGGATCGGCTTCCGCATAGCCAAGCTTTTGCGCCTCGGCCAGCACTTCGGCGAATTCGCGCTTTTGTTCGCGCATCACGGTCAGGATGTAATTGCAGGTGCCGTTCAGAATGCCGGCCACGCGCTGGATGCGATTGGCGGCCAAGCCTTCGCGCAAAGCCTTTATCGCGGGAATGCCGCCGGCCACCGCGGCCTCAAAGGCCAGCGCCACACCGCGCGCTTCGGATGCCTGCGCCAAGGCCGCGCCATGCACAGCGAGCAGCGCCTTATTGGCGGTCACCACATGCTTGCCGGCGGCAATCGCGGCCTGCACCAAGGCGCGTGCCGGGCCTTCTGAGCCGCCGATGCATTCCACTACCATATCCACCTGCGGATCAGCAGCGAGTGCGACGGGGTCTTCATACCAGCGCAGCCCCGAAAGGCTGATGCCACGATCCCGGTTGCGTTCACGCGCGGAAACGGCGGTGGTGGCAATGGGCCGTCCCGCGCGCGCCGCAATAACATCGGCATTGGCGCGCAGCAATTTCACCACGCCGGCGCCCACCGTTCCAAGGCCGGCAACCGCAATCGCAAGGGGACGGGTCATGCATTCACCATGTCAGAAGCAGCATCCTGCGGCGCGGCATTATCGCCACCGAGGAAAGTCCTGATGCCACGCAAAGCCTGACGGATGCGGTGGTTATTTTCCACCAGCGCAATGCGGACATGTTCATCGCCATGTTCACCAAAGCCAAGGCCGGGAGCGACCGCGACCTTCGCCTTTTCCAGCAACAGCTTGGAAAACCCCACCGAGCCCAAATGCCGGAAACGCTCGGGGATTGGCGCCCAGAGGAACATGGAAGCCTCAGGCGCCGGCACATCCCAGCCCGCGGCATGCAGGCCCTTGACCAGCACCTCGCGGCGTTCTTTGTACAGGGCGCGCATTTCCTCAATGCAATCCTGCGGGCCATTCAACGCAGCGGTCGCCGCCACCTGAATCGGCGTGAAGGCCCCGTAATCCAGATAGGATTTGACGCGCGCCAATGCCGCGATCAGGCGCGGATTGCCCGCCGCAAAACCCATGCGCCAGCCCGGCATATTGTAGGTTTTCGACATGGAGGTGAATTCCACCGTGATGTCCTTCGCCCCTTCCACTTCCAGAACGGATGGCGGCGGGGTGTCGCCGAAATACAGCTCGGCATAGGCAAGATCGGATAGGATGAATAATTCATGGCGACGGCAAAGTGCGACCAATTCGCGGTAAAATTCAATAGGCGCGGTCAGCGCGGTTGGGTTGGAGGGGAAATTGACAATCACCGCATTTGGTTTGGGTACGGAATGGCGCACGGCGCGGTCAATTGCGGCCAGCATACTGTCATCGGGCGTATAAGGGATGCTGCGCACCGAAGCGCCCGCGATGATGAAGCCGAATTGATGGATGGGATAGGATGGATTGGGCACCAGAATGGTATCGCCCGGGCTTGAGATGGCCTGCGCCAAATTCGCTAGCCCTTCCTTCGAACCAAGCGTCGCCACCACTTCCGTTTCCGGATCAAGCTTCAAGCCAAAGCGCCGGTCATAATAACCAGCCAATGCCTTGCGCAGCCCAGGAATGCCCTTGGACATGGAATAGCGATGCGTGCGCGGGTCCTGCACCGCTTCGATCAGCTTCGCCACGATATGCGGCGGTGTCGGCGTATCGGGATTGCCCATGCCAAGGTCAACAATATCCTCAGCCGATGCGCGCGCCTTGGCCTTGGCGGCATTCACCTCGGCAAAGACATAGGGCGGCAGGCGTCGGATACGGTGGAAATCCTCGGTCATCGTCTCAGTCTCAATGTTTTCGGACTGCGCTTATAGACCAGCGCGTCACGGGCGGCGAGGCGCATCACGCAAAACGGGCGGCGGCGGTGGGCCGGCGGGGGCCAGCGCAGGCGGGGTTGGGATGCCAGCAGGGGCAAGAATGGCCGGCGCTGGAATGCTAGAGGGTTCCGGGGCTGTCACCGGCGTCGGGCTGGCCTGCTGGAGTGTTGCGGGGGGCGCGGCGGGCATGGCCATGCCGGCCAAGGCCGGCGCCAAGGCAGGCGGTGGCGGGCCTAGGGGCGGCACGGCGCCGGGCAGGTCGCCAAGCGGCTCCCGGCTCGCTTCCCGCTGCTGGATCAGCCGATTTGCCAGGGCTTCGCGCGATGCCATGTCCGGCGTTTCTGGCCGGGACGGCACGGTGCCCAGATTGGGAAAGGGCACATTGGCATTTGGCGGTGCGGGACGGCCTTCATTCGCCGGTCCCAAGGCACGATCCCAGAATTTCGCTGCCGCCTGGCCGGGTTCCGTCTGGCAACCGGCCAGCATCAGGGCCAGCAGCACGCAAAACCGTGCTTGATTGGCCCTGCTTCGCCTCCTAGGTTGAAATTTGGGTTCGGATGTCTCGCGATGCTCGCTCATGCGCCCCTGCCTGCGAAAAGGGGTTAGCCTGAAACGGGCGCGGCGCGAAGCGTCTGGGAGAAACTTGCTAGGAAGTCTGCCATGGCCGAAGGCGACAACACCTCTTTTCACCTGCCCGATCCGGCGCTGGTCAGCCGCACCATGTCCGATGTGGCGGAACGTAGCCAGCGCATTGTCGCCGATTTCCTGAAGCGCCAGGCCGATCAACCCGGTGAGACTGACCCGATGCATATCGGCAATGCCTTTCTGGATATGACCACGCGGCTGATGACGAATCCGGCCAAGCTGATGCAGGCGCAGATCGGCTTTTGGCAGGATTATCTGACGCTTTGGCAGAATACCGCGCGGCGTATGATGGGTGAGACCGCGCCCGCCGTGATTGCGGAAGACCAGAAGGATAAGCGCTTCAAGGATGAGGCCTGGCGCGACAATGAAGTGTTTGACTTCATCCGGCAGAGCTATTTGCTCTCAGCCCGCTACATGCAGGGCCTGGTACATGACGCGGAAGGCATGGATGAGAAAACCGCCCAGAAGGTGGATTTCTATACGCGCCAATTCATGGATGCGATGAGCCCCACCAATTTCGCGCTGACCAATCCGGAAGTGCTGCGCCGCACGGCGGAAACCGGTGGCGAGAATCTGCTGAAGGGCCTGTCGAACCTTCTGACCGATCTGGAACGCGGGCAAGGCAATCTCCGCATCCGCATGACGGATGAGAGCAAGTTCAAGGTTGGTGAGAATATCGCCGTCACACTGGGCAAGATTGTCTATCAGAATGATTTGATGCAGCTGATCCAGTATACGCCAACAACGGCGAAGGTGCTGAAGCGGCCGCTGCTGATCCTGCCGCCCTGGATCAATAAGTATTACATCCTCGATCTGCGCCCCAAAAACTCCTTCATCCGTTGGGCGGTGGACCAGGGGCATACGGTTTTCATGGTCTCCTGGGTCAATCCTGATGCGCGCCTCGCGGAGAAGGGGTTCGAGGATTATATGCTGGAAGGCCCCTATGCCGCTTTGGACGCGATTGAAAAGGCGACCGGCGAGAAATCCGTCAATGCGATTGGCTATTGCCTGGGGGGGACGCTGCTATCGGCGACACTCGCGCATATGGCGGTCAAGAAGGATTCGCGCATCAAGAGTGCCACCTTCTTCACCACCATGGTGGATTTCGCCGAAGCGGGGGAACTTGGCGTATTCATTGATGAGCAACAATTGAAGGCGCTGGAAGCAAAGATGCAAAAGCGCGGCTTTCTGGAAGGCCGTGAAATGGCGACCACCTTCAATATGCTGCGCGCCAATGACCTGATCTGGTCATTCGTGGTGAATAATTACCTGCTGGGGCAGGATCCCTTCCCGTTTGATTTGCTCTACTGGAATGATGATTCAACGTGCATGCCGGCCCGGATGCATTCCTTTTATCTGCGCCGCATGTATCAGCAGAATGATTTGATCAAGCCGGGCGGGATTGAATTGCTCGGCGTCAAGCTTGATCTGCGCAAGATCAAGCTGCCGACCTACATACTTTCAACGCGGGAAGATCACATCGCACCCTGGGCTTCCACCTATCGCGCGACGCAAACCTATGCGGGCGATATCCGCTTTGTGCTGGCGGCGTCGGGCCATATTGCGGGTGTGGTCAATCCGCCGGATGCGGGCAAATACAGCCATTGGGTGAATACGAAACTGCCGGCAGACCCGGAAGCCTGGTTGGCGGGCTCGACAGAATTGGCCGGTTCCTGGTGGCCGGATTGGCAGCGCTGGGTCACTGGTCAAGACCTCGCGCAAGTGCCGGCGCGCCCAACAAAAAATGCCATTGAAGATGCGCCGGGCAGCTATGTGAAAGTCATGGCGCAGGATTGAAGCGCGCGACTTGAGCACGACCCAGGGAAGGAAACACATCATGGCAGGCAGATTGGTGGGGAAGCTATGTTTCGTCACCGCGGCGGGCCAGGGCATTGGCCGCGCCACAGCCCTTGCCATGGCCGGCGAAGGTGCGCAGGTGGTGGCGACGGATCGTGATGCGGCGCTGCTGGCAAGCCTTACGGCGCCGGGCATTACCACGGCAGTTTTGGATGTGCTGGATGATGCCGCCATCAACGCCGCCGCCAAGGCTGCGGGGCCAGTGGATATCCTGTTCAATTGCGCGGGCTTTGTGCACCAAAACACCATCCTGACCTGCACCGATCAGGATTGGGATTTCGGCTTTGCGCTGAATGTGCGCGCCATGTGGAAGGTGGCGCAGGCCTTCATCCCCGACATGCTGGAACGCCGCCACGGCAGCATTGTGAACATGTCTTCCGCCTGTTCCTCTATCAAAGGCGCGCCCAATCGCTTTTTGTATGGCACCACCAAGGCGGCTGTTGTGGGCCTCACGAAATCCATCGCGACCGAATATGTCGCCCACGGTATTCGCTGCAATTGCCTCTGCCCCGGCACGGTGGATACACCATCGCTTCACGACCGAATCGCCGCCAATGCCGCCGCCGCTGGCTCGGTGGAGGCCGCCCGCGCTGCCTTCGTGGCACGCCAGGCCATGGGGCGGCTCGCCACCGCTGAGGAAATGGCCGCTCTGGTGCTTTATCTGGCATCCGATGAGGCCGCTTTCGTCACCGGCCAGGCCATTGTCATTGACGGCGGCTGGACATTGTAGGAAGCCAATGCCGCTTTCCTGAAGGAGAATGAAATGGCCTGTGAATTTGCCGTGCCAATGATGGGTGTCATGGGTGCCGTGGTGCTTGCCGGCATGAATGAGGATATGGCGATAGCCGCCTATATGATGCTCGGGTCCATTGCCATGCTGATCGCGCTGCTGCTTGCAGCGGGCGCGGTGACCCTGCCGGTGAACAGCATCCAGGCACTGGCCTTTGGCGGCATCGGCTTGGCATTTTTATGGCATGTGCGTGCCCGTCGTTCGAATTGAGGGAGGCTTAGATGAAGCTGCTGCGTTACGGCCCTGCGGGCCAGGAAAAGCCAGGCATTCTGGATGCCACCGGTAGCATTCGTGATCTTTCGGGCATTGTGCCGGATATCACCGGTGATGTGCTTTCGCCGACCGCACTGGCCAAGATTGCCGCGGTGGATGTGAATAGCCTGCCCAAGGTCGCCGGCAATCCGCGCCTTGGCTCACCGGTTACCGGCATGAAGAATTTGATTTGCATCGGCTTGAACTATGCCGATCACGCGGCCGAAACCGGCGCGCCGATCCCGAAGGAGCCGATTGTCTTCCTGAAATCGCTTAATGCGCTGCAAGGGCCGAATGATGATGTGGTGATCCCGCGCGGGTCGGTGAAAACCGATTATGAGGTGGAACTTTGCATCATCATCGGCACGCGCGCCAAATATGTCTCGGAAGATCAGGCGCTGGATCACGTTGCGGGTTATGCCGTTGGCAATGACGTGTCTGAACGTGAATGGCAGGCGGAACGCGGTGGCGCTTGGGATAAGGGCAAGGGGTTTGATACTTTTGGCCCGCTTGGTCCCTGGCTGGTGACGAAGGATGAAGTGCCAGATCCGCAGAACCTCGCTATGTATTGCGATGTGGATGGTGTGCGCGAACAGAATGGCTCCACCAAGACCATGATCTTCGGCGTGAAGCAGATTGTGTCCTATGTCAGCCAATGCATCACGCTAAACCCGGGTGATGTGATCTTCACCGGCACCCCGCCAGGTGTTGGGCTTGGCAAGAAGCCGACGCCGATCTTCCTGAAGGCCGGCCAGACCATGAAGCTTGGCATTGCCGGGCTTGGTGAGCAGACGCAGAAACTTGTCGCCTCTGCCTGAAACACCGACTTTGGTGATCTTCGACACTCCTGCCCGTAAACCGGGCGGGGAAAAACGAGCCTGCGCTTTGCGTGTGCAAGCCGAAGACATCGCTGCCGAGCCTGACCTGCTTTGGAAAATCTTGACCGAGGATAAGGCAGCCGGGCGTTTCGGCGGGATTTATCTGTTCCGTACGCGTGAAGCTGCGGCAGCCTATCACGCCAAGCACGCTGCGCGGCTGACGGCGACTGGCATCATAGGTATTGAGGCTACCTACCGCACTTACGACGCCGAACTGACCGCCATCACGCGCGGGCCGATCAGCGCAAGCTAACCTCGCCCATACCCGGCAACATGCTTGGCAGCTTCGGCCAATTGCGCTTCTCTCAGCAACACCGGCTTCAACCCCGCCGCCAATAGATCAAGATATTGGCCGGCGAGGTTTTCAACCTCCAAAGCCAGTGCATGCGTGGCGGCCAGCGTCGCGCCCACTACCACCACGCCATGATTGGCGAGCAATACAGCCCGCCGCCCGGTGAGCGCGCGCAGCGCATTATCCGCCAGCGCCTGTGTGCCGGCCGTCGCGTGATCCGCGCAGGCAATCGGCCCACCGGCCAGCAGCACCATGTAATGCAAGAGCGGGATGCTCTTCCGCGCACAGGAAAGCGCCGTCGCACGCGGGGAATGGGTATACACCACGGCCATCACCTCAGGCCGCGTGGCGTAAATCGCCGCATGCAGGCGCCATTCCGATGACGGCCGATGTTTCGCGGGTGCCAAGGCGCTGCCATCCATCGCCGTAGTCACCAGATCAGCCACCGTGGTCCGCGCATAAGGCAGGCCAGCGGGCGTGATGATGAAACCCTTGCCATCGCGCGCGGAAACATTGCCGGATTTGGAGGGCATCATGCCCGCCTGATCCAGGGTTTGCGCGATGCGCAAAATCTCCCGCTTCGTCTCCGCGCGGGTCACATGGTTGCTCCCAGCATCCAGGGGGCGAATTCCTGCGCGCCGAAACCAAGCGCTTCACTTTTTGTGGGCTCTCCAGACGCAGTGCGCAGCATCAGGTTGAAAATACGCTCGCCGCAAGCCTGCACGCTTTCCCCACCGGTCAGGATGGTGCCGCAATTGATGTCCATATCTTCCGACAGGCGATCATACATGGTGGTATTGGTGGCAAGCTTGATGGAAGGCGCCGGCTTCATACCGAAAACACTGCCGCGCCCGGTGGTGAAACAGACCAGATTGGCGCAACCCGCCACCTGCCCCGTCGCCCCCACAGGGTCATAGCCAGGCGTGTCCATGAAAACAAAGCCCTTGGCGGTGACAGGCTCCGCATAGCGATAGACCTCCACCAGATTGGTGGTGCCGGCCTTGGCCATGGCGCCAAGCGATTTTTCCAGAATGGTCGTGAGGCCCCCTGCCTTATTGCCCGGCGAGGGGTTGGCATTCATCTCGGCACCTTGGCGGGCAGTGTAATCCTCCCACCAATGCATCACGTCAACGAGTTTTTGGGCAACCTCACGCGATACCGCGCGGCGTGTCAGCAAATGCTCCGCGCCATAGGTCTCCGGGCTTTCGGACAGGATCACGGTGCCGCCATGGCGCACCAGCAGATCGGATGCCGCACCAAGGGCCGGGTTGGCAGTGATGCCGGAATAGCCATCAGAACCGCCGCATTGCAGTGCGACGCAAAGTTTCGATGCGGGGGCGGCTTCGCGCTTGGCGGTATTGGATTCCACCAAAACCTCCTTCACGAAATCAATGCCCCTCATCACGGTGGCACGCGCGCCGCTATCCTGAATATCCATGCTGCGCAGCCGCCCGGTCAGGCGCTGTTCTTCCAGCATGGGGCCAAGCTGATTGACTTCGCAGCCCAGGCCAATCGCGATCACATGGGAAAAATTCGCATGCCGCGCGAAACCAGCGAGCGTTCGCCGCAGCAGCCGCAAGGGCTCATCCATGGTCATGCCGCAGCCGGTTTTATGCGTCAGCGCCACCACGCCATCCACATTGCCCCAGGCGGCCAAGGGATCATCGCCGGAGATCGGGTTCTTCTCAAACTGGCGCGCGATCAATTCCGCAACATGGGCGGAACAATTCACCGAGGTGATAATGCCGATGTAATTGCGTGTCGCCACTCGGCCATCGGCGCGACGGATGCCCATGAAGCTTGCCGGCACATCCACGTAATCGGTCGGCTTCGCATCCTGGCCCCAGGCATAATCGCGCGCGAAATCACCCATTTCGCAATTATGCGTATGCACCCAGGCGCCGGGTTCAATCGCATCCGTCGCAAAGCCAATGATCTGGCCATAACGCTTGATGGGCTCGCCCTTCGCATGCGGGCGGATCGCAACCTTATGGCCGGGCGGGATGCGCCTTTCGCCAACGCTGATGCCAGGCGCGACTTCTGTGCCGGGCGTGAGTGGAATGCGCGCAATGACCACGCCATCACCAGGGTGCAGGCGAATGACGGGCGGCAGGGTGGTGGTGCTGGACATGGGCGTTTCCCTTTGACGGCTGTCACCCCCTTTCTACCCCCTTGCGCCCCCGCCGCGCCACCACCGGGCTTGCGCAAGCCTGCGTGAGGGCGCAAAAGAAGTGTTCAGACACCTGGGGGAGCCCTTTTGGGGCTGAGAGGCGGGCTTCACCCGCGACCCCTGGAACCTGACCCGGTTCGGACCGGCGTAGGGAAGGGTGCATCGCCCATGGCTTCGCGTTTCCCTTGCGGATATCGCGTGCCGGGCCAAAGCCCCCTTCCCCGCGTCAGCCGACAGGAAGCGAGGGATTTGAAGATGCATCGCCGCTCACTTCTCGCCACCGCCTTGGCCGCGACCCTGGCGCGCCCTGGCTTGGCGCAAAGCAATCGCACCCGCACGCTGCGCTTCATGCCGCAGGCCGCCCTTGCGAATCTGGACCCGATCTTCAGCCCCAGCACCATCATCACCACACACGCCTATTGCGTGTTTGACACGCTTTATGGCGCCAATCGCGCGCTGCAGCCGCGCCCGCAAATGGCGGAAGGGCATCGCGTGGAAGATGACGGCAAGCGCGTGACCATTCGCCTGCGCGAAGGGCTGCGCTGGCATGATGACGAACCGGTGCGAGCGCAAGATTGTGTGGCGAGCATCAAGCGCTGGGCGAGCCGCGATGGCTTCGGCCAAATCCTGATGCGCGCGACGGCGGAGCTTTCCGCCACCGATGATCGCAGCATTGAATTCCGCCTGCACCGGCGCTTCCCCGCGCTGTTTGATGCGCTGGCGAAGCCTGGTGCCTCGCCCTGTTTCATGATGCCGGAACGGATTGCGCAAAATCCAGGCGATCGGTCGCTTGGTCTCGAGCACATGATCGGCAGCGGGCCGTGGCGCTTCATTGCCAATGAATATGTGCAAGGGGCGCGCAGCCATTACGCACGCAATGATGCTTACATGCCGCGCAACGAACCGGCAGAAGCAGCATCAGGCGGCAAGCGCGTGCATTTCGACCGGCTTGAGATGATCTGGATTCCAGATGGCGGCACGGCGGTAGCGGCACTGCGCACCGGAGAGGTTGACTGGATCGAATACCCGCTGCCCGATCTGGTACCGGTGCTGGACCGGGACCGCAATACGCAGACGCAGATTTATGACCCGAACGGATTTTTGGGTTTTCTGCGCTTCAATCATTTGCACGCGCCCTTCAATGATGTGCGCGTCAGGCGCGCCATTCGTGATGTGATCGTGCAATCGGATTTCATGTCGGCGGTTGCACTGCCAGGTGACTGGCAGGAATGCCACGCCATGTTCCCCTGCGGCCTGCCAGGCGTGGTGGAATTCCCGCCAGCCGCACGGGGTGAAGCCGCAGTGGAACGCGCCCGCGCCGCGTTGCGCGAAGGCGGCTATGCCGGGGAGCCCATTATCCACATCAACCCAAGCGATTTTCCCGCGGTGACGCAGCAGGGCCGCCTGACGGTGGGATTGATGCGCAAGCTCGGCGTCAATATGCAGCCAATTGAAAGTGATTGGGCGAGCATTCTGGCGCGGCGCAATAGCCGCAACCCGCCGGCGCAAGGTGGTTGGCATTTGCACAATACCAATGGTCCGGCAGCGACCATCGCCAACCCAGCCGTCAGCTTTGCCATTCGGATGAATGGGCAGGCCGCCTGGCCAGGTTGGCCAATGGACGCAGAAGCAGAAGCACAAGTGGAAGCCTGGATCAATGCTGATGATCCGGCGGCACAAGACGCTGCGATGCGCCGCTTGCAGGAAATTACCTGGGAATCGTTGCCCTTCGCGCCGACAGGCTTGTTCCGGCTACGCACCGCTTTCCGGCGCGATCTGACCGGCGTGCTGCAAGGGCCGAACCCCTTCCTGTGGAATCTGCGGCGGGCTTAAGGTTTTTCAGCAGCCGCCCGGCGCTTCTTCCAGGCGCACCAGCTTGGCGCGCACAGTGAAATTGCCGAAATCCATGATCATGTCACCCGCGACACCATTTTCAAAATAGTGGAGTGACACTTCGTAGGAAGGCGTACTCGCCCCGCCCGGCTGTTCGGCATCGGGTTCGAAAAAAGCGATGCGCATGCGTGACGATCCAAGCGTGGAAAGGCTCGGCGCTTCGGGCACCGGCTGCGGCCCCTGCCAGGGCGACAGGAATGTCGTTGTCTGCTGCGCCCCATCGGCCGAGGTGCCATCAAAAATCGGCGCCACCAGCAGGCGTTGGCCGGCGCGCGCGGCATTCAGCGCGGCGATGGTGTGCGTATTGGGCAAAAGCGTACCGGGGGGAAGCGGCAATTCCCTGGTTTCTGATTCGCTATAACGCGCGGTGCCACTGCCATCGGCAGCAAGCTCCGCCTGACCGGCGACCCGGCTGGTAACCGCGCCTTGCGTCACCTGCGTCAGGCTGAAGCGGAGCGTCCGGCCATCCATGGATTCCAGCGTGGCGTAATCGGACCCGGTTTCAAGTTCCGTGCCTTCGCGGTTGCGCAGCGTCATGGAAAAACGCTGGTGCGTCGCCCAGCTTTCGCAGGCGTCAATCAATTCATAGAGCATGGCGCCGGAAACTTCGACAATGCCGGCATTCTCCCGCGCGCGATCCAGCCTCAGATCGTAAATGCCGCGATGGGAGGCCAGCGCGCGTGCCGTGAGTGGCGCGAGCGGCGTAGTAGCGAGCGTATCCTTCGCCCCCTGGGTGAGGCCAGGGGTGGCGGGCAGCAGCAAGGCGAGGGCCAAAAGGGCAGAGAAACGCATCGAATGCTCCGGGCGGCACAGACCGCTATTTGACAACATAACCGACTCCGGCGGGGTAGAATTGATCTTTCAAAAGAAAATCCCCCCCTGATCAGCCCGGCTTGGCACCCTTCACCGGCGGCAGGTCGAGCTTGATATGCAATTCCTTGAGCCGTTCCGGCGGCACGCGGGCCGGGGCGCCCATCATCAAATCCTCGGCCTGCTGGTTCATCGGGAACAGGATCACTTCCCGGATCGCGGGTTCATCGGCGATCAGCATCACAATCCGGTCAATGCCGGGGGCCGAGCCACCATGCGGCGGCGCGCCATAGCGGAAGGCATTCAACATGCCGCCGAAGCGATGCTCCACTTCTTCGGCCGGATAGCCCGCGATTTCGAAGGCGCGGATCATGATATCCGGGCGATGATTGCGGATGGCGCCTGAGGAAAGCTCTATCCCGTTGCAGACAATGTCATATTGGAAGGCCTTGATGTCCAAGGGGTCCATGGAATTGAGCGCTTCTAGCCCGCCCTGCGGCATGGAGAAAGGATTGTGGCTGAATTCGATCTGGCCGGTATCTTCATTCCGTTCATACATCGGGAAATCCGTGACCCAGCAGAAGCGATAGGCATTATCTTCGAGCAAGCCGAGATCACGCCCCACTCGGTTACGTACGGCGCCCGAAAATTTCGCGGCATCTGCTTCCTTATTAGCGACAAAGAAAACCGTATCGCCTGCACCCAAGCCACAAGCGGCGGCGATGGCGGCAACGCGCTCCGCTTCCAGATTCTTTGCAATCGGCCCCTTCGCGCCATCGGCATCCCAGGCGATATAACCAAGTCCGCCATGACCTTCGGCACGCGCCCATTCATTCAGCCCATCAAAGAAGGACCGCGGACGGCCTGCCGCGCCCGGTGCAGGGATGGCACGCACCACGCCACCGGATGCCGTGACTTTCGCAAACAAGCCAAAGCCACCACCGGCGAAATGCGCACTCACATCCGTGATCTTTATTGGATTGCGCAAATCCGGCTTGTCCGAACCATATTCCAGCAGCGCCTGTTGATACGGAATGCGCGGGAAGGGTGCCGGCGTCACGGCGCGCTTCGTGCCGGTCCAATCGGCAAATTCCTCAAAGACGCCAGCCAGCACGGGTTCAATCGCGGCGAAGACATCTTCCTGTGTCACAAAGGACATTTCGAAATCAAGCTGATAGAATTCGCCGGGAGAGCGATCCGCGCGCGACGCCTCATCCCGGAAACACGGCGCGATTTGGAAATAGCGATCAAACCCCGCCACCATGCATAGCTGCTTAAATTGTTGCGGCGCCTGCGGCAGCGCGTAGAATTTGCCGGGGTGCAGCCGGGCTGGTACCAAAAAATCGCGCGCGCCTTCGGGGCTGGAAGCGGTCAGGATCGGGGTTTGGAATTCGGTGAAACCCTGATCAATCATCCGCCGGCGGATGGAGGAAATCACCTGGCTCCGCAGCATCAAATTGCGATGCTGACGATCACGGCGCAAATCCAAAAAGCGATAGCGGAGCCGGAGTTCCTCGGGAAATTCCGCATCACCCGCCACTTGAATCGGCAGCACTTCGGCCGCCGATTGCACCGCCACTTCGCGCACGCGGAGTTCAATGTCACCTGTCGGCAGCTTGGCATTCACAGTGCCGGCCTCGCGCGGGACAACATCGCCGGTCACGGTTATCACGCTTTCGGGGCGGAGTTCTTCCAGCAGCTTCAAGACGGGCGAGCCCTGCGCCACCACGCATTGCGTCATGCCGTAATGGTCGCGCAAATCAATGAACAGCAAGCCGCCATGGTCGCGCTTGCGATGCACCCAGCCGGAAAGCCGCGCGATGGAGCTGGCATCGGTGGCGCGGAGCGCGCCGCAATGATGGGTACGATAGGCATGCATGGTGAAAATTCATCCTCAGCGGCGGGAAAGGCGGGGGAAAGCGCCCCAGGGAGGGGTTTCTGTCAACCCCGCCGCTTTCCCCGGGGCCTCAGCGCCTGTATGGAACCGAGGATGAACCGCCGCCACGCCGGCCCGGCAGCCGACCAAAGCCCCGTCTTGATCACCGATACCGGAAGTCTTGCCGCGCTTTGCGACCGGCTGAAGCATGAGCCCTTCGTGACCGTAGACACGGAATTCATGCGGGAACGCACCTATTGGCCAGAGCTTTGCCTGGTCCAATTGGCCGGCCAGCATGAGGTGGCAGAGGTTGATGCCCTGGCGCCGGGGCTTGATCTTGGCCCGCTCAGCGAATTGCTGGCCAATCCCCAGGTCGTGAAGGTGTTTCACGCCGCCCGGCAGGATGTGGAAATCTTTTTGCTGAAATTCGGCGCCGTGCCCTACCCGATTTTTGATACGCAAATCGCCGCTATGGTGGCCGGCTTCGGCGATCAGGCATCCTATGATTCCCTCTGCCGGTCGCTGGCGGGCGTGCAGATAGACAAGGCCCATCGCTTCAGTGATTGGTCGGCGCGGCCCTTATCCGAAAGCCAATTGGCCTATGCGGCGGCGGATGTGACGCATTTGCGGAAGATTTTCGTCTCCCTCACGTTGCGCCTTGAACGGGAAGGCCGGATTGATTGGGTGGGGCAGGAAATGTCGGCGCTGGCCGATCCCGCGACCTATTTGGCCGACCCGGACACGGCCTGGGAAAAGCTTCGCCCGCGCACCTCAAACCGGAGGTTTCTCGGCGTTTTGCGCGCCATTGCGGCGTGGCGGGAGCGCGAGGCCCAGCGCATCAATATCCCGCGCCAGCGGCTGGTGAAGGATGATACGCTGCTGGAGATCGCGGCCACCATGCCCGATAGCCCGGCGGAGCTCACCCGCGCGCGCGGCATTTCTGAAAGTTTCTCCAAGGGCAAAAGCGGTGAGGGGCTGCTCGCCGCCATTCGCCAGGCGCGCGCCCTCAGGGAAGAAGAATTGCCGCAATTGCAGAAGGAAAAGGCGGGTCCACCGCCCTCCCCCGCGCTGGTTGCCTTGCTCAAGGTGCTTTTGTCGGCGAAGTCCGAGGAACATGATGTCGCGCCGCGCTTGCTTGCTTCCAGCGATGATTTGGAAAAGCTCGCGACCGGTCAGGATGATGTGCCGGCGCTCTCTGGCTGGCGGCGGGAAGTGTTCGGGGAGGCCGCGCTGGCGCTGCGTTCCGGCAAATTGGCGCTTGGGGTGGATGGCCGGCGGGTGAAGCTGATCCCGGCGGGTTAACCCGGCGGATCCCAGGCGAATAGAATAATCGCAGCCGCCGCAAGCCCCTGCGCGCTGAAAACCATGGACAGCATAGGCCAGGCATTGCGCGGGCCGCGCATGGCGATCACCGCATTACCCACCAAGGAGACCATCACCGCCGCCACCGGCTGGGACCAATGCAATTCGCGGAAGCCCCAGACAATCAGCGCAATCCAGGTAACGAAGGCCGCGCGCGACAGCCAAAGCCAAAAGGTGGACGCGGCTTCGGATTCCGGGCGCATTTCGGGCGCCGGGCTTTTGGAATGGATGAAAGCGCCGATCGAAAGCAGCGCCATGGCGGCGTAATAAAGCGTCACACTGCTCCATTGCCGCCCCGCCGCGCTGCCCGCAAGGGGGTTTTTTGCGCGCGATTGTCGCCCTCTGCCCCATTCCGCGCTAACCCTGCGCCATGCCCGCCGCACCCCCCGCCCTTTTGCAGGTACTGCCCGCGCTCCGCTCCGGCGGCGTGGAACGCGGCACGCTGGAGATTGCCGAGGCACAAATCGCCGCCGGCTTCCGCGCCATTGTGGCCTCAGCGGGCGGGGAAATGGTGCCGGCGCTGGAAGCTTTGGGCGCCGAGCACGTCACCTTGCCGCTGACGGCGAAATCGCCCTTCGCCATCTGGCGCAATGCGGCGGCACTCGCGGCGGTGGCACGGGCGGAAGGCGTTGCGCTGATCCATGCGCGCTCCCGCGCGCCGGCCTGGTCGGCACTGATCGCGGCGAGGCGCTTGAGCCTGCCCTTCGTCACCACCTATCATGGCGCCTATAATGAGGGCTTTCCGGGTAAGCGATTTTACAACTCCGTGATGGCGCGCGGGGATCGCGTGATTGCCATCAGCCATTTCATCGCCGATCTGATCCGCACCCGGCATGGCGTGGCGGCGGCGAAGCTGCGGGTCATTCCGCGCGGCGTGGACCCAAGGCGCTTTGACCCCGCGCTGGTCGGTGCCGAAAGGCTGGAAGGGCTCCGCACGTCCTGGGGCCTGCCGGAAGGTTGCCCGATCATCATGCTGCCGGCGCGCGTCACGCGCTGGAAGGGGCAGATGGTGCTGGTGGAAGCCATGGCGCGGCTGCCCGGAGAGTCGCTCGCTTTGCTCGTGGGGGACTCGGAAGATCGCCCGGCCTTTAAGGCAGAATTGCTGGCGCGCATTGCAAGCCATGTTTTGCAGGGTCGTGTGCGGCTGGTCGGCCACGCCAATGACATGCCGGCGGCGCTGATGTTGGCCGATGTGGTTATCCATGCCTCGACCGATGCGGAAGCCTTTGGCCGCACGGTGGTCGAAGCCCAAGCCATGGCGCGGGCCGTGATTGCAAGCGATCTTGGCGCCCCGCGCGAAACCGTGGCCGAGGGCATCACCGGCTGGCGCATCCCGCCCGGCGATGCGGCAGCGCTGGCGGACGCCATCGGCAAGGCGCTGGCCCTGGCTTCCGCCGAACGCGCCGCCCTTGGCGCCCGGGCGCGCGCCGCAGTGCTGTCTGGTTACACAACCGAAGCCATGCAGGCCGCGACCATGGCCGTCTATCGGGAATTGATCGGATGACGCCGCGCATTCTGGTGATCAAGCTGGGTGCGCTTGGCGATTTTGCCCAGGCTTTCGGGCCTTTCGCGGCCATCAGGGCGCATCATCCGGGCGCCGAGATCACGCTGCTGACCACGCCGCCCTTTGCGCCGCTGGCGCGCCAAGCGCCCTGGTTTGACCAGGTTTGGGAAAATGGCCGACCGAGGGGCCTTACGGTGCTCTGGGCGCTGGGGCGGAGGCTGCGCGCGGCAGGTTTTAAGCGGGTTTATGATTTGCAGACCTCTGATCGGTCATCGCGCTATCATTGGCTGGTCGGTGGCGGCTGCGAATGGTCTGGCATTGCTGCGGGCGCGTCCCACCCGCATGCCAATCCGCGCCGCGATTTCATGCACACAGTGGAACGCCAGCGGGAGCAATTGGAGATGGCCGGCATCAGCCATTTCCCGGCGCCTGCGCTGGATTGGCTCGATGAGGATATCGCGCGCTTTGCCCTTCCGGAGCGCTTTGCGCTGCTCATCCCAGGCGCCTCCACCGGCAGACCGACCAAGCGTTGGCCGGTAGCGCAATTCGCGGCCCTGGCGGCGGCGCTGGATGTCCCCGCTGCGATCCTGGGCGGCCCGGCTGAGGCGGCCTTGGGGGCCGCCATCACAAAAGCCACCCCCGGCGCGCGTGACCTGACGGGCAAGACAAGCTTTGCCGATATCGCCGCACTCGCGCGCCATGCGGCCTTTTGCATCGGCAATGATACCGGCCCGACACATCTTGCCGCCGTGTCCGGCTGCCCGACGCTGGCGCTATTCGGTGACGATAGCGACCCTGCGCTTTGCGCCCCGCGAGGCCCCTGCGTGGCGGTGCTGCGCCACCAGCCGCTTGCCGCCTTGATCCCCGCTGCCGTAGAGGCCGCGCTTAAGGAATTGTTCACGCAACCCGCCACAACGGCTTGACCCGGAACGGGCCTCTGCCCATGGTCCGGCCTCTCTGCAACCCATAGGACGCCCTTCATGCCCGCGATTACCCTGCCCGATGGTTCCATCCGCCAATTTGACGGCGCGGTGACGGGCGCCACTATCGCGGCGGCGATTGGGCCGGGCCTCGCAAAGGCAGCGCTCGCCATGGAAGTGGATGGCAAGCTGCAGGATCTTTCCGCGACCATCATGCAGGATGCGAAGCTGCGTTTCATCATGCGCTGCGATCCCGAAGCGCTTGAGATGATCCGCCATGATTGCGCCCATGTGCTGGCGGAAGCCGTGCAGGCGCTCTACCCCGGCACGCAGGTCACCATCGGCCCTTCGATTGAAAACGGCTTCTATTACGATTTCGCGCGCAATGAGCCCTTCACGCCAGATGATTTCGCCAAGATTGAGGCGAAGATGCATCAAATCATTGCGCGCAATCATGCTTTTGTGCGCGAAGAATGGGACCGCGAGGAAGCCATTGGCTTCTTCACTGCCAAGGGCGAAGGCTACAAGGCGGAACTGATTCAGGATTTGCCGAAATCCGAGATCATCAGCATCTACAAGCAAGGCGCCTGGACCGATCTTTGCCGCGGCCCACATATGCGCGGCACGGGTGATATCGGCACGGCCTTCAAGCTCATGAAGGTAGCCGGCGCCTATTGGCGCGGTGACCATCGCAACGCCATGTTGAGCCGGATTTACGGCACCGCTTGGCGCGACCAGAAGGAACTCGACGCCTATTTGTCGCAGTTGGAGGAAGCGGAAAAGCGCGACCACCGCAAGATCGCCAAGGAAATGGGCCTGTTCCATTTGCAGGATGAGGCAGTCGGTTCGGTCTTCTGGCACCCCAAGGGCTGGCGGCTTTACCGCACCGTGGAAGCCTATATGCGCCGGCAGCTCGATATCGCTGATTATCAGGAAGTGAAGACACCGCAGCTCGTAGATCGGAAGCTTTGGGAAGCATCCGGCCATTGGGAAAAATTCCGCGAAAATATGTTCGTGGCGCGCGTGGAGGATGAGGCTGAAAAGGATCGCGTGCTAGCGCTGAAGCCGATGAATTGCCCCTGTCACGTGCAGATTTTCAATCAGGGCTTGCGGTCCTATCGCGAATTGCCGCTGCGCATGGCCGAATTCGGGTCCTGCCATCGCTATGAACCCTCGGGCGCCTTGCATGGCATCATGCGTGTCCGCGCTTTCACCCAGGATGATGCGCATATTTTCTGCGCCGAAGACCAGATCGCTGATGAGACGGTGCGTTTTGTGGCGCTGCTGTCTTCCATCTATCGCGATTTCGGCTTCACTGAATTCCGCGTAAAATTCTCTGACCGCCCAGCACGGCGCGCGGGAACGGATGCGGTCTGGGACCAGTCGGAAGGCGCGCTGAAAGACGCCTGCCGCATCGCCGGTGTTGAATATGAATTGAACCCCGGTGAAGGCGCCTTTTATGGTCCGAAGCTGGAATTCGTGCTGCGCGATGCGATTGGCCGCGACTGGCAATGCGGCACGCTGCAGGTGGATTTCGTGCTGCCCGAGCGGTTGGATGCGGAATATGTCGCCGAAGATGGCGCCCGCCGCCGCCCGGTCATGCTGCACCGGGCTATTCTGGGGTCCTTCGAGCGCTTCCTTGGCATATTGATCGAAGAACATGCGGGGCGCTTCCCGCTGTGGCTCGCGCCTGTACAGGTGGTGGTGGCGACGATTGTGGATGAAGCCGCACCCTTCGCCCGCCAGGCCTCTGCCGCCTTACAAAAGGCCGGGGTTGCGGCCTCGCTCGACCTTCGGAATGAGAAGATCAACCGCAAGGTGGTGGATCATATTGACCAGCGCGTGCCCGTGCTGGCCGTGATTGGCCGGCGCGAGGCTGAGGAAGGCACCATGGTGCTCCGTCGCCTGCCGGGGCGGGATCAGGAAACGCTGAAGCTCGCCGATGCCGTGGCGCTGTTGGCGGCCGAGGCAACGCCGCCCGATCTGCGCGCCTGACGCCACAGTGACGGGAAAATAGGGTGCCTCAGGGCCGCTTCCTGCAACCGAAACTTGCAGCACGCGGGCCCAAAGCCCATAAAAGCGCCGTTTTGATAACATCGACAGGAGAGTACCATAGCTCGACCCCCTATGCCCGCCGCCCAGCAGGCCCCAGCGCGTGAAGGCCCGCGTATCAATGATGAAATCCGCGTACCTCAGGTTCGCCTGATTGATGACGCCGGAGAAATGATCGGCGTCATGTCCGCCCGTGAAGCACTGATCCGCGCTTATGATGTGGGCCTAGACCTCGTTGAAATCTCACCCAATGCGGTACCGCCTGTCTGCAAGATCCTGGATTACGGGAAATACAAGTACGAACAGCAGAAAAGGGCGAATGAGGCGCGCAAGAAGCAGAAGGTCGTCGAAATCAAGGAAATTAAGGTTCGCCCGAATATTGATGACCATGATTACGATGTGAAGATGAAGCAGATGAAGAACTTCATCGGCGAAGGCGACAAGGTGAAGGTGACACTTCGTTTCCGTGGCCGCGAAATGGCACATCAGGAATTGGGCGTAAAGGTGCTGGAACGCATCCGCAATGACCTGACGGAATTGGTGCGGGTTGAACAAATGCCCAAGCTGGAAAACCGCCAGATGGTCATGGTGGTGGCGCCGAAATAGGCGCTGCCCTTCCCTGCGTGATCCGGGCGACGGGTCACGCTGCTTGCCCTTGGCTTTCCCTTGCCGTGCCGTGCCGCACCGCCCATAAAGCTTGCTCATTCGCCGCAGCCGAAGCAAGCCACGCCTGAAAGCGCCCTCGCCAGCCTGGAAATTGCCGCCCTCCGCGACCCCGCGAGCGCAGTGGGGGTATTGCTTGGCACCGTGTGGCGCCTTGCCGCCGGCACCAGCCTTGAGGAACTGGCCGCGCCTGCCATCCGCGCCTTGAAGACCCGCCCAACACTGCGGTTGGCGGCCGAGATTATGCATTCCAACCATGTGCAGTATCGCTATTTCGGCCAATATCTGCGCCAGCTTCGCCAGCGCTTCCACCTGATCTTGGTGACCGAGGGCACCCCCGCCGACGCCCATGTTCAAGCACTATTTGACGAACACCACATCTTCAAGCGTGAGAGCAGCACAGGGTATTTCAACAAGCTCGCGGAGCAGATAAAATCCTTCGCCCCCGAAATGATTTTCTACCTCAGCGTCGGCATGCGCCATTGGGGGCCGGTCATGGCCAATTTCCGTCTGGCGCCCATTCAATTTGTGGGGCTTGGTCATTGCGCTTCCACCTTCGTGGAAACCACCGATTATTTCTTCACCGAGGAAGGCTTCGTCGGCGACCCGGATCTGCTATCCGAGCAATTGGTTCTGCTGCCCGATGACAGCCTGGTTTTTGAAAGATCACCGCATTACGCGCCGCTTCCGGCCAGCATTCGTGAAACCGCAAACCCTTTGCGCGTGGCGCTGGCTTCCAATCTATTGAAGCTCAATCCGCATTTCATTGGGGTCTTGCGCAAGATCAGGGACAGGGCGCGCCGGCCCGTGGAATTCCATGTCTTTCCGAATGTTGGCGGCCTTGAATTCCAGGCAACGCAACGGCTGTTCGATCATCATTTGCCGGGCAGCAAAGTTTATCCGATAAAGCGCTACAATGATTATTTGGCCGATCTCAATGCCTGCGACATCAATCTGAGCCCCTTTCCCTTTGGCGGTCTCAATGGCGTAGTTGATTCGTTTCGTCAGGGCATTGCGCTGACCACCCTGGAAGGGCCTGATTTGCCGGCGCGCCTTGATTCCATGATGCTGCGCCGGATTGGCATGCCGGAATGGTTGATCGCGCGGGATGAGGGAGCTTAAATCGCGGCGGCGCTGCGCCTGATTGACGATGACCGCGAAAGGGTCGCGCTCAGCCGACGGATTCTGGCCTTGGGTGTGGAAGGCGTGATTTCGGGCGATGCTTCGACGCCGCTCAGGCGCGATGTGGTGGATGCGGTCTGGTGGATTTACCGAAATCATGAGGCGATCAAGGCGTCCTGCCGCAAGGTGTTTCGCGCAACGGATCGGCAGGTTTTTCCCTGACCGTTCAGCCGGGTGCTTTCCCGCCGGTCGCGCAGACATTACATGAGCGAAATGCCGATTCCCGCCCTTGTCTGGTTCCGCCAGGATTTGCGCCTTGCCGATAACCCCGCGCTGCATGCCGTGGCCGAACGGCCTATCCTGCCGGTTTTCATCCTGGACCCGGAGGCTGCCGGCGCCTGGGGCGAAGGTGGCGCTTCCCGCTGGTGGCTGCATCACAGCTTGCTTTCCCTATCGCGCGACCTGAAGGCGCTCGGCGTGCCGCTTCTGGTGCTGCGCGGCGCGGCGCTGGACCTGCTGCCCAAGCTGGCGGCTGAGATCGGCGCCGATGAAATCCATGCCGGACGCCTGACAGAGCCTTGGGCGCGGACGCGTGACGCCAAGCTGGCCGAGGCCCTGCAGGGGGCCGGGCGGAAGCTGGTGCTGCATCGTTCTGCCCTGCTGCACGAACCACACCTGGTGCGCACCGGGGCTGGCAAGCCCTATGCGGTCTACACCCCTTTCTCCCGCACGCTGTTCGGTTTTGGCGATCCAGCCGCGCCCATTCCGGCGCCGAAGCGCTTGCGAGCGGCGACGGGTGCGCCGGCGGGGGTGGATATTCCGGCCCTTACCCTGCTGCCGCGCCCGCCCGAGCCTGATTGGGCGGCGGGCTTCGGCGCCGTCTGGCAACCGGGGGAGGCAGCGGCAGCGCAGCGCTTGGCGGATTTCCTCGCCTCCGGCGTCAATGCCTATGCGGATCGGCGAAATGAGCCGGCGGCCAAGGGGGGGACCTCTGGCCTCTCGCCCCATTTGCATTTTGGCGAAATCTCCCCCCGTCAGGTCTGGGTCGCGGCACGGGCGGCGGTGCCCAAGGGCGGCGCGGGGTTGGAGACCTTCCTCAAGGAAGTGCTTTGGCGGGAGTTTTCGCATCATTTGCTCTGGCATCGCCCGGAAATGCCAGAGGCACCCTTGCAGGCGGAATTCGCGGCCTTCCCCTGGGCGCCGGATGCCGCGCTGCTGAGGGCCTGGCAGCGTGGGCAGACAGGCTACCCCATTGTGGATGCCGGCATGCGGCAGCTTTGGCAGATCGGCTGGATGCATAACCGGGTGCGCATGATCACGGCTTCGTTTCTCGTGAAACATTTGCTGCAACGCTGGCAGGAAGGTGAGACCTGGTTCTGGGATACACTGGTGGATGCGGACCTCGCGGCCAATAGCGCTTCCTGGCAATGGGTTGCGGGCTGCGGGGCGGATGCCGCGCCCTATTTCCGCATCTTCAACCCGGTGCTTCAGGGCGAAAAATTCGACCCCGAGGGTGAGTATATCCGCGCCTGGTGCCCGGAACTGGCCAAGCTGCCCGCGCGCTTTATCCATAAGCCCTTTGAGGCGCCGGAGATAATCCTGCGTGGCGCCAGCGTCACGCTTGGTCAGCATTACCCGAAGCCGGTGATTGACCTTGCCACCGGTCGGGCGCGCGCGTTGGCGGCCTTTGCGGGGTTGCGCAAGGCATGATGACACCCGCGGCCTTGCGCCGCGCGGGCTTTTGCGGGCTACGCGTGGTGGGCGACGTGCATGGCGAGGCCGGGGCGTTTGAGGCCGCCATTGCGGGGGCCGAATCGCTTGGCCTTTTCATCATTCAGCTTGGCGATCTAGTGGATTACGGGCCGGATAGCCCCGGCGTCTTGCGCCGCGCCTTTGCCATGCTGGATGCCAAGCGCGGCATTTTCCTGCTCGGCAATCACGAACATAAACTCAGGCGCGCGCTGATCGGCCAAGCCAGCGCGAAGCTGTTTGTGGCACCCGAAGGGCTTGGCAAAACGCTTGAACAATTGAACGCTGCCCCGGATCGCGATGCCTTGGCCGCGCGTGCAGTGGCCGAGATTGCCCGCGCGCCGGCATGGCTGCGGCTTGGCCAGGCCATGTTTATCCATGCTGCCTATCATGACGCGATGCTGTATCGCGCACCGCCCGAAGATGCTGGGGTGCGCCGCCCTGATGGCCCGCTCTCGCGCGCCCTTTATGGGGAGGTGACAGGCCAGCGCGGGCCGGATAGCTACCCCATGCGCGCCACGCGCTGGGTTGGGCGGATACCGGATGGCATCACGGCCTATGTCGGTCATGACAATCGCTCCACCAATGGGCGCCCGCATGAGATGCGCGGCGCGTTGGGTGGACGAGCGTTTTTCCTTGATACCGGCGCAGGCAAGGGCGGCGCGCTCGCTTGGATTGATCTGCCGCTTGAGGCTTTGGAGCCGGGTTAAATTATCCCCATAATCTCGGGTTGGCCAAATCCCGCGCAATGCGCTCAGCCGCCGCGTTCAACAGCGCCTCACCTTTCGCGGGCGTCGCGCTGCGTGCATCGCCGATCACGCCATTGGGGCTGAGTTCCCTGAAGGAACGCCGCCGGGCGAGTGCGGGCGGCTGGCCTTCAACCCGCGTACTATGCGGGCCGTGCTGTTCGGCAAGCCGCGTCGGGCGCACCGCTTCGGGCATCAGGGTCATGACCATGGAAGCCTCGGCCTCGCAGGCATGGAGCACATTGGATTGGCGTTCCAGAATGGGCGCGAAGGCGTCGCCCGCCATGTGCCAATAGGTCGCGGCGGCAACCGGAATGCCGCTTTCGGCCTGCGCATCCACGGCGGCGACCACCACCGCCTCGGCATTGCCGCCATGGCCATTCAGCAGAATGGCGCGCTTGAAGCCGGCGCGCACGGCTGAGCGCACAATGCCGCGCAGCACACCACCAAAAGCCGCGTAATCCAGCGTGACGGTCCCGCCAAAGGGCACGTGATGCTCCGCAAGGCCAGTCCAGACACAAGGCGTGACCACCACCTGTTCGCCGGCGGCGGCCATGCGCCGCGCGACACGATGCGCAACACCCGTGGCGCAGATGATATCAACGCCGGTCGCGAGTGCGGGCCCGTGCTGTTCCAGCGATGCCACCGGGATGATCACCAATGCCCCCGCCGCGGCGAGGGCATTGAGTTCTTCCGAGGTCATTTTCATCCATTCGATTTCGGTTGTCATGAGCAACGCTCCTGGGTGGCAGAAGAAATTGAGGGGGGCCTGAGCGAGCCTCAATAAATTTAAGCGTCATGCTTTCATCGAGGCGTTGAATAAGCAAGGGCCGGGCGCTTAACCTGCCTCAGCCCCGCATCGCCGGCCCGTCCAGAAATTCCCGTGCCTTGGCGCGCATCGCCGCCAGCTTTTCGGGCTTCAGCTTGCGCAGGCCCATCGCCGGCATGGCCATGCGCGGGTTGCGCGCAAACTCCTCCGCATGACGGGCGATGAAATCCCAATAGAGGAAATTGAACGGGCAGGCGCGCGGCCCCACCGCATCCTTCGCATCATGCGCGCAGCCGCGGCAATAATCGCCCATGCGGTTGATATAGGCCGCTGACGCCGCATAGGGCTTGGATGCCATGATACCGCCATCGGCATATAGCGCCATACCTTGGGTATTGGGCAATTCCACCCAATCAAAGGCATCGGCATAGACGGCAAGATACCAGCGATTTACCTCGGCCGGATTAAGCCCGGCAATCAGCGCGAAATTCCCGGTGATCATCAGGCGCTGGATGTGATGCGCATAGGCGTGATCACGCGTCTGCCCAACCGCTTGCGACATGCAGCGCATGGAAGTCTCCGCACCCCAATAAAACGCCGGCAAGGGGCGCTTGGCGGTAAGCGCGTTGCCTGCGGCATAGCCTGGCATCAGCAGCCAATAGAGCCCGCGCACATATTCGCGCCAGCCGATGATCTGGCGAATGAACCCCTCAACGGCATTGAGGGGGGCCTTGCCATCGCGCCAGGCTTGCTCAGCCGCCTCGCAAATCGCGCGCGGATCAAGCAGGCCGATATTGAGGCTGGTGGAGATCAGCGAATGGAACAGAAAAGGCTGATCTGCCGCCATGGCATCTTGGTAATCACCAAAGCGCGGCAGGCGGTCGCGGATGAAGGCGCGTAGTGCGGCTTCCGCATCGCGCGCGATGACCGGCCAGGCGAAGCTTTCTGCCGCGCCAAAATGCGTGCCGAAACGCGCGCACACCAAAGCCATCACCTCACGCGTGATTTCATCTGGCGCAAAGCGCGGCGCGGCGGGGGGTTTCACGCCAGCGGGTAGCGCCGCGCGGTTTTCGGCATCGTAATTCCAGGCGCCGCCTGCGGGTTCATCGCCTTCCATCAGCAGGCCGGTTTCGCGGCGCATCTCGCGATAGAAAAATTCCATGCGGTATTGCTTGCGCCCCTTGGCCCAGGCGCGAAAGCGCGGCAGGTCGCAAATGAAGCGATGATCAGCACGGATTTCGACCTGCAGGCCAAGGGTTTTTTCCCAAGCCTCCATATCCTGCAAGACACGCCATTCACCAGGATGGGTGGCGATAATGCGCTCTGGGCGATGCCGCGCGACGGCACGCGCCACTTCACCCGCGAAGCTTTGTGTGTTCGCGGAATCATCCAGGCGGATGTAATCCACGGCCACGCCGCGCGCTTCCAAGGCGCGGGCAAAATGGCGCATGGCGGATAGAATCAGGATGATCTTTTGCGGGTGATGCGGCACATAGGTGCATTCCGCCATCACCTCCATCAGCAATACGCGGTCCCGCTTGGGGTCGAGGCCCTCAAGCGCCGATACACCGGGCGTCAATTGATCGCCCAGCACCACGCGCAAGGCAGCGGTTTTGCTCATCCGATCAGCTCATAGGTAACGGTGCTGCCACCCTCGCCCTTGGTGGAAAACCCCACCCAGCGGCCTTCGGCAACAAAGCGCGCCACGGCTTCAACCTCGCCGCTCAAAGTGAATTGCACGCCGCCGCCGGGCACTGCGCTGCGCGTTGGTGTTGCCGCAAGCGCTTTGCCGGTCAGCGGGCGAATCAGCGGGCGGGCGAAATTGGCGCCATTCCACCAGGTGAGCGGCGCGGCATTGGCGGGTGGCCGCGCCGCACCCTCCGGCCCTTCTGCCACTAGCACATTACCCTCGGCCAGCACGCGCGCTTCGGTCACGGTGCCGTTGCGGTCATGGCGCGATGTCAGACGCTGCAGCCGGTCATTCGCCCATTCCTCGGCGAGGTCATGACGGAGCCGAAATGCGGTGAAGCCGGCAAGCTTCACGTGTGGGGCGATTTCAGTCTGCAACGAAAGCTTCGCGGCATGGCCGGATAGCCGCACGTGACAGGTGCCAATCTCTCGACCCTCACGCAACACGCGAAACCGCACGGCGCCGGGGGAAGCGAGCGCTGCCATGGGCAGCAAGGCGGGCAGCGTGAGCAACGCACGATGCAACATCAGCCGCGGCTCCGTAGCGTGGAACGGCCACCATCCACGGCCATGATCTGGCCGGTGATCCAGCCCGCCTGATCCGATAGCAGAAAATCGGCGAGTGCAGCGGCATCCTCGCCCTCTCCCAGCCTGGGGATTGGGTGTTGTTTGGCGATGGCATCGGCCATTTGGGCATTGGCGAGCAAGGGTGCCGCCATGCTGCTGCGCGTCAGGGATGGCGCGATGCAATTGATGCGAATGGCGGGCGCCAATTCGGCGGCGAGTGCGACAGTCAGGCCCTCAATTGCGCCCTTGGCGGCGGCAATCGCGGCGTGGTTGGTGAAGCCCGCCCGCGCCGCGATGGACGAAAACAGCACGACCGAACCGCGGCCTGCCGCCAGCGCATCCTGCGCCGCCTGGATGGCGAGTATGGCGCCCAGCGCATTCAGGCGAAAGGCGCTGATCATATCCGCCTCCGTCACGCGCTTCAGCGGCTTCAGCGCAATGGAACCGACGCAATAGGCCAGGCCTGCCAAGGGCGTGCCGGCGGTGGCAACCGCCCTGCGCAAGGCAGCTGCGTCCTCCACATCAGCCGGGATTGCCTGGCTGCCAGGGATGTCGGCGGCAAGGGCAGCAAGCCGCGCGGCATCGCGCGCCAGCAGCACGGGGCGCTGCCCGCGCGCTGCTATGCGCCGCGCCAGCGCCGTCCCCACCGCGCCGGTTGCACCCAGGATCAGGATTGTCGGTTGTGCCACGCTGCCCTCCGCTTGCCCATCACTAAATAGTCATGCGCCGCCAAAGCGGGAGGGGCGCGACAAACCGCGCTCGCCGTGCCAGTATAATGAGCGATGCGTCAACTTCTGCTGCTGCGCCACGCCAAATCCGCCTGGGATGACCCGGCGCCTGCCGATCATACGCGGCCCTTGAATGGGCGGGGCCGGCGCGCGGCGGCGGCGATGGCGAATGCCATGCGCGGCCTGGGGCTTTCGCCCGATGTGGTGCTGGTGTCTTCCGCGCGACGTACGCTGCAAACGCTGGAAGCCCTTTCGCCGCTGCCCGATAGCCCGATCATCGAACCAATGGATGAACTTTATTTGGCATCCTGGCAGACTCTACTTGGGCTTTTGCATCGAGTGCCGGACACCGCGCGGAGCGTCCTGCTGATTGCCCATAATCCCGGCCTGCATGATCTGGCGCTCGCCCTGACCGGCGCGGCCTCCATGGCGTGCAACCCGGACGCGCGGCGCATCGCGGGTGGCTTCCCGACCGCAGCGCTGGCGGAATTCAGCGTCTTAAGCCCCTGGGCGGGGCTCGGGGAAGGCGGCGGGCGGCTGGTGCGCTTCATGATCCCGGCCGATTTGCCAGAAATGGCGGAATGACGTCCGAAGGCCGAGAGTGCAGCGCGCCTGGGGCCGAGGGATCGGAAGCGCCCCCGGAACATCCGCTTAGTCTGGAATTCGTGGTGCCGGTCGCGGAGGCGGCGCGGCTGGCACGCTTTCCTATCCTGGCCGCGCTGCGTCAGGGCCGCATCAGCACCAGGACCGAGGAACTGCAGTGGCTGGATACGCCAGACGGTGCCCTGGCTGCCGAGGGCATGCTGATTGAGGCGCCAAGACACGGGCCAAGGCGGCTGATTGCCCTGGCGCCTCCGGCCGAGGCTCCCTGGCATCCGGGCCAAATACTGCCCCCCGTGGCGAAACTTGCCCCGCATGAAACCCCCGCGGCGGCTGAAGGCGCGGCGCTGATGCCGCTTGCTGCCTTGTGCAACAAGAGGCGCAGCCAGCGTCTTTTGATCGGCGATGCACTGGTGGTGCTAAGCCTGCTCCAAGGGCGTCTGCGCACGTTGGCGGCGGAGCGCGAGATCGCGCGGCTGGTGCTTTCCGGCACAGCGCACGCCGTGCTGGATCTCGCCGGACGCCTTGCCGCTGCGCTGCCTTTGCTGCCACCAAGCCAGAGCCTGGGTGCCGAGGCGCTCAGCCTTGCCACTGGGCAGGCGGCACCGCCCCGCCGGCATGGCGCGCCGGATACATCGGAAGCAGCCAGCGCCGAAGCCTGTTTCACCATGGCGATCGGGCATTTGTTGGAAGTTGCGCTGCAAGAGGCGCCCATCGCCCGGGCTGGGATCGAGATTGAAGGCGTGCATCAGCTTCGTGTGGCGCTCAGGCGGCTGCGGTCGGTGCTCAAAGTCTTCCGCCCCATTACCGGCTGCAAGCAGGGCGGCGCCCTGGATGGGGTATTGCGGGAAATGCTCAGGCTTTTGGGGCCGGCGCGGGATTCGGATGTGTTTCTGGCCGGGATTGGCGGCGATCTGGCGGCGCTTTTGCCCGAAGATGAGCGCCTGCAATCCCTGCTGCGCGCGGCGGAAGCCAAGCGGCAAGCGGCCTATGCCACGCTGGCCGAGGCGCTGGATGGGCCAGGTTGGCGCGCCGCCGTGACTTCTGGCCTTGCCTTCATGCTAGAAAGACCCTGGCGCGCTGGCGCGGGCGTTGAACGCCTTGGGCTGCTGGACTCGCCGCCGCAGAAATTCGCCGCGCTAATCCTGGACAAGCGCTGGGGCAGCCTGCTTGAAGCCGGCGCCGAGATCGAAACCCTGCCCGCGGAGGCGCTGCATGAGCTTCGCCTGGATGCCAAGCGCATGCGCTACGCAGCCGAGGTCTTTGCGCCCGTTTTCCCCAAAAAGGCAGCGCGGCGCTTCCAACGCAGCTTGGCCGCGCTTCAGGAAGAATTGGGCCGCAGCAATGATGCCGCCGTTGCACGCAGCCTGGTGCAGAGCCTGGCGCGCGAGAATGATGAGGCGCGCGCATGGGCCATTGGCGTGGCCGAAGGCTGGTGCCTAGCGAGGTCCATGGCTGATCGTGATGGCGTGCTGAAGGCGTGGAAAAAATTATTGGCCAAAGAATCATTCTGGTCAGCGGATTAGGTGGCGCTCTTCGTGTTTTGCGTGAGTTTGACGCAATTTTTTTTCATCTTTCGCTGTTGTAACATGGCGTAAAAATCGTTTAAACAATTTCAGTGCGTGAACCAAGGCGTATCTTCAGAGGTCGGAAATTCAGCCTCCGCTTTGGCGGTTCTGGGCTAGGACTTGCTTGCGCCGTAGTGTCCGCTTTGTTCCTTGGGTTTGGCTTGCCTTCTAACCTGTTCGGCTCTGCCCCCGCGGATCGGCCCATCACGGCCGAGGCATCGCAAATCCGTATTTTTGATGGCGAAACCCTGGGTCTTGGGGATCGCATTATCCGGCTTTCCGGCATAGCGGCGCCCGCCCGTGGTGAGGCTTGTGGCAGCGATGCCGCGCGGGCCGATTGCGGCGCGGCGGCGGCGGCCGGGCTTGCAGCCTTACTGCAAGGCCAGGATGTGTCCTGCCGGATTGAGGGGTATGACGGGTTTCGTCGCGGGCTTGGCCGCTGCATCGCCGGCGGGCGGGATATCAATGCCTCCATGGTGGAACAAGGCTTTGCGCTGGCTTCCATATCCGTGCTGCGCCCCCTGGAAGTGGCGGCGCGGGATGGGCGGCATGGGCTTTGGGCCGATGCCAGCCTGATGCCGGCTGAGTGGCGCCGGCGCTGAGGGACCCCCGTTGCGCGGGGCAAGGGCTGGGACTCGAGCAGTTTGGCCCCCTTCTTCAAACCCAATTCACGCTTTGCGTTTAGGCTTCCGCCCAGGATCAGAGCCTGGGTTTGCCAAGCTGACAACTCCGCCCTTATCTTGCACTGCAACATGATTAAGCGTCCCCGCATCTGACGGTGGCGCATTGTTCTTGAGGAAGACGCGCATGACCATGAAGGCCCAAGGGTCCATCACCATTACCCTGAATGGCACCAATAAAAGCACGACATTGCCGCTGCTGGATGGCACGCTGGGGCCGCAGGTTGCGGATATCCGCAAGCTTTATGGCGAACTTGGCATTTTTACCTTCGATCCGGGCTATGGCGCCACTGCTTCCTGCGAAAGCACCATAACTTACATTGATGGCGACGCCGGCGTTTTGCTCTATCGCGGCTATCCCATTGAGCAATTGGCGGAAAAATCGAGCTTTCTGGAAATCTCCTACCTGCTGCTGAATGGCGATCTGCCCAATGCCGCGCAATATGAGGAATTCCGCAAGGGTGTCACCTATCACACCATGCTGCATGAACAGCTGCGCCGCTTCTTTGACGGCTTCCGCCGCGATGCGCACCCGATGGCGGTGATGTGCGGTGTGGTCGGCGCGCTGGCGGCCTTTTATCACGACAATCTGGACATCAATGATGCGCGGCAGCGCGAAATCGCGGCCTTCCGGCTGATTGCGAAAGTGCCGACCATTGCCGCCTGGGCCTATAAATATTCCATCGGCCAGCCCTTCATGTATCCGCGCAATGACCTGACCTATGCGGAAAACTTCCTGTATATGTTGAACGCCGTGCCGGCAGAACCTTGGGTGAATAACCCAATCCTGGCGCGCGCCATGGACCGCATAATGATCCTGCATGCGGATCACGAACAGAATGCTTCGACCAGCACAGTGCGTCTGGCTGGGTCAACCGGGGCCAATCCTTTCGCCTGCATCGCGGCCGGTATCGCCGCACTTTGGGGCCCGGCGCATGGTGGCGCCAATGAAGCCGTGCTGAAAATGCTGGCCGAGATCGGGCACCCCAAGAATATTCCTGGCTTCATCAGCGAAGTGAAGGACAAGAATAGCCATACCAAGCTGATGGGCTTCGGCCACCGGGTTTATAAGAATTTTGACCCGCGCGCGAAGATCATGAAGGAAACCTGCCACGAGGTCCTGGCGGAACTCGGCATCAAGGATGAACCGCTGTTGGATATGGCAATGGAAATGGAACGGATTGCACTTTCCGATGATTACTTCGTCAGCCGCAAGCTTTACCCGAATGTGGATTTCTATTCGGGCATTATCCTGAAGGCGATGGGCATTCCGACCCATATGTTCACCGTACTTTTCGCCGTGGCGCGTACGGTGGGCTGGGTGAGCCAGTGGAAGGAATTGGTCGAAGACCCGAGCCAGCGGATCGGTCGCCCCCGCCAGGTCTATTCCGGCTCGGCGGAACGCCCCTTCATGCCGATGGCGCTCAGGCCCTGAAACGCGGCTTGCCTCCCTCCGGTTGATGACGGAGGGGGGCTTTAACCCCCGGGCAGTACAAAACTGCCCAATTTTTTACGGCGTCTATGCAATCATGCGTTTATGGACACCGCTGAGACGATCGACCAAAAGCCGAAGATCAGGCTGAAATTGACGCGGCCGACCCGGCCTGCGGCGCCTGCGTTATCCTTTGATCCATCTTTAGCCCCTAAGAGAAGGTTGATGCTCGGACTAAACTCCATCGCAGCCTTATACCAGGAAATCGAGGCCAATGCCGGGATTATCCAGGTTCGCTCTCCGGTGCAGCCGGTGCATGCGCTGAGCAGTAACCACCTACCCCAGACATCGCAGCAGCGCTCCCTTGAAGCTGTCCCGCCCGAGCCGAACAAGCCGATGCCGCACGGGTCTTTGCTCGATCTTCGGGTCTGAAGCTTTTTTCTTTAAATCTGCCAGATTGGCGCGGCGCTAGTTGCCGTTGAGCGCCGCCATCACGCCTGCCATCGCAGCTTGAAACATCTCCGGCGTCAGGCGCCGCGTTGAGGTGTTGTAGCGGCTGACGTGATAGGAATCCGCCAGGATCAGCTCGCCGGGCAGGCGATGCCGCGCACCATGGGCGAAGGCGAAGCGCGAAGCTGGGATGCCTTTGGCGTGAAGCAGCGCGTTATGCGCGACCACGCCAAGCGCCAATACCACGCGCAGGCCCGGCATGCCGGCCAATTCGGCTTGCAGGAAGCCATTGCAGGCGCGGATTTCAACGGGCAGCGGCAGGTTTTCTGGCGGCACGCAGCGCACCGCATTGGCGATGCGGCAGCCGGTCAGTTCCATGCCATCCTTGGGGTCTTCGCCATAGGCGCCGCGCGCCAGACCATATTCCAGCAAAGTCGCGTAAAGTAGCTTGCCGGCATAATCGCCAGTGAAGGGCCGCCCGGTGCGATTGGCGCCGCGTACACCGGGGGCAAGGCCCAATACCAGCAAGGGTGCTTCCCGTGGCCCCCAGGATGGCACGGGTGCGTTATGCCAGCCGGGTTCCTTGGCGCGATTGGCGGCGCGATACTCGGCCAATCTCGGGCAAAACGCGCAATCGCGCCCGGGAGCAGCCGTTTCGCTCATTCAGGCTCGATATCCGGCGCCTCACCATAGGGGTCGGCTGGGGTGGCGCGGCTTGGGCGGGCCGGGGCGGCAGCAGGCGGCGCTGCGGGGCGTAGGGCGCGGGCTTCCGGCGGCGGGCGGCGGGCGATCTCCGGCCCGATATCGGCCAGTTCCAGAAACCCATCGGCCTGGCGGCGCAATTCATCGGCGATCATGGGTGGTTGGCTTTCCATGGTGGACACCACCGTCACCTTCACGCCCTGACGCTGCACGGCTTCCACCACGCGGCGGAAATCGCCATCGCCGGAAACCACCACCGCGTGATCCAGATGCGGGGCCAATTCCATCATATCCACGGCCAATTCGATATCCATATTGCCCTTAATCCGGCGCCGCCCGGTCGGGTCCGCCTGTTCCTTGGCGGGCTTGGTCACCACGCGCCAGCCATTATAGGCCAGCCAATCGGTCAGCGGGCGCAGCGGCGAGTAATCCTCGGTCTCCATCAGGGCAGTGTAGTAGCAGGCGCGCACCAAATAGGTGGAGCCGCCGAAAAACCGCAGCACGGCCGCGAAATCAACCTCAAACCCCAGGGCCCTTGTGGCGTAGTATAGATTGGCGCCATCAACGAACAGGCCAACGCGTTCCAGGCCGGCCTGGCGGCGAGCGATATGAGCAGACATCAAATGATCCTCAATGGTTTGAGACGAACAATCAAATACAGAAGTTCGCGTTACACCAAACAGGCCGGCTTGTCATGGCCCGTACGCTGATCGGTATTGGCGCCAATCTGCCAGCGGGTGATGGCGCGCCGCCGCTGGCCAGCTGCAAGGCGGCGCTGGCGGCACTCGCTGCCCTGCCGAGGCTCCGCCTGGTCGAGGCCTCAAGCTGGTGGGAAAGCGCGCCGATCCCGCCCAACCCGGCTTCCCCACGCTATATCAACGGGGTCGCGCTGCTGGAGGGTGCGGCGGAACCGGCAGGGCTGCTGGCCACGTTGCAAGTCATTGAAAACGCGGCCGGGCGCACGCGGCCCTATCCCAAGGCGCCGCGCGTCCTGGACCTTGATATCATTGATCTGGATGGGCTGTTGCGCGATGCGCCGGACCCGGTGCTGCCTCATCCGCGCGCCCATTTGCGCGGCTTTGTTTTGTATCCGCTGGCCGAGGTGGCGCCGGATTGGGTGCATCCGCGCCTGAAGCAGCCCGTCGCCGCGCTGATCGCGGCCCTGCCCGCGCAGGATGTCAGGCTCCTGCCCTGACCTGACGCGCGAGGCGCTTGAAATCCTTGCAAAGCGGCGCCGGGGCGACTATTTGATGGGCCATTCGGATTAGCCGGGCGCCCGGCCCCCGCTGCGCGCCCCTTTTGTCTTTGGAACCCTCATGGCGCGCGTTACCGTTGAAGATTGCATCGAAAGGATCCCGAACCGCTTTGAACTCGTGCTGATGGCCGCGCAGCGTGCGCGCAATATCAGCCGGGGTGAGCAAATCACGATTGATCGCGACAATGATAAGAACCCGGTCGTGGCGCTGCGCGAAATCGCCGAAGAAAAGGCTGATCTTCCGGCGCTGGAAGCTGATCTGATCAAATCCTTGCAGCGCGCGCTGGAGCCGGAGCCCGCCGAGGAAGAAGTGATTGACCTGATCGCGACCGATGAAAACATCTTCGGCATCATGGATGTGCAGGAAGAAGCCCTGCCCGAAGCCGGCGCCGAAGACATGGCGCCCGATGATCTGGAAGCCGCCATCGCCGCTGAGCTTGGCGGCAAACGATAGGAATACCAATGGGGCGAAGCTTCACCTTCTGCTTCCCCCCGGAATTTCCCCGCGCGCCTGAAGGGTTGGCCGGGGGGCGCGCGCTTTCGCCCGGCACTGAACTTGCTTCCCACGTTATCGCCTATGATCCGCGCGCCGATGCCGGGCTGATTTCCGCCGCCTATGATGTCGCGGCAGACGCCCATGCGCCGCAGAAGCGCGATGATGGCCAGCCCTATATTGTTCATCCCTTGGCCGTTGCAGAAATCCTGGCCGGTTATCGGCTTGATCCCGGTTCCATCATCACCGCGCTATTGCATGACACGGTTGAGGATACGCCGCTCAAGCTTGGCGAAATTGAAGGGCGCTTCGGCAAGGAAGTGGCGCGGCTGGTGGATGGTGTCACCAAGCTGACGCGCCTTGAACTGCAATCCGAACGCACCGAACAGGCCGAGAATTTCCGCAAACTCGTACTCGCGATGAGTGAGGATATCCGCGTGCTGCTGATTAAGCTCGCCGATCGGCTGCATAATATGCGCACTATTTCCGGCATGCCGCAGCCGGAACGCCGCCGCAAACAGGCGCGCGAGACTTTAGAAATTTACGCGCCGCTCGCTGAACGCATCGGTATGGATGCGCTGAAGACGGAGTTGGAGACCCTTTCCTTCCGCGAAATGAATGCGGAAGCCTGGCAGACCATTGCCGCGCGGCTGACCTATCTGCGTGGTCAGGGTGCCGATTTGATTGCGGAGATTGAGGCGGATTTGCGCCGCGTGCTTGCTAATGCGGGTGTCACGGTGGTGGATATTCAGGGGCGGGAGAAATCGCCCTATTCCATTTGGCTCAAGATGCAGAAGAAGAATGTCGCTTTTGAGCAATTATCCGACATCATGGCCTTTCGCATCATCGTGCCGGAAAAGGGTGATTGCTACGCGGCCCTCGGCGCCATTCATTCCGCGCATCGTGTGGTGCCGGGCCGCTTCAAGGATTGGATTTCAACGCCCAAGACCAATGGCTATCAAAGCCTGCATACGGGTGTTACAGTACCGGAACGGCGCAATGCCAAGATCGAAGTGCAAATCCGCACCAGGGAAATGCATGATATTGCGGAAAATGGCGTCGCCGCGCATTGGAGCTATAAGCAGGGCCCTGGATCTTCGCGCGATCAGAAGCGCTATCCCTGGGTGCGCGATCTGCTCGAAATTCTGGAAAACGCCGCTGAGCCTCAAGAATTTCTGGAACATACCAAGCTTGAACTGCATCGCGACCGCGTATTCTGCTTCACGCCCAAGGGTGATCTGATCGAATTGCCGCGTCGTGCCACGCCGGTTGACTTTGCCTATGAGGTGCATAGCCAGGTTGGCGATACCACGGTTGGCGCCAAGGTGAATGGCAAAATCGTGCCGCTCCGCCATGTGCTCGAAAATGGCGATCAGGTGGAAATCATCACCGCGCGCGGCGGCACGCCCAATCCGGGCTGGGAGCGTTTTGTTGTCACCGGTAAGGCACGCGCGCGCATCCGGCGCGTCGACCACGCGCGGCAGCGTTCGGAACAGCGCGAAGAAGGCCGCAGCGCCATTGCCAAGGCGTTTCGGGCGGCTGGCCTCGATTTTTCGGAAAAGCTTGCAGAACCCGCTTTGAAGCCACTAAAGCAATGTGATTTTGAGGCGATGTGCATCGCGGTCGCCAGCGGCAATCTTTCGCCGCGCGATGTGCTCCATGCTGCCGTGCCGGAATTGCGCGCCGCGCCCCGCGGGGCGGACCCTTTGCCTCTCGCGCGGCCCAGGGGACGGCTTGGCGCAGGGCAAACCCTGATGCCGGGCAAGGCAGAACGCCAATCATCGGCCAAGCGGGACGCGGCGCTTGGGGTGCGCGGCCTGGTCACGGGCATGGCGGTGAGTTTTGCCGGTTGCTGCCACCCCCTGCCTGGGGATCAGATCCTGGGCATTGTCACCACCGGGCGCGGGGTGACGATCCATCGGCAGGATTGCCATGGCTTGCAGGCTTTTGCCGCGACGCCTGAGCGCTTCATTGATGTGGATTGGGATTATGATGGCGCGACCAAGGGCACGCATGTCGCGCGGGTGGAGCTGGTCGCGGAAAACCGCCCGGATGCGCTGGCGGGGGTCACCACAGCCATCGCGCGACAGGAAGGGGCGGTGAATAGTCTTCGTATCACCAACCGGGCCGGGGATTGGTGCGAAGTGCTGGTGGATGTGGAAGTGCGCGATATTTCGCATCTGACCGCAGTGCTGGCGGCGCTACGGGCCTGCCCCGGCATCACCCAGGTGGAACGCGGCAAGGGATAGGGCAGCGCATGATCATCGGCATCGGGTCGGATATCCTGGATATCCGGCGCATTGAGCGCACCATTGAACGCCATGGGGAGCATTTTCTGGCGCGTATCTTCACCACCGCAGAGCGTGCCAAGGCGGAAAAGCGCGCCGAACGCATCCGCACCGCCACGTATGCCAAACGCTTTGCCGCGAAGGAAGCCGCTTCCAAGGCGCTAGGCACCGGCTTTCGCGCGGGGGTGTTTTGGCGCGATCTGGGGGTGGTGAATTTGCCATCCGGCCAGCCAACCTTGCGCCTGACCGGGGGTGCGGCGGAGCGCCTGAAGGCGATTACGCCGGCGGGGCATGGCGCGGTGATTGCGCTCACCATGACCGATGAATTTCCCTATGCCCAGGCGATGGTGGTGGTTACCGCCGTGCCGCTTCCTTGACAGGGCGCGCCGCGCCGCTATGCCCTGCGGAGTCCCGGCATTCTCGCCGGGGTTTTGTTACGCCATTCGGGCGTTATTCTTGGAAGTGACATGGCCTCGAAAAAATCCGGCGGCTGGCTAGAAAGTGTTAAAACGATTGTCTATGCCGCCGCGATTGCGATTGGCATTCGCACCATCGCGTTCGAGCCTTTCAATATCCCCTCCGGTTCGATGATCCCTTCCTTGCAGGTGGGGGATTATCTTTTCGTCTCTAAATACTCCTATGGCTACTCTCGGCATTCCATGCCCTTCAGCCCGCCGCTTTTTGACGGGCGGATTTTCGCCTCCCCACCCAAGCGCGGCGATGTCGCGGTGTTCAAGCTGCCGCGTGATGGCAGTACGGATTACATCAAGCGCATCATTGGCCTGCCAGGGGACCGCGTGCAGATGCACGCTGGGATTCTCCATCTGAATGGCGCGCCGGTGCGGCGCGAATTGCTTGGCCCCTATACGGTCGAAGGCGATGGGCCGCGCATCACGGTGCGGCGCTTCCGCGAATTCCTGCCCGCGATTGATGGCGCGCCGGGAGTGGCGCATGACATTCTGGAAGCGTCCGATGATGCGCCCTTAGACAATACGCCGGAATTTCGCGTGCCGCCCGGGCATGTTTTTGCCATGGGCGATAACCGAGACAATAGCGTTGATAGCCGCGCGATGAATGCGGTGGGCTTCATTCCGATTGAAAACCTTGTGGGCCGCGCGGAGATCATTTTCTTTTCCGTGGATGGTTCGGCAGCCTGGTGGCAGGCATGGAATTGGCCCTTTGCCATTCGCTGGTCTCGGCTATTTAGTACGGTCAAGTGATGCGCTGTTGCGGAGTATTTTTAAGCCAAATGGTCACACTTGGCGACTCGGAAAATACGACCAAACAAAAGTTGAGCGGGGTTCCCCTGAACGAATGTGAGCGGGAGCCACACGACACATGAGTGCTGATCTTGAAGCGCGGTTGGGCCATCATTTTGCTCGACCCGAATTGCTGACCCGCGCGCTGACCCATAGCACCGATGCAGAAAGCCGCGGTGAGGGTTTGCTTTCTAATGAGCGCCTTGAATTTGTCGGCGACCGCGTACTCGGGCTTTGCATCGCCGAATGGCTGGCAGAGCGTTTCCCCGAAGAACGTGAAGGAGGTTTGGCGAAGCGGCTTGCCATGCTGGTTTCCGCCGATAAGCTCTGCAAGGTTGCGGAGGAACTGGGGCTGGGCGCTAATTTGCGCATGCCCGCGCGGTATCGCGCGACAGGTCTAATGGGGCCGCGCAATTTGCTTTCTGATGCTTTTGAAGCGGTGCTGGGCGCTATTTATCTGGATGGCGGGATCGCGCCGGCGCGTGCCTTGGTGCGGCACTGTTTTGCCGCGCTGATCGAAGCGGATGTGCGCCCGCCGAGCTCGGCCAAAAACCGCTTGCAGGAATGGACCTTGGGGCGCGGCCTTGGTTTGCCGGTCTATGGGTTGGTGCAATCAAGTGGCCCCGCCCATGCGCCGCGCTTTGTCATCAGCGTGATGGCGGCAGGGCGGGAAGCAACAGGTGAGGGTGACAGCAAACGCGCCGCTGAACAGGCAGCGGCGGAAGCCTGGTTGAAGGGTTTGGAAGCATGACACCGTGTTGCGGGTTGATCGCCATTCTGGGCGCGCCCAATGCCGGCAAATCTACGCTGGTGAATAGGCTCGCCGGCAGCAAAGTGACGATTGTCTCACCCAAGCCGCAGACCACGCGCTTTCGGGTACGCGCCGTGGTGATGCGCGGTGAAAGCCAACTGGTGCTGGTGGATACACCTGGCATTTTTACGCCGCGCCGGCGGCTTGATCGCGCCATGGTCGCTGCCGCCTGGGTTGGCGCGCAGGATGCTGATATCTCGCTGCTGATTGTGGATGCGCGTGCCGGGCTGACTGAGCCCTTGCGCGGCATTATTGAAAGGCTTGGCAAGACGCGCCGACCCATTTGGCTGGTGCTGAACAAGACCGATCTGATCCCGCGCGAACATTTGCTGCCGCTGACGGCGGAATTGCACAAGCTGTTGCCCTTCGCTGAGACCTTCATGATCTCCGCCGAAAAGGGCGAAGGGCTGGATCGGCTGCTGGATCGGCTGGCGGAGGCGGTGCCGACTGGCCCTTATCTTTTCCCGGAAGATGATCTGACCGATTTGCCGAACCGCATGCTGGCGGCCGAGATTGTGCGCGAACAAATCCTGCGTCAGACGCATCAGGAAGTGCCGCATCATGCCTCGGTTGAAACCGAAGCCTGGACGGAAAAGCCCGATGGGTCGGTGCGCATTGATTGCACCATCTACATCGCGCGTGCCTCCCAAAAGGCGATCCTGATTGGGGATAAGGGCAGCCGCATTCGAGAGATTGGGCGCCTCGCGCGGCTGGAACTGACCGAGCTATTGGAACGCCCTGTGCATATTTTCCTGAATGTGAAGGAAAAGGCTGATTGGGATGAAACCGCCGCCCGCATCCGCGCCATTGGGCTTGAGGATGCCGGCTGAAAGCAAGGCCCCATGAGCGTTGAATGGCAGGCGCCGGCGGTGGTGCTTGATCTTCGCCCACATGGTGAAGGCGGCGCGGTGGTGACAGTGCTGACCGAAGCCCATGGCCGCCATGCGGGGCTGGTGAAGGGCGGCAGTTCGCGTGCCCAGGCGGGGCTGTGGCTGCCGGGCAATCTGATTGAGGCGCGCTGGGTTGCCCGACTTTCTGATCAATTGGGCAGCCTCAGTGGCGAAATGGTCCATCCGGCGGCCGCACTTGCCATGGATGAACCGCTGGCCTTGGCGCTGCTGTCTTCCGCCTGCGCCATTGCCGCCGATGCGCTGCCGGAACGCGAAGCCCATCCGCGCGCCTTTGCCGGGCTGGTTTCCCTGATTGGCCATTTAGCCGGCGGTGCTGAGGGTGTCGTCGCTGATTATGTGCGCTTTGAAGCGCTGATCCTGGCCGAACTTGGCTATGGGCTTGACCTGGCCACCTGCGCCCTGACCGGGGTGCATGAGGGGTTGACGCATGTCTCGCCGCGTTCGGGCCGCGCGGTCAGTGCCGGTGCGGCGGCGCCTCACCTTGATAGGCTGCTGCCCCTGCCCGCCTTTCTGCGTGATGCGGACAGCCTGGGCGAGCCCGCATCCTGGGTGGCAGGGCTGAAGCTGACCGGGCATTTCCTGGAACGCGATGCCTTCGGCACGCGCCACCGCCCGCTTCCCGAAGCGCGCTTCAGATTGGCTGAGCGAATAGCGGGGCTGATCGCCGATTGACGCCGTAATGCATCACGCCGGTTTGTCCGCACATGGCGGCTTCACAGATTTCGTGTAACTCCTCCGGCAGGGAGTGTAGTCTTTCGGGGTTCAGCGGTACGGCGCTTTGCGTCGCCACGTGATTCCAGCCGAGGTTGCGGAGTGTCATTGCTGCCCGTTGGGCCGCCGCTTCTGCGCTGTGGGCCAGGGTAAAGACCAGGAAGCAGCGGAACTCCCCCCGCAGGGCGAGGGTCGCGGGGCCGGCGATGCCCTCAGCCCAGGTGACCCAGACGGCGGGCGCGGGCGCGGGCACGTAGTTTTGCCGTGCGGGGGCGATGGCCAAGTTCATCTTGGGCGGAAGAATACGGCAAGAACGCTTACCAAAATCTTGAAGCCTTTGCAGCGCGATTGGCGCAGGGTTAGAGCGTATTGCGTTCACATGGGTTCACGCCACCCGCTCTACCTCGTTATCTTGCGAGCATCTTCACGCGTTCGGATTTTCCATCTGAACGCGATCTGCTCTAGACGGATGCCTGAATAAGGACACGATTCGCCCATGCCCGATGATGTGAAAACCCTATCGCCCGGCGGAGCAGAGCGTGAAACGCGGCTCGCGGACGCGCTTTCCGAACGCTATCTGGCCTATGCGCTCTCCACCATCACGGCGCGGTCCCTGCCGGATGTGCGCGATGGGCTGAAGCCCGTGCATCGGCGCCTGCTTTGGGCGATGCGGCAATTGCGGCTTGATCCGGACGCGGGCTTCAAGAAATGCGCGCGTATCGTGGGTGATGTCATGGGTAAATACCACCCGCATGGCGATGCCGCGATTTATGAGGCGATGGTGCGGCTCGCGCAGGATTTTGCAGCGCGGTATCCGCTGGTCGAAGGCCAGGGCAATTTCGGCAATATTGATGGCGATAACCCGGCTGCCATGCGCTACACCGAAGCGCGGCTGACGGAAGTGGCGCAGGCGCTGCTGGAAGGGATTGAGGAAGACGCGGTTGATTTCCGCGCGACTTATGATGGGGAAGAACGTGAACCCATCGTGCTACCGGCGGCTTTTCCGCATCTGCTCGCCAATGGGGCGGCCGGGATTGCAGTCGGTATGGCAACATCTATCCCGCCGCATAATGCCGGGGAGCTCTGCGCGGCGGCGCTGGAATTGGTGCGCAACCCGAATGCGGGGACAGATCAATTGCTGCGCCACATCAAGGGGCCGGATTTCCCAACCGGCGGCATTCTGGTTGAAAGCGCCGAGGCAATGCGCGAAGCCTATGAAACCGGCCGTGGCGGGTTTCGTGTGCGCGCGACATGGGAACTGGAAAAGGGCAAGGCCGGCAGCTGGGTGATCATTGTCACCGAAATTCCCTATCAGGTGCAGAAGGCGCGGCTGATCGAGCACATGGCGCAGTTGCTGGAAGAAAAGAGGCTGCCGCTGCTGGCGGATTTGCGTGATGAAAGCACCGAACAGGTGCGCATCGTACTGGAACCGAAATCGCGCAATGTGGAACCGGTAGTGCTGATGGAAACGTTGTTCCGCGCCACAGCACTGGAATCGCGCTTTTCGCTGAATATGAATGTGCTGGATGCTGATCGCACGCCGCGTGTGATGAGCTTGAAGGAAGTGCTGCGCGCCTGGCTCGATCATCGGCATGAGGTGTTGCAGCGGCGCACCAATCATCGGCTGAGTGCGATTGCGCGGCGGCTTGAAATTCTGAATGGCTATCTGATTGCCTATCTCAACCTGGACGAGGTGATCCGCATCATCCGGGAAGAGGATGAACCAAAGCCGCGCCTGATGGAACGCTTTGGCCTGACGGATACGCAGGCGGAGGCCATTCTGAATATGCGGCTCCGTGCGCTACGACGCCTGGAAGAAATGGAAATCCGCAAGGAGCATAAGAAGCTCTCGGCCGAACAGAAGAAGCTGCAAGCGTTGATGAAATCCGAAGCCGCGCGCTGGGATGCGATTGCGGAACAAATTGAAAGCATACGCACGCGCTTCGGTGGCGGCGCTTTGGGCATACGGCGCACGGCAACCGGTACGGCGCTGCCGGAAGTTGTAGTGGACGAAGCTGCCTTTGTGGAGCGAGAGCCAATCACCGTGATACTGTCTGAGAAAGGCTGGATCAGGGCGCAGAAGGGGCATGTGTCCTTGGATGCTGAATTGCGCTTCAAGGAAGGCGATAGCCTGTTCATCGCTCTGCATGCGGAGACGACGGATCGGCTGGTGTTGTTTGCCACCAATGGCAAAGCCTTTACGCTGAAGACGGATAGTATTCCGCGAGGGCGGGGTGATGGGCAGCCGGTGCGCCTCATGCTTGATCTGACCAATGAAGATGCAGTGGTCGCGCTATTCGTACATCGCGAAGGACTGCGCTATCTGGTCGCGGCTTTTGATGGCAAGGGCTTTCTGGTGAAGGCCGAGGATTTGCTGGCGGAAAAGCGCACCGGGAAGCAGGTGTTGAATGTGGACCCGCCGGTGGAAGCGGCGGTCTGCGCGCCGGCGGAAGGTGATTGCGTTGCGGTGATTGGCGAGAATCGCAAATTGCTGATTTTCCCGATTGACCAGGTACCGGAGATGGCGCGCGGGCGCGGCGTGCAATTGCAAAGCTATCGCGATGGCGGGCTGGCGGATGCCAAGGTGTTCACCCGCAAGGAGGGGCTTTCTTGGGTATTGGGCGAAAGGACGCGGACTGAGACGGATTTGCGCGCCTGGGTTGGGAACCGTGCTGGCGCGGGCAAGGCGCCGCCGAATGGATTCCCGCGATCCAATCGATTCGAATAAAAATCAGCCCGGCAGGGCGAAGGCTGCAAGCTCAGCGCGCAATTCGGGCATGCCCTGCCCGGTTTCGCTGCTGGTCACCATCACCAACGGATGCCCTGCCGTGTGGCGCCGGGCGAGGCCTTCAACCTCGGCCAGGCGCTTGGCCAATTGGGCGGGCGGCGCATCATCGGCCTTTGTCAGCACAATCTGGAAGGCGACGGCGGCATCATCCAAAAGCTGCATCGTCGCGCGATCGGCAGATTTGGTTTCAATCCGCGCATCCATCAGCAGCAGTACGCGGCCAAGATTGGGCCGACCGCGCAGATAATCAAACATCATCCCCTGCCAATCGGCCTGCAATTCCTTCGATGCCTTGGCATAGCCGTAGCCCGGCATATCCACCAGCGCCAGCCGATCACCCAGATTGAAGAAATTGAGCTGCCGCGTGCGCCCCGGCGTATTGGAAACGCGCGCCAGGGCATTGCGCCCGGTCAGCGCATTAAGCAGGGATGATTTGCCGACATTGGAACGCCCGCAAAAGGCGATTTCCGGCAGGCCGGGTGGCGTCACTTGTTCAAGTTTTTGGGCGCCGAAATAGAAATCGCATGGCCGCGCAAAAAGCAGACGCCCCGCTTCAAGCAGGGCGACGCGGGCTTCTTCATCGGATGGGTCGGCAAGGCCGTTCATCGTGCAAAACCGGCAAGCGGCATCACGCCTTCTTGCCGCCTGCCTTGGCCGCACGATTGGCCGCGCGTTCATGGCGCATGATGTAGTATTGCTGGCCGACGGAAAGCGTATTGTTCCAGGCCCAATAGATGATGAGCCCCGCCGGGAAGGATGCCAGCATGAAGGTGAAGATGATGGGCATCCAGGAGAAAATCTTCGCCTGAATCGGATCGGGCGGCTGCGGGTTCAGCTTCTGCTGCACCCACATCGTCAGCCCCATGATCAAAGCCCAGGCCGGCATATGGAGGAAGGTGCTCCAGGCCGCGGGATCAAAGGGCAGCAGGCCGAAAAGGTTGAACAGGTTCGTCGGGTCGGGCGCAGACAAATCTTTGATCCAGCCAAAGAAAGGCTGATGGCGCATTTCGATGGTGACAAACAGCACCTTATAGAGCGCGAAGAACACCGGGATCTGGATGAGGATCGGCAAGCAGCCCGAGGCAGGATTGACCTTCTCACTCCGGTAGAGCGCCATCATCTCCGTCTGCGCCTTTTGCGGATCATCCTTGTAGCGTTCCTTGAGCTCCGCCATTTTGGGCGCGAGTACCTTCATCTTCGCCATTGATTTATAGGCCTTGTTGGCAAGCGGGAAGAAAAGGATCTTGATGGCAAGCGTGAAGACCAGAATCGCGACGCCGAAATTGCCGAAAAGCTGGAATAGCCAATCCAAAGCATAGAAAAAGGGCTTGGTCATGAAGTAGAACCAGCCGAAATCAATTGCCTTGTCGAAATCCTTGATGCGGAAGCGCGTGGCGTAATCATCCAGCAGACGCACTTCCTTCGCACCGGCAAACAGGCGGCTTTTGAAGCCATCCGTGGCGCCTGGCGCGATCTGTTGTGCGGCAGGGGCAGCGATATCCACCTGCCAACGCTCGCCAGCTGTGCCGGGGGCTTCGCTGACAAAGCGATAGGCAGCGCGCATCGGCTGATCCGGTGCTGCCGGCATCAGCGCCGCAAGCCAATATTTGTCGGTAATGCCAACCCAACCGCCGACATCTTCCTGTTCAAAGGCCGGGGCGCGACGCTTCTGCGCCTCAGACTTGGCATCGGAGAAGGTCACTTCATTCAAGCGCCCGCCAACAACACCGGTGAAGCCCTCGTGCAGAATGAAGAAGCCTTCCACCTTGGGCGTCACTTCGCGCCGGATTCGCGCCCAGGGCAGCACCGCGACCATGTCACCACTTGTATTGCGCATGCGCTTTTCGGCGGCGAACATGTAATTCTCATCCAGGCTCAGCAGGATTTCGAAGACCTGCCCCTGGCCATTATCCCAGGTCAGCGTTACAGGCTTGCCGGGCGCGAGTGGACCGCCACTGATCTGCCAATCCGTATCATTATCCGGCACGCGGGTGCGGCCATCGGCTGCCGTCCAGCCCCATTGCGCGAAATAGGGTGCGGCCGAATCGCGCGGTGCCAACAGCCGCACGGGCGCCGAGCCAGGATCAGTGGTTTCGCGATGGCGCAGCAGCACCAGATCATCTAGCCGCGCGCCGCGCAGATTGAGATTGCCGGTGACCGAGGCGCTTTCAATGGCAATGCGGCGCGCCGGGGCGCGCGCGGCGTGGGCGGCTTCCTGCTGCGATGGCGCGGTGAGGATGGGCGTTGCGGGCACAGCCGCGCCAGAGGCCGCCGGGGCGGGCACGGCGGGCGCCGGCGTAGGCTGCTGCGTGATGGGCGCCGGCGCCTCGGGCGGCATGGTCATGCGCTTATAGACGTCAAAAATCAGCAGGATGCCGATTGAAAGCGCAATCGCGGCGAACAGACGCTTCTGATCCATGGCGGGTGCTCAGCCTTTGGTGTTTTTTGGGCGGGGAACGGGGTCGTAGCCGCCAGGGGTCCAGGGGTTGCAGCGCAGAATGCGCCGCGTGGTCAACCAAGTGCCGCGCAGCGCGCCATGATCTTCCAGGGCTTCTAGCGCGTAATCACTGCAGGTCGGGTAATGGCGGCAATGGCTGCCGATAATGCCGCGCAGCGTATAGCGATAGGCATGCACGCAGCCCTTGAGCGCAACGGCAGGCAGGCTCATGGCGCCACACCGGCTTGGCGCAGCGCCGCGCGCAAATCCTCAATCAGCAAGGGAAAGGGGCGCTCGGCAGTCGCATCGCGCCCGATCAGCACCAGATCCCAGCCGGATAGCGCCATACCGGGCAACGTCAGCCGCGCGGCTTCCTTAAGACGCCGGCGCGCGCGGTTGCGGATAACGGCATTGCCGATTTTCTTCGTCACGGTGAAGCCAAGCCTGAGCGAGGGTTCCGGCACGGCAAGCGCCTGCAGCACCAAACCAGGCCGTGCGGCGCGTTTGCCGCGCTCTGCGGCGCGCAGAAATTCCCGCCGTTTCTTGAGCCTTGCAAGCCCGGCTACCGCGGGCGGCAATGGTGCGGCACACGAGGCAAGCCGCTCCATCACGCAACCCCGCGCGATGCTTGCTTCAGGCGGAAAGACGCCTGCGGCCCTTGGCGCGGCGATTGGCCAGCACCTTGTGGCCGCCCACAGTCGAAAGGCGGGAGCGAAAGCCATGGCGACGCTTCCGGACGAGCTTGGAGGGCTGATAGGTACGCTTCACGATACTTCTCCCAGAGGGTCGTAGCCACAAGGCAATTAACGAGTGGCGGCGGCAGGCCATTGGTGGACCCACCCCGGCGACTTGGAACTCGTATAAGGAGAGCAGGCGCAGTCCGTCAACCAGAACAGCCCGGAAAAGCGATTGTCGCTGGCGCAAACCGGCCCGCATCATCCCAGAAATGGCTCGGCCGCGGTAGGAACTGCCGCGCCGCAGGGGGAGGATGGGCATGGCTGAAGCGCCCTACGACACGGTTTTGCAGAATTTCCACATGGCTGATGGCGGGCCGCCGGGATGGCGGCTCGCGCTGAAGAATGGGCGGATTGCGGCCATCCTGCCCGTCGATCCGCCCACCTCTCAGGCAGGGCAAAGCCTGGAATTGGGCGGGGATTTGCTGCTGCCGGGCCTGGTGGATGGCCATATGCATCTGGACAAGACCCTGTTCGGCCTGCCCTGGACCCCGCATGCCGCCGAGCCCTTCCGCATGAGCCGGATTGCGCCCGATGCGAAGCTGCTGCCATCCCTGCCGCTTGATACTGCCGGGCGGGCCGGGGCGCTGATTGGCCGCTGCGTGGCTCATGGCAAGGCGCATATCCGTACCCATGCCGATATCACGCCAATCTTTGGGCTTTCCGCCCTTGAAGGCGTGCTGGCAGCGCGGGAGGCGCATAGGGCCGCCGCGACGGTGCAGATTGTGGCCTTCCCCCAGGCCGGTGTGATGCGCGCCGGCGGCAAGCCGATGCTCGATCTGCTGGATGCCGCCATTGGCGCGGGGGCGGAGCTGGTGGGCGGCATTGACCCTTGCGAGGTGGATCGTGACCCGCGCGGGCAATTTGATGGGATTTTTGCCATCGCCGAAAAACGCGGCGTTGGCGTGGATATCCATTTGCATGAACCGGGCGAGCTTGGCCTGTTCAGCCTGCTTGAAATCCGTGGGCGTGTGGGCGCGCATGGCATGGCGGGGCGGGCCACGATCAGCCATGGGTTCTGCCTGGGTGCCATTGCCGAATCAAAACAAAAGGCGGCGGCAGAGATGATGGCATCCTGCGGCGTCGCGCTAGTGACGCATGGCGCGGGCAGTGCCACTATGCCGCCCCTGATGCTGCTGCGCCGCGTGGGTGTCCGCGTGTTTTGCGGCAATGATGCTGTGCGCGATACCTGGAGCCCTTATGGCAATGCCGATATGTTGGAATGCGCTTCCGTGATCGGCTGGCGGGAAGATTTGTGCCATGATCCGCTGATCCTGGAATTGTTCAGCATGGTGACTTCGAAAGACACCGCGGCGCTGGGCATCTCGGATTACGGCATCGCGCCCGGCAACCCCGCGCATTTCTTCACCATTGCGGCCGAGAATATTCCGGATGCGATTGGCGCGCATCCGCCGCGCAAACGAGTTTTCCACGCGGGGCGCCTGATGGCAGCGGATGGCATATGGAGCGACGCGGTATGACCGAAGAAGCAGGGATGTTCGATTTTATTGTCTCGGGCGCCGGGTCCGCCGGTGCGGCGGTGGCGGCGAGGCTTTCGGAGGATGGGCGTTACACGGTGTGCCTGCTGGAAGCGGGGCCACCGGATCGCAACCCCTGGATTCACATTCCGCTCGGCTTCGCGAAAGTCTATGCTAATACAGCGATCAATTGGTGCTTTGAAAGTCAGCCGCAAAAGCAATTGAATGATCGCAAATTCTTTGTGCCGCGCGGCAAGACACTCGGCGGCACCAGTTCGATAAATGGCATGGTCTACATGCGCGGCAATCCGCGTGATTATGATGGCTGGCGTCAGCGCGGCTGTACGGGGTGGGATTATGATTCTGTGCTGCCCTTCTTCAAGAAAAGCGAAAACCAGACGCGCGGGGCGGATGAATTCCATGGTGTTGGCGGGCCGCTCATTGTCTCGGACCATACCGGCACGACGGAATTGACGGAGGCCGTGATCAGCGCGGCGGAACAGGCCGGCATACCGCGCAATCCGGATTTCAATGGCAAGGCGCAAGAAGGCGCCGGCTATTATCAATCCACCACCAGCGCCAATCGGCGCTGGAGCACGGCGCGCGCCTATTTGGCGTCCGCGAAGGGCCGCGCCAATTTGGATATTCGCACCAATGCCCATGCGACGCGAGTGGTGATCGAAAATGGGCGTGCGACTGGCGTGGAATATCGCGATCCTGGGGGGCTGAAGCGCGTGCGGGCGCGGCGGGAAGTGATTGTCTCGGGCGGCGCTTATGGGTCGCCGCAATTGCTGCAATTATCCGGGCTTGGGCCGGCGCAGCATTTGCGGGAGATGGGCATTCCGGTGCTGCGCGATATGCCGGCGGTGGGTGCCAATCTGCATGATCATTTCTGCGTCTATCTGATGTGGCACTGCGCCAAGCCCCTCACCTTCAATGATATGGAAAAAAGCTGGCCGCGCAAGATTGCCGCTGCCCTGCAATATGGGCTGTTTCGCAGCGGACCCATGGCAGTGAATGCGGTGCGCACTGGGCTTTTCACGCGGTCTGATCCAAGGCTGGAGCAGCCGGATTTGCAGATCAATCTGCTGGAATGGAGCACGCTGGAACGCTCCAAAAAAGGTGTCATCCCACATCCGTTTTCGGGCTTTACGCTGAGCCCGGTGCATCTGGCCCCCGAAGGGCGTGGCACGGTCAGGCTGGCAAACCCTGATCCCTTCGCAGCACCGGCGATTACTTTCGGCTTTCTCGCGACCGATTATGATATGCGTGCAATGCTGAATGGCATCAAGCTGGTGCGGCGCCTGGTAGAACAACCGGCATTGAAACCCCTTGCGCTTGGGGAATTGGTGCCGGGCAATGCCATGGAAGGTGGAGCCGATATGGAACGCTTCGTGCGCGAAACCGGCACGACCAATCATCACCCATCCAGCAGTTGCGCCATGGGGATTGGCAGCAATAGCGTGGTGGACCCCGCCTTGCGTGTGCATGGTGTGGTGGGACTGCGCGTCGCGGATGCTTCCATCATGCCATCGGTGGTGGCCGGCAATACGAATGCACCTTCGATCATGATCGGTGAAAAGGCAGCGGCAATGATTTTGGAAGATGCGCGGACGGCGGCCTGAAAGGACAATGATGATTTCCCTGCTGGGTACCTGGCAATTGCTGCGCGTGCGCGCCACCGATGCGGCGGAGCAGCCTTTGGAGCATCATCAATACGGGCCGGAGCCGACCGGCATTGCGCAATTCGGCCCGAAGCGCATGCAGGCCGTAACGGGTGATGGCCGCACCGTATTGCCGCCCGGTGTGAAGCGCTTCTGGTCCGCCTATACGGGCAATTATACCTTCGATGGGCAGGTGCTGATCACCCGCGTGGATGACAGCAATCTGGCTGAGCGCATTGGTGGTGATCAGGTCAGGCAAATACGCGCAGAAGGTACCGGCGTTTGGCTGAAGCCGCCAGCACGCATCGTGGAAGGGGCCATGCAGCAATTGGAATTGTATTGGGAGAGAATTGGCTAAATCTGGCACGCCATCAGCCGCCTTGCCTCCGCAAGGCAGGCGGCGCGATCTGCCACACAGCCCTCGGCAATCCAAAACGCCTCGACCCTTGCCAATAGCGCGCCAAGCGCCGGGCCGGGGGCGGCACCCGCTGCCAAAAGATCACGCCCCTGCAGGGGAAAAACCGGCGCAGCTTCGGCGTGCAAGGTTGCGCGCAGCGCAGCGCGCAGGGGCACCGTACCATCACGCGTATCTGCCAACCACAGCACCGCATCCTGAGTTTCCAGCGCCACCGTCGCATGCTGCGCGCGCCAGCGGCGCAACCCGGCGGCATCAATCGTGGCATCTGGTATTGCAGTATCCTGCAAGCACCGCAGCGCCCGTGCCTCGGCCAATGAGAACTTCAACCGCGCCGTAAGGCCAAGCGCCGCACCGCCCAAAGCCGCGAGGCGCAGTAGCGGTTCCGCCGGCGCGCCGAGTGCCACCAGCCGCGCGACACATTCAATATCTGGCGCAGCAATCTCTGGCAGGATGGCAGGCAAAACACCAAGTTCTGCCATCAGCCGCAGCGCCGGCACCGGTTCCGCCACCATCAGGATGCGTTTGATTTCCATCCAGATGCGTTCAACTGAAAGTTGCTCAAGGCCCGGTATCGCAGCGCGGATCGCCTGCAACGCCGCCGCATCCGGCGCGCCCCGCCCATAGCGTGCGTGGAAGCGAAAAAAGCGTAGCAGCCGCAGATAATCCTCAGCCAAACGTGTCGCGGGATCACCAACAAAGCGCACCAAGCCCTGCGCCAAATCCGCGCGGCCCCCGAAGTAATCATGCAGTACGCCATCCGCGCCAAGCGACATAGCATTGATGGTGAAATCGCGCCGCGCCGCATCTTCGCGCCAATCGGTGGTCCAAGCCACTTCCGCGTGGCGGCCATCAGTCAGCACATCGCGCCTCAACGCCGTTACTTCAATCGGCTGATGCTCCCACACAGCCGTGACGGTGCCATGCGCGAGTCCGGTTTCAAACACCTCGCAGCCCGCAGCGCTTAAGCGCGCGATGATCTCCTCAGGCGGCAGCGGTGCCGCGACATCCACATCTGCAACCGGCAAACCGGCCGAGGCATCACGCACGGCACCACCCACCGCGCGACTGCCAGGCAATGCGGCCAACACCTTGGCCGTGGCGGGCGCGGTCAGAAAAGCAGGCAATGCCGCCAGGCGCTGTTCCGTCGCGCTCATCGGCGCGGCTCCATATGGCCCGGCGTGATTTCCGTGCCATCAATCCGGGCGGGCATATATTTCGAACCCGGCGCGCTGGCGCGTGACAGCCCATACCAAAGTGCGCCGGCCAGCATCAAAGCCGCACCGCAACCAGCCATCACCAGCAGCACAGTGCCAGGCTCGCGTCCCGGATTAAGCCGGCGCCAAATGAAAAACGCCGCAAAGGGCGAAAGGAACAGCAAGGCTTCGATAAGATAGGGCACGGGCTGATGATCTCGCCGCAATCAACAACGCTCAATCTTCGCGCAGCACGGAAGCAAGCGTCACCAGCACGGAAGCGGTCGCACCCCAAATGTAATGGCGTTCATGCGGCCAGACCCAGAATTCCCGCGTCTCATCGCGAAATTCGCGCGAACGGCGCTCGGGCTTCGCGGGGTCGGTCACATGGACCAAGGGATATTCGAAGGTCTCTGCCACCTCCCCCGGATCGAGTTGCAGCGCAAAGGGCGGGCGCAGCAGCGCCACCACTGGCGTCACCAGATAGCCCGTGCCGGTCAGCAAGGGCGGCAATGCGCCGACAATCTCCGGCAGGCTGGAATGGATGCCGATTTCTTCCTCAGCCTCTCGCAGCGCCGCCGTCACCGCGTCTTCGCCTGCTTCAAGTCGGCCACCGGGGAAGGCCACCTGCCCCGCATGCGCCTTCAAATCCGCCGAGCGCAGAGTCAGCAACACCGTTGGTTCCGGGTGCAGCACCAGCGGCACGAGCACCGCCGCCGGCCTCATGCGCCCACCGGCGCGCGCGGCGCGTTCCACATCTTCCCGCGATGCCGGGCGATCCACGCGTAGCCTCAAGGGGTCAGCGATGCGCGCCTGTAATGCGGTAACGGTCAGCGGAAAAGCCAGCGCCGCGCTCACGCTTCCGGCAGATCCAGAATGGGCGCTTCATCTATGGGGAAGAACATCCCCTCACTCCAAACGCCAAGCACCTGGCGGCCATTCAATGTCTCGGGCTGCGCCAAGGCCACCAATTCGTAGAATACCGCGCGATTGATCCGCGCCTCCAGCCCTGGGCGGACAGTGATATAGGGGCGTGGTTCGCGGCTCACGGGGTCAAGATGCACGCGGATCGGGTGTTCCGCATCTGCGGTCACCATTTCATCCAGATTGGTGCGGAAGCTCAGGCATTGGCGCGGTGCGCCATCGCCACAATCACAATCGCGCCAGAACAATTCAACGGCGATGAAGGGCGCGTCCTCAACGTCAATCCGGCCACGCTCCACTGGGGTTTCCAGGATATAGGACCCATCAGCAGCGCGTTTCAGTACCGAACCAAACAGGCAGACCATTTCCTTCCGGGCAATCGGGCTGCCGCGATAATACCAGGTCCCGTCGCGCGCGATTCGGATGGAAAGATCGCCGACATCGTGGGGCCGGCGGGGTGCGCGCGTTTCCATCACATTGTCATGCGCGTGATTTTGCCCTTTTGCCGCATCCTGGAACGCCATAATCTCTGCCTGACCCTTGCCGAGGGAGCCCTTGCCACCCAACCTGATTGAAAGGCGGGCGCAGTCCCAACACCGATTTGTGTAATATAGGGAGCCTGTCCCGCATGCGTGAAGGTGCTGAAGCCCAGGAAGCGACATTCCTGGTGCAGGAAGTTGAAAAACTGGGCCAAAAGCTTGCCGGGGTGCGGTCCGCCATCGGTGCAGCCATCTATGGCCAGGGCGATGTGGTCGAACAAAGCCTGATCGGGCTGCTATCCGGCGGGCATGTGCTGCTGGTGGGGGTGCCGGGCCTCGGCAAGACCAGGCTCGTGGAAACCTTGGGTAAGGTGATGGGGCTGGATGCGAGGCGGGTGCAATTCACGCCCGATCTGATGCCGGCCGATATCCTGGGCAGTGAGGTCCTGGAAGACCAGGCCGATGGCCGGCGCGGCTTTCGCTTCCTCAAAGGCCCGATCTTCTGCCAATTGCTGATGGCTGATGAAATCAACCGCGCCTCGCCCCGCACGCAATCAGCCCTTTTGCAGGCCATGCAGGAACAGCGCGTCGCGATTGCCGGGGAAATGCACCCTTTGCCGCGGCCCTTTCACGTGCTGGCGACCCAAAACCCGATTGAGCAGGAAGGCACCTACCCCCTGCCAGAGGCGCAGCTGGACCGCTTTCTGCTGGAAATCGCCATTAGCTACCCGAATGAGGCCGCCGAACGCGCCATGCTGCTGGCGACCACCGGCATGCCGGAAGCCCCCCCGCCTCAGGCACTCACCGCCGATGATTTGATGGCTGCGCAAGCCTTGATCCGCCGCATGCCGGTGGGCGAGAAGGTGCTGGAAGCGATCCTGCGCCTGGTGCGCGGCGCCCGGCCCGAAACCACTAGCCTGCCGATTGTGCGTGATAGCCTCGCCTGGGGTCCCGGCCCGCGTGCCGCGCAGGCGCTGATGCTGGCCAGCCGCGCCCGCGCCGTGCTGGGTGGGCGGCTATCCCCGTCTTTGGACGACGTGCTGGCTTTGGCGGAGCCCGTGCTGCGGCACCGCATGGCGCTCAATTTCGCCGCGCGGGCGGAAGGCGCCAAGCTGGCCGATGTAATCGCCGCGCTGAGGGCCGATCTTGGCTGAGGCAGCCCAGAACGCGTTGACCGCACGGGCCGAGGCACTTGGCGTCCGCCTGCCGCCTTTGGTGGTGAAGGCCGAACGCATCGCAGCGACGGTGATGCAAGGGGTGCATGGCCGGCGCCGCTCCGGTCAGGGCGACGAGTTTTGGCAATTCCGCCCCTATCTGCCGGGTGATGCGGCATCGCGGGTGGATTGGCGGCAATCGGCGCGGTCGGATCGCGTTTTCATCCGCGAGACCGAATGGGAAGCCGCACAAACCGTCGCCCTTTGGTCCGCCCGCGGCCCGGGCATGGTCTGGCGCAGCCGGGATGCGCTGCCCACCAAGCAGGAACGCGCCGAATTGCTGTTGCTGGCGCTGGCCGCGCTGCTGCTACGGGGCGGGGAACGGCTGCGCGCTTTCGGTGCCCCGCGCGCCTTTATCGGGCGTGCGGCGCTTGCCCCCCTGGCCGGTTTTCTGCCGGAACAGGCGGTGATGCCCGCCGATCTCTGCCTGCCACGCCATGCGCGCGCCCTGTTGTTCAGTGATTTCCTGGCCCCGCTTGAAGAAACCCGCGCGCAGCTTGCGGCGCTTGCTGCGCAGGGGTTGCGCGGGCATGTGCTGCAAATCCTCGACCCCGCCGAGGAAACCCTGCCCTTTGCCGGGCATATCCGCTTTGAAGACCCCGCGGGCGGCGCGCCCGCCCCCATCCCGCGCATCGAAGCCTTGCGCGGCGCCTATCAGGCGGCGCTGGCGCGGCATCGCGAAGGGCTGGCGGCGCTGGCGCTGCCGCTCGGTTTCAGCTTCGCCACCCATCGCACCGATCAGCCGCCGGAGCTCGCCTTGCTCGCGCTGTTTCAGCGGCTGGAGGGGAGCTGATGTTGACGCTCGGCCCCATTGGCTTCGCCGACCCTTGGCTATTGCTGGCGCTGCCGGCGCTGCAGGTGCTGTGGTGGCTGTTGAGGGTCACGCCGCCTGCGCCCAAGCGCCAGATCTTCCCGCCCACGGGGATTTTGCGCGAATTGCAGCCCGCCGAGGCCACGCCGGCACGCACCCCCTGGTGGCTGTTATTGTTGCGGCTGATGGTGGCGGGTTTGATCATTCTGGGCCTCGCGCGGCCCATCTGGCAGCCCAGCGCCGGCACCGGCCAATCCGGCCCGCTTTTGCTGGTGCTGGATGATGGCTGGGCCGCCACCCCTGATTGGGCGCGGCGCATGGCAAGCGCCCAGCGCATCCTGGAAGCCACGAAGCGTGAGGCCCGCCCTGTCGCGCTGCTGACCACTGCGCCGCTTCAGGGGGAGGCCGATCCGCTGAGCTTCCTGCCCGCCGAGGAAGCCGCCGCGCGCCTGGCCGTGCTGCGCCCGAAGCCCTGGGTGCCGGATCGCGCCGCCGCGCTGGCTTCCGTCATGGCGTTGCGGGCTGGAAACCCGGGCAGCTTTGAAAGCCTGTTTCTGTTCGATGGGCTGGATCATGGCGCGGGCCAGGATGCCCAGGCGTTTCTGGCAGCACTGGCCGCTGCCGGGCCGCTCACACTGATGCAGGCACCAGCCGAACCAAGGCGCGTGCTCGCGCCGCCTATTTTGGAGGGTGATCGGCTGCGGTTGAAATTAGTGCAGGCCCCAGTGGCGCTACCGGGGCAGGTTGCGATCCTGGCGCGCGGCGGGGATGGGGCAAGCCTCGCGCGGGTGGATTTGGCTCTAGCACCGGGGGCGGGCAGTGCCGAAGCCACGCTGCAACTCCCAAGTGAAATCCGCAACCAGGTGGTGCGGCTGGAATTGGAACCGGAAGCCGGCGCAGCAGGGGTTTTCCTGCTGGATGAAAGCTTCCGTCGCCGCCCGGTCGGCCTTGCCGCCGCTGACGATACCGGGGCGGATGCGCCGCTGATCGGCCCGCTTTTCTATCTGCTGCGGGCACTTGATCCCTTCGCAGAATTGCGTCGCGGCACGCCGGAAGCGCTGCTGGCGCGCCGGCTTTCCGTGCTGATCCTAGCGGATCGCGAATTGGCGGACCCGAAGGAACGCGAAGCGCTCGATGCCTGGGTGCGCCAGGGCGGCACATTGATCCGCTTCGCCGGGCCTCGGCTGGCGGCCAAGCCGGATACGCTGCTGCCCGTGCCTCTGCGGGCCGGAGAGCGCCAATTGGGCGGCATGCTCACTTGGGAAAAGCCGCAAACCTTGGCCCCCTTCCCCGATCACTCGCCCTTTGCCGGGCTGATCCCGCCCGCTGAGGTCACGGTGGAACGGCAAGTGCTGGCCGAGCCATCGCCCCGATTGGCGGAGCGTAGCTGGGCAAGGCTGGCCGATGGCACGCCCTTGGTGACGGCGGAGGCCCGCGGCGCCGGGCGGATTGTGCTGTTTCATGTGACGGCGCAGGCGGCATGGTCAAACCTGCCGCTTTCCGGGCTATTCGTGGATATGCTGCGCCGGCTGGTTTCGCTTTCCGCTGGCGTCGCGGCGGGCGAGCCGGATCAGCCCCTGGCGCCGCTCGAAACCCTTGATGGTTTTGGCCGGCTTGGCGCGCCGCCCGCCGGTGCCGCACCGATTGCTGCCCGCGCACTGGATGAGGCCCGCGCATCCCCGCGCCACCCGCCCGGCTGGTATGGCCCAGCTGGCGCGGCCGGGGAGGCTGCCCATCGCCGCGCGCTTAATCTCTCATCCCATCTGCCGGCGCCGCAATTGATCGGCGCGCCCCCGGCTTCCGCCCGACTGGAGACGCTGGGCGGTGAGGCAGCCGAACGTGATCTGGGCCCATGGCTCTTGGCCGCTGCCTTTGCGCTGTTTCTGTTGGAGTTGATCGCGGCCCTTGGCCTGCGCGGACTGTGGCGGCCACGGCCTTTCGCGCTGCCTGTGGTGTTGCTACTGGCACTAGTGCCGTTGCAGGCATTCGCGCAAGCGGCGGATGGCAGCGCGGCGCTGGCGACACGGCTTGCCTATATCCAGACCGGGAATGCGGCGGTGGATGAAACCTCCCTTAGCGGGCTCGCGGGGCTGTCTGATTTCGTCAATCGTCACACGGCGGCAGCGCTGGCGGAGCCGCATGGTGTGACGGCGGGGCAGGATGATCTTTCATTCTACCCGCTGCTGTATTGGCCGATCCTGCCCGATGCGCCGGCACCAAGTGCCACAGCGGTGGCAGCGCTGAATGAGTTCATGCGCCAGGGCGGCATTATCCTGATGGATACGCGCGATCAGGGCTCCGGTGAGGGCATGTCACCAGGGGCGCGCGCGGCGCTCAGGCGCGTGACGCGGGATTTGGCCATACCGCCGCTGATCCCGGTGCCGGAAGACCATGTGCTGAACCGCGCCTTTTACTTGCTGAATGAATTGCCGGGGCGCTTTGTTGGCGGGCAGGTTTGGGTGGCGCGCGATCAGGACCGCGCCAATGACAGTGTGAGCCCGGTGATCCTGGGCGGGCACGATTGGGCAGCGGCCTGGGCGATGGACCGCGTTGGCCAGCACCCGCATGCGACGATCCCCGGCGGGGTGCGGCAGCGTTTGCTGGCCTATCGTTTCGGAACCAATCTGGTCATGTATGCACTGACCGGCAACTACAAGGGCGATCAGGTGCATGTGCCGGCGATATTGGAGCGGTTGGGGAATTGAACATTTTCAAGCCAAGTGGCTTCACTTGGCGGCTCAGAAAATGCGATCAAACAAAATGGCGCGGCGGTTATGCGTGCCGCACCCCGGCTCCTCACCTAATCGGCGGCGCGTACATCAGCCCGCCACGCGTCCACAAATCATTCAAGCCACGCGGCAGGCCGATCGGCGAGCCCTTGCCGAGGTTACGTTCGAAGATTTCGCCGTAATTGCCGACCGCTTTGATGGCGTTATAGGCCCAGCGCCGATCGATCCCCATCAGCGGCCCGTGATCACCCGAAACGCCGAGCAAGCGGCGAATGGCGGGATTGGGGCTATTAAGCATCTGATCCACATTGGCTTGGGTGACGCCCAATTCCTCGGCCTCGATCAACGCAAAAACCGTCCAACGCACGATATCGAAGAATTGGTCATCGCCATGCCGCACCGCCGGCGCCAAGGGTTCCTTTGAAATGATATCGGGCAGCACGACATGTTCGGCTGGGTTGCGGAGCGCGCTGCGAATGCCGGCCAATTGCGACGCATCGGTGGAATAGGCATCGCAGCGGCCATTGTTATAGGCGTTGCGCGTTTCCTCATTCTGTTCGAACACCAGGGGCTGAATGCGCGTATTCGTGCTGCGCGCCCAATCGGCCAGGTTCAATTCATTGGTGGTGCCGGCAGTAACGCAAATCGTGGCCCCCGCCAGATCAGCGGCACGCTTGGCGCCCGTGGCAACCCGCACCATGAAGCCCTGCCCATCATAGAAATTGACGGCGGTAAAATTGAGCCCATTGGCGGTATCGCGCGTATGGGACCAGGTGGTGGTGCGTGATAGCAGATCAACCTGCCCGGATTGCAAAGCGGGCAGGCGCGCTTGGGAAGACAGCACCACCCAGCGCACCTTATTCGCATCACCCAGAATGGCGGCGGCCACCGCGCGGCAGGTATCGGCATCAAGCCCGCGATTGACGCCTTGGCTATCAATCACGCCAAAGCCCGGCGCGCCCGGATGCGCGCCGCAAACCAACGCATCGCGCGCGCGGATGGCGGCAACGGTTGGGCCTTGTTGCACAGGTTGCGCGAAGGCCGGCAGCGCGGCGAGCAGCCCGGCAGCAATCTGGAATTTGGCTTTCATAGGTGATGCTCCAAAATTGTTTATTTTGACGCAGGCACAGGCTTGCTGAGGCGCTGCCACAGGGCAACACCCCACAGCACAGCAAGCGCCAGCAATAGCCGCTGCGTATCGGGCAGCAGATGCAAGAAGGCCGCCGCCAAGCCGGCAAGCCCCATCGCCCAGCGCAGGATGACGCCCATGGGCCGCAGCAAATACCCAGCATAGGATGCGGTTATCAACGTCAGCGCCGCGACCTGAATGAGCGTGGCCGTCGCGATATCGAGTAAGCTGCCACGCAGCATGATACCTGGATCATAGACGAAGGCAAAGCCCACGGTGAAGCCGGCAATGCCAAAGCGCGAGGCATGCACACTCGCAATGGTCGGGCTTGCCTTGGCGATGGCCGCTGCCGCGAAGGCAGCAGCGGCCACTGGCGGTGTCGCATCCGCAATCACAGCGAAATAGAAGACAAACAGATGCGCCTGCAAAACATCAATGCCGAGCGGCCGGCCAAGTTCCAGCATCTGCGGCACACCAATCGCCGCCGCAATGATATAAGAAGGCGTGGTCGGAATGCCGAGGCCAAGCACCAGCACGGTGATACATAGCAGCACCAGCAATAGCGCCAGATTGCCCGCCGAGAGATCCTTGATGATACCACCAAAGGCCACCACCATACCCGTCGCAGTCAGTGCCGACACCACTATACCAGCGCCCGCGATGGAAACCGCAAGCGGCGCCATGGTGAAGCCCGCATCCGCAAAACTATCCAGAATGCGCCGCCAGCCCATGCGCGTGCGTGCGCGCAGGAGCGACACGCCAATCATCGCCAAGGTGGAGCAGAAAGCGGCGTAATTGCCGCTCCAGCGTTCGGTCATCAGATAGACCAGCAAGCCAATCGGCAGCACTAGATGCGCGTCCTGCAGCACTTCGCGCCAGGCGGGGATATCCTTGAGCGCCATGGGCGCGATGCCGAGTTTTTTCGCTTCAAAATGCACGGCAGCGAGAATGGCGAAGTAATACATCACCGCGCCAATCGCGGCGGCCACCAGAATATCTCCGTAAGGGATATTGGTGATCTCGGCCATCACAAAGGCGGCCGCACCCATCACCGGCGGCATCAAGGCGCCGCCCACGGAAGCGGCACTTTCAATGCCGGCAGCGACTGCCGGACGATAGCCCACACGCATCATCAGCGGAATGGTCATGGCCCCGGTGGTGATGACATTGGACACCGAAGACCCGCTCATGGTGCCGAAAAGTCCTGAGGTTATAACAGCAACCTTGGCCGGTCCGCCGGTATAACGCCCGGCCACGGCGGCACCCAGATTGGAAAACAACCGCCCCGTGCCACTACCCTGCATGAAGGCGCCGAACAGGATGAAGACCGCGATGGTGGTCGCGACAATGCCGGTCAGCGGGCCATAAACCCCACCTGCGGTCGGCACCAACCAGACAGCTTCAATAATCTCATTCAATTTGAAATTGCGCGTGTTCAAAATGCCCGGCAGATGATGGCCGATGAACATGTACAGCAGGCAGCCCGCCACCATCCAGGCAAGGCCCGGCTCCACCGCGCGGCGGATCGCTTCCAGCATCGTCACCATGCAGACAATGCCGAGTGTGAGCATCAGCGGCGTGAAGAGGTCCACATATTCCATACGGTCGTTCACCGCGCCGGCATTCACGAAAACCCATAAATGCGGCGCGGCAGCGGCTAAAGCCCAAAGCCAGTCAAACAGGCTTGGCCGTTGCTTGGGCGAGTGCTTCTGAAACGCCGGGTAAAGCAGGAAAAGCGGCGGCGTGAAGACCAGCAGATGGAGGCTCCGCATTTCGATCGGCTCCGGAAAACCAAAGCCGCCGAAATAAAGATGCAGTGCCGCCCATCCCGCCATCCAAAGCGTGATGGCGCTTTTCAACCACCCATCAAGCGCGCGCATGGCGTGCCTACCTTATAGCCAGCGCGGCAGCTTCATCACGCAGGCAGATTGATGCCAGCTTCGCGGAAGGCGCGCACTGCGCCAGCCGCCAGGGGCACGCCGCGATATTGCACGGATTTCGCCGGGTCCCAGGCGCCCATGCTGGCATGAATGGAAATCAGCCTTTGCCCCCGGTTGCGGATCAGCGTGCGCGTGATCTTGAAGGTCACATCATCTGATACGCTTTCATGCACCAGAATCACGCTATCCATCATGGTTACCGGCACATCGCCGGTCGTAAGCGCGGGATAGGTCGCACCCGGCAGGATGCCCTGCGCATAGGCGTATTGGCTTTGCAGGTGGTCACGCACATCCTGCGGGAAGGCGACCATATGCCCGCCGCGGCGGCCTTGCGCAATTTCGGTGAAAATCGCCGCCGGGCGCGCAAGTGCGGCGTAGAGGTAATCCACCTGGCCATCATTATAAGCCGCTGCGATATCCGCGTAGGAACCATTCAAATAGCGCCCGCCTTCCGCCCTAATCTTGTCCGGGCTGGTGCCGAGGAATTTCAAAATGCGCTGCAGCGTCATTTCATCCGTGCTGCTGCGCTGAGGTGCGGCGATTTTCAGGCCTCGCTGCGTCAGGATGGCGCGCATATCCTCAGGCCCCGCGCCCTTATGGCGCAGGAAGTGATGTTCCGTTGGCGAATAGCCGGTGCCAAGGCAGCGGAGCTTGTCGTGCTTGGCGTTATAGGGCTCGATCCCCTGCACGGCGGAGGCGGAGAAAGCATCAATCCCCCAGCCGATCTGGGATTGGCCATTATTGATGCGCGTTGAATTGGCAAGGCCCCCGCCGGGCACGACGCGGATTTGCAGATCAGGGTTTTCTTCCCGGATCAGGGAGGAAAGCCCCGCCGCCATGGTGTACCAGCCCCCGCCGAGAGACCCCGCAACCCATTCCAGCGTGGTTTGCGCAGACGCGGTGCGAATGAAGGGGGCGGCAAGCCCGGCGCCCAGCAAAATGCGACGCGTTGTTTGAAGGCCCATGATTTATTTCTCCCTGTTTTAAGGCGCAAACAGGCCGTTTCCGGCCTACCGGTTGAAGGCTCGCATGGGGGTGCGGGGCAAGGCAAGCGCTGATAGCGGCCTGCGAGCGATCCTTTTGGTCTGATTTCCTGGATTTGGTGCGATTCAATGCTTGCGATTCCCGCGGAAAACGCCCAAAAGACCCTGAAGGAAGAGGAGGATGGCAGCGTTCCGTAAAAGGAGGCCTCTGGCCATGACCATAGCAGCAGTTCTGCGGCAGAAAGGTAATGCCGCCATTTCGGTAACACCCGAAACCCCAGTCGTAGAAATCGCCCGCATCATGGCGGCGCGGCGCATTGGCGCCGTGTTGATCGTGAATGCCTCCGGTCAGGTTGCCGGGATTTTGAGCGAACGTGACATCGTGAAATCAGTCGCTGATCGGCGCAATGGCGCGCGCTGCCTGGCGGCTGAGGAAATCATGACCCGCGAGGTGATCATGATCGGCCCCGATACGCCCGTGGAAGCGGCGCTCGAGATCATGGATCAGGGCTATTTCCGCCATTTGCCGGTCTGCGACGCGGACGGCACCCTGCTTGGCATTGTCAGCATCCGCGACCTGGTTAAGTTCCGGTTTGCCAAGCAGGAACATGATGTGGAAGCGCTAAAGGCATATGTAACGCGGAGTTTTATGCACTAACAAGCTTCTGCCCTGAAGCGCCGTGTCGGCGCGGTGATTTCGGCCTGCGCCGCCACCACCTGCAATTCCCGCGCACCGGCGGCGAGCGTCTGGCTCAGCAGGCCGAAAACACTCGACGCAGCCGCTTCCAAAGCCGGCGCTGTCGTACCACTTTGCAGGCGATGAAACAGGAAAAGCGCGGCAATCGCATCCCCCGCGCCATTCACCGACAAGGGCAGCATGGGCGTGCGTAGCCGCCAGAAGCCGCCGCCTTCAGCCGCCAGCAATTCAATCTCACGCGCCCCGGTCGCTTCGGTGCGGAGCGAGGTCAGCAGCACAATCCTGGGCCCCTTGGCTTGCAGCGCGCTAATGGTAGCCTTGGCGGCCTCAAGGCTCGTGATGGTCTGGCCGGTCAGCCATTCCAATTCGAATTGGTTGGGGGTCGCGATATCGGCCGCCGGCAGCGCCTGGTCGCGCAGGAATTCTGGAATGCCGGGGCGCACAAAAACGCCCCGCCCGGTATCGCCAATCACCGGATCGCAGCACCAAAGCGCCTCGGGATTGGCCGCCTTGACCTTGAGCGCCGCATCACGCACCGCCGCCCCGATCTCGGCCGAGCCCAAATAGCCCGACAGCACGGCATCGCAGCGGGGCAGCACGCCCCGTTCTTCAATCCCGGTGACGCATTCATCGATCAGATCGGCGCCAAAAACCTGGCCGCGCCAGGCGCCATAGCCGGTATGGTTGGAGAATTGCACCGTATGCACCCCCCAAACCTCGGCCCCCAGGCGTTGGAGGGGGAAGATGGCGCTGGCATTACCGACATGGCCATAGGCGACCCAGGATTGGATGGAGAGGATATTGAGGCTCACTTGCGCCATACCTTAAGCGATTCTGGGGAGAAACCTCTGGCCCCTGGCGCGGCCCCGGTCAATCGCTGGCTTGCGCGGGCAGGGCGGATCCCGTATAGACCCAGATCATAAGCTAGCCGGTCCGTATCGGCGGCCCCGTTCCTGTGAGCATGCGCCATGAAGTCCGATATCCATCCCGATTATCATGAGATCAACATCATCATGACCGACGGATCCGAGTACAAGACCCGTTCCTGCTACGGCAAGCCGGGCGATACCATTCGCTTGGACATCGACCCGAAGTCGCACCCGGCCTGGACCGGGCAGCAGCGCATCATTGATACGGGCGGTCAGATCGCGAAGTTCAACAAGCGCTTCGCCGGCATTGGTGCGCGCAAGTAAGACTGAGCGGCGCCGAGCCGTCAGTATCGGCCCTTGTTCTTAAGTTGGATTTTTGGCCCGCAGCCCTTGATCGGCGCGCAGGGTATTTCCACTTCAGCTCTACTGGGTGCGCCATTCGGGCCCCTGGTGCGGATCGGTCCTCTGCCGCCCAGATGGGGGCAGTTCAGAATCAGTTCGCCGGCCTCAACGGACCTTGCTTTTCGAAGGAGTGTCCCTGCTATGAACGCTATCGATTTCTCCCCCCTGTTCCGCACCGCCATTGGCTTTGATCGTCTGGCGCGGTTGATGGATACAGCCCGGACAGGCGCCGATGCCCGGGGTCACCCGCCCTACAATATCGAAAAGACCAGCGATGACAGCTATGTGCTTACCATGGCGGTGGCTGGTTTTGCCGAGGCTGATTTGGACATCACCGCCCATCAGAACACGCTGATGGTAGTGGCGCGCGCCCAGGCTGCGCCGGACGAAACCCGCCGCTTCCTGCATCGCGGCATTGCCGGCCGCGGTTTTGAGCGCTGCTTCGTGCTGGCCGATCACATTGTGGTTAGCGGTGCCAAGCTTGAAAACGGCTTGCTGCATATCGCGCTGCGCCATGAAGCGCCGGAAGCGCTGAAGCCGCGTCAGATTCCGGTGCAGGGCAGTCGCCCGGCAGCCCTGCCGGAAGCGGCGCCTCAGGCGGCGTGATTCTAACCCTGCCCCGCCCGGCAACGGGCGGGGCCTCACCCCTTCCGAAAAAACGCCTCCGCCGCCGCACGCTGCGCATCCCGAGCACCTATCGCTGCCTCGACCCGGCTGATTTCGGCCTGTAAAGCCTCGATATATTCCCGGAGTTGCGCCACATCCCAGCCGTCAAACACCATGGGCTGGAAGCGCAGCGCGCGCCGGGGTCTTTCTTCTTCCTCGATCGGGGCCATTTGGTTGTCCTTCCGCGGGCGGGTTTTGACCCTGGCCGCGCCTCTCTTTATAGGAAATGCAATACGGCGGGGGTTTCTCTCGCCCGCTCGCCCCTTGAGGTTATGCCATGAACCAGCCCTTGATGCCCAAGGCCACCGCCGTGTGGCTGATTGAAAAGACCGCGCTTACCTTTGACCAGATCGCCGAGTTTGTGGGCATGCACCCGCTTGAAATCCAGGCCATTGCGGATGGAGAGGTTGCGCAGGGCATCCTCGGCTATGACCCGATCGCCAATGGTCAATTGACGCGCGAAGAAATCCAGCACTGTGAAGCGGATAGCGAAGCGCGGCTGAATATTGTCCGCCCGGTCAGCCATTTGCCGAAATCCAAATCCAAAGGCGGGCGCTATACGCCCGTTTCCAAGCGCAGCGACCGCCCGGATGCGATTGCCTGGCTGCTCCGCAATTTCCCGCAAGTGCCGGAAGCAGCCATTGCGAAGCTGCTTGGCACCACCAAGGAAACCATCGCCAAGGTGCGCGACAAGACCCATTGGAACAGCGCGAATATCAAGCCGCGCGATCCCGTGATTCTGGGCCTTTGCACGCAGGGCGAGCTTAACGCCGCGGTGGGAACACTCGCGGCACTTGAAGCGCAAAAGGAAGAAGGCGCGGCGGCTTAAAGCGTGTTGCGTTCACATGTGTTCACGGCACCCGCTCTACCCCGTTGTTTTTCGAGCATCTTCACACGTTCAGATTTTCCATCTGAACGTGATCTGTTCTAATCCGCAACGGGAATTTAATGCGGCTTTGCTGAACGCAATCGCTCCATCTCCTCTTTCAGGCGCAGCTTCTCACGCTTTAATCGGGCGAGGGTCTCAGCATCGGGCCTTGGTCGGTGGTCTTCCTCAAAAATCTGCGCCTCAAGCGCGGCGTGACGGGTATTGAGGGAAGCGATCCGGGCATCCAAGCGCATACCAAGGCATCCTTTGCTGTGATGCCGCCCGGGCGGTTGGCCCTGTCCCGGGCAGCCAGGACATGCTACTCCGACCCATGCTTAAAAAGCATCAAGAGATTTCACCTGGCCCCGCGATGATCGCTGACCGAGAAGCCCTGCTCCGCCGCCTGCATGAACTACGAACCGAGCATCGGGATTTGGATACCGTCATCGCGCGGCTTGATGCCGGGCCGGTGGATCAATTGCAGCTGCAGCGGCTGAAAAAGCGCAAGCTGAGGCTGAAGGACGAAATCGCCTGGCTCGATAGCCAGCTTTTGCCCGATATCATTGCCTGAAAGGGGCTGGATATGGCCGAATTTCCGCTTGTGGGCGTGATCATGGGTAGCCGTTCGGATTGGGAAACACTACGCCATACGGCGGAAACGCTTGAAAAACTGGGCATTCCCCATGAAACCCGCATTGTCTCCGCCCATCGCACGCCCGAACGCCTATTTGATTATGCCAGACAGGCGGCGGGGCGGGGGCTTCGCGTTATCATCGCTGGCGCCGGGGGTGCCGCGCATCTGCCAGGGATGGCCGCTTCCATGACGCATCTGCCGGTGCTGGGCGTGCCGGTGCAAAGCGCGGCTCTCGCCGGGGTGGATAGCCTGCTGGCCATTGTGCAAATGCCAGCCGGGGTGCCGGTCGGCACACTGGCTATCGGGCGGGCGGGGGCGGTGAATGCCGCTTTGCTCGCGGCCTCGATCCTCGCTTTGCAAGATGCGGCGCTGGCAGAGCGCCTGATCGCCTGGCGCTCGGCGCAGACCGAGAGTGTACCGGAGAGCCCGGTATGACCCCTCTGCCGCCCGGCGCCATGCTAGGCATTCTGGGCGGTGGGCAGCTTGGGCGCATGTCCGCCATGGCGGCGGCGCGGCTTGGCTATCGCTGCCACATCTACGCTTCCGGCGCGGATGAGCCCGGCATGCAGGTGGCTGCCGCGCGCACGGTCGCGGCCTATGAAGATCATGACGCCTTGGCGCGCTTCGCCGCCCAGGTCGATGTTGTCACCTTCGAATTCGAAAATGTCCCGGCTGCGACACTGGAAATCCTCGCGCGGCGCGTGCCCTGCCGGCCTGGGGAAAAGGCACTCGCGATTTGTCAGGATCGCTTGCAGGAAAAGGCGTTTCTGGGGCGGATCGGCGTGCCCGTCGCTCCCTGGCGCGCGGTACGCTCGGAAGCCGAATTGCAAACGGCAGTCGCCGAAATCGGGCTGCCTTCGGTCCTGAAAACGACCCGCCTTGGCTATGATGGCCGCGGCCAGGCGGTGCTGCGCCACCCGGATGATCTGGCCGCTGCCTGGGCAAGGCTGGCGCCGCGCCCGCTGATCCTGGAAGGCTTTGTGCCTTTCACGCTGGAGCTTTCCGCCATTGCGGCGCGCGGCGCGGATGGGGCGCTCGCGGTGTTTGACGCGACTGAAAACGCCCATAGTCATCATATCCTGGACATCAGTTATGCGCCAGCGCGTGTGGCGCCTGAGATCGCCGCCGCCGCGCGGGACCATGTCGCCGCCGTGGCGCGCGGGCTCGATCTGGTCGGGCTTGTGGCGCTGGAGATGTTCCTGCTGCCCGATGGTCATCTCATCGGCAATGAAATCGCGCCGCGCCCGCATAATTCCGGGCACTGGACCATGGATGCCTGCACCGCTTCCCAGTTTGAGCAGCATATCCGCGCCGTGGTCGGGCTGCCGCTTGGCGTGCCTGATCGTCACCATGATGCGGTGATGCGCAATCTGATCGGGCCAGAGGGCATGGCCGACTGGCCGGGGCTGCACGGGCAAAAGGGCATCGCGCCGCATCTTTATGGCAAGGCGGAGGCGCGGCCGGGGCGCAAGATGGGCCATGCCAATCGGCTTTTGCCGCTGGGCGCGCTGGCTGGCCTGGAGGATGCGGTCGCTCTTGGCCCGCTGGCGGCCATTGCGGTGCAAAAAACATGAGTGGCGATACGCTATGGTCTTCTTTCGTTGAGAAACTGCCGCTAGAGTGCATGGCGTGAAGTTTCGCCCAACCCCGCTTTGCATCCTGCCTGCCGCCGCCCTGACACTCGGGCTTGTTGCGGCACTTCCAGCACGCGCCCAATTCGTCGAAGGGCCTTACATCGCCGGCGCGATTGGCATGAATTATCTGGATGACGCCAAATTCCGCCTGGATCGTCGGCTCAATCAGGGCATGACGGGGCTCGGCCAGCCCCATGGCGGGCAGCTTGGCTTTGATTATGGCGGCGTTGGTCTGCTCAGCCTTGGCTGGGGCCTCAGCAATGGTATCCGGCTGGAAATCGAAGGCAGCTACCGCAGAAATGAGGTGGGTAGCGCCAATGGCGCTGCGGGCCTCGCTGGCCCGGGCGGGCATAGCGGGCGGCAGGATAGCTATGGGCTGATGGGCAATATGCTGGTGGATCTGGTGCGAATCGGCCACTTCCTTCCCTATGTCGGGATCGGCGCCGGCTATCTTGTCACCAGCTTCAATGACCAAACCGGACGGCCCGGCGATCGCAGCCTCCGGCTCCGTGCGGATGATACGGGCGGCGCCTTCGCGGTGCAGGGCATTGCCGGCATTGGCTTCACGATTGACCAGGTGCCGGGCCTGACGCTCACTGCCGAATATCGTTACCTTGAAAGCCTGGGGCCTAGCATTCCCGTGCGCTATGTGAATGCTACGGGTGCCACGGTGCTGTCGGGCAAGGCGGATACGGAAAGCCGCAACCAATCCTTCCTTGTTGGCCTGCGTTATGCCTTCAATGCGCCGGCTGCCGCGCCCGCCGCTGTGGCGGCGCCCGTCGCGGCGCGGAGCTTTCTGGTATTCTTTGACTGGAACCGCGCTGATCTGACCGCGCGTGCCCGCCAGATCATCGGCGAAGCCGCCGAAGCCGCGCGCGCCCAACCCACGCGGATTGAATTGGCGGGACACGCGGATCGCACCGGAACGCCGCAATATAATCTGGCATTGTCGCGCCGCCGCGCCGACACGGTGGCGGAAGAACTCGTCAGGCGCGGCGTTGCGCGGCAGGACATTACCATCACCGCCCTTGGTGAGACGCAGCCGCTGGTCGCGACCGCCGATGGCGTGCGCGAACCGCAAAACCGGCGCGTTGAAATTATCCTGAAATAAGCACTGATTGTGGCGCGGCGCTTCGCCACTGGCGCAGCAGCATCGCAACCGCGACTGTCAGCCCGCCCAGCGTACCAATGACGCCCGCCGCATTCAGCGCGAATTCCTGCCCGAGAGCCGCCGGCACAGGCCCTGCCATAGCATAACCGAGCGCGCCGAGCGCCACACCCAAGGCCGCGCCACCTAAAACCTGCGCGCGATAGGAATCCGTCAGCAGCCGTATCGCCGCCGCCGGGCACACCAGCATCGCCACCACCAGAATGCTGCCCACCGCTTCAAAAGCCGCCACCGCCGCTGCCGCCACCATCAAATTCAGCGCCAAATCTAAACCGCGTGCGGGCAGGCCAATTGCGGCCGCGTAATCGGGGTCAAAACAGAGCAAATGCAAGGGCCGCCACAGCAGCGCGACAAGTCCAGCTAGTACAAGAGCAACCGTTGCCAATAAGAAGATTTGGCGCGGCAGGGAAGCCAGCGCTGCTGGATCAAACAAGGATGCAAAACCCTGCGCTTCCAGCCACACCAGGCTTTCCAATTGGCCGAAGAGCACGCAATCCAGATCAAGATCAACGCTGCGCGCGCCGGTCGCTTCAATCAGCATTAGGCCAAGCGCGAAGAAGCTAGTGAAGACCGCGCCCGTTGCCGCGCCTGCTTCCAATTTGGCGACACGTCGCACCAGGCTGATCACAAATACCGCCGCCAGTGCCGCCGCGAGCGCGCCCAGCAACATCGGCAAGCCCGCCCGCGCGCCGGTGATTGCAAAGCCCGCAATAATGCCCGGCAGCACCGCATGAGAGAGCGCATCCCCAAGCAAACTATCGCGCCGGAGCAAGAGAAAAGACCCAAGCAAACCGCACAAACCGCAAGCGAGAATTGCCGCCAGCAAGGCCGGCAGATCAAGCCTGAGGAAATCTACCACTGTCACGTTTTTGGTCCTAAAGCGTGCGGTGAAGCAGGCAGTGATGAAGGCTCTGCCAATAACCGAGTTGCCATTTCCGCCGGCAGGCCATGCTCCACCAAATCCGCCAAGCGATCTGCGCCCGCGATATCCGTGGCCCCAAGGCCAAGCAGATGAATTTCGACCGCGCGATGCGCGCGCACCGCTCGCCGCGCGGCAGCGGCACCGCGCGGTGTCAGATGAATTTCTCCATCCGCCCGCGCCACCAAGCCGCGCAGCCCAAGCCATAATGCAAGACGCGATGCGTGGCCTTCAGACCAGCCGCGCGCGGCGGCCAGCGCAGCAATCGGTGTCCAGCGATCGCCCGCCGTGCCGGGGCCGGCGCCAGCGGCCTCCTGAGCTTCCCAGGCGGCGCGCAAGAAATGGCTTTCGGTCGCGGCAATGCGTCGGCGTGTACGGCGCCAGGCTTCAGGCAGCACGCCACGCTCTGGCGCCAGCAGCAAAGCCAAGGCGAAGAAAATCGCACCCGCCAAGACCACTGCCGCGCCCGTTGGCCATTCCGGTTCAAAGGCGGAAGCCGCCGCGCCCAAAGCGCCGGATAAGGCGCCGAGCAGCGCCGAGACTAGCAACAGCACCGGCAGCCGGTGCGTGAGCAAGCGCGCCGTTACCGCCGGCAGAATGAGCAAGGCCACCACCAGCACCAGCCCCACCGCCTGCAAGCCTGCCACGGCAACAATCACAATCAGCGCCAGCAGCATCAGATCGGTGCGGGCGACCGAGAGCCCCATGACTCGCGCGTAATCGGGATCGAAGCAGGCTGCGCGCAGCCGCTGAAACAAGGCCAAGCAAATCAGCACGGAAAATGCCGCAATGCCGCCAGCCCAAAGCGTATCCTCCGCGCGCATCGCTGCCGCCTGACCCAGGATGAATTTGCCAAGCCCCGCCTGCGCCGCTTGCGGCATGGTCTGCACATAGGACAGCAGTGCGACACCCAGCGCGTAGCAACTGGAGAGCACAATGGCGATGGCGGCGTCTTCGCGAATGCGTCGCCTGAGCGTGAGTGCCTGCACCGCCAGCACACCCAATACACCCGCGACCAGAGCGCCCACCAGCAAGGGCGGCAGCGCGCGCGGATTGCCGCCGAAGCTCGCGACCAGCATCGCTACCAGCACCACACCTGGCAGCGCGGCATGACCCACCGCATCAGCCGTCAACGCGCGTCCGCGCAGCAGCGCAAAAGCGCCGACCGTGCCGCAGGCCAGCCCGAGCAAGGCGCAACCCAGCAGAACAACCAGCGTGTTATAGCCAAGCGTCACCCGAGCCCGCCTTCCGCTAACGCGTGTTCTAGCACATTGAGCCGCCCACCATAGGCGCGCGCAATTGAGTCCGGTGTGAAGGCGGATTTCACAGGACCGGCGGCGACCGCGCGGCCATTCAGCAGCAGCACCTGATCGAAATAGGTTGGTACGGTTGAAAGATCATGATGAACGGCAATCACGGTCCGCCCCGTTGCCACCACGCGGCGCAGCACGGCAATGATTGCCTGTTCCGTCGCCGCATCAACCGCGGCGAAGGGTTCATCCATCAGATAAAGGTCAGCATCCTGCGCCAGCGCACGCGCCAGAAACACGCGCTGCTGCTGCCCGCCCGACAGCCGCCCGATTTGCCGATCCGCCAACTCTGCCAAGCCCACCTGATCCAGGGCCGCGCGCGCAGCGTCCCGTTCCGCTTTCGGCACGCGCCCCCACCAGCGCATGCGCGGGTAGCGCGACATGCAGACGACATCGAGTACGGTTGCCGGAAAATCCCAATCCACCGAGGCACGCTGCGGCAAATACCCTACCCGGGTGCGCACCTCATCCAGCTTGCGGCCAAAGAAACGCGCCTCGCCGGCGATGCTCGGAATCAGGCCAAGAGCCGCGCTCAGCAGCGTGGATTTGCCCGCGCCGTTCGGCCCGACAATCGCCGTCAGCCCGGGCGCTGCCTGCCAGGTGATGCCCCAGAGCACCGTCTTGTCACCATAAGCGACCGTGAGATGCGTAATCGCGAGCGGTGCGGGTGCTGCGATAGTCATGCGGCACCAAGCCTGCCCAGCATGCCGCGCGCCGGCGCCTCCCCACCAAGCGCGCGGGCGATGGTGGTGAAGTTGTGATCCAGCATGCCCTGATAGGTGCCTTCATAGGTGCCGGGCTTGCCCATGGAGTCGGAAAACAGCGTGCCGCCTAAGGCCACGCGCTGCCCGCGCGCCCCGGCGCCTTCAATCAGCGCCCGGACGGCGCGATCCGGGACCGAGGTTTCGGCAAAGACCGCCGGGATGCGGCGTTCCACCAGGCTGCGCACAATTGCCTCGATCCGCGCGAGGTTCGCTTCCGATTCGGTGGAAAGCCCCTGGATACTGTCCACTTCCAGCCTGTATCGCGCGGAGAAATAGCCGAAGGCATCATGCGCGGTGACCAAGAGGCGCTGGCGCGGCGTGATGCTGCCCATCACCCGCTCGCCATATTCATGCAGGGCGGCAAGGCGGCTTCGCAGCGCGGCCACGTTGGCGGCGAAAACATTGGCTTGGTCGGGGATCAGCCGGGTGAGCCCGGCGGCGATGCTGCCCGCCGCTTCGGCCCATAAGACCGGGTCCATCCAGACATGCGGGTCGGCCGCGTCAGGGTATTCCGGATTGGCGCGGAGGCGCGCGCGCGGCAGGCTCTCCGCCACCATGACCACCGGCTTGCCATTGGCTTCGGCGCGGGACAGCACATCGCCCATGCGGCCTTCCAGCCGATGGCCATTCGCGAAGATGATATGGGCGGCCAGCAGCCGCGCCGTATCGGCCCGGGTCGGGCGAAACAAATGCGGGTCTACGCCTTCCCCGATCAGGGTTTCGGCGCGGATGATGCCTCCGCCGATCTCGCGCACCAGATCGCCCACCATGGCAACAGTTGACAGCGCGCGGGGCTGGGCGCGGTTCTGCGCCCGCGCCGTGATGGGCGTCAGCGCCAAAAGCCCAAGGCCCCGCCTGCCAATGGCTGAACACCTGTTCATTTCTGCATATATCCCTTGTTTTCAGTGGCTTATCAAATAACCGAACTTGGCGCTGCCGGCTTCTTAGTCAAGTCCTTGCGCGGCGATACCTTGCAGAATCCAACTTACCGAGGCCATGTTTAGTCCGAAACAGCGGCGATGATCCCATGCGGGGGCGTTTTCGGATTGGTGATGATTTGGTGGTTGAATTGGCCGAGACCTTTCGGCTGATGAGCGACCCGACGCGCCTGAAGATCATCCTGGCCTGCCGGGATGAACCGGCGGCAGTGAATGAAATGGCCGAGAAGCTGGGCCTTTCCGCATCGCTTGTCTCACACCATCTGCGTCTCTTGAGAGCAGCGCGTTTGTTGCAGGCGGATCGGCGCGGGCGGCAGGTGTTTTATGTGGTCGGCGATGAGCATATCCGGTCCATGCTGGCCGATATGGTTGACCACATCAGTGAGGAAGAAACCGCGGATGGGGAGGCTTGAGGTGGTGGAAAATGGTTTATGCCGCTTTTCCGCATCTCCACCCTTGTGCGGTGCGGGAGGCACCATTATGGTCCGGCCGAATTTGGAACTCCCGAGGCAGCAGCCTTCGCGGACCAAAGGTTAAAATCTTGAAACGGCGTGATTTTCACGACCGATGAGGGATGGGTTGATGAAGGTTTTGAAAGCAAAGCGCCTCGCATTTGGCGCAGGCCGGTTTTTCGCCGGTCTGGCCGCACTGGCAATGGGTTTGGTGCTGGCGCTGCCGGCCCTGGCAGAGGGCATGGTCGGTGCGCCGGCCGCTTGGGGGATGGGCTTGCAGCCCTCAGGCGGGGTGGTCAAGGAACGAATCGCGTCGCTAAACAGCCTGGTGTTCTTCATCATTGTTGCCATCACGATTTTCGTGCTGCTGCTACTAGCTTATTGCGTGTGGCGCTTCAGCGCCGAACGCAACCCGGTGCCTTCCAGCACCAGCCACCATACAGGACTGGAAATCGCCTGGACCGTCATTCCTGTGCTGATCCTGGTGGTAATTGCCATTCCGTCCTTTCGCTTGCTGTATTTCCAGGACCGCGCGATTGATGCGGATATGACGGTTATGGTGCAGGGGCGTCAGTGGTATTGGAATTACACCTATTCCGACCACGGCAACTTCACCTTTGACAGCTACCCGATCCAGGAAGCTGATCTGAAGCCGGGGCAGATTTTCAAGCTTGATGTGGATAATCAGCTTGTTATTCCTGTTGGCGCGAATATCCGCGTGCTGACCACAGGGCATGATGTCATCCATTCCTTCTTCGTGCCGGCGCTTGGCGTTCAGAAATACACCATTCCGGGCCGCACGCTGGAAACTTGGATGCGCGCTGATCGTCCCGGCATTTTCTACGGTCAGTGCAATCAGATTTGCGGCACGAATCACTGGTTCATGCCGATTGCCGTGCGCGCCCTGCCGCGCGCCGAATTCGATGCCTGGGTTGCTGATGCGCAGAAGCGCTTTGCCCAGGCTGATGGCAGCGCGCCGCAGATCGCCGCCGCGCCGGCTGCTCAGGAGCAACTTCAGATCGCGGAGGCCCGCCGGTAAGGCGCGGTTAAGAGAAAAAATATGGCAACCATTTCGCACGCCCATCACGACGATCATCACGATCACACGCCGGGCTTCGTGTCCCGTTGGTTTTTTTCGACGAACCACAAGGATATCGGCACACTCTACATCATCTTCTCGCTCGTGGCGGCGGTGGTGGGGATTGGCATTTCGCTGCTGATGCGCCTGGAACTCATGCATCCCGGCATGCAGATTTTCTCTGATGGTCAGATGTGGAATGCCTATATCTCGGCCCATGGCCTGATCATGGTATTTTTTGTGGTCATGCCCGCGCTGATCGGCGGTTTTGGCAATTGGTTCGTTCCAATCATGATCGGGGCGCCGGATATGGCCTTCCCGCGCATGAACAATATCTCCTTCTGGCTGCTGGTGCCGGCCTTCCTGCTGCTGGCAGCAAGCCTTTTCGTAGGCGAAGGTCCTGGCGCGGGGTGGACCATCTACCCGCCACTGTCGGACAGCACCTTCCATTCCAGCCCTTCAATGGATCTCGCGCTGTTCTCGCTGCACTTGGCGGGCGCTTCCTCCATCATGGGTGCGGCCAATTTCATCACCACCATTTTCAATATGCGCGCGCCTGGCATGACGCTGCATAAGATGCCGCTGTTTGTTTGGTCCATGCTGGTCACGGCCTTCCTGCTGCTGCTGGCGGTGCCGGTGCTGGCGGGCGCGATCACCATGCTCATCACGGACCGGAATTTCGGCACGGCCTTCTTCCGCCCCGAAGGCGGTGGTGACCCGGTGCTGTTCCAGCATCTGTTCTGGTTCTTCGGCCATCCGGAAGTCTACATCATGATCCTTCCGGGCTTCGGTATTATCAGCCATGTGATTTCCACCTTTAGCCGCAAGCCCGTGTTTGGCTACCTCGGCATGGCCTACGCCATGGTGGCAATTGGATTCGTCGGTTTCATTGTCTGGGCGCACCATATGTACACTTCCGGCATGGATGTGGACACGCGCGCCTACTTCATGGCGGCGACGATGGTGATTGCGGTACCGACAGGGGTGAAGATCTTCTCCTGGATCGCGACCATGTGGGGCGGCTCAATCCGGATGGATACGCCGATGCTGTTCGCCGTTGGTTTCATTTTCCTGTTCACCGTTGGTGGTGTAACGGGTGTGGTGCTGGCCAATGCGGGGATCGACCAGATCCTGCACAATACCTATTACGTTGTCGCGCATTTCCATTACGTGCTGTCACTTGGTGCAGTGTTTTCGATCTATGCCGGCTTCTATTACTGGATCGGCAAGATGTGCGGGCGGCAATATCCCGAGACGCTCGGCAAGATCCATTTCTGGATGACCTTCATCGGCGTGAACCTGACCTTCTTCCCGATGCATTTTTCGGGCAATCAGGGCATGCCGCGCCGCTATCCGGATTATCCTGAGGCTTTCTGGGGCTGGAATTATGTCGCTTCGATCGGTTCACTGATCTCGGTGGCGTCATTCCTGTTCTTCTTCTACATCGTATGGGTGACCATGCGCTCGGGCGCCAAGGCTGCGGCCAATCCCTGGGGCGAAGGTGCGACCACCTTGGAATGGCAAGTGGCGTCTCCGCCGCCCTTCCATACTTTTGAGGAAATTCCTCGGATGCGGTAAGTCCGCGACGTCTTGGGGTTACGATGAGCGATTCAGTCATCGAAAACGGCAAGGGGGGCGCGGCCCCCCTTCCTGTTTCCTACAATATCTCGGAAGTGCGCGATTGGGTCGCGCTGCTGAAGCCGCGCGTCATGTCGCTGGTGGTATTCAGCGCCGTCGCCGGGCTTTTGGTGGCCCCTGGGCATTTGAATCCGGTACTGGCTGCGATTGCCATTCTCTGCATTGCGGTGGCCGCGGGTGCTTCGGGTGCGATCAATATGTGGTATGACCGCGACATTGATGCGGTGATGCGCCGCACGGCGTGCCGGCCGATCCCCGCCGGGCGCATCGCGCCAGATGCCGCGCTTGCCTTTGGCATTTTGCTTGGCGTCGGCTCTGTCGTGGTGATGGCGTTTGCCACGAATTACCTGGCTGCTGGCTTGTTGGCGTTTTCCATCCTGTTCTATGTGGTGGTTTATACCATGTGGCTGAAGCGTCGTACCCCGCAGAACATCGTCATTGGCGGCGCGGCGGGCGCTTTCCCGCCGCTGATCGGCTGGGCCGCGGTAACCGGTGATATCACCCTGGTGCCGATCATGCTGTTCGCCATCATCTTCATCTGGACGCCGCCGCATTTCTGGGCGCTGTCGCTTTGGGCGCATGAGGATTACGCCAAGGCCGGCGTGCCGATGATGCCCGTGACCGCCGGGGCGCGCGAAACCCGCAAGCAGATTCTGTATTACACCCTGGCCCTGGCGCCGATTGGGATGGCGCCCTCGCTGATCGGCTTTTCCGGCACGGTCTATGGCGTGATTGCGGCTCTGCTTGGCCTCAATTTCATTCGCCAAGCGGTCGCCGTGCTGCGGGAGGCGCAGGATGGGGAGGGCCGCAGCCTTGCCGGCGACAAGGCCGCAAAGAAATGCTTCCGCTTTTCGCTGACCTATCTGTTTGCGCTTTTCGCTTTTTTGGCTGCTGAAAAGCTGATCCTGTCACCATGACACCGGAAGAACGCACGATTTTCGAAAAGCGTCGGCGCGGGCGCAATATCGCCCTGCTGCTGGTGCTGGTGGGGCTATCGGTACTGTTCTATTTCATCGGCATCGCGCGCTTACTTCGGACTTGAGCGGAGGCGGGGCGCTTCCCACATGACGGGCATGGATCAGACACAGCGCAAGGCAGAGCTCGCAAAGCGAAACAAGCGCACTGGGATTGCGGCAGCCGGGCTGGTGACCTTCATGGTCGGGCTTTCCTTTGCCACCGTGCCGCTTTACGATTTGTTCTGCCGTGTCACTGGCTTTGGCGGCACCACCCAGCGAAGCGCAGCTGCGCCCGGGGCGGCGGGGGATCGGCAGATCACCATCCGCTTCAATGCCACAACGCACCCGAATCTGCCCTGGCGCTTCATGCCCGAACAGACCAGCGTTACGCTGCGGCTTGGTGAAGAAGGTCTCGCCTTTTATTCCGCCACGAATCGGTCTGACACACCGGTCACGGGGGTTTCAACCTATAATGTGACGCCGGAGAAGGTCGGGCGCTATTTCCACAAGATTGCCTGCTTCTGCTTTGATGAACAAACCCTGACACCAAATGAGAAGGTAGATATGCCGGTCACCTTCTGGGTGGACCCGCGCGTCGCCGAAGACCCCAGCACGCGCGACATTACCACCATCACGCTGTCCTATAGCTTCTTCCGCACCATAGAAGATGCAAAAAAGGCCGGTGCGCTGGCTAATGCCGGGCCGCATATTGGGCGGGCTGGCACAAGGCAGAACTGAATGAAGCCTTAACCTGTTTTTCATTTCTGATGGGCTTGATTTCGGGGGCGGTTTCGGGATTGATGCGGGCGTCCGTTTCGGGCACTAAGCCCGTGACCGAGGAAGGCACCAGGACTGACAATGGGAAGTACATCTCACGCAGAGGCAACCACGGCGGAGGGCGATGCGCCGCCGCTGCATAAGCACCCTTATCATCTGGTTGATCCGTCACCCTGGCCATTGGTTGGCTCCTTTGCTGGTGGCGCCCTGGTGCTGGGCATTATTCTATGGGCGCATTACGGCAATCGCGCCGTGTTCTTCGTTGGTCTCGCTGGCATTCTGGCCACGATGTTCTTCTGGTGGCGAGATGTAGTTAAGGAAAGCCGTACACCGGGGCTGCATACGCCGGTGGTGCGCATTGGGCTTCGCTACGGCATGACCTTGTTCATCGCCTCTGAAGTCATGTTCTTCGTCGCCTTCTTCTGGTCCTATTTCCATTTCGCGCTATTCCCGGAACATGTCTCGGGCGCTGAGGTCGCGATCTGGCCACCCAAGGGCACGCTCACTTTCGATCCCTTCGATCTGCCCTTCCTGAACACCATGATCCTGCTGCTGTCGGGCTGCACGGTCACTTGGGCGCATCACGCGCTGCTGAACAATGACGGCAAGGGGCTGATCCGGGGGCTGACGCTTACTGTTTTGCTCGGCGTGATTTTCACCGCGTTGCAGGCCTGGGAATACAGCCTGGCGCCTTTCAAGTTTTATAATGGTGGCATTTATTCTTCGACCTTCTTCCTCGCCACCGGCTTTCATGGCTTTCATGTGATTGTCGGCACGACCTTCCTGTTTGTCTGCCTCATCCGCGCCATGAAGGGGCATTTTTCGCCGGAGCGTCATTTCGGCTTTGAAGCGGCCGCTTGGTATTGGCACTTCGTAGATGTGGTATGGCTTTTCCTCTTTGTCTGCATCTATTGGTGGGGTGTCGGAGAAATCGCGCATCACTGATCGACGCCGGGCCTTTCCGGCGTGCTGAAATCAGCATTGCTTGTCCGCTGTCTGCGATGCGGGCGCAACCATGTTTTTGCGGGGGTTTTGGATATCCGCCTAGCCTGCAGCGAATGCGGGCTTGAATTCACCGCGCATGACGCCGGCGATGGGCCGGCCGCGGCGAGCATTTTCCTCATTGGTGCCATTGCCGTTGAGTTGGCGCTTTGGGTGGATCGGCAGTTCGAGCCTGACCTTTGGGTGCATGCGCTGATCTGGCCCGTGCTGGTGCCGCCGCTTTCGCTGCTGGTGATGCGCTTTGCCAAGGCCATGCTGCTCGGCTTGCAATGGCGGCATGTTAGCACAAGCTAGACCAGCGATGATGTCGCGCCACCTGCTCTGGCCCGCCTTGGCGGGGCTGCCTGTTCTGCTCATTCTGCTCGGCCTCGGCACCTGGCAGGCGCAACGCCTCGCCTGGAAGAATGATATCCTGGCACGCATCGCGGCGGCTGAGGCCGCGCCGCCGGCCCCCTTCAGCGACCCGCCTGCGCCTTACGCCAAGCTTGAAGTGCTTGGGCGCTTTGATCATGCGCGCGAGGCGCTGCTCGGCGTTGAAATCCGCGCAAATCGGATGGGTGCGCGGCTGGTGGTGCCCTTCCTGCGCGATTCCCGCCCGCCCTTGCTGGTGGATCGCGGCTGGGTGCCGCTTGATGGGCTGGCCGGCCTGCCCCGCCCTGAGGGCCCGCAACGCATCACGGGCTATGTGCGCTTTGGCGAGCCTGCCGGGCGGTTCGCCGCGCAGGATGATGTCGCGGGGCGGCGCTTCTATCACTATGACCCTGCGGCGATTGGCGCGGCGCTTGGCGTGCCTGGGATGGCGCCCTATGGCTTGGTGCTGCTGGGCCAGGCGGGCAGCCTGCCAGAGCCCGCGCAGACCCTGCCGCGACCGCGCAACAATCACCTTGGCTATGCCATCACCTGGTATGGCTTGGCTGCTTCACTGGTTGGGGTTTTCCTGGCCTTTGTGTGGCTTCAGAGGAAGAAGGCCAGTGTGGCGGAGTGATTACCTTATGTTTGTTTCAAGCGTGAGCATATGAACCGCCCCGGGTAAGCCATCGGCTCCAAATTCCAAATAGGATGGAGCCGTTATGAGCAATGTCCGTCGTCAAATCATTTGAGACCGCTTTGCACGCTGTCTAACGGAGTATCTGGCTCATCTGGGTTTGAGGTTAAGCTGCGTTTTGGTGACGCATCAAGCGGCACCGCTTCGTGCTGGCGGTGCTGAGGGTTTGCTGGTGCTCGGCCATGCAAAAAGCCCACTGACGGTTGCCAATGGGTTTTGGGACGAGAGTGCGACATTGGTTGATGCGGGGACAGGATTTGAACCTGTGACCTTCAGGTTATGAGCCTGACGAGCTACCGGGCTGCTCCACCCCGCGTTGGGTGATGTTGTTTTGTATGATCCTGCATGGTGGCTCGGCG